>ERZ890510.256-NODE-256-length-44618-cov-10.636402_pt1 | contig 44618 bp, 38 predicted proteins | sample MGYA00521265_ERZ890510 | MGnify/ENA primary metagenome ERZ890510 (study PRJEB32303, sample SAMEA104408624) | aquatic metagenome | biome: Brackish water; feature: Chemocline; material: water | place: Baltic Sea | collected 2014-10-26T21:54:00 | depth 110 m ... | reverse complement strand
CACACAACTCATTACGGCCCTTTCAGACCCAGTTATTTTGACACTCCCAAAATCTAAACAAATCTCTGGGATTAAAAAACTAGAGTTAACCCAATTCTACAACACACTTAACCCGTTTCAATTACAAAAACAGATGGAGGATAAAATTAAAAAATTACTCAATAAAACTACGCCGATTATTCTTGAATTATCTATGAAGAATTCTAACTAGCTTCGGTTACCTTTATTTATGAGGCAATAGGACAAAAAGAGCCTCTATATAGAGACTCTTAAATTGTGTCTAAAAAGACTCGTGAACAAAAAATTAGGTCAATCTGAACTCAAAAGGGATATTTAGTTTGGCTGAAATTGCTTTACCATTTTGTTTCGCTGGATGCCATTCTGTACTGACGATTGCTTTGATAGCTGATTCATCAAGCAAGTCGCCGGCACTTTTTACGATTTCAATGTTTGAAACATTTCCATTTTCATCCACGACAAAGTTAACGATGACGATCCCCTCGAGTTTTGATTCCTGAGCAAAAGTTGGATAAATTGCAGCCTCTCTAAGTGCAACAAGTCCACCGTCAGGACAAGGTCCCATACAATTTCTCTCGGCGCTTTGTTCTGCTTGTACGCCTGTAAAAATAAAGAATGCTAAAATGACTGATTTGATAAGTTGTGTTGTTTTCATATTTGCCCCCGCTTTAATATGTTGTTGTGTTGTTTTCATGCTACACTATATGACAATGCGTGTGCCATATTTATGTAATAAGAACATAACTGCATAATAATTAACATGATGCGATAGTATTAATGTGTCGGGAACAGATCGAAATCAGTGGAATCTGTGATTTTATGATATATTTTTATATACTTTTAATATTGATTATCTTTTTTTATGTAAGAAAAATATACCCTTAAAAATATTGCAACGGAAAGAAATTACGACGCTAAATTAAGTTGAAAAATTTATATTTTATTAAACGTATCGATGGTAAAAGGAATGCCTTGAGATTTAAAATCTTTCCAATGATTCTCAAGATAATCGATCCATGTTTCTCGCCGATTTCGATAATCATTTTTAACCCGCTGTATATTTATTTCATAAACATCCGATAGCATTTTCGAGTGAGCTTCAATGCGGTCAGGGAGTGTTTTAAATTCCCGAAGATTACCATTTTCAAATTCGTAATATTCCTGGATGTCTTTAAATAAGAGGTTTAGCATTGCCTCGCTATATTGCATCATATACGAAACTCCTTTGTCCCCGAGGCATGGACGATTTCTCCATAATAGATAATATGGTAGTCCTTTAAGGCGTAATTATTTTGAATGGAGGCGTCGAGAAATCCAGTGGGATCCATTTTTTGTCGATATATCTTTTTACATTCTAAAATAAGCTCGGCCTCTTCATATCCTGGCGCTGGAATGCGTTGCGATGCTTTATAATGGATTGAACATAAATCCAATTTATTTTCATGACGCCCAGACTTTGTACCTAATAGGGTCAAGTCAGCTTGAAAATCGTCTGGGAAGGCGCACAATGTAAAGGTATCAAATTCTTCCGTAAAATTGAATGTATGTCGTTGAGGTCGAACCACAATTTGAGCAAAAGGACGATTCCACATATAGCCCAAACTTCCCCAAGAAACTGTCATCATGTTGTTCTTTTCTAGTGTCCCAGCCGTGAGTAAAAACCAATGATTTTTCCAAAGATCAATACTGTTTGCGTTTAGGTTTTCAAGAGGAATGGATTGGATCATGCGTGTAAACTCCGTTTATTCAAAACTAATTTTAAGTGATAGGATGGTTCTAAATGTTTCGTCATAGGGTAAATAGTAGAGTTGTCGTTCAGTCAAGGATGTTGTGTCTTTGCTTAGAATATTTTTAAACGAGATGCCTGCATCCATATTTACATCTAATAATTTTTTTTGATATGAAAACGAAACATCATGATTTTTTATAGGGTCTGAAAATTCCTGTTCAAATGCGGGAATATAATGAGGACTTTCAGACCAAGCCGTCCAATTTAAATGGAAATTATTTTTTTGCGAGTGGATACTTATAGCCGTTCGATTCGCCGATTTATTGGGAAAAACCTTAGCATCGCTCAAATCAAGGCGCGTCGTATTTAATGAAATTGAAAGTGGGTCTTTAATGGCGCCAAGCGTTGCCGAGAGCTCAAATCCACTAATGGCAGCCGTCAATGTATTGAAAGGTAGAGGCGGTTGTGCAGGCGTACCATGATAGGATAATTTATTGGTGAATTCATTTGAAAAGAAATCAACTTCCATTGAATAAGATGAAAACAAAGGCGGATTTCGAGGAATAAACGAAAAGCTTATCATGAGGTCTCGGGAGTTTACAATCTCAGGCTTTAGTGGCAGATGTTGATACGCGAGAACCGTATTCGTATGATTATAAAAGAGGTCTTGCAATGTCGGGACGCGAAAATTATTACCTTGGCTAAAAACGAAGGTATAAAATAGATTTTCTACGCTGCCTTTTACACTAAAAGCGAGCTGTTTACTCAAATAATTATAATTGTTTGTAAAGCTGGAATCTTCGATGACTGTTCTGTAGGTTGTGTCAGCTCCCGAATGGTAATACAATTTTTCCATATGATTATTATATTCGATTGTGTTGTCGTCATACCGAAGACCAAATTCAACTTTCAAAAGTTCAATAGCAGGCGTATTCGTATGTATATTAAGCTTTGTGATGCCTAAAGCTGCGAGGTTTGATTTATTTAAATCGAGTTTTTCATTACCGACGAAAACATCGTCTAATAATATTTTTGAAGGTCCATAAAAGAATTGACGATTGGATTCCAATTGTAGCGTCGATTCGGATCTTTCTTTTATGAAATTTTTCTGAAGATGAGCACTTTGCTCATGACTGTTTGTTGCTTGTGTGTAATATGTTTTATTGAGATTGATGTCCCAGTAAGGCGTCGAAAATTTATTTTCACGATAGAGTAAGTCAAGATTCCAGCCATCACCCACATACGGTATATTGCCATTCGTATTTATTGAAAAATATACATTATTATCCAGCGGTACAGGTTGATGCGTACTGGAATGAACTTCTTTTAATTGACGATGGTATTTACCCAATAGATTGAGGTCATCACTCGAATAGCCGAGGGAAATTTGCTGCGATTCGTTTGTATTTTCCAAGATATCAAAATATTCACGCGCTCGTGATGAATACGTGTAATTAAGCGCCGTCTTATATTTAAATAGACTCAAATGGGCGAATTGCGTACTATTTACAAAATTATTGATATCTCTCGATGTCGCAATCGTTACTTTATTCTCCTGACCTAATTTATTAATAATGTCAACAACGCCACCAAAAGCTCCTGAACCATGGGTCAATGTTGATGGCCCTTTGATGATATTCATGGCGGAGATATCCTGGAGATTAATCGTGGATAAATCCGCAATATTCGAGAATGAATCATTGATACGAATCCCGTCAACGAAGACTGGTATTTCATTGGGATTAGAACCGCGAATGCTAATGGTTTTCGAACCGTCTGTTGCGCTACTAATACTTACGCTGCTGGTTGTCCGTGCAATTTCTTCGAAATCTTGCACCACTTTAAGCTCCAATTGGGAGGCATTAATAGTCGTTTTCGGGGCCGAAATATCTCTATTTTCCAGATGAATATCGCCTTTTACTTCGACAGCTTGCGTCATTATTGAGCGTGGTTTTAAGTTAATATTAACGACGTCCTCATCCATAATACGAATGGTTTGTGGGAAATATGCTATGTGAGAAACCGTAATAAAAATGGGATAGCTTTTGTCTAGCGTTAGTTCACAATATCCAAGACTGTCAGTCGTCGTGCCTATCTTTTCGGAAGGGATTTCAATATTTGCATTATAAATGGGCATTTCAAGGAAGTCATCGAAGACATAAGCATGGATTGTTGCCTCTTCCCAGGCAAAAAGGCTCGAGATGGATCCCAAAGTCATCAACCCCAGAATGAGGACTTTCCGTATTTTTTGTCGATTCAGTGAAGAATCGCTCACTTTTTTGATTTCTTTTTTTTACGACTTGGAGCGGCATCAAGAAGGACGCTAATCCATTGTGTTTCTTCAAAACTGGTCAATGCAATTTTTAGTGTCATCGTTAACGGGACGGACAGAAGCATGCCAAGAGGTCCCATGACCCAGCCCCAAAATAATAATGATAAAAATACAACCAGCGTCGAAAGACCGAGTCCACGCCCCATAAGGCGAGGTTCGAGAAAACTACCAATACCAATATTAAGAACAATATAACCAACGGCAACAGCGAGGGATGTGAACGGCCCCTGGAGAATAAGTGCTATTAGAACGGGAGGAATCGCTGCCATGATTGAGCCGATATTAGGAACATAATTTAATAGGAATGTCAATAGACCCCACAGAAGAGCGTAATTGACACCTAAAATACTTAACCAAATGGAAGCAATCAATCCGGTTGCAAAACTGGTGGACGTTTTTATGACCATATATTTATTGATGTTTTCTATAAAAAGATAATAGGAATTTAAAGGTATTCCCGAACCACCCAAGGCTTTTTCTAATTTTTTCCCAAAGGTCGCTGTTTCCAGCAACATAAAAACCACTATAAGCAAAATTATAACGGTGTCACCGAGCGTATTACCTAATCCTGTCAACAGTTTAGAGGTTAATCGCATTGCAGAGCCAGGATTAAAGTAATCCAAAATTAGTTGACTCGAGACATCCACACCTTTGCTCTGCAAGTAAACAATAAATTCGCTTATTTGGATTTTTAAGCTCGCTTGATAGGCGGGAATGGATGCTGAGAAATCACGCAGCGATGAGCCAACCAAGCTGGCAAGTAATATTCCAGCCATCGCAACAAAGAAAATCACAAGGAATATAGCGAGTGAAGTGGGTATTTTTTTTGTTCGTAACCATTTTAAGAGGGGATAAGCGATGATAGTAATGAATAACGATAATAGAAATGGTACCAAAATATCTTGTGCTGCGCGAATCCCAGCCACCACTACCACAAAAGCTGCCATCGTTAACAAAAGTCTTTGTACTCTATTAAATCCTGTAAAAGTATTTTCCATAATACTCCTTTTCGCGGGGAATTTAATGCGCAGGACTAATTTGGGAAGCGTTTAAAAAGACCGAGTTTAGATATCGATGAAGCAAAAATGAGATTCTTGTTTCGCAGTAGCTCTTAAGTTAGCTTGCGAGAGATGATTGAAAAATTGGAAACAGAAATCTCAACACAAACGAGATAAAACCAGAGGGAAGTCTATGAAGATTCACGAATTGAAGCAGCGATATAAATTATTGGGGCCGGGCCTGGTTTGGGCTGGAGCAGCCATTGGCGTTTCTCACTTAATACAATCAACGCGAGCAGGTGCGAATTACGGTTTTAGTCTATTATGGATTGTCGTTGTTGCGAATTTTTTCAAATATGCTGCTTTTGAATTTGGTCCTCGCTATGCGAGTGTTATGAAAGAAAGTTTGCTGGATGGCTATTTACGCATCGGTCGTTGGGCCCTCGTTGTATTTTTAATTATGACTTTTGGGACAATGTTTAGTATTCATGCGGCGGTAACGATTGTGACAGCTGGGTTAGCGAGCCAAGTATTTGGGATTGCGCTCACGCCCTTTTTGTGGAGTCTCCTTATTACATTTGTTTGCGTATTGTTAATGATTACAAGCAAATATGCTATGCTTGATAAGGCGATAAAAGGCATTATTATCGTGCTGACCTTGACGACTCTTTTCTCCGTTGGAGCTGTTGTGAGTCAAGGCGCTTGGGTCGATAAAAACTTTGCAAATGTCGAAATTTGGACTGTAAGCGGAATCGCGTTTATGGTCGCTTTTATAGGATGGATGCCTTCCCCCATTGATGTATCCGTATGGCATTCGCTTTGGTCATTGGAAAAATTTAAAATCAGCAAAGAATCATCGACTCTTAAAGAAGCGCTTTTTGATTTCCGTATCGGATATTACGGAACGGCCATTTTCGGCCTCGCATTTTTATCGCTTGGTGCACTTGTGATGTATGGACATCCCGAAGGATTTTCTCCCAAAGGCGCTGTGTTCGCAGGACAATTTATTCAACTCTATACATCAAGTTTAGGTCAATGGAGCTGGCCCATCGTGGCGACTGCGGCCTTAGCAACCATGTTTAGCACAACCCTCACGGTGACAGACGCTTTTCCCCGCGTTTTGACCCGCGCAACAGAGCTAATGACATCAATGAAAAGCGACAAAGAGAAGAAACAACTCTATTGGTTTTGGATGGCTGTTGTCATTGCTGGAAGCCTTTCGATACTTGCGTTTTTCTTGAAAGGGATGACAATCCTCGTCGATATAGCAACAACGCTTTCGTTTGTTACAGCGCCGGTTTTAGCGTATTTAAATCACCGCGTTATAACAGGTGAATGGATGCCCAAAGAGGGAAGACCGAGTCCTAAACTACTATTCTTAAGTAAGTTAAGTATTTGTGTATTGAGTATTTTTACGCTCTATTTTATCTATTGGCGATTTATATTGAATTAAACCAAACTTCTAGCTTTGATATTATTCGAAAGACTCTATCCATAAATAGTATTTAGAATTGCCGCTAAATGGTATCCACCTTTTCGGAGTTGACTCTCTAATAAAAGTCGATTTTTATAGATATAATTCCACGAAAGATTAGCATCTCCAATATCATATACAGATGTATGTTGTGAACGAGAATCATAGACGAATTTTAAGACATCATTATTTAATAGTTTAGATTTATCTCGAACGGACAATCCTAGCTGCAATTGCTGAGCATATTCTGTATAACTGTATTGCATATGATCTATCATTTGGCTGTCCCAAACGCGATGTAAATTGGTAGCCTCATTAAACCAGGTAACTTTGACATCATTCCCGCCCCGATCGGTTCCATTTCCAACATGAAGGGGTTGGTGTAGATCCGCCGTAATATGGACAAGAAATGCGATTGCGTTTATCTCATCTTCTTTTGATAATGTATGACTTTTGAGTGATTCAATAATGGATTGAATCTTTTCAAGGGCTAAGCCGCCACCGTTTGCGCCTTCATATTCATGCCCCTCTTCGATGGTGCAATAATGCCACGTATAGGTTTCCTTCCAAGTCGAATCTGAACGGATTTCGTCCATCCAATTACTAATGCGAGCTAAATCAGAATGGCCTAAAATATTGGTAATTTCTTTTTTCGCTTTTGGGTTAAGGTTTTCTTCTGCAATAGAACCTACGATGCGATGTCCTGTTTTTCCCCATGCAAATATCATGGAAGTGGTGAGTAAGATTATTATAAAGTGGCGCATGTAGCTTTCTCCTTTGAGTTTATTTCAATAAGATGTGAATCTAAATGAGGAAAAGAGACGGGCAACGCAAATAAATCTTTTTATACGTAAAATCATGGGCAAAAAAAAGACCCCGCGAAAGCGAGGTCTTTTCCGAATAGAAGAATTTTATTTCTAAAATTTATTGCATGGCTTCTATAGAGTTAGTGAGAAGTGCTTTTGCGTAGGCAGGATTATGAACACCTTTACTACGATCTTCTTCAATAGCGATATAGTTGAAAAAAGATTGAGCTGTAACCATTGGGTATGTGCCTTTAACAACATGACCAGCATCGTCAACGATACCTGCTGTTTGAAGTAAAACTTTTAATTCTTCAAGTTGAGCAACGATAGCGGTTTGAGCGCCATTATTGTCAAATGAAGTGATGCCAGTATGACAAGCTGCTGTACAGTTAGCAAGACTCGTATGCCATGAGTGGCCACCAACGCCATTAGCATTTTCGCCCATGTGACATGTTACACACGTTGCCTCAGCTGCAAGGTGAGATGACTCAGTAGGATATGCCATAGTTCCAGCGAGTTCAGCAAAACCATTTCCGCTTAATAAGTTTGATTGTGGACCATGGTGAGGACCATAATGTGTGCTTGTAACGGTGAAAGAATCTGTAGGTGCAGAAGCGGCAACATTGGCTGCGTAAGGCTCATTTGTACGAGCTTGGTGACAGTTTGCACATGTATTACTTGAGCTACCAAAATCAACAATTACTGTTGGATCGATAATTAAAGCAACTGGATGTGTTGCACGTAATGCATAGTCTGGACCGTCATTTTCAAAATCCAATGAGTTATGGAAATCATGACATGTTCCACATGAGATTGGTGTTACGATTGTGAATGCAGTTGCAGTCGTGTCTTGACCTGTGAATTGTGTTTCAACAAATCCTTCGTTTCCATGACATCTTGCACAAGACTGACTTCCACCACGGTTAAGAGTTGTTGCAGCAAAGTGGCCAGATGTTTGATAAGCGCCTGTGATACCATCTTTTTTTGCAGTGTTGTGGCATTCGATACATACTAAGTTACCCGCAACGCCAGGAGTACCATCTAAACCGTCAACACCGTCAACGCCATCGACTCCGTCTTTACCAGCAGGTCCTTCGCAATTCATAACGAAAAGACCAAGAATGGCCAAAGTTAAAATTAGTAAAAAACTGTTTTTTAGTCTCATTATTTCTCCTCCAAATAAGAATAAAGTGTATTGAAATAAATTTCTCTGCTTGAGAACATGTATTTTTTTGGGCTGATTTCTAAGAAAGTAAGCTTCAGTAACAGTGGGTTTCTTAGAAATCTTTGTGAAAAAGCACGCCATTTCCAATGACGTACTCCCATATTGCAATTAGAATGCCAATAACAATTGTTTTTCTGAAAAAAAAGCACGGATGAAATAATTTTAAAATACACACATCATCTTGGGGTAAAAACTATACAATACCTATTTTTACATTCAATATTTGATTTACAATTTGTTTAATTTGTGTAGAAGACAAAACAATTTCGTCAAATCATGATTTCAGCTCAATTTAAAATTAATTATTTAGTTATTGAAAATTATCACCGAAGGTATTTTTACCATTATTAAGAATAAGCAATTAATGACAATATCGTCTGTTTGAAACGGATATATATTTAAACATTTATAAGATAAAAATTAGATTTCTTATTTTTGATGACATTATTTTCGCCAATGGGAATATGAAAAGCCACAATCGAGACCCTTGCGCTACCGGGCCTGTGAAGCAACCATCTTGCTTGTGATTCCGGTTAGAGATTTACAATTTTGTTTTGTCGCTGCGTTTTTGTTTTTCTTCTCTCGACTTCACTTTCCATTGCTCACGGCTCAACGAATCCGTTCGACCATATTTTCGAGCATCAAGATAGAAAAACTCTTGTTTCAGTTTTTTATAATTATTTAATCGTTCAATGGATAATTCCCCGGCTGAAATAGCTTCGTTTACGGCACAGCCAGGCTCTATTCCATGGGAACAATCACTAAATCGGCATTCAAATGCAAGGTCATCAATATCAGCGAAGCTCTTTTCCAATGTTTCATCTACGCCCCAAAGTTGAAGTTCACGCATACCTGGTGTATCAAGGAGGAGACCCCCTGAAGGTAGTAAAAACAGTTCGCGATGCGTCGTCGTGTGTCGTCCTTTGCCATCTTTCTCTCGAACAGAAGCCGTCTGCAAAACATCGCTGCCTAAAAAATAATTGATGAGCGTCGATTTTCCCACGCCTGACGAACCAAGCAGTGCAACCGTACGACCCATTCTCAAATAAGTGCGAAGGGCATCTAAACCCATGCCTATTTTGGGACTGACAGCATGAATAGCAATATTAGGGAGTCGTGTTTTCAATGACTCTAGAACAGACTCAACAGAATCGGCGAGGTCAGATTTTGTCATGACGAGAACGGGTTCGGCGCCATTTTCCATCACCAGCGTTATGTATCGCTCAATGCGTTCGGGATTCAATTCAGATCCGAATGTAGAGATAATCCAGATTGTATCTATATTTGTGGCGATGACTTGCTCGGTTGTACTTTTTATAGAGGCTTTCCTTGAAAACATGGATTGCCGAGGAAGTACACAGCGAATACTTGAATTCCCATCAGAATCTGAATGATCTACAATGACCCAATCGCCAACGGCGGGTAAATCCGTCGTATTTAAGAGCTCGTGATAAAGCTTACCTGCAGCTCGTGCAGAGATTTCTGTTGAACCAGTATGCAATCGATACTCACTACGATGTTCCGAAATAATGCGGGCGGGGATGCCTTGATCAAGATGATATTGGGATAAACGATCCTCCCACATTTGATTCCATCCAAAATCTTCTAGACTCATGTAATACAACTCTCTCTTTATTCGTTAAAAGTACAGACTTGAGCTATTTGCCTCATGATGATAATCTCGCTACGGTTAGATAAAAGTCAAGCGTCGTTCATCAGCCATCATAAAAAAAAGAGACCACCCACATTTTTGTGAATGATCTCTTAAATATATTTTCGAAAAAATTATTTCGAAAGTTTTGCTAGGATGTCACCTCTTGAAAGAATGAGGTAATCTTTTCCATCATAATTGAGCTCGTCGCCAGCATATTTTCCATAAAGGATCTCATCGCCTACGCTCAAAAGTTCTTTTAATTCCTCATCATTCCCAACCGCGACAATTGTTCCACGACGTGGTTTTTCTTTTGCCGTGTCAGGGATGATAATACCTGAGGCTGTTTTTTCTTCTTCTTGAGCTGCTTGAACGAGAACGCGATCATCAAGTGGTTGTATGTTCATCTTAAAATCTCCTAAATTTCTAGTAATTTGTTTAGTTTTATTTTATCAAAGCCAACAAGTGGTTTATTATTTATCCAAAATTGGGGTACACCTTGTTGTTTTGTCTTTCGTACCATGTCATCGGCAGCCTTTGGATTTTGACTGACATCGACCTCTTTAAATTTTATTTTTTGATCAATAAGATAACGTTTAGCCGTTTTGCAATGTGAGCATGTTGGCGTCGTAAATAGAATTACTTTTTTGGGAGTGGAAGACATCTTAATCGTCTCTATTTGGATTCATTATGATTAAGTTTCAAAACTTTATAGAGACGTTCAGCGACAAAAGGAGGAACCTCTTCTGCTTTTTCCGATGCTTTATACAGTTTTACCGAACGTTCCATGGTATCAAAATAGACCTGACACTCGGGACATTCTTCCATGAATTGTCCAATTTCTTCACAAACGTCACCACCTATATCTTCACCAAATGCTTCACAGATACTTTTTTGCAATTCTAAATTTCTTTTTGCGTTCATCACAGAAGCCAACCCTCACGTTTAAAAATGTCGTTCATACGATCTCGAAGTGATAGTCGAGCTCTCATGAGTCTTACTTTTACGTTACTTTCCGTTAAATCAAGAGCTTCAGCTGTTTCCGTTGTTGAAAGTCCCTCTAGGTCACGTAAAACAAAAACACTTCGGTACTTTTCAGAGAGTTCGTCCATGGCATATTTCAATACTTTTTGAAATTCTACGCCTGATATTTTTCGTTCTATAAACTCTGGCCAGTCAGAAAAGTGGTGTCCGTGGATGGCTTCAAAATCGGGTTCTTGAATTGAATACGACACTTGAAGTTTAGACTGTTCTCTTAATTTTCCGAGAGCAATGTTAACAGCGATGCGATAAATCCATGTATAAAAAGTCGAATTGCCTTTGAACGTATGTAATTTTTTAAAGGCGATAATGTAAGCTTCTTGGAGTAAATCTTCGGCGTCTTGAACGTTTCGAAGCATTCGTAGGCCAAGATTATAAATCCTGCCTGAATATAACTCAACTAATACGGTTTGCGCTTTACGGTCTCCCTTTTGCGCCAGTTTAACGAGCTCTGGTGTTTCTTTAATTGTCAAAATACAATACTTTGATGCATTATTAGATTGTGGGTTACATGTAAAATAGAGAAGGAATTTTGTTGTACATGCTCTCGTCGCGCTGAGTGTTTTAAATTTGATTTTAAATTACGCAATTTGAAATAAATCTCAGATTTCATCTAAACGATTGATTAAATCAGCCGTGACAATACTCTCCAGTAGTTCATCTAAATCGCCATTAAGAATCTCTTCTAAACGATAGAGCGTTAAATTGATGCGATGATCTGTGACGCGACCTTGTGGATAATTATAGGTACGAATTTTAGCCGAACGGTCTCCTGTGGAAACAAGACTTTTGCGCATATTAGCGCGCTTTTTAGCTTCTGTTTCTTGCTCAACGGCAAGCATGCGAGAGTAAAGAACTTTCATAGCCTTTTCTTTATTCTTGTGCTGAGAACTTTCGTCCTGACACGTTACGACCGTCCCCGAAGGAATATGCGTGATGCGTATAGCAGACTCTGTTTTATTGACATGCTGACCACCAGCTCCTGACGCACGATAAGTATCGATTCGTAAATCGGATTCTAAAACCTGTACATCGACGGCTTTTGCCTCGGGCAAAACGGCTACTGTCGCAGCAGACGTATGAACGCGACCTTGAGATTCCGTCTCCGGGACACGTTGAACCCGATGGACACCGCTTTCAAATTTTAATGTCCCGTAAACACTATCACCACTAATCTGAACAGAGACTTCTTTTAAGCCACCCGCCTCGGTCTGATTGAGTGCAATCGTCTCGATTTTCCAACCTTTATTTTCGGCGTATCGTTGATACATTCGCATAAGATTGCCAGCAAAAATAGCGGCTTCATCGCCACCCGTTCCAGCTCTAATTTCGACAATTGCGTTTTTAGCATCAAGTTTGTCACGGGGAACGAGCATCATCTTTATTTTATTTTCTTGAGCATCGCGTTCAGCGACTAAATCTTCATATTCTTCGCGAACGAGTTCTTTTAATTCATCATCATTTCCATTTAGAATTTCATCGTCTTCAACAACGAGATCATTCAAATCTTTGTAAATAATAAATGCTTCATAATGGTTTTGAGCTTCGCTATGCTCACGTGCTAATTCGGCAAATTTCTTTGGGTCGCTTGCAGCGTCAGGTTGACTTAGTTGCGTTTCTAAGTTTTTAAACCGAGATTCAATTTGGTCGAATTTGTCGAGTAGTTTCATTAATCGATAGCCTCGGCGACGTAGGTTTTCCCTGTAAAATCATTGAGCTTCTCACCGAAAGCTTCTTTTAAGGAATCCAATGCGACTTGGAGTTGGTCATCATCGGGAACGGATGTTGTAATATTTTGAAGCCAGAGCCCTGGAGCCGAAAGAGCGCGCACCCACGCAAAACGGCGATATTTTGATGTAAGCTTGAGCAGCTCGTAACTCACGCCAGCGACAAGAGGCATCAATGGCAAATGAGTTAAAAGTCGTGTGGCGATTGTTGGGGTTTGAATAAACATCATCGCTATGGAGTCAATGATGGCGAACATAAAAATTGAAGCCAGTAAAACGATGAAAATAAAACTCGTTCCACAGCGGGGATGCTGAGTTGGGAATTTACGAGCTTCTTCAATGGTCAATTCTTTTCCACTTTCAAATGTATAGACCGCCATGTGCTCGCCACCGTGATATTGGAATAAACGTTTGACATCTTTCATGAGAGAAATTGCCCACAAGTATAGTAAAAACAATGCAATTCGAATGATGCCTGTAATGACATTAAATGAAAAAGCCGTATTTTCCAGATGAAATATCTTGGTGGAGACGATAATGGGAGTCGCAAAAAAGAGACCGAGTCCGATACCTAACGCAAGGACAGTTCCTAAAAAAGACTGAAGCTTCGTCCAAAATGTTTCAGGTGCGAGCTCTTCTTCAAAGGCGATATCCGCAGATTCGTTGAGTGTTTGGATGCCCATTTTCATGGACTCAATTAACGCAATGGCTCCGCGTAATACCGGTGTTTTTAACCAAGTATGGGTGTCGGACCATGACGTATAATTCCACCGTTTTTTCACGATTTCATTTCGAGGGTTTCGAACAGCGATAGCATACGCTCCTGGAACACGCATCATCACACCTTCGATAATGGCTTGTCCTCCAACAAGTATGGTCTGCTCAGCCATGAACAATACTAAACGTAAATACCGAAAAACATTTCGCATATTAAAAATACCTCGATGTGAAACGGCTTAAATTATTTAGCAACAGGACCGTATTTTTTACGAAATTTGTCAATACGTCCAGCCGTATCTAAAAGTACTTGTTTCCCAGAAAAATATGGATGGCAAACATTACAGATTTCTACTTTCATATCACCGACGGTGTTATGCGTTTGAAATGTATTTCCACAAGCACAATTAACTGTTGCGAGCTCGTATTTTGGGTGAATTCCTTGTTTCATAATTATCCTTTTCCTTAACTTAAGGTGTTCATTAATTTTGTTATTCTATTTATTCCTTCGATAATATTTTCCATCGATGTTGCATAAGAGAGACGAATGTAATCGTCTGCTCCAAAAGGTCCGCCAGGGACGACGGCAACATGCGCTTTTTCAAGCAAAATATTTGTCAAATCAAGCGAACTATTGATGACGACACCATCGAGTTCTTTTCCGTAAAAAGCCGAAACATTAGGAAACGCATAAAAAGCTCCCTTCGGCATCAGTGTTTCAAAACCAGGTATTTCATTGAGTGCATTGACCATGTAAGTACGTCGTTCTTTAAAGGCGTCTCGCCATTTCCCTAAATAAGGATGCTCATGTGACAATGCAAAATCAGCTGCTTCTTGAGCAATACTATTGGGACAGCCTGTTGCCTGACCTTGAAACTTGGCCATAGCATTTGCACACTCTACAGAAGAGGCTGTATATCCAATTCGCCAACCTGTCATTGCATAAACTTTGGACATACTTTGAATCGTAATAGTCCGTTCGTAGGCATCGGGTAAAGATGCGATACTGACATGAGGTTCGTCATAAGTAAGGGCTTCATAGCACTCATCTGAAAGAATAATAAGGTCACGCTTTTTCGCTACAGCGACAATATTTTTCAGGGATTCCTTATTTAATATGGCGCCTGTTGGATTCGATGGCGTATTGACAAAAATAAGTTTCGTATTCTTTGAAACAGCCGCTTCTAGGGATGCCATTGATATTTGAAATCCATTACGGGCAATTGTCTCAACATAAACAGGTGTTGCCCCTGCTAATTTTACGATTTCAGGATAGGTTACCCAAAAAGGTGAAAAAAGAATCGCTTCATCACCGTCTTGAAGCAAAGTCATACAAGCATTAAATAATGAGTGTTTTGCACCATTCGAAACAACAATTTGTTTGGGTTCATAGTGTAGTTGATTGTCACGCTTTAATTTATGAGCGATTGATTTTTTTAAAGAAGTAGTACCCGAACCAGGTGTGTAGCGAGTTTTACCATTTTCCATGGCTTTGACTGCAGCACCAATGACAACTTCAGGCGTATCAAAATCAGGCTCTCCAGCTCCGAAGGAAATAATATCAACGCCTTGCGCCCGCATATTTGCAGCTTTTTTGATAACCATCATAGTCGCAGAAGGCTGTAACATGTTGATTCTATTTGTAAAACGATTGCTCACTCATATCTCCTAAAAAAGCGGCGCAATATATCTTGAAGCCTTAGCTCCAGCAAGCTATAATAAGCGTAAAATGTTATACTTCGACACGCTTAATTGCACCAAATCCTTTAGCAATCATATTTCCAATACTGATATAGTCAGGGATATTATAATTGATTTTAAAATCCCCAACAAATCCACCTGTCGGTGAAGAAGTAAGAGATTGGTTTGTTAAAAAACGAATTCTACTTTTAATATTTATTCTGTCGCCAGCCTGAATGCCAAATTCTTGAGACAAAAATCGCAAATTTTGCACGACAAGGCGATTGATAAATGCAGTTCGCTCTTGTTTGTAATAGTATTTGAATTGTAGAAAATTTTCTTCATTGAGACCAATCCATGGTGTAATAAATTGATAATTAATGAATGTTTTTGACGGTCCAATTGCAACTTCGTCATCAACGATTTCTTTTTCAACAATTTTATAAATGATGCCGTTAATTTCGAGCTCTTCAAGATCGGGAACTATTTCACGCATGGCCTCAACAGCATCTTCACCAATAGCAATAATACAAGGATCGCCTTGTAAAACTTTAAACTGCAGTCGTGGATAGGTGAATTCAGAGCGTTTATCGCCATTAATATACTCGTCTATCGCTTGATCAGCAAAGGCCTCGCCAATACTTTGACGTATATGATAAGGAGCTCTGTCAAAGAGCAGATCTGTTTTCATTCGCAGAAATAGTGTGTTTACCAACATAAATATTCTCCTGTTCCCACGACTTCTTTGTTAAGAACTCATGGAACCTAGTAAATCCTTATTCGTTCCTGATTTTTTCATTTTATCCAAAAGGAATTCCATCGCTTCGACGGGAGTCATCTCGTTCAAGAACTTTCGCATGACCCATACACGACTGAGTTCTGCCTTGGTTAAAAGGAGCTCCTCTTTCCGCGTGCCAGAGCGTAAAATATCAATAGCGGGAAAGATTCTTCTGTCACTAAGACGGCGATCTAGAACGAGTTCCATATTTCCTGTGCCTTTGAATTCTTCAAAAATAACATCGTCCATTCGGGAGCCTGTTTCAATAAGTGCAGTTGCGATGATGGTTAAACTCCCACCATTTTCAACATTACGAGCGGCACCAAAAAAGCGTTTAGGTCGATGTAAAGCATTGGAGTCAATACCACCAGACAAAATTTTGCCACTATGAGGAATGACGGCGTTATGGGCTCGCGCCAAACGCGTCAGACTATCCAAAAGAATCACGACATCTTTTCCGAATTCAACCATGCGCTTTGCTTTATTCAAAACCATATCAGCGACTTGAACGTGACGTTCGGGTGGCTCATCAAATGTTGATGCCACGACTTCAGCGTCAACCATTCGCCTCATGTCTGTCACTTCTTCAGGTCTTTCGTCCACGAGAAGAACAATGAGTTCGACATCAGCATGGTTTTTAACAATAGAGTTAGCAATGTCTTGGAGTAACATGGTTTTACCCGTTTTAGGCTGAGCCGTAATCAAGGCACGCTGGCCTTTACCAACAGGGCTTAATAAATCCATAATCCGCATCGAATAACTTCTTGGACCACGCTCTAATTTTAATTTGTCTTTCGCATATAAAGGCGTCAAGGTATTGAATTTAGGAATAATTCGACCTTCTTCAGGATCTTGAAAATTAATAGCTTCAACTTTTAATAAAGCAAAATAACGCTCATTATCTTTTGGGGGTCGAACTTGGCCATAAATGACCTGACCCGTTCTAAGACCGAAGCGTTTAATTTGAGACGGTGAAACATAAACATCATCTTTTCCGGCGAGATAATTATTCTCAGGAAATCGTAAAAAACCATATCCATCAGGAAGGGTTTCTAAAACCCCCTTCGTAAAAAGTAATCCAACAGATTCGGTTTGAGCTTCTAATACTGCCTCCACCAATTCGGTCTTTTTTAATCCTGCTATAGCCGGAACCGCTAGCTCTTGAGCTATGGAAGCGAGTTCCTTTAATGTCATTTTCTGGAGCTTATTAATACTGTGTGTCATCTAGAAAAACCTTTGTCATTTGTTCATTAATTTTTGGAAGCGAAGTATATACTTTTTTACTTATTTTTTGGAAAGAAACTGTGTAAAACCCAAATATGGACGAGGTGAATATAAGTAAGGTAAAGGGGCTGTCAACAATAAGTTTTTTTATTAAATTGCTACATGTTTACTATATGTTAAAAAGAATATTAACTATTATGATAAATGTCTATTAATTAGACATATTAATTTATTATTTATTTATCAAAAATAGAATATAATTCTTTAGCGAAATAGTGACTGCCAAAGATGCAGGCATTCTGGCCATGTTCATTTTTGTTTTTAATGGCTTCACTCAAAGATGAAAAAAGCTGATTTTTCCCGTTTAACATTTTGCGAAGATCATCCTCGTCGCAACTAAAATGGCCATCATATCGAAAAAAATCAACGTGACCTTGCCATCCTTGTAATAAATGAAACATACTTTCTAGGTCTTTTCGTTTATTGAGTCCTGCCAATAAACTGATATCGCCTAAACCGAAATGTATTAATGAATTTAACAAACGTTCAAGACCTGAAGGATTATGCGCCACATCGTATATAAAAAGGGGTGATTTTTGAAGTATTTCAATACGTCCTCGCCAAGACATTTGGCTTAAGCCTTTATTTATTATTGCCTCGTCTAGTGGGATGTCTAATGCAAGTAAGGTCAAGAGAACAATTGCAAAATTTTCGGTTTGAAAATCACCGAGCAAAGGGATGACAATTTTATAAGTTTCACCACGAATTTTATAGCTTACGAGTTGCTGAAATATATCATGCATAATTTGGACATCTCTGATTTCAACTTCATCGGCAACACAAATGACAGGGGCGTTGACATCTTTGGCTTTTTGAAGCAAAACATCCATAGCTTCAGGTGGATTGTGTCCAATAACAACGGGTTTATTCGCCTTAATTATGCCAGCTTTTTCGCCTGCAACAGCTTCTAATGTTTCGCCTAATATCCCTGTATGATCGAGTGAAATCGATGTAATCACCGAAACGATTGGATCAACAATATTGGTGGCATCCAAACGTCCACCGAGACCCGTTTCGATAACCGCATAATCGACATTCTGCTCCATGAAATATTGTTGTGCCAATGCTGTAATGACTTCGAAAAATGTCAACTCTAAATCTTCAATATCGTGTTTCCATTCTGCGACGGTTTGCGTAATAAATTCACTTGAAGCTGGAATCCCATTCACGCGAATCCGTTCTTCAGGGTGCACTAAATGCGGCGAAATATTAATCCCTGTCTTTTTTCCATAGGCCAGCAAAACGGCATAAAGCATGGTCGTCGTTGAACCTTTTCCGTTGGTGCCAGCGACATGAATTATTGGATAATGCTCGTGAGGTTTTCCAATACGATTCGAAAATTCATAGACTCGATCCAGCTCAAGTTTAACACCTGGGATTGTGAGACTAAAAATGTAATCATATATTTCATGGACGGGTTTGGGCATATTTATTCTCTTACAAAATGAATGTTGATTCAGTTTAGTTCTTGGTTAAAGGAGCGTAATTGTGTGAATGAAAATGTTTGCCTATGCTAAATAGGATTCTAATACTTCCAATTCAACCCTAAATAAATTTTCGAGAGGTTTCCCTAAAAATCGCTCTGATATTTCGGCAAATTTTTGCGGAAAATCGCTGACATAAAATTGGTGCATTCCTAAATCGCCGCTTTCATGATTTAGCATTTCTTGACGGGTCAATATTGTTTTCACAACATCAGCCGTTGCATTGCCAGAATCAACGAGTAAGACATCACTCCCTAAAAGATTTTGGATTTCGTTTTTTAAATAAGGATAATGCGTACATCCAAGAATAAGTGATTGTGGCGGATTGGCGATGAAATCGTGCAAATATGTTCTTAAAATTGCATTGATAATTTGAATATCTTGCCAACCTTCTTCTATAAGAGGCACCAAAAGAGGACACGATTGTGTTTGAATATTTAAATTTTTATTGATGGCTTTTAAAGCGCGAGTATAGGCTCCAGAACCGATTGTGGACGTTGTACCAATAACGCCAACACGCAATGTCTCTGGACGGTGCAGAGCTGCCGCCGCTCCCGGTTCAATAACGCCAATTATAGGAATATCAAATCTTGATTGAAGATGTTTTAAGGCAACAGCCGACGCCGTATTACAGGCGACAACAATCATTTTAACATTTTTTTCAAGAAGGAAAGCCGAAATTTGTGCTGAAAAACGTTGAACTGTTTCGGGACTTTTTGAACCATAAGGCAATCGGGCCGTATCGCCAAAATAGACGACATGTTCGTGAGGCAAAATATCCATAACGGCTTTTACGACACTTATGCCTCCAAGACCAGAATCAAAAATACCGATGGGTCGCGAATCACTCATTAGTTTCCTGACATTAATTTTTCGTGACGCGTTTTGTATTTAATTAATCCTTGGTAGATAGATTCAGCAACTTTTTGCCGATACGCTGCTTTCTTTAGTTTTTTTGCATCATTTTTATTTGAAATAAAGCCCATTTCTAAAAGAATATTCGGCATAGAAGCTCCAATTAGAACAATAAATCCGGCTTGCTTTACACCACGGTTGATGCCACTCATCGTTTTTCCCATTTCGAGCTGAACCAATTCCGCAAGAACTTCACTTTCTTTCATAAATGAGCTTTGCGCCATTGTGGCCAGAATCATTTGCTCACTTGATAAGTTGCCGTAGTGAGAAGGATCATTTTCAAGATCAATAACGGCGTTTTCCAACTCTGTCACCTCGATAGCGGCCTCCGATTTTCCAGGACGCAGTAAATAGGTTTCATAGCCATTGGCGGATTTGTTTCGTGAAGCATTGACATGCAGACTTAAAAAAACTTTCCCCCCTGCTTCGTTGGCAATTTTAGTGCGCTCCCAAAGAGGGACAAAAACATCTGTATCTCGCGTATAGATGACTTCAATATCGGTACGTTGCTCAATTAATTTTCCAAGTCGTTTAACGACATCAAGTACAACATCTTTTTCAAGAATATTGCCATACCCTTTAGCGCCAGGGTCTTGACCGCCGTGTCCCGCATCTAAAACAATTTTATCCAGTTTCCATTTCGCTTTTTCCTGTACCAGGCGATGTTTGCCGTCTATGGTGAATGGGTGACGAATTATAAACACGATTTCGCTTGGATTTTTATTGTGTTTAACATCGACGCCGCTGACATTCCCTTTGACTTTAAGAGAAAGTTGCGCCGTCTCACCCAATTGGTCAACGGTAATGCTCCGGATGCTACTCTCTGACGGGATGTCCATATTTTCCATACCTGCTTTATCAACCGTACCATATGGGATCGTGATATAAAGATTTGTCTTTCGGTTAAGCCAAGCTTTCACGGAAGAGGCATCATAGCTTGATTTTGTGCGAACACGAAGGAGTGTGCCGTTTTGTTTTTCTTCAATACTTGCACCAAACACATCAAAAATCGAGCTTATTTCCACTGCTTTTGCTAGTTCGTTGACGTCTCCACGCGTGATGGTGTAGCGATTAATAATATTTTCAAGTTCTAAAATGCGTACAAAGGCATTGAGAGGTAAATAAATAAAACCCTCTTGTCGGATGGCTGGATGCGACATTTGATAGGTTTTTTCATCGACCTGAATGTAATGATTGTCGGCTGTAACTTTGAAAGGTTTATGATTGAGACGAAAAACCATTTTCTGAACCGTTGGATTTTCAAATCGTGTTGTCTGAAAGGCATCTATCAAAGCATTGGCAGAGATATATTGGGTGGAATTGACTTCAAATATAGTAATAGGTTCTGCGTAAAGATTATCGATTCCATACTCAAATATCACTTCTGCATTGGCTGCGAATAATGCATTAATGAATAGGAAAAATAAGATGGCTAAAGGTATAAGGCGCTTCTTCATAGAGTGGGCGAATTTATTTACTTATTGCCAATAAGGAATTGTTAATTTAGTAAATAACGTATTGTCTAAATCACTAGATTGAATTTTAAACGAAAGAATTATTTCCTTGAAATAAAAAATGGGACTCAGAAACGAGTCCCATTTTTTAGCTTTAATTGTTTGTCGCCACTTCTTTTATCTCGGTACATTTTTGCATTCGCAAAAACACTCGATAATCGATGTTTTAGACGAGAATTAGCGCAATAAAATCATCTTATTAGAAGATTTAAATTGTCCAGCCTTCAGGGTTGTAATGTAAACGCCCGAACTAACGAGTGCGCCATTATTATCAAGACCATCCCATGTCAATGCGTAATAGCCAGCGTTCATTTCCGTATTCGAAAGTGAACGAACGACTTGCCCACGAACATTATAAATTACCAACTCTACGCTCGATGCCTCAGGCAATGCAAACGAGATCTGCGTCGTTGGGTTGAAGGGGTTTGGATAATTTTGATTTAATGCGTAAGAATGTGGAATACCTGTTTCTTCTGTCGAAACGATATTAACCGTCACGACATTCGATGATTCACTCGCATTGCCATTGGCATCAACGGCACGAACAAAATAATCGTAAGAATTATTCAGCTCAACATTGGCGTCTATAAAGCCTAAAGCGCCTGTTAAGCCAATTGATTCAGCATTATTTATATTGCCATTGATAGCACGGAAGATTTCGTAATATTGAAAATCTTCGGCGACATTCATCTCCCAAACGAGTTCAACACCGTCCACGCCTGCGTTAAGAACCGCAAATCCGCCAACGGGCATAGGGTGGATGTTGTCAACGGAATAGCCGTACATCATTCCACTATCCATAAAGTCCCACATTCCATAATGTCCCGAAACCTTGAACCCGGTCCAATACATTTCATCTTGAGTCGTAAAGGTGTTGGAGTCAATTAAAGTTGGCACAACGAGGGAGTAATAATCATCATTGTGAAATGGAACATACGTTACGAAATCATAGCAATCACAATCGACGAATGGAATTTCTCGCCAGACGCTATAACCTTGATAGGGATCATTCCAGCCTGCATGACCTGGAAAGAATTCCATCCGAACCCAGCGACCTTGATCGTTCATTTGATCTTGAATGCAGCTAATCTGTGGTGGCATCCAATCGTTATTCCAAGGAGCAAGTACAAAATCTACCGTTACATCTTCATCCAAAACGTTGATGTTGTAGACCCAACTATCTTGATACTCGAAATAGCCTGCAATGACCGTATAGTTGCCATTTTGAACAGGTAGGTGATAATAACCAAATTCATCGGTTTCGGTGTAAAAATCACGACTGAGAGAATCGGTTTCTTCAAAGGCATAAATCCATGCGTATGAAATTGGATTGCTAAATTCATCGTTTACATACCCAGAAATGGAGCCTGTAAATGGCATTAAATTAAAGTCGAAATTTAGTGTATCATCTTCGAACATGATATTATCAATAAACATTATTTCGTAGCTTTCAGAAAATGCAACCATGTCATATTCGCCATTTTCCAGGTCGAGCCAATATTCGCCATCACTATTTGTGAAGGTCCAAAATTCTGGCTCGTCATTATTAAAACCAAAATGGCTCGCCGCTACAATAACGTCAGGGAGGGGCTCGCCTGTATCATTATCGACAACAACTCCGTAGGCTGCACTCCGGTAGTCAGGTCCTTCGAGGTAGATGTCTAAGTTCACATCTTGTCCGTTAATATAGACACTATCGACCCATGCATAACCCATGATGCCCATGTCTGTTGACCAGGCTTCGACATGATACATTCCTGCAGGCAATCCGATTTGATAATATCCTTCAAAATCTGAATTCAGATAGAATTGATAATTATCATTCTGTATATAGATGGCAACATAAGGGAGAACATCGCCTTGTACGTTGTAAGTATTGCCGTAAAGTTGAGCCGAAATGTCATAGGCTTGGAGATAAAAATCATTGCTATACATTTCGTCATACACGTCAAAGGATTCCCAATAAGGGCTGTATCCAGGCGCAGAAATCATCATATCATAATAACCGTTTGGCAAATCCGTATAAAAATAACCTGAATTATCGCTTAAAAGCGATGTTCCCCAATTGGGACCCATAATATCAATCTGGGCATTTGGAATTGGATTCAAAGTACTATCATTATATACATATCCCTCTATGGAGGAATTCATTGCAATAGGATTAAGTGTAATATCGAAATCAATCATTTGGCCATTTATTGTGAGACTATCGAAAAACGATTCATAGAATTCGCCACCCGCATTGAGTGTGTAATTCCCGTCAGGAAGATAAAGTTGATACATGCCGTCACTATAGCTTGGCCCCGTAAAGTACTCTTGATTCGTATCGATATTATAAGCTGAAAGTCCGACCATATGGTAAATAACGTCACCGGAATTGGCATCATAGAAATAGCCTTGAATGCCACCGTCAACGGTAATGGCGTTGAGAACGAGACCGCTTGTACCAGGGGGAACGTAATTATTTGGATTTTCTAGGACAAAATGTCCCATTATTGGAAGCTCAACATGGAGCATATAATTCATAGGACTATTGTCGCGTACATCAAGATAAAACTCACCGCCATTCATGGATTGGGCAACGCTCCATTCATTGTCGCCAAAAGCATAAATTTGAGCACCGTCAAAAGGCAATCCATTTAAATTGAATGTACCGCTAATAAATGAGTTCGTCTCATGGAGCATAAAGTTCACATCAGAAGCACCGATTGCATCGACATAAACATCGAGGTCAGAAGGCATCATATAAATAGGTAATACAGTTTGAGGATTGAGTCGAACCCAAAAAAAGCCAGGGTCAACAAGTATGGTATAAGTGCCCGTTGCATCATCTACAACAGCCATCCTGTCGGCTAAAAAGTCGCCTGTAGCAAAAACTTCAACATCGAGGAGTGGCGCTTGGTCATACGAAACGGTTCCAGAGATAAAACATAAAGGAGCCCTGTATTGAAAATTTAAGTCGCTTACAGATGCATCAACATAAAATTCATGAACAGGCGTTTCGGCAATTAAGTTGTCATATAATTGGAGATAGTCGTCAGAAACAATCAAGTAATTGCCAAAATCATATACAGGCAACTCGTAGTTGCCATATTCATCTGTGATGTCGATAAGCATTGGACCATTGTCTTGATTATCTTGTGGACCATCGGGACCAAATGCAAAATCTATCCAAACAGGGATGCCCGGCATTGGTTCGCTCGTAATCAAATTTGTCACGGTTCCGCTTATAGCCAAAATACCAGGCTCAGCATAAAATGTTATGGGCAATTCATCATAACTCTCACTCGAACTCATAGGCGCTAAAACATAAATAAAGTCACCAATAATACGATTCATACCTCGAAGCATGCCATCATTAAGGGTCACACAGTATGAGCCAACATCTGCGCATTCGTCATGGAAATCATTGTCCATAAAGGGACCAAACATGTCCATTGGGACATCCATCGTATCGAGTACGCCATTGCTATTACTATCCCAATATTGGTAAATGTATAGAGGGTCGGCACTGGGTGTCCAACTCGCCAATACGTCTGACCCAACCGCGAGAGTATCGTCTCCAAGAAAGAACCCGTAAAAGTCACGCGTCGCATTTGCATTGATGGCTATTTCCATTGATTGATTAACCGAAATAGGGCTTTTTCTGTTTTTTGTTGGAATCGCCTGACTCGATAGTCTTGTTTGCGTTTTTACTTTTTCTAATTTTTGAAATTCGTTCGGGAGATGTCCCGTTTTAACACCGTTTTTAGTGATGTCCTGAATCTGGTTAGAGCGAACCTTCGCTGCATTCAGATTAATCTGTTGTTGAACACTTTTAGGGATGTTTGTGTTATCGGCAAACAATCCCCCGGCAAAAGCTATCATCAACACAATCACACTCATTCGGTGCATTTTTCTACAAAAAATCGTTTTCATTTTAATCCCTCCGATATTGGATTTAATTCTTTTGTTTAGTGACATAATGATTTCCCTCTTCACCGAGAATCTAGATTAAAAAATGAAAATGAGAAAAGAAAATTTATAATATGTGACCCATGGCACGTTGAACTAATTTCAGAAAAGTTAACAGTTTAGCCAAAGACAATTTAGCCAAAGACAATGGGTCTTTAAAAAATCACCCAAAATTAAACGCGGACTAAATTAGTCCGATTTATATTGACTTGTCATTTTTGCAAAATATATTGCCGACGATATGATGAAGATTACAAAAAAAACCGAGTACGCCCTTATAGCATTAAAATATATGCAATCTCTCGAATCGGGATCAGTCGCAAATACAACAGAGCTTTCGGAGAGACATAGCATCCCTCGTGAACTTCTCGCGAAAGCCATGCAACAAATGGCGCGATCTGGCTTTATTCAAACGGTGAGCGGCGCAAAAGGCGGATATAAAATCAACAGCGACTTTACACAAATTTCAATGGATTCCTTTCTCGAGATTATGGAAGGTCCCCTTTCGCTTGTGATTTGTACCGAAGAACACGACTGTCCGATTCAGGAATCTTGTAACATCTCGAAACCACTCAATACCATTAACGCAAAAATGAAATTATTTTTTTCCAATATTTCATTAGCGGAAATCACCTCATAACGGAGTAAATGTTTGATGTCAGACGACCGTAAATTTAATGATAACATGACGGAACAAGACTATAAGTATGGTTTCGTAACGGATATTGAAGCCGACACATTGCCGCCTGGACTCAATGAAGATGTGATTCGTTTTATTTCATTAAAGAAAAAAGAGCCCGAGTTTATTCTTAATTATCGCCTCAAAGCATTTAAAAATTGGAAAAAAATGACAGAGCCTAATTGGCCGCATTTAAGCTATTCAAAAACGGATTTTCAGGCTATAAGCTATTATTCAGCTCCAAAGACGAAAGAGCTCCTTGAATCCCTTGATGAAGTTGATCCGAAGTTATTGGAAACATATAAAAAGCTGGGTATTCCTTTAGAAGAACAAAAAATGCTGGCGGGGGTCGCCGTCGATGCGGTATTTGATAGCGTGTCCGTTGCGACGACATTTAAGGAAGAGCTTTCGAAAGTCGGCATTATTTTCTGCCCAATTTCAGAAGCCATCCGCGATTATCCCGAGCTTATTAAAAAATATATGGGGTCGGTGGTGCCATCGACAGACAATTTTTACGCCGCTCTAAACGCCGCTGTTTTTACGGATGGCTCATTCGTGTACATCCCTAAAGGCGTCCGATCTCCTATGGAATTATCGACCTATTTCCGCATCAACGCATCCAATACAGGACAATTCGAACGCACGCTTATCATCGCTGATGAAGGCTCGTATGTCAGTTATTTAGAAGGCTGCACCGCTCCGATGCGAGACGAAAATCAATTGCATGCCGCCGTTGTGGAACTCGTCGCACTGAAGGATGCCCAAATTAAGTATTCCACGGTGCAAAATTGGTATCCTGGTGATAAAAATGGCAAAGGTGGTATCTATAATTTTGTGACGAAACGTGCCATCGCTCAGGGCGAAAACTCAAAAATTTCGTGGACTCAAGTTGAAACGGGTTCAGCTGTCACTTGGAAATATCCATCCGTTATTTTAAAAGGCGATCATTCAGTCGGTGAATTTTATTCGGTTGCCCTTACGAGCAATTATCAACAGGCTGACACTGGCACAAAGATGATTCACATCGGTAAAAACACGAAAAGTACGATTATCTCCAAAGGAATATCAGCTCGACATGCGCATAATACCTATCGTGGCGAAGTTAAAGTTATGAAAGATGCAGAAGATGCGCGGAATTTTAGCCAATGTGACAGTATTTTAATTGGCGACGAATGCGGCGCTCACACCTTTCCTTATATTGATGTTCGAAATCCAAGTGCCCAAGTAGAACACGAAGCAACGATATCCAATATTAGTGAGGATCAATTATTTTATTGCAACCAAAGAGGCATCAATACAGAAGAGGCTATTGCTATGATTGTAAATGGTTTTTGCAAAGAAGTATTTAAAGAATTACCCATGGAATTCGCTGTCGAAGCGCAAAAATTAATGGCCGTCAGCCTCGAAGGCAGTGTTGGCTAAAAGAATGTGGAGTCTATAAAAATAATGTTATCGATACAAAATTTACATGCCAGCGTGAATGGCAAAGAAATTCTTAAAGGCGTTACGCTGGAAGTTAAAACGGGTGAATTGCATGCAATTATGGGACTGAATGGTTCGGGGAAATCAACACTCGCAAATATTATTGCAGGTAAAAATACTTACGAAATTACGAAAGGCGACATCTTTTATAAAGGCGAATCGATTTTAGGAAAAGCGCCCGAAGCCCGCTCAAATGAAGGAATTTTCCTCTCGTTTCAATATCCAGTTGTAATCCCCGGTGTCAACAATACCTCGTTTTTACAAGCGGCTTATAATGCGAAACAACGCTATTTAGGCAATGACGAAATCGATGCAATTGACTTTTTAGACCTTATTAAAGAAAAGATTAAATTAGTTAAAATGGACGACAAATATTTGCGCCGAGGTGTCAATGAAGGATTCTCTGGTGGCGAGAAAAAACGCAACGAAATATTACAAATGGTCACCCTTGAGCCAGAGATGGCTATTTTAGACGAAACAGATTCTGGTCTCGATATTGATGCGCTTCGTATTGTTACAGACGGTGTAAATGCTTTCCGAAATCCAAGTCGAAGTTTTCTCGTTATTACGCATTATCAGCGCATTTTGGACTATTTGAATCCCGATGTTATCCACGTGATGATTGACGGTAAAATTGTGAAAACTGGTGGTCCTGAACTGGCACATGTCCTTGAAGAAAAAGGCTATGCATGGTTGGAAAATCCTAGCGAATCGATGTGAATGATACCAGATGAATAACATGAAACTCGAAAATTTAATACACGAAAAACCACTTTTGCTGGATGCCTTTCCCCAATGGTTTAAGGATTTAAAACAATCGGCACTCCAACAGGCCAAGACTTTTGGATTTCCTCATCATAAGGTTGAATCGTGGCGATTTACACCTCTTAGACAATTGCGTGATGTATCATTTTCTCGCATTAATTCAATAAAACCAAGCACGAGTCATCCATTTGAAAACGTAGATTGGCAAGATATAGAAGCATTATGGAAGGGCAAAACCTTTCATCAAGGGACATTTTTGGATGCCTTAAATATTGGGCTTATCAATGATGTCCACGTTTTGAGAATTTGCGAAAATAATACAGCTGATACGCCCGTTCGCCTCCATTTCGACACTTTAGAAGAAGTATTTAATTTTAGTCATCTCGTCATTATTGTTGAGAATGGCATCGAAGCACATATTGAATTACGCCTCGGCAACAAATCGACAAAAGAGAGTCACTTCTTGCATCTATTGACACATGTCGTGCTAAAGGAAAATGCAACGCTCAATCTCATCGAGATAAAACAAGCAGGACAAGGTGAAACGATGTTACAGTCGCTACACGTAGAATCAGCTAAGGGCTCTTATTTTAATCATTACAATATCAATTTAGGTGGTGGATTTCTTCGAGAAGACATCAATATTCAATTAAATGGCGCCCTCGCTCAAGTCGATTTGAAAGGCTTGTTTACTCCGCGCTACACAGAGTATGTAGATGTCCACTCTCAGGTCAATCATAATGTTCCCAATTGCGAGAGTCATCAGGATTATCGAGGCATATTAAATTGTGAAAGTCACGGTGTTTTTAATGCCCGCGTATTTATTGCAAAAGATGCGCAAAAAACGAATGCAAGTCAGGTTAATCATAACTTGCTTTTATCTCGCTCGGCTCGGATTAATACGAACCCGCAATTGGAAATTTATGCAGATGATGTCAAGGCGAATCATGGCTCAACTGTTGGTGAATTAGATGACGAAGCATTGTTTTATATGCAGTCAAGAGGCATCAACCCAGACGACGCGAAACGCCTGCTTATTGCTGGATTTGCTGGAAATATTATAGAAACGTTAGGTAGTGAAAATCTAAAAAATGAGCTGAGAGAAACCCTTGATGCATGGTTCGATTTTTCTTATACAAAGTTAAAATAGAGACAGAATTTTATGGAAAATCTAAGAGAACTCTATCAACAAATAATTATTGAATACAGCCAAAAGCCTCGAAATTTTCGCACAATTGAAAATGCCGAGCATGAATGTCATGGCCATAATCCTTTGTGTGGGGACGATGTCACAATTTATGCGACAATCGAAAATGACATCGTAAAAGATATAAGTTTTATGGGCTCTGGATGTGCCATCTCAAAGGCGTCGGCTTCCATTATGACGACACTCGTAAAAGGGAAATCACTCGACGCAGTTCAAAGCATGTTTGATGGTTTTCACAACCTAATTACAACCGGTGAAACCAATGAAGATATGAGCAGTAAACTTTTAGTTTTAGGCGGTGTTCATAAATATCCAGTGCGTGTAAAATGTGCTATATTGCCTTGGCACACAATGATGAACGGCTTGAAAAATGAATGTCCTGATAACTAGAACAATAGGAAAAAGTATATATGACAGATAATCAATTAATCACTCTAGCCCGCGACTGCGATGCCAAACTTATACCCGTGGGAACAAAAGTAACTTTGCTAAAAGGTGAAAAAGTGATCGTTACACAGTCTCTTGGTGGAAGTTTTACTTTAAATGTTAATGGAAATTTGGTTCAAATTGAGGGTCGGGATGCCGACGCCATTGGCTTGGAACCCATAGTCAACGAACAAGAAAATGTCGTTAATTTTGATGGCGTCGTCGAGGAAGATAAGGTATGGAATCAACTCAGGACAGTCTTCGATCCAGAAATTCCCATCAATATTGTTGATTTAGGACTTATCTATAGTTGCGAAATTAAAGCCGATGAAGACGGTGGCGCCAATGTCTTTGTAAAAATGACGCTAACGGCACCTGGCTGTGGAATGGGGCCCCATATTGCCTCAGATGTAAAAACGAGAGTTTCATCCATCCCCGGGACTAAAAATGTATATGTTGAACTCGTTTGGGATCCACCTTGGGATCGAGAAATGATGTCGGATGCCGCTAAACTACAATTAGGAATGTTTTAATTTAATAGGCCGTTCTGTGATGACTTTTGACGTTGATAAAATACGAAACGACTTTCCAGTACTTTTTCAAAGTTCCCGCGGGAAACCCCTTATTTATCTCGATAACGCAGCAACAACACAACGACCCAAGTCGGTGATTAAAGCCGTGAGTTCGTTTTATGAAAATGACAACGCCAATATCCATCGATCTGTCTATGAATTGGGTGAAAGAGCAACCATAAAATATGAAGACGCACGGGTAAAAGTTCAGAAATTCATCAATGCCGAAAAATCAGCTTCCATAATTTTTACGAAAGGCACAACAGAATCCATCAACTTGGTTGCTTATGCATATGGACGAACATTTTTAAAGCCTGGCGATGAGATTCTCTATTCTGAAATGGAACATCATAGCAATATTGTGCCTTGGCAACAAGTCGCCGAAACGACAGGATGCCAACTTAAATATATCCCCATTACGGATGATGGAACACTCGTTGAAGATTGGCGAAACTATTTTTCTGAGAAAACAAAATTTGTCGCGATAACCCACCAATCGAACGTTTTAGGAAGCATAAATCCTGTAAAAGACATCATTACATATGCGCATGACAAAGGTGCAAAAATCTTAATAGATGCAGCCCAATCCGTGCCTCACATGTCCGTAGATGTCCAAAATCTCGGCTGTGATTTTCTCGTTTTTTCCGGCCATAAAATGTTGGCGCCGACAGGTGTGGGCGTCCTTTATGGCAAGACTGACATTTTAAATGCAATGCCGCCGTTTCTTTTTGGTGGCGACATGATTAGTCAAGTCGGTTTACAGTCATCAAAATGGAATGATTTGCCTCATAAATTTGAGGCGGGTACACCGAACATCGCCCAAGTAATTGGACTCGGTGCAGCAATTGATTATATCAATGAACTTGGAATCGATTCTATTCATCAATATGAACATGAATTAACCCAGTATGCACTATCAAAATTTGAAGAATTGGACACTATTAAAGTTTTTGGAACGCGCGAAAATCGAGGCGCCATTTTAAGTTTCCATTCCGAATTTGTCCATCCTCATGACATGGCGCAATTTTTAGACGCCGATGGTATTGCGGTTCGTGCAGGTCATCATTGCGCTCAGCCTCTCATGGAGCGATTGAGAGTCCCGGCAACAACACGCGCCAGTCTATATTTTTATAACACACGCGAAGAAATTGATATCCTCGTCAATTCAATAAAGAATATTCTTAAAATATTTAGTGTCGAATCACAGCCGAAATGACCGTAAAAGAGGCGATAATTACTCTTCCCTACAGGGTGATATTTTGACATCGTTTCGAAATAATTTGCCTCAATCAGAATAGAATTATATTGTGAAAAATAGTATTTCGATTCACATAATCAAAAGTCAGGACGAAATGAAACAGGCTTTTGAAATCCGAAATCAAGTGTTTGTCATAGAACAAAATGTTGATAGAGATATCGAATATGATGAATATGAAAACGGTTCGGTTCATATTTTAGCGACATTGAATCACGAGAGTGTCGCAACGGCCCGATGGCGATCTACAGAAAAAGGCATCAAGCTCGAGCGTTTTGCCGTATTAAAGAAAGCAAGAGGACTTAGGGTCGGAGAAGCGCTGGTACAATTTTGCTTAACGCACGTTGATTTATCGAAAACCATCTATTTACACGCCCAAGAACGCGTCATGCCCTTTTATGCGAAATTGGGATTTCAAAAATGTGGCGAACGTTTTATTGAAGCTAATATTCCACATTTTCTCATGAAATATCATTCTGACATCTAGTTTTTCTAATAATTAAAACGTGGATATTCTTCTTGAAAAACCAATCGAAAAGGGGTAAGATTGTCGCAACAAAAAAGAGTATCGCATGAAATTTATAAAACCAGTCCTATTTTCGTTTTTAATTTCTTTTTTATATCAATGTGCTGCGACGAACCAATCTTCCGAAATATTTGAAGATGTCGATAAAAGTAAGATGGAATCGTCTCTTAATAAATTTATAGGGACCCCTTACAAATGGGGTGGAAATCTTCCAAAATCTGGCGTCGATTGCTCGGGTTTAACATGTGCTGTTTATGAGGATCAGGGCGTTTTATTACCACGAACTTCACGTATGCAATATACCGTTGGCGATAAAGTGCGTCGAAATAATTTAAAATACGGTGATCTAATATTTTACGATACTTTAGGAAAAGGCGTGAGTCATGTGGGTGTTTATGTCGGAAAGAATCAAATGGTTCATGCTGGGACATCCAAAGGCGTGACTCGCGTATATATAAATGAACCCTATTGGGAAAATAAATATATCGGTGCGCGGCGATTGGCTGGCTCTCCCTTAAAAATGGGCGAAACAGCTTATGAACGTGTTGTCATGTCATCGTCTTATTTGATGCCTATTTATCGACTCGTCAATATCCCAACCTGCGAAGTCGTTGAAAATAGATTTCTCGGTGTTGATGTTCAAAATTACCTCGGCGGTGATTTTAGAATGGGCATTGCGGCGAGTTTCTGGAATCGATTTGAAGGCGGCGTTGAGGTTCAGATTAATCAATTTCTTGGGAGCGAAACTCCCAGTTTCGAGACGCCATTTTTTTATAGCAAAATCAAGATTTATGAGCAAAATAATGATATTCCTTCCATCACCATCGGTTCCGAATCCCTCTCTCGGAAATGGTCTATATTTCACGAGGAAACGCCAAGCGATACAGCATGGACAGAATCACGATGGAGTCCGCCTAAAAACGCATTTTTAGTCTTAGGTTACAGCTATGACAGACTCGAGCCAACAACATTGAAGCAAGGTCGTATCACCGCTGGAATGACGTTTACAAATATGTACGGATTTTACGAAACCGATCATCCATTTGATGTCTCCTCAGATTACTACGGATTTGTCGGCTGGGAACAGCAGCTATCAAAACGTTTACTGGGGATTATGGAAATTGACCATATAGGATTTGACGATTGGGGAATGACATGGAATGGAGGCTTTCGAGTCGCACTCAATAAATCGTCAAGTATCGAATACACATGGATTGGTATCGGCCACGAACTTCATGAAACCGATCGCGCCATGCGGTTTAGTTATTTAGTAGAATATTAAGAATTAGTTGTGATGACGCTCGTCATCACCATCGTCATCGTCGTCATGATTCTCAGATTTTGATGCACCAAAAGTCGCTTTTAAGCCATCAACAAAAATGGTGCGCTCAGCATCATTTAAAAGTGCTTCGGGATGCATGATGCGATATTGTCCCATCGGCATATTGTCAAATTCAACCTCTTCGGCGGCTTCGTCAGCATGACCCATTTTAGGGACTGAAATATTAAAATGCTCGCGACCTTCGTTTACATGAAGGATAATTGCCCATGAAACAGGTGGAAAATTTGAATACCAAGGCCATTTCGTTTCGTTGCTGTGGCAATCTGCGCAGGCTCGGTAAAAAGTAGCTTCTGTCTCAGGCGAATCCCAAGACACTGTGTTGCTGACAGGTGGATTTGTATGTTTTCCTGTAAAAAGAAAAGCAATTACATATAGAACAGCAACGATTGAAGTGATTTTTATTTTTTTATTCATTTGTATATTCCTTTTTTTGATTCAATTATTATGCGACAGGGAATCCGTTTCGCGCTTCTAAAAGTCGATACCAATCGTCGGACTTATACGGAATTTCAAGAGCTTCTAGGGCTTTAATAATGCGCTCAGGATTCGTACTCCCAATGATAGGAAAAATAGTCGCGGGATGTTTTAACAACCAAGCCAGAGCAATAATCGATTCTTCCGTTCGGTATTTTTCCGCTTGATATTTCAACTCTTTTTCAATGCGTAATTCATCAGCGGCGGCAAACGTATTTCCCCATGCAGAATATGCGACACCACCCAATGGGCACCAAGCTTGAGGGCTAATATTTTGTGCCTGACATTGATCCAATACGCCGTCGGTTAATGCATCAATACGATGAAGATTTATCTCAACTTGATTGGCCATAATGGGGAAATTAATTTTGGATTGTAGCATATTGACCTGGGAAGCAGAAAAATTACTTACGCCAAAATGATTGACTTTTCCGCTATGAAAAAGCGTATCAAATGTTTCGGTAATTTCTGATGGATTCATTAGAAAGTCAGGTCTATGGAGAAGAAGCATGTCCAAATAGGAGGTGTTGAGTCGCTTCAGAGATGCTTCGACGGATTTGATAATATGTAGCTTGGATAAATCGTATCGAGGAGGCCGCGAACCCTCCGCCTTTTTAACGCCACATTTGCTCGTAAAAATAAGTTCACGTCTCAAATGAGGACTGTCCTTCAAAACATCACCCATGATAGATTCTGACATTCCTTTTCCATAAATATCAGCAAAATCAAAATGATTTATTCCATTATCAATAGCCGTCAAAAGTAATTTCTTTCCATGATTGATGGCTTGCGTCGAACCATCCCCTGCAATGCGCATGGTTCCAACCATCAAACGAGAGGATGAAAGATGACTCGACCCTATAAAATATTTTTTCATATTACCGTCTCTCTATCGGGTCCATTTTTCAAAGCCCTCAGCGTGTTTCCAAGATGAATTGGGCTCAAAATATTGCCAAAGAAGTGTCGATATTTTTCGAATCAACACAAATCCATCGTTGTCGTAATCCCAGCTTAAATCTTTTTGTTTATTCGTTATAATGCAAAAAACATAGTCACCCGATGGCGCATTAACATACAAAACCTCCGACCGCGACTCACTCACTGCGCCTTGCTTCGACGCGACTTGGACAAATGGCGGTATGGCAGACAAAGCCTCGCCGCTCCAATAACTATGTGTCAACATTCTATACATTTCGTCACTGGCTGCCGGACTAACGGCTTTTCGGTCATGAATTAACGTCACAAGATGTGCCATTTCTCTCGGTGTCGTTTGTCCCCATCCAAACTTGCCATAACCGTCTTCTCGCCCAAGTGTTCGAGAATTTACACGCGTCGATTCAAAGCCATTCTCTTCGAGCCATTTATTAATATTTGTACCTGTCCCCGCTAAAGATTGAAGCCATAAACTGGCCGTATTATCGCTCACACTTGCCATTAAAAAAACAAGTTTACTTAAGGCAATATTTTCACCATCGACAAACGACCCCACAATATCATCGCCAGGATAAAGTAGCGAATCCGTATAAATAAGATCGTCATGATAATCGAGGCGACCCTCTTGAATTTCTTGAAAAAGAGTTAGCATAATGGGAATTTTAATCATGCTTGCCGTAGGATAAAGCGTATCGGAATTGATAGAAACTGATTCTCCTGTTGCATAATTATGGACGTACACACCAACGTCTCCTTCAAAACCTGACACAATATTCTCAACTTGTATTTGGAGCGTATATGGAGGACTCGTTAGGGGTATCGTGCTGCGTTCAAAAACTATAATGAAATAAATAAACATTATAATGACTGTCGAAATAATAATGGCTCGTTTCATTCTCTTTTTCCTTTTACCAAACATATTTTAGCTTCAAGCAGTTTTCATTTCAAGGCTTCTTATGATAATTATGTACCCTCCAAAGCGAAAGAAATATAAACCAATTCTCTATGATGTCCTATGCTCATTGATGGTTATATTGAGAACCATGTCATGTATAATGTTGATGTTTAAGGGTGTTATCAAATAATTTCTGGCGCAAAATGAACGTTAAAAAGGACTCAAATATGGATGCTTTTATTGATAAAGCTTTGGATTTAGAAAAAAACATATTCATAAAAGCCTGTGCAGGATCAGGGAAAACCTGGCTCCTTTCAAAGCGTTATAATCATATTTTAGATGACTTTATACGTCAGTCAAAAGCAAATAAAACGGATGTGTCCGCTAAAAATATTCTTGTTATTACTTTTACCAAAAAAGCCGCCAATGAAATGGCGCAACGCATTTATGATGACTTGAGCAAATTACTCAGTGGCGAAAAACTTGAGGGATTACCGCCTAGTTATGGTCAGCATTTAATTGGATTGACAGAATCTGAAAAATTGGACTTACAATCGACTCTTGCGCAAAATGCCATCTCCACCGTTGATAGCTTCTCCGCAAAAATTGTCCGGGAATTTGCATCCATATTGAATATTGATCCTGATTTTATGACTGACGACGAAGACAACATCAAAAAGCAAGTAGAGGAAGCGCTTGATGCGTATCTTCACAAAGCGAGTTCTGATCATGATGTCCTATTACGTCAACTTTTAGAAACATTGAGTGTCTTTCAAGTTGAGTCCTATTTAAAATATTTATGGAAGCATCAATATCGTTTGAGTTTTTGGATTCAACATCAATTTGAAAGCGATTTAGAGACACTCAAACAAGAGCTCATTCTACGAAATCCATTACCCGAAAATCTTTCGGAATTAATTCCAGAATTCGAAATATTGGCGCGATGCATCCCACCCAAAAGCGCTGTAATAGACATCAACGAAAAGAAATACACGCAATTATTAGAGTTCAAAGATGCGCTACAATCCTGCAATCCACAGGACTATCTCTCTGCTTCACGTTTAATCAAAAGCGTCGGCGTTTTGCTCCTTCATAGCAAGGGCATGAAATATCTTTCAAGATTCGATTTTAAGAAAAAGAATTTTTTAGACCTAGAATATTACGCGTCTTTGATTAGTTGTATTAAGGCATTAGGTGCGCAATTAAGCGCTATTTGGCCAGTAGAATTATACAATTCCATCGCATCGCAAACTGACTTTGACGCACTTTTAGTGACCAAAAATATTGTACGCTTCTTTCGTCCTTTTCAAGAAAAATTGCGCCAAACTTTCGCCAATCAAAATCTCTATTCTTTTAATGATATCGCCTATCTTGCCAAAAAATTAGTGACAGAGAATCCTCATGTCGCACAACGCCTCGGAAAACGATATTCGCATATTTTACTCGACGAATTTCAAGATACGAATGACGTGAGATGGGATTTTATTTCCACGATTGCAAAAGGTGGCAGCGATGTCTTTCCCACGCAAGGATTGTTTATTGTCGGCGATAGTAAGCAGTCCATTTATCGCTTTAATAATGCAGATGTAGAAGTTATGAACCGCGTTGAAAAGATTTTTAAACCAGACGAAATATTGTCTCGTGATATCACCTTCCGTTCATCAAAAGCATTTGTTTCTCAGGTCATCAATCCATTGATGGAAACAGTATTTTTTCAAGAAAACCCTAAGCATACACCTCTTTATGACACCGTTTTTTCGCCGACTATTACACCCGAAAATGATGCGCCATTAGGCTCTAAAAATCATGTTTTGCTTCAAGTCGATTTTAACCTTTTATCGGACGAAAATGCCAACTCTACGAATCATGCTAGACTCGCCGCCATGCAAATTCGTCGCTATCTAGATTTCCGTGAAGCACATGGTTTGGAAAAAGAAAAAAGTCCGTTCGTTGGCGTATTGCTGCGAAAATTTACAAATATTGAGACCTATATAAAAGTTTTTACCGAAATGGGAATCGACTTTCAGGTCGTTGCCAGTAAGGGTTTGTACAAAACTCAAGAAGCGTTCGACCTTTTTAATTGGCTCTCGGTTATGATTAATCCTTTTGATAATCTTGCATTAATTGGCTTACTGCGTTCGCCATTTATTGCCATGTCAGATGCAAATATTCAAAGCCTGATGGGTCAAAATGACGATACGTCAAAAAGACAATCTTCAATTTCGGGCTATTATTGGGATGCCTTAAAGCGATATTATCCTGATGTCTATTCGACCATTTATCAATGGCAAAATGAATGTGCATCAAGGCCCATTGATAGGATTCTAGACGAAATTATTCATCAGGACGATCGGCTGTTGGGATGGCTCACGGAATCCACTGGGGAAAATCGCATCTACAATATTGATAAGCTGATTCACCTTCTTCATATTCAGTCATTGGCGGGGAAAAACCTACGAGAAATTCATGACACATTCACCTACGACCTAACAAACTCGGACAAAGCCCTCGCGGACAATTCTGAGACTTCACTCGTGCAAATCATGACCATTCACAAAGCGAAGGGGCTTGAATTTCCTACGGTCATTTTGCCTGAATTGGACGGCCGCTCGCAAAGTGATCGGGACGGTATTTTATCAAGCAAAGACGATTCAGGTGAATATGAATGTGGTATTTCCCTCCAAGAAATTGACACCTCTGCGAAAACGAATGCGCATAAACGCATCCAAAAACAGAATCGTTTAGAGAACGAAGCAGAAGAAAAACGACTGCTCTATGTCGCTGTTACACGGGCACGATATGCTGTTGCTTTTTCGAGTTCGGGGAATTCAAAGGACCAGATTAAAGGCCATTGGTGGTCGTCCTATATCGGCCCAACATTCGGCCTCAACAATTTATCCGACATTGAGTCTATGACAGGTGTAGATGGATTTCATGCGCAACTTTATGATGAAAATGATTTCGAAATACTTGACGGAATTGATAATAATCATGGCAAAACATCGCCTCAAAATTCTATTCAAGCATACGAATATCCCATCGCGAAAAAACGACTCCAATCGTCGCCGCATGGCATCATGGATAGAATTTTTCCCAATGCATTTTCCGATACGGTTCCAGCAGAATTCAATCCTGACGAAGCGCCTACGGGCAAAACATTTGGGCTTTTGGTTCACAAAGTTTTGGAAGAAGATTGGCTCAATGTTCATGATTTTGAAACGGACATTCGTGACTATTTGTTAACAGAAGACCTAGACGATATTCAAATTGAAAACTATATTCAAACGCTTCAAAACTTTCTAGAGACTTTTCTAAAATCGACATTGCATCAACGTATTCTGGCGACACCTATGGATAAGCAATTTCGCGAAATCGACATCACGGCAGAGCTTGAAAGCGACGATTCCATTCTCTCAGTCCGCGGAATTTTAGATTTACTACTTTACGAAAAGGGTGAATGGCGCGTCATTGACTACAAGACCGACCAGCAGATTCCCGACGGAATTGAAGAAGGGAAACATGCGTATTGGATCCAAATGCAAAGCTATTTATGGATGCTGAAATTCTGTTTCAATATTGATGCAAAAGCAGAACTCTATTTTTTCCGTCATGATATGAGTGTCGTGATTGAAAACGATTTCCAATCCTACGCAAAAAAATTAGAGACGGCGTTTAAAACGAAAAACTGGCATTTATCAGCGCCACAAACAAACCCTCTCGAGAATCGTGTGGGTGATTTTCTAAAATTTCATTCCGAAGAAAATACAATTGTTATTGCGCCAACTGTAGGCAATGCGGAATATCTAAAAAACCAACTTATATCCCATGGATGTAACACGCCTTGGATTCAGATTAAGACATTGTCTGAAATAAAGTCGATGGTATCGAATGAGAAAAAATTAAGCCCTCACCATGCTCGCGTTGTATTGTCGAATATTTTAGACAAAGAAACTCGCTGGGGCGACATTCGGCTTTTAGCAGATGCCCTATTGGCACGTTACGAAAAAGGTGAAGCGCTTATCGATGAATTTCCGTCCAAAATTCAATTGGCTTTTCAGAATTGGTGTCAGGCCAACGGCTATTATAGCCACGAAGGAACCGCATCGACTCATTTGAAGAATACGCATATTCTCGTCTATCATTATTGGGGTCTCGTTCTTAAAGATGCGGAAATAATTCGTCAACTCGCTGAGGTTTCAAAATCTTTTACATTTATTAATCAATTCGAGACAAAATTAGCGACCTCTTTTGCATGGTCCAGCGCGACATGGAAACATTATTCCGAGAAAAACATGACCCATACTCCAGTCATGACAATGTGTCAATCCGTTGATGAAGAATGTGAATTCGTGGCATCGGAGGTGTACAATCGCATTCGCTCTGGACTGGCGTATCATCAAATTCGAATCGGCGTCTCTAGTATGGAGCGCTATATTCCTATTTTAAAGCGCCATTTTGAATCCTATGGAATACCGGTTCTTATTTCCAAGCGTGAACCTGTAACAGAGCGACCTTTATTCCAATGGGTTTACGCCGTCTTGCGGACATTAAATGCACGATTTGAACTTATGGACATTGTGAAACTTTGGAATCATCCCGTCTCTTTTGAATTATTTGATTTTACGAAAGGGCAACGACTTCAGGCCTATAAAATTGATGCTTTTATTCGCCATGAGGATATCCAGACAAGCAAGGAATTATCCTCTCGAAACACGAAAAACAGTGTTTCTCAAGAGGCAATTGATGCTCTCATTGCGTTTGAATCGCTTCTAAATGAAGGTAAATCTGCGTTACGCACGAACCGAAATTTGTCATGGTTTTTCGAATTGCTGGATCATTTTTCTCTCGAATCCTACGAAGCATATAATCGAATGAATCAGCGAGTCGTCATTGAAATAAAGCGAACTTGGATGGATTTATCTGAAATTTGGACAAGCATGAAAGGGACGTCATTTGCCTTGGGTGATTTTCTGAATCAATGGTACGATTTAGTCCAATCCAAAGAGATTGCCACATCCGAGCAACGAAATGGCGTGGAAATCTCCAGCTTTCTCGAAATGTCGGTACCCAAAGCCACCGAACATATTTTCATGGGATTTACCGAAAGTCAATTCCCCGTTGCTATACCTTTCAATCCTTATATTGATCAAGATGTCGAAAACGTCTGGCGATTTAATTTAGCGACATTCAAATATTGGGTTCATTATCTACCGGGGACAATTTCCTTTACGTCAAGTGAATCAGACATGTCAGGTGATGCATTAAAACGAAGTTCCTTTAGTCAATATTGCGATGTTCGAAGCCTCAATCGCAGCATGATATCCAACACGTCAAAAAGAAAGCGCTTCTTCGCAAAAAGATATCAAACAATCGAAAAAGCTCGTACCTGGCAAGAACAACGACACAACGATTTTTTAAGCCATCAAACAAAAAGCGCTTTTAAAGGTTTTACAGATTTTCCATACGAAAAACTTGAAATCGAAATGTCGCCTCACTCGTTTAATGCGCTCCTGAAATGCCCACAGAAATATTGGTTTGAGAAAGTGTTGAAGATAGAGAAACTCGACGCTCAACCCGAAGAATCTCGAGTACTAGGGAATATTGTCCACGAAATTTTAGAGGCAACGGCCACGAAGGACGTCCTAAAACAATTGAGAAATGAGGCCTCATCTACGGCGGAAATTTGGCGAGAAATCGAAGAAAAAGCTAAAGAGACGTTGCTAAAGTCTCGCTACAAATTGCCAAACGATTTATTAACGCAAAAACGATATGCTCTCTACCTAAAAAATTTCAATCACATTGAAATGAACCTAATTTCAAATTTATTGATGGAATTATCGCACTTGCTTCCAGACGATTTGTCTGATGTTGAAATACGGCATGAAGCTGGTTTCTCACGAAAAGAAAATGCAACATTGTTGCCTGTTGAAATTGATCTAAAAGCGCTTTCAAAGACCCTGGTTATTTCAGGTCGGATTGATTGGATTTTAAAACGAGGCGATGCAATAGATGTCATCGATTTTAAAACGGGAGACCCGAAACTCAAAGAAATTGAAACGCTTTTAGACTCTCAACTCTATTGGTATTATCAAGCGATGAGACAGAACTTTAGGGCCTTTTCGACGGCTGCATTCTATGCAAAATTAAAATCATTTACGTCAGGGAAATATGGTTTGTCAGTTGCTATGGGCGACGCGGATCGATGCACTCAAAAAAAGGACATTATCCTGGAAAACGGTACTGAAATCGCCGAAAATTGGCAGACTATTATAGATGAAAGGATGATGTCGCTGGTCGAGGGAAACTTTCCCATAAGCTCACAAATTCCCGAAGCTTGTAGGCATTGTAATTTCGAGATGATATGTCGTAAGACATGTTATGAAGATTGAGTAGCAACATAACACTCGATTAACGATAACCGTCGAAGCATCTTCTAAAGTCTTATAGCAAAAATTGTAACGTAAGCATCTTGCTTGTGCAAAAAATCTCACACCCTTCGACAGGCTCAGGACAGGCGCCGTTTCACTAAGATGCCCCAAGTTTCACAAAGAAAATCAAAAGCAAAAAACTCACACAGAGGCACGAAGCCACAAAGAAAAGCATTATTTTATTCCCCTTCCGGAAGGGGTAGGGGTAGGTAAGAATTACAAATGTTTATAACAGCCGTATTTTTCTAAAATCAACACTCGTTAATCGATATTCTTAAATCAAATATCATTTTCTGTGCTCTCTGCGGTTAAAAAATTTCACACGGAGGTACTGTGTTTAAAAGCAAGTTAAAAATGAGCGATGGATTGATTATTATAATTCGGGATATATTCAATATCCTGTGTCCAAAGGAAGTACATAAGGACGAGTAGCTTTCTGGCTACAGCAATAATGCCGACCTTCTTAGGTTTACCTTTGGCAATGATTCTATCGTAGAACGCTTTCATTTTTGGGTTTGATTACTTTCTCCGCCACAAACAGATCATCGCGTGTTTTCGTGGATACAAAAATGGCAGCAAACACAAACTATTTTCCCGCAGACAGCGCCGATAAACGCAGAAATAAGCACAATAATTTGAGAGCTAAAAATAATTACCCAATGCTTTAGCTTTGGGGATTGAACATATCCTAAATGAGGGGCTTTAGCCCAATAATACTTTTTTTAATTCCAAGTTGATGAAAGACACAGAAACCTCCTACGAACCCACTAAAAAAAACTTGTGCTTATTCCGATTTAAGTGAAGTTATCACTGCAGCAAAATTGCAATTATGAGAAAGATTGATTATGAAAATGCCACTACTGTTATTCATTTTTATTCAAGTCCTAAGTGCAGGCGATTTATTTCCAATTCGAGTGGGTCATAAATGCGGGTGCATGAATAAAAAAATGGCTACTGAAATGAGATTCAATTTGAAACAAAGCATTATCCAAAGGATGTTAAATGACTGCAAAAAGCTTGCTAATTATGTAGATATTAAGAAATTCGCCAAGAGCGTAAACGTGTTACACACAATAATTGAATGATGAAAAATATAAACGAAAAGGAATTGAAATGAATTGTCCCAATTGTAAGATTGAATTGCACCCAAAAAACATTCAAGGAATTAGTGTCGATGAATGTGAACAATGTGAAGGAATCTGGTTTGAGGATGATGAACTCAGACAAGTGAAGGACAAAATAGATTCTGACCTCAATTGGATGGATTTTGAAATCTTAAAACATCCCGAAAAATTTAAACCAAAAGCAAAAAGAACGAATTGTCCCAGCTGCCAAAAACCCATGAATGTTCTCGACTATGATCATACAAAAGTCGAGATTGATTATTGTACTAGCTGTAATGGCGTCTGGCTAGAAAAAAACGAGCTTGAAAAAATAATAGAAGCCTTAGAAAAAGAAATCTTAACGATGCCCTTAAGTGAGTACGTAAGTTCCACTATTGAAGAAGCAAAAGAACTGCTTACAGGTCCTGAATCATTTTTGTCTGAATGGAAGGATTTTTCAACAATCCTTAGGTTTATGCAATACCGAATTCTTAGTATTCAACCTCAAATTCTTGATACCCTATTAACGGCTCAAAATAATCCTTTAAATCGCTAATAGGAGCACCGAGCAAAAACCTAGATCTAACTCCTACACAAAGACGTATTGCACGAAAAGAAGGTGGCCTGATACACAATTCATTCAAAGAATGCAGGAATATGGAAAAAACTAATTTATAAATAGTGAGGAGTAATCATGGGATTTTCAATTGTTACCCCAACTTTATTATTTTCAGCAATAAGCCTTTTATTGCTAGCTTATACAAATCGATTTCTTGCGATAGCAAATTTAACGCGACAATTTATAAAGCTATATCAGGATAATAAAAATGAAAATGAATTAAAGCAAATAAGCCATTTTAAGAAAAGACTTCAATTAATAAAATACACACAAGTCTTTGGCGTGTTAAGTTTTTTAATGTGCATTATTTGTATGTTTTTAATTATGATGGGCAATATGTCTGTAGCTGAACTTGTGTTTGGTTTTAGCTTATTATTAATGATGATATCATTAATAATATCCTTAATTGAGATTCTAATTTCCATTAAGGGATTAAATATTGAATTAGAAAAAATTAAAGCGCTTTAATTTTTTAAGAAATTTTGGTCGTTTCGAAACGACTCATTTAATAGAACTCGGATGCAAAAATTCAAGGAGGTACTGTGTTTAAAAGCAAGTTAAGAATGGGCGATTGATTGATGATTA
>ERZ890510.253-NODE-253-length-44797-cov-10.811519_pt1 | contig 44797 bp, 36 predicted proteins | sample MGYA00521265_ERZ890510 | MGnify/ENA primary metagenome ERZ890510 (study PRJEB32303, sample SAMEA104408624) | aquatic metagenome | biome: Brackish water; feature: Chemocline; material: water | place: Baltic Sea | collected 2014-10-26T21:54:00 | depth 110 m ... | reverse complement strand
ATCACACAACTCATTACGGCCCTTTCAGACCCAGTTATTTTGACACTCCCAAAAATTGAAAGATAAAAAATAATGGAAGATAAAAAAGAACCAAAGGAAGGATACATATTTGACTATATATCTGGAGAAGAAGTAAAAGCGACACCTGAAGAAATAGAGGCAGTTCAAGTTTACTCTAAAATTTTAGTAGAGGATTATGAATATCCAAAGTCACTTTTGCAAACTAGACCGCAGTATAGGGTTAAAGTAAGACCTTCAGATACAAAAAAAGAATATCCAATTGACATTGCAGTTTTTGCTAACAATAAAAGAAATGAAGATGATATTACCATAATTATTGAATGCAAAAAGAAAACGAGACAAGACGGACTTGAACAACTTAAAGATTATTTGAGATTTTCAAAAGCTTCTCTTGGGGTTTGGTTTAATGGAGACCAAAAACTTTTTATTAGAAAACTTGAAAAAGGTGGTAAAGTTTTATTTCAAGAAATTCCGAATATTCCAAAGCATAATCAAAGACTTGAGGATATTGGTAAATTTGTCAGGAGTGACTTAAAACCAGCAATAAATTTAAAATCGAACTTTAAAACAATTAGGAATTATTTAGCAGCAAATAATGTCGGTGCAACTAGAGATGAAGTTTTAGCTCAGGAATTGATTAATATGATTTTTTGCAAAATCTATGATGAAAAATTTACTCGTCAAACAGATATTGTGACATTTAGAGCAGGAATAGATGAAGAACCAGAAGACGTTGCAAAAAGGATAAAAGATTTATTTACTGAAGTAAAGAAAAAATACAGTGATGTTATTGATAGTTCAGATAATATCCATTTAGATTCAAAATCTATATTCTATGTTGTTGGTGAGTTACAAAACTTTAGTTTAACAGATTCATCACGAGATGCAATCGGAGATGCTTTTGAAGTTTTTATTGACCACGCCTTAAAAGGTGGGCAAGGGCAATTCTTTACGCCAAGAAATGTAGTTAAGATGATAGTTGAAATTGTAAACCCTTCAACCGATGAGAAAATACTTGACCCTGCTTGTGGTAGCGGTGGATTTTTGATTGAATCAATGAGATTTATTTGGGATAAAATAGAGAAAGAAGGTAAAAACCTAAATTGGCCAGACAATGAAATTGAAATTGAAAAACAAAAGGTAGCAATAAAAAACCTAAGAGGTGTTGATAAAGATTACTTTCTAAGCAAAGTTGCAAAAGCATATATGGCGTTACTAGGCGATGGAAGAGGTGGCGTGTTTTGTGAAAACAGTTTAGATTCTCCAAAAAATTGGAACAAAAAAACACAAATAGAAATCAAACTTGAATCTTTTGATGTAATTGTTACCAATCCCCCATTTGGTGCTAAATTACCTGTGACTGGAGAAGAAATAATAAAGCAATTTGAATTTGGTTATAAATGGAAGTTTAATAAAAAAGAAAATCAGTGGGAAAAGGGGAAAATAAAGGACAAAGAAGCTCCTCAAATACTTTTCATTGAAAGATGTTTGCAGTTGCTTAATCCAGGCGGTAGACTGGGTATTGTATTACCTGATGGCATACTCGGCAATGACAAATTAGGATATATAAGAAATCACATAATAAAGCAAGCAAAAATATTAGCTGTTATTGATGTTCCTATTGAAACATTTATGCCACATACAAGCACTAAGACGAGTATAATTGTTTTGCAAAAATACTTAGATGAAGAAACGCCTGAAACTGATTATGAAATTTTTATGGCAATTGCTGAAACTTGTGGACATAATAGACGAGGGGATTTACAACAAGAAGACGACATCGCTTTAATATCTTCACTTTATAAAGACTGGAAAAATGGTAAATAAGTTAAGTGTAAATATTTCACAAGTCATTAGAGAAGGTCGTTTTAATCCTAAATACTATAGTTTTCTCAACTTTAGCGAAAATCTAATTAAGAAATCTAAATACAAGTTTGTTAAACTTGGTAATAAAGAATACTTCCCTATACTATCCGATGGAATACATACTGCCATTGAACTTCTTCCGAAAGGTGAAATTAAATATTTATATATTCATAACCTTAAAGAAGGTTTTGTTGATACAGTTGATTCAAACTATATTTCAGAGCAAGACAACGAGAAAAATATAAATAAAGAATTAAAAAAAGATGCTGTATTGTTATCGGTAGTTGGTACGTTAGGGAATACAGCAATTTTTGCAGAATATTTTAATTCCCGTTGCAGTTTACCTAGAAATATAGCATATGTTTATTGCAATAATGATAAAATCAAACCTGAGTTTTTAACTTGCTTTTTTCTTTCAGAATTTTCTAAATACCAATGTATTTACTCTGGTGGTGGCAACATTCAAGGCTTACTCTCTTTAACAAAACTCAAAAAATTTATAATACCTAATGTTGACAATGTCATTCAAAATAAGTTTGTAGAAAAATACTCAAAGGCAACCTCTTTACAGAAAGAATTTTTGGAAACTATAAATGAATGTAAAGCCCTTTTTTATTCAAAGCTAAATTTAAAGAAAGATGTTATAAAAAAAGATATTTCTTTTAAAACAACGCTTAAAGAATTAATAGAAAATAAGTCTTGGACACCAATTTCTTATGACCCTTATGGTGAAAAGGTTTTAACTTTTATAAGTAAAAAATTTAAACTGGAAGACCTTAAAAAACATATAGATATTTTTAAAGGTGAAGAAATAGGAAGTGCAAATTACTTAGACTATCTGTCAAAAAATAAAGACAGTATTCCTTTTTTAAGAACCTCTGATATTTTCAATTATGAACTTGATAGTTATCCTGATTTTTATTGTGACAAAAGTTTTAAAACAGAATTAAAACAAGAAATAAAACCTTATGATATTGCTTTTACAAAAGACGGTAGTATAGGAAACTTGGCATTAGTTACAAATGAAGATAATTGCATTTTATCATCAGGTCACGCTATTTTGAGAATGAAAGAAATGTCTAAATTAAATCCATATTATATCTTTTTGGCTTTATCAATCAAAGAAATTGGACAATACCAAGCAAATAAGAGAACTGTAATAGCGTCTACTATCCCACATCTTCGACCTCAAAATATTTACAAAATCCGTATTCCAATTCTTGATGATGAATCAATAAAATTAATAAGCGATAAAGTAAAATATTCTTTTGGTTTGATTGAAGAAAAAAAGAGGCTTATTAAAGCAATTAAAAAAGAAATGAACGAACTAATGAAAGAAACAAAGTAAGCCAACGCTTCGTAGTCAAGCACATTGGCTGGTCGCTCGAAAAAGCCAACGCACGACCAAAACCAGCCAAAGAGCTTGCCTACCCAAACGCACAGCAGACAGAAAAGATGCAGCAAAAATGAAAGATAAATTGACTGGAAAAATAAACAACGAAACGCTAACACGGTATATAAAAAATTGGGCGGATAGTGCTGAAAATAAAGTATGTAGCTCGCATTTAACTTTGTGCGGTTTGACAGGAAATCGCTCCGAAATGCCCAACTTTTCATATACCCAAACGTTGTGTTTAATGCTAAGAGACCCGATTGTCGAATTAACAGTTTCGTTCTCCAATTAACGGCTTAAAGATGCATTAATTGTAATAATAGGTCGTTTTAATTCTGTTTATTTTACACATAATTGCTATATTAAGATAAAAATATGACAATACTAAGCCTTATTCCAACAGAAAAAATTATTGAACGTCTTCGCTATGAAAATCCATGGTGGATCACCAAGGAGATACCAAACACATATAGCTCAATGTCCAAGCGATTATATTTTAATCTTTTTTATCCATTTGTACTTGAAAGGAATATTAAAAGAGCTTTAGTCCTGATGGGGCCGAGAAGGGTTGGAAAAACAGTAATGTTATTTCATTGCATTGAAAACTTACTGAAAGAAGGAACAAATCCTCATAAACTATTCTTTATCGGGATTGACAACCCTATTTATGTCAATTTAAGTCTGGAGGATGTTTTAACTCTATGTAAAGACTCTTTAAACCTTGAAAACCTTAATGGTTGTTATGTCTTTTTTGATGAAATACAATACTTGAAAGATTGGGAAAGACACTTAAAAGTATTAGTTGACTCATATCCTGAAACTAAATTCATTGTTTCTGGCTCGGCAGCTGCAGCGATAAAATGGCACAGCACGGAAAGTGGAGCCGGTAGATTTACTGATTTCTTGTTACCTCCATTAACATTTCAAGAATATATTCATTTGAAAGAATTAGATCATTTAATTTTTAAAGGTGTTGTTCAATATGGAGGCAAGGATATAGAGTATTGCTTAACGCATGATTCAAAAGTATTAAATAAAGAATTTGTCCATTATTTAAATTTTGGAGGATACCCAGAGGTTGTGTTATCTGAACAAATACAAAATGATATGGGTAGATATGTAAAAAATGATATTGTAGATAAAGTTTTACTTAGAGACTTGCCAAGCTTGTACGGAATCAAAGATGTACAAGAGCTAAACAGATTTTTTACATACATAGCGTATAATACTGGAAATGAATTTTCATATGAGACAATGTCTAGGGAAAGTGGGATTCAAAAGGATACGTTAAAAAAATATCTAGAATACTTAGAATCGGCATTCCTAATTAAGATATTAAATAAGGTTGGGGTCAATGCAAAAAGATTAAAAAGAATAACAAGCTTCAAAGTATATCTTACTAATCCATCACTTCGCACTGCTTTATTTTCCCCGATAAGTGAAACAGACCAAGAAATGGGTAACATGGTGGAAACAGCAATTCTTTCACAATGGATGCATCGAGAGCAACTAGATTTAACATATGCTAGATGGAAAGACGGGAGAAATGAAGGTGAAGTAGATCTTGTTTTAGTTGATGATAAAAGTTATAAACCCGTTTGGGGAGTGGAAATTAAATGGAGTAACCGATATTTTAATAAGCCTCAAGAATTGAAAAGTTTAATTAAATTTTGTGAAACAAATAACTTTGAATCTGCTGTTGTTACTTCAATTGACCAAATTGGAATGAAAGAAATACAAGGCTTGAGATTTACTTTTCTCCCTGCTTCGATATATGCCTACAACATAGGAGAGATTACACTTAAAATGAAAACTAATAATTAAAAAAACGAAAGCACAACAATGTGTATCGTGCATAGCACCCTGCGGGATGTCACTCCACATACACCAACCGTTGGGCTTCATTGAAAACAGCATTGTAGAAAATATGTCCTTTTATAAAAAAGCTTTTATATGAGAGATTTGACAAATTCAAATATTGCTAGACAAAACATATTAAATAATAGTTTTGCTGTTGAAAAAGTTCAAGAATATATTGGTTTACCTGGCATGTTCTTTAAGGGCGAATACAAATTTACGACCCAAATGGTAGCGGGCTTTTATGATATTAATGAAAGAACCGTTAAGCGGTATTTAGAAAAATATGACCAAGAGTTAAAACACAATGGATATATTTTAAGTAAGGGTAAACAACTAAAAGAGTTGACGTTACGGTTTGGTCATGTCATTAAAACCCGACCTCAAATTCGAAGCTAAAATCGCCTTTGTCGTGGAGGCTAAAGTGCGAGCATCTGTTTTCTGGCTTTTAGTTTTTTCTCCATCCATAAGGGCTTCGCTGTATTGCTCTTGAATATCTTGACTGAAATTAATTTTAGCCACTATATATAGTTAAATACTGAAATTGACTTCTCTTCGATGCTTATTATATTCGTCGGCTTTTAAATAACATCGAATATTGAAGGAAATATATTTATGAAAAGAACCTATCAACCGAGCCGCGTTAAGCGCCACAGAAAACATGGCTTTCGCGCTCGGATGAAAACTAAAAATGGTAGAAATTTACTTGCAAGAAGACGAGCAAAAGGAAGAAAACGCCTTACTGTTTCCGACCAATAAAATTTCTCCCAATGAGTTTTCAACCTATCTAGGGAAAGCTCGAAAAAAGTCCTTCAACGGCATAACGCTTTATTGGGACTTAAAGGGGTGTTCAGAGACAGGTTTTATGATTCGTAAATTGGCTGGATCTGCAGTGGAAAGAAACAAAACAAGACGGCTCTTTTGGGGTCTTTGGTTAAATAAAAAACTTGCCCTCCCTCATACACATGGCGGGCTTTTTTTGTTTCACAAATCCTTTGTTCGGTCTGATAGTATGGCGCTTGCCTTAGACCGCTTAATCCATCAAATCCCTGCTTTATGATTAACGCGATTTTTATAAAAATAATAAGAGGGTACCAGGTTGCTTTTTCGCCATTATTGGGAAACAACTGTCGATATTATCCCACATGCTCACACTATGGTATTGAGGCGTTTCAATCTCTTCCGTGGTGGAAGGCGCTTATCAAAACTTTTTGGCGCATATTGCGCTGCAACCCTTATTCAAAAGGTGGATATGATCCTGTCGTTCCGTCTCGCGAGGAAATAAAAAATTAATATGACCGATGAAAAACGCACGTTTATAGCCATCCTTTTAATGGGCTTGGTTTTGCTCGCTTATTTTAGTGACCCTTATCAAAAACTCGTTAACCCAAAAGCTTTCGAAGTTGACACAAGCTCCGTCGTTAACGCGAATCAAGAATTAGTTTCTCGTCCCGTAGAGACAGCCATTACAGAAGAGTCTATTATTGATGACTTTAAGTCGATTGACTCTGTTGAACCTTCCGTTTATGAAAACGCAAAAACATCAATTGTGGTTGTGCATACACCTTTATATGAAATCCATTTATCCACCCTCGGTGGCGGCACTCTCGAAAAAGTATATTTAAAAAAATATTTTATGAAAGACAGCTCTCTCGTTCAACTCATACCTCAACACGGAAGGGGGGTATTGTCAAACCAATTCATCGGTTTTGAAAAAGGTGATCTTTCCACGGCTCTTTTTCCTTCGACATGCTCTCTCGGTGATTCTCCTGAACTTTCCATGTCCGTTAATAATTCGCCTAAATCACTCTCTTTTACGATGGCTTTAGCGAATGGTGGTCAAATTGTTCGAACCTTTACATTTCATCCAGATAAATATCATTTCGACCTTGAGCAGCGTCTTAATCGTTTAGAAAAGTCCGTTGCAGGACGATATTTTGCAACCACCTGGAATGGCGGTATAAATTCATGCGAGCCAAGCGCAAAAGAAGACAACACATATACAAAAATATATGCATTGCTCGGTAGCGATAGCTCTCCATCTGATTATGATGCGGACTCCGACAGAGAAACGGAAACTCAAACAGGCTCTACGGTCTGGACAGGGGTTCGGAATAAATATTTCACATCTATCATGGTTCCAGAAAAACCCGCTTATGAGATACATCAATCACGTCAGCTTTTTGACCAAGCTGAGCCTCCATATAAAGAGCTGTCATTCGAGATGCGGCAGGCTTACAATCGAAAACAAGATGTTCAGTTTTCGAATTATCTTGTTTATATCGGCCCTCTAGAAATAGATATTCTTGAACAATACGGACTTCATTTTGAAGAGATGATGGATTGGGGCTGGTTTGGATTTCTTGGTAAAGGGGCTCTGTGGGTTTTAAAGAAACTCTATTCTCTTATCCCGAACTATGGTCTTGTTATCATACTTTTTAGTATCTTGGTTAAGGTTCTAATTTCTCCCTTAACAAAGAAAAGTTTTGCCTCTACTCAGATGATGCAAACAATTTCACCCGAAATCAATGCCCTAAAGGAAAAATACAAAGGCAATAATAAAAGAGTTCAAGAAGAAACAATGAAGCTTTACAAAGAAAAAGGGGTTAACCCTGTTGGAGGGTGTTTGCCAATGGTTATTCAAATGCCTCTTTTGTTTGCACTCTTCAGTCTTTTTAGAACAACAATTGAGTTACGGGGAGCCGCTTTTAAGGGATTGGAGTTTTGGATTCCAGACTTATCCCTTCCCGATACGGTTGGTATGATCGCGGGAGTCCCAATAAATATTCTGCCTGTTATAATGGGCGTTACCATGATTATTCAACAAAAAATGTCCGCTCCGTCCGCAGCTGCAAATCCACAGATGAAAAATATGCCCTACTTTATGACGGTCTTCTTTTTATTCATCTTTTATAGTTTTCCATCGGGTTTAAATCTTTATTACACGCTCTTTAACTTGCTGGCAATCATTCAGCAAAAAAATATGAAGCCCGCAAAAATATAGGTCTTTTCTAAATATCGATCCCTTGGATGCTTGATGCTAATTTACAAAACGACACAATTATCGCCATTTCAACGCCTCCTGGTGTGGGTGGCATTGCCGTTATACGTTTAAGCGGGTCCCAATCTAAAGAGATCATTAAACCTTTTTTTAATAATTATCATCGACTTAAACCTCGTTTTGCCGTTTTCGGCAAGCTCATTCACCCTGATTTATCAAACACCGTTTTTGATGAGTGCATCGTTACCTACTTTAAGGCTCCTCATTCGGCAACAGGCCAAGACATTGTTGAAATTAGCATCCATGGTGGAGAATACATTCAGAGCAAGCTTTTATCTGTTTTAGTAAATCAACCAAGTGTTCGCCTCGCTGAACCAGGAGAATTTACATTCAGAGCCTTTTTGTCGGGAAAATATGATCTTTCAACGGCAGAAAGTGTCGCCGATTTAATTCATGCTAGGGATGAGGCTTCACATGCTTCAGCTCAAAAAAGAATGCAGGGGCAATTGAAAAAATCAATTTCTGCGCTAAAGCAAATGATTCGTGAGCCCTTGACACTTATTGAAGCAGAACTTGATTTTTCTGACCAAGAAATTGAATTTATCACTCTTTCCGAGCACAAAAACGCCATAATTGGGGCTATACGGTCGATTGATAAATTATTGGACTCTTACCATTATGGAAAACGAGTTTTTGAGGGCTTTAGGGTCGTTTTTGCAGGCAGGCCAAATGTAGGAAAGTCGACTTTATTTAATAAGCTTCTAGGCGAGGAGCGCGCCATCGTCACGAATGTTCCCGGAACAACCCGAGATACGATTGAGGATACCATATCCCTCTTTGGGCATACTTTAATTTTAGTAGACACGGCTGGAATCAGAGAAACCGAAGAAGAGGTTGAATATTTCGGCGTTAATAGAAGCCAAAGAGAAATAGAGCGGGCCGATATTGTTTTAAATCTTTTTTCTTTTGACCAAAAAGAACTAGAAATAAGTTATCCACAAGATACTATAGTTGTTAACATTCAAACCAAGGCGGACATTTCAAGACAACCTCTTAATAAACAGGAGGTTATAATTGTATCGACTGTGACAGACGAGGGCATTTCTACTCTAAGAGAAACATTAACGTCTTTTATATCGGAGCTCGCCAACAAATACGATGAAAGCGCTTTTCTCACAAACCAGCGACAGACAACAAGTTTTCAACACTGTAAAATCGCTCTCACAGGCGCTTTGCAGGCGTTAAATGATGAGTTGGGGCATGAGTTTATTGCTTCTGACCTACACGAAGCGTTAAACGCTCTTTCAGAACTTACAGGGGAGACCACTCCTGATGATATTTTAAACGAGATCTTTCAAAAATTTTGCGTTGGTAAATAATGATTGTGGATTCACGTGAAACATACGATGTAATTGTTGTCGGAGGCGGGCATGCGGGAATAGAGGCAGCATTAGCTTCTGCGCGAATGAAAAAAAAGACGCTCCTCATTACGATGGAGATAGGGGCCCTTGGCCGAATGTCGTGCAACCCTGCCATTGGCGGATTGGCCAAAGGGCACCTTGTCCGAGAAATTGACGCTCTTGGTGGCGAAATGGCAAAAGCAATCGACGCAACAGGCATTCAGTTTAAAATGTTAAATCGTTCAAAGGGTCGTGCCGTTTGGAGCCCTCGAGCACAGGCCGATAAGCAAAAATATAGCTCTTATTTGATAGATGTTTGTAAAAGAACATGCTCTCTTTCAATGCTGGAGGCCGAAGCGGTTTCTGTTTTGTTTGACAACAAGCCCCCTCTGTCTGTTTTAGGGGTGGCAACAAAATCATCTGGACTTTTTTATTCAAAAAAAGTTATCTTAACAAACGGTACTTTTTTAAACGGCGTTATTCATATCGGGGATGTTTCTTATTCTGCCGGCCGTGCTGGAGAATCCGCAAGCAAAGGCATTACAGAATCTTTAATGTCTGTTGGCTTTTCGTCGGGTCGATTAAAAACAGGAACACCGCCTCGCGTTAAAGCTCATACTATTGATTTTTCAAAGACTTCCGTTGAGCTAGGGGACAGCAATCCCGAACCTTTTAGCTTTCAAACAAATAGAAAAACATTTACACCACCCAATGAGGCTTGCCACCTTGTTTATTCAAATGAATCAACCCATAAGATTATTAATGAGTCTCTACACCTGTCTCCTTTGTTTACAGGTCAAATTAAAGGCATCGGGCCAAGATACTGCCCTTCTTTCGAAGACAAGATTGTTCGTTTTTCAGACAAACCGCGCCATCAACTTTTTCTTGAACCCGAGTGGTTGGGCTCCGATGAAATCTATGTCAATGGGTATTCGTCATCCTTGCCTGAGGATGTCCAATTAAAGGCCCTCCGCACTATTTCCGGCCTTGAAAAAGTCGAGTTTTACAGGCCAGGCTATGCAATTGAATATGATTATTTTTTTCCCTCTCAATTAAAATCAACACTCGAAACAAAGCTTGTTTCGGGACTCTATTTTGCAGGCCAAATTAACGGTACGTCAGGATATGAAGAAGCTGCCGCTCAAGGCTTAATCGCTGGAATTAACGCAGCTTTAAGCGTTAATAATGAAACGCCTTTTGTGCTGCAACGACACGAAGCATATATTGGCGTTTTAATTGATGACTTGATTACAAAAGACACAGATGAGCCCTATCGAATGTTTACATCTCGTGCCGAGTATCGTCTCCTTTTGCGCTACGACAATGCTCATTTTAGACTCGGCAAATACGGAAACAGGCTTGGCCTTATAACTGACTCTATCTATCGCTCTTTTGTAGAAGAAGAGCGTTTAGCGAGGGCTTCTATCTTATATTGTAACTCGACGTTCATTTCGCCCGACAAATTGAGCCCCGTTTTTTCTTTGACAGGAGAAAAGATACCAAATCAACACCAGTCTCTCGCAGCCCTCATGAGGCGCCCGGGAATAGACATCAAATTGATTTTTTATTTATTACCCTTGTGGATGCAACAGCTTGAAACTCCTCTTCTCGACCTTATTTGGACGGATATTAAATATGAGGGCTATATAAAGCGAGAACAACAACACGTAAATAAAGTGGCGGGGCTTCAAAATATCGCGATGCCCAGAGATCTCGATTTTAAAAATCTAAACGGTATTTCTATAGAGGCTCGACAAAAACTTGAGCGGATACTCCCCGAAAACATAGGCCAGGCAAGCAGAATTAGTGGCGTCAGCCCCGCCGATATTGCCGTACTGCTTATTTATATTAAAAAACATGTTTCACGTGAAACGACTCAATAACTATTTACATCTACTAAAGTCGGCAGAGCTTGGAGAGAGCTCAATTACAGGGGCGATTTTGCCTTTTGTTATTGCATCCAAAGCTGGCGAGTCTTTTTCAAGCCTTGTGTGTGTGCCAAGCACCAAGATTGCTGACGCCCTTGTCAACGATCTAGCCTCAATCATGGATGATCTGCCAATACGTTTTCTGGGGAAGACTCTCATTGACGGCGTTGATTTAGGCCAGTCTGTTGCACACCTTCGTTCTCTCGCGCATGGAGAGCCTGGCCTATATGTATCCACTTTTTCAAATTTATTAAGTTCTTTTGATGCAGCGGGGCTTCTCTCTCGTATAACGCTCTCTGTTGACGAGGCGTATAAAATGAGCTGGGTGGAACAACAGCTTAGCCAGCTGTCTTTTGAAAAAGTTGATTTTGTTTTAGAGCCACAAACCTATTCAATTAGAGGCAGTATTATCGATTTTTTTTCTGGCGATTCAGAGAGTCCTTTCCGGCTGGATTTTTTTGGAGACAAGCTAGAAACAATTACCTCATTTAATCCCGCTACTCAACGCTCAATTGAAAATTTAAATAGTGTAAATCTGTTTTCTCAAAATCCTTATAGTAGCAACTCGGGTAAAACTATAATTTCCGGGCTTCCCCTTGAAACCCATTTGATAGTTTATAGTTCTTTGCAACCCGTCATTGATGAAGAGCTGTTTGTAAATCACATTAAACAATCGGCTTTTAAGTCCCACTATTTACATCTTTATGAGCGCCTAAATCAAAAACAAAATTTATTACAGGTTGAGCAACAGCCCTTATATCACAGAAATCTTGATTCGTTTAAAGCGAGAGTTTTATATCTAAATCAAAACAATTATGATGTCTATCTTTGTGCGGATAGCGGAATTCAACATAATCGATTAAAGAAAATATTTGCGGACTTATCCTACACGCCCCTCATCTTAAGCTTGACATCGGGATTTATTGACAACACGCATAAAGTTGCAATTTTTACGGACCATCAAGTCTTTGATCGTGTTCGTAAGCGAAATATCATTTCTCGCTCATTTCCCTCAAAGCCAGCTATAAATGCCGATGATTTAGAAGAGGGCTCTTTTGTTGTTCATTTGGATTTCGGTATCGGTGTCTTTTTGGGCGTAGAACGCATCAAGGTTAAAAAAGTCCCTGTTGAAGTCCTATGTATTGGATATGCACATGGTGATAAAGTTTACGTTCCTGTTGAAAAAATGGATCGCGTCCATAAATACGAGGCGGGTTCCGAAATAAAACCAAAAATTACGAAGCTTCGCTCAACCGAGTGGGATCAGCTAAAGCTCAAAGCAAAAACATCGATTTCAAAATATGCTCAAGAATTAATGGAGCTATATGCCAAGCGTTTTGTAACGAATGGCCATGCGTATAGTCCCGATAGCGACCTTCAATCAAAAATGGAGGCTGCCTTTGTTTTTGACGAAACAGAAGACCAACTCAAGGCCGTTGCGGAAATTAAAAAAGATATGGAGTCTTCGCGTCCTATGGATCGACTTTTATGCGGAGATGTTGGCTTTGGTAAAACGGAAGTTGCCCTTCGAGCAGCATTCAAGGCCGTGTCCGACTCAAAACAGGTTGGAGTTCTTGTTCCAACAACCATTTTAGCCGAGCAACATTTTGAGACTTTTTCAGAACGATTTGAAGGCCTGCCTCTTACTGTTGGGGTCGTTTCACGATTTAAAACAAAAAAAGACATTCTAAATACGCTTGAAAATGTTCGAAAAGGCAAGGTTGATATTCTAATCGGAACCCATCGGCTTCTCTCAAAAGATGTGAAATTTCTTAATCTTGGCTTATTAATAATTGATGAAGAGCATCGCTTCGGTGTTAAAAATAAAGAGCAAATTTTGGAGTTTAAAAATCATTTGGACTGTTTATCGTTGACGGCAACACCCATACCGCGCACGCTTCAAATGTCTCTCATTGGCGCCAGAGATTACTCATTACTCTCAACACCTCCGGGAAATCGTATACCGATTAAAACGTCCGTCAATGTTTATGACGACAACCTTATAAAGGATGCCGTAATGCAAGAAGTGGGGCGTGGCGGTCAAGTTTATTTTATTCATAATCGTGTTGAATCAATTGGAATAATGCATGAACGACTAAAGGTACTCTTGCCTGGAATAAAAATTCAAGTTGGCCACGGACAAATGAAACCGTCAGACTTAGAGCGGATAATGTTTGGCTTTTTTAGACATGAATATGACATGCTCCTTTCTACGACAATCGTCGAATCGGGTTTAGATAATCCAAACGCGAATACTATCATTATTAATCGTTCTGATGCATTAGGACTTTCTCAACTATATCAATTACGAGGCCGTGTCGGTCGCTCAAATAAGAAGGCTTATGCATATCTCTTAACACAGCCTGTTCGCAAACTTAGCGAAAATGCCATCAAACGATTAAATGCCCTAGAAAGACACTCGCATTATGGCGGGGGATACGAATTGGCGATGCGCGACTTAGAAATAAGAGGTGCCGGAAACATCTTTGGTACCGAACAAAGCGGAAGCATGACCATCGTTGGCTACCAGCTTTATTCTAAAATCCTTAAAGAAACACTAGAAGATTTGAAGGCTCGTGAAGATTCGAGCTTCCCATTATTTCCTAAACCAGATTTTAAATTTGATTTACCGGCCTTAATTCCTCAATCCTTTATTAATAGCGAACGGGATCGTGTAACATTCTATCGTCGTGTTGCAAATGCCGAAACAGTGAGTGCTATTTTTGAAATTAAGGCAGAGTTGCGTGATCGTTTTGGCAAACTACCACAAGAGTCAAAAAACCTTTTTTACTCAACGGCAATAACAAAGCTCGCTCAAGAAAAAGGAATCCGCAGCCTGGCCCAAAAAGCAGGCCAATCGACGGGAGATTTTCATCCAGAATATGTGGAACAAGTTGGCCCTAAGCTTATAAAAGAAATCTCAAATGCTATTAATTCAACAGGGGCAAAAACCCAAATAATGAACAACAAGACCCTCACCTTTCTTATTACTCATTCACAGAGGTCTCTCGCCCTTAAAGAGCTTAAAATATTCTTGGAAAACATGACTTAGTTCTCTATGTTCTGCCCCAGTGAAACACAATGCTAATATATTATTATTAAAGGAGTTACATTAATGTTACCTAAACAATTTAAAACACTCATTCTCATGCTTGTTACCATCCTGGTTCTTGGTTCTTGCGGAAAAGAAACGCTAGACGACGAAACAATTGCGCTTGTTGATGGGGAAAAAATTCCTTTCAGTGAATTTACTGATAAAAATCCTCTTGCTCGTTTAAGCGGTAAAACAGAAGATGTTATTAAAGATAGAATTGACGCATTTATTCAAGAGAAGCTCTTTATAGTAGAAGGTACAGCCCTCGGGTTTGGAGAGTCTGAAACGATAAAAATGCAAGTCGAATCTAACTACCGTCAACAAATGCTTCAATATGTATATAAAAAAGCAATCATGGACAAAATTATCTCTGAGTCTTATTTAAAGAATTTATATGAACAATCTAAATATGAAGTTTGGGCGAGACACATTCTTGTGCAATACGCTGGGCTTCAACGCGCCACAACGACGCGCTCAAAAGAAGAGGCCATGGCGATTGTTAATGATTTAGGAAAACGCCTAAAAAATGGCGACGATTTTGAGGCACTAGCATCAAAATTTACTGAAGATCCTTCAGGTAAAACAACCGGTGGTGACCTAGGCTGGTTTTCAACCGGTCAAATGGTGCCCGCTTTTCAGGAAACAGCTTTTGCCCTAAAGATCGGCGAAGTCTCTGATGCGGTCGAAACGCCATTTGGCTTTCATATTATTAAACTAGAGGGCAGGCGTGAAACGGCCCTTAAGTCGTATGAAGAAGAAAAAGCCAAGTTAAAAAGTTCTGCTCAACGTTCAAAAGGCCAAGAGCTAAATAGCTATGCGAGCTCTTTTCTCGATAGTTTAAAAAATGCGCGCGGCTTGACGATGAATAACGACGCTATAACGGCCATCGTCCAAGAATTAGAACCCCTCGTTTCCATGCGTTTATCTCTTGATGATGCCTTAGAAAAAGTTGAATTTTCTGATCCTATATTTACGTATGATGGTAAGGGAAAAGACACAAAGTGGGTGATAAATGAAATTCGTCACCTTGAAGAAAAGCGCCGCCCAAAACTAGAAAAAGCCGAGCAATTTAGCTCGCTCATCGAGACGCTTATTATGCAAAATGTCATATTAGACTACGCCAAAGAACAAAATTTTGATAACGACGACGAATTTGATGCAGGAACAGAAAGCTTTAAAAATAAGCATATTCATGATGCCTTTTTCGCTGAAAAAATCAATGATAATCTTGAACCGTCCGATGATGAATTGATGGCTTATTACGAGGAATACAAAAACGAAAAGTACATGGATAAAGAAAAAGTCGAAGTAAGAGAAATTTTTCTTAAAGACGAGACAAAAGCCAATGACATCTATAATAGAATACAAAGTGGTGAGAGTTTTGAAAAATTAGCCAAAACAAACACCGAACGTAAATCGGCTGAAAACACTTCCGGCTTAATACCTCCTTTTACAAAAGGTCGTTATGGAGAAATGGGGAAGGCTGCTTTTGAAATGAATTTGAATGACATTTCGAAACCAATTAAAAACGGCAATGCTTGGTCTATTATTCGTTTAGAGGCGAAATATGCTCCTGAGCCTATCTCTTTTGACAAGGCAAAAGGCCGTATCAAGTCTGATATTAAAAACCAAAAACGTAAAGACTTAATTGCTGAATACAAATCTAATTTAGAGAAGAAATATGATGTCGAAATCAATTACGAGATTGCGTTTACATTCTATAAATAATACGATGAAATATTTCGCACTTATTTCGGTTTGTCTGTTTTTGATATTCTCGTGTTCTAAAAAAAACGCAGGCGTCCTCGTTTTAGCTCAAGTTGAAAAAGAACAGCTTCTACAAGATGATGTTCGTATTCTTGTGCCTTCTTGGGATGCATTAAGTGATATAAGTAAAACATTAATCATTGAAAAATGGGTGACACAAACACTTTTAAAACAATCTGCAGAATATCATCTCCTCGACAGAGATCCTCTTTTTTCTTTGCAGTTAAAGCAATATTCTCGGCAGCTATTATCCGACTGGGCTTTAAGTAGGTATATAAAAGATAAGGCGATGGTCACAAAGGAAGAAATCAATGATTACTATAATCATAATCAATCGGAATATAAACGAGGCGAAGCCGAATTAAATGGTCTCCATGTCATTGTTTCAAAGCGGTCGGATGCTTATAAGATTTCAAGAGCATTAAAACGACATGACCAAGAAACCATTGATTTAATGCTAGACACCTTGGATTATGAATATGATATTTTCAAATTAAGCAGTTTAATTCCTTCAATCCGCGATGTTGTCAAACAAAATCATAGTCCTAGTGTTTTTGGTCCCTATATAGATTCGGGTATTTACCACGTTTTTGAACTCAAGGCATGGTACCCAGAAAACTCTGTAATTCCCTTAGAATCCGTTTGGGATGAAATTGCAGCGCGTTTAGCCATCAATAAAGAAAAAGCCCTGCGAGAAAATCTCTTAGATAGTTTGCGAAATGAATCTAAAGTGATTGTCATGTCCAGCGCATATTAGCATAAGGTAAATCATGATCAAAAAAATCATTACACTCACTTTTTTAACATTAAGCATTGCCCTGCCTCAAAATTTAGTTGATGGCGTCGCTGCAATCGTTGGCGACAAAGCAATTCTTCTTTCTGAGGTCAATCAGGTCGCCCAATTATACGCAAGCCAAATGGGGAAAGGACAAGAAATCCTTAATGACCCGCAAATTATGATGTCCCTTCAAACAAAATCGCTTCAAGAACTCATTAATCAAGAAGTAATGCTCGAATATGCTCGTCAAGAAACACTTGAAGTCGAAGAACGAGCTGTCCGGTTGGAATTAGAAAACACACTTGATAATTTGAAAGCTCAGTATGGTTCACTCGAAAATGCAGCGGATTTATTTGGTGTCCATAAAAATAAAATTCGATCCTATTACGAAGACCAAATTAATAATAACAAGATTATTGAGCTCGTTCAAAATCAGCTTTTTTCCAATGTTAAAGTAAGCCGTCGGGAAGTAGAGACATTCTTTATGACGTATAAAGACAGTTTCCCCGTTCAAAACCCTAAAGTCGATATTTCCATATTATCACTTTCCGTCCAAGTCAGTCAAGCGGGCAAAGAAAGAGAATTGAAGCGGATTACCGAGTGGAAAAGAGCTATTGAAGCAGGTGAATTGCGTTTTGAAGATGTGGCAAAAGAATATTCAATCGATCCAGGTTCTGCGGAGAATGGCGGCAATCTGGGCCTTGTTGGAAAAGGCGTTTTTGTAAAGCCTTTTGAGGATGCAGCCTTCGCTTTAAAACCAGGTGAATTAAGCGAAATTGTTGAAACAATGTTTGGATTACACTTATTACGCTTAGAAGGCAGGGAGGGTGACAAAGTAAATGTTTCACATATTCTTATTCCAGTCACTCCAGATGACGAAGACAAGGTTTTGACAGCTAAAAAGATGATGGGTATTGCCGACGACATTAATGCGGGTAAAATCAGCTTTTCACAAGCAGTCGAATCTTACAGTTTAGATGAAGAAATGAAGATGAAGAAGGGGCGTCTGGGTTATGTCGATATAACATTGCTGCCACCCGATTTAAAAAATGCTGTCGATAAACTAAAAATAGGCAAAACATCTTCTCCTGTTTATTCATCAGATCAATTTCATATTTTACTGCTCAGTGGCCGTAAATCGGGTGGAAAAATGAATCTTATTGATTATTGGTCGGATCTAGAAATGATGGCTGTAAGTAAAAAGAAACAAGAAAAATTCGAGAATTGGATCAACGCTCAACGCAATAGAATGTTTATTCAAATCAAAGCATAAACAAAGTTATCAACAATTATCTAAAGGCTCCTTTTTGGAGTCTTTTTTTATCTTAAGTTAAAAATTAGATTCAGAATTATTTTAGAATAAATATTTTATTAAATTGTACTTACATCCGATAATATTCAAAATATATAGCTCACTTATACGTCTTGCTAATTAAGGTCAAATGGTATTTTATCAACAATTGTAAACAATTTCATTATTTGTTTTAAATTCATGTTTATCAAATATTTAGATAAATATTCTAATTCTTTTTCCTCTCTTTCTTTTCAAATTATACTATTCACTATTTATGCCCGTGGAGTGGATTATTTGAATTGTGTTATAACCCGCACATTTTTAACAATGTGTGCGGGCTTCTTTAACATTTTTTATCGCTTATTAACGTCAAGTAGTCTCTATAATTGAATTTTATAACGACCTCATTTTCAGGAAGTTTAATGGGTTTATACACAGAGTTTTCAACATTGTTAAAAGACTAATAAAAACAAAAACAATCAATGTTAAATCTTAGTACTTTTCTTATTTAAATATAAGACCATTTGTCTATTACTCCTCTCTAAAATTCTTTTTAAAAAAAATGATAATTTGAAGTCATTTCTTTGGAAAAATCTTCCTTTTAATTACTTTGGCTGGCTATGAGATTAACAAAATTTTTTATTTAAATCTGGAGATGAAAATATGCGGTTTATAGTCAATTCTAATCTACTTTCAAAAAGTATTCAACAAGTGGCAAGAGTAACTCCTTCTCGCTCAACAATGCCTATTTTAAATAATATTCTATTTGTCTTAAACGATAATAATTTGACTTTACGCACCACTGATATTGAAATCACCTATGCTTTGAATATAGAAGTGACAGGCGAAGAAGATGGATCAATTGCGATCCCCGTTAGAATCCTTCAAGATATTACAACAGAGCTTCCTGATGCGGATATTACCCTTGAATCTGATGGTTCGAAAATCAATATTTCTTCGACAGTCGGTAATTACAAAATTAATGGTCATCAAGCCAGTGAATTCCCGGGATTACCTGAAATAGGGGATGCTTCGACCATTAACATCAATGCGGATATTTTTAAACGCATGATTGATAAAACCATAAACTTTGTGAGTAAAGACGAGCTAAAACCTGCACTCCTTGGGGTTTATTTTGAATTTACGCCAGACTTTTTTAGAGCCGTCGCAACGGATGGACATAAACTAATAAAATTCACAAATGAAAATGTTAAAACAAATGGCGAATCGCTAAAAATCGTCATCCCTCCTAAATTTTTAGGAATTGTGTCATCATTACTTGATAAAGAAGATACGATTCAACTCCTGCTGGGTACATCACATGTTCAAATCGTAACGGAAAACGCCAGTATTTATTCACGTCTCATAGGTGAAAATTATCCAGATTATAATGCCGTTATTCCCACAGAAAATGATAAAAATATTTTTATTAATACGAACGATTTGATGACATCCGTTAAAAGAGTCTCCATTTTTTCCAATCGCACAACACACCAAATAGAATTTAATGTCGTTCCAGGTTTACTAACACTTTCATCCGAAGACCCAGAAAATAATACATCCGCTAAAGAAGAAGTCTTAGTTGATTATGATAACGCAGAAATAGTCATTGGATATAACTCAATCTATTTACGTGATATTCTAAAAATAATAGAAACAGACAAAGTACATTTCAAACTAACGAATGCCGTTGGTGCTGGACTTGTTCTGCCTGAAACACAAAAAGACGGCGAAGTTATAGTATTGCTTCTTATGCCTATTCGTTTACAAAGATAAGTTATCCCTTTATATATCTTTGTAAAAAAAATATCGATTTAAGATTGAAAGTATTTTATGTGGATTAAAGAATTATCAATGAAGAACTTTAGAAAATACCCCGCAGCCAATTTTTCATTTAATCCTGAAACCAATATTATTTTAGGAGAAAATGGGTCCGGTAAAACAAGTATTCTCGAAGCTATTCACACCCTAGGCTACTCTCGAAGCTTTAAAACACGTATTGATCAAGAATTGGTGTTAAATAGTGGTGATTATTATGCCGTAAATGGCAAATTTGAAAATGATAAAGCGCGAACAATTTCTGTAAATGTTCTTTATCAAAAAGCAAAGAAAAAAGAAATTAAAACAGACAATGTGCCTTTAAATGCTGTTTCTGAAATGATTGGAAAAATTCCTATCGTTTCCTTGACGCCTGAAGATGGAACCCTAACGCTTGGAACCCCCGAAATTAAACGCGCATTCTTTGATAAACTTTTTTCACAAATTGACCAAAATTATTTACGTGCATTAATCGATTATAAAAAGACGCTAAAACAACGAAATGCCTTATTACTACAATACGCTGATTCTGGGATTGAAATCAACCACGATGTGTTGTCTGTCTTAGATAAACAACTCATTGAATTTGGATTAATATTGGTTGCAAAGCGTGAGCAATATTTTTCAGCATTTAAAGAAATATTGTACCGTATTTGGAGCGAAATTGAGCCTGAAAAATCCTTTAAAGCAGTTTACATTTCGAACTTAAAATCAAATACGGATGAATTGAAAGAATCGTACAGAAAAAAAATGAATGACGCTCTCTCTCAGGATAAACGAAGGGGCGGAACGTCTGTTGGCCCTCATCGTGATCAGTATGTTTTTTACCTTAACAAAAAAGATATCCGGAAATTCGGATCCCAAGGCGAAAACAAACTTGCCCTCGTTGCATTAAAATTTGCCGAAGGTCAATTTCTTATTAAAATAAATAATGAGCATCCAATTTATTTGCTCGATGATTTGTTCGCCGAACTCGACATTAAAAGAAGTATTAAAATTATCGAAGCATTAGAAAAAAAACATCAGGTTTTTATCACCTCAACGGACTTGGTCGATTTAAGAAACCATGGCATATCAGACGATGATAAAAGAACGGTAGTCGTGCTGGATGACTAAATCCTTTTCAAATATAGACAAAGTATTAAAAAAAATGTATCGGCGCTATGACATCGAAAAACCCATCGAACAACATAAAGCCATTTTACTTTGGGATGAAATTGTAGGCAACAGTATTACAAATGTAACAACACCTAAAAAAATAGAAAATGATGTCTTAATTGTAGAGGTTAACTCTCCTGTATGGAGAAACGAACTCATGTTTTTAAAACAGAATATTCTACAGAAATTAAATCAGAAACTGAAAGGTGAACCCATCAAGGAAATTCGATTTTTATGAGTGAAATAAACGAAACACAAAAAGGATATAGCGCCGATAATATTACCGTTCTCAAGGGTCTTGAAGCCGTAAGAAAACGCCCCGCTATGTATATTGGTGATGTGGGGAAACGCGGACTTCATCATCTCGTATTTGAGGTCGTGGATAATGCTATTGACGAAGCTTTAGCCGGCTATTGTAGCAAAATTGAAGTCACAATCGGAAGCGATAATTCCATAATTGTCGTCGATGACGGACGCGGAATTCCCGTCGATATGCACAAAACAGAAGGCATCCCCGCGGTTGAAGTTGTTATGACGGTTCTTCATGCTGGAGGAAAATTCGACAAAGGCTCCTATAAAGTCTCAGGTGGACTCCATGGAGTCGGCGTTTCCGTTGTAAATGCCCTGTCGTCGCACCTTGAAGTGGAAATTTCACGTGATGGTGAAATTCATCACCAGCGCTACGAACGAGGTGCCGTAAAATCACCCCTGAAAGTGATTGGGAAAACAAAGAAAACCGGTACTAAAATTCACTTTATGCCAGACGCTGAAGTTTTTGACAACTCCGTTTTTGATTGGGACGTCCTGTCAGACAGGGTTCGAGAACTGGCCTTCTTAAACAAAGGCTTAGAAGTAACGATGCGTGATGTTCGAAACGGCGATATTCGCGAAGAGGTATTTATTTACAAAGGCGGACTGAATGAGTTTGTGGAATATTTAACCGAAGACAAACATGTGCTCCACCCAAAGCCCATTCATTTTGAAGGCGAAAAAGATGATGTCCCAATAGAAATTGCGTTTCAATACACCGACGCCTACGCGGAAAACATCCACACCTATGTGAATAATATTAATACAATCGAAGGAGGCAGCCACCTTTCAGGATTTAGAACAGCACTTACTCGAACCTTTAATAATTATGCAAATAAAAATAGTCTGTTTAAAAAAATAAATACGACCCTTACAGGAGAGGATTGTCGCGAAGGTATAACCGCAGTTCTTTCCATTAAAGTAGCGGAACCCCAATTTGAGGGTCAAACCAAAACAAAACTGGGCAATAGTGACATTAAAGGAACAATTGACTCGTTTGTGTCGGATTTTTTAAATGATTATCTTGAACAAAACCCTGCGATTGCAAAAAGAATTATAGAAAAAAGTTTGCTCTCTGCTCAAGCAAGAGAAGCCGCTCGGAAAGCACGAGAGTTAACACGCAGGAAAAGTGCTTTGGAAAGTGGCGACTTGCCTGGGAAACTCTCCGATTGCTCCAATAAAGACCCGGCCCATTCTGAAATTTATCTCGTTGAGGGCGACTCTGCTGGCGGTTCGGCCAAACAAGGTCGAGACAGACGTTTTCAAGCCATCCTTCCACTTCGAGGAAAAATCATCAATACAGAAAAAGCGCGCATCGATAAGGTTCTTAACAATAACGAAATTAGGATGATGATTACGGCGTTTGGTACGGGATTTAAAGAAGATTTTAATATCGAAAAACTTCGCTATCATAAAATCATCATCATGACAGATGCCGACGTTGACGGAAGCCATATTCGTACACTTCTTCTCACATTTTTCTATCGCTATTTCCAAGAGCTAATTATTAACGGAAATATCTATATCGCCATGCCGCCGCTCTACAAATTGTCTTACCATCGACAAGAACGATACTGTTATACAGAGGAAGATCGTAAAAAAGAAATGATAAAATTGGCGAAACCAGAAGAACAGTCTAAAATAAAAATACAACGCTATAAAGGTCTCGGAGAAATGAACCCCGACCAACTTTGGTCTACAACCATGGATCCGGAAGTTAGGTCGTTAATGCTTGTGAATATGGATGACGCCGTTGCCGCTGAAAAAACATTCTCTGTTTTGATGGGGGACAATGTTGAACCGAGACGAAATTTTATTCAGTCTCATGCTAAATATGTAACAAATATTGACGTCTAATCGTTTGACGAAATAAGGAAAATCACATTTTGGAATTACAAAGACAAAACATTATAAATACGAGCATCGAAGATGAAATGAAACGCTCCTACATGGATTATTCCATGTCGGTTATTGTTTCACGCGCACTTCCTGATGTTCGAGACGGCCTCAAACCCGTTCATCGCCGAATCCTTTATGGAATGGAAGAACTCGGCGTCCAATACAACAAAACGTATCGAAAATGCGCTCGTATCGTTGGGGATGTATTGGGTAAATATCACCCTCATGGCGACTCTGCTGTGTACGATGCCCTCGTTCGGATGACTCAGGACTTTAGCTTGAGATATCCTCTCGTTGACGGACAAGGAAACTTTGGCTCCATTGATGGCGACAACGCTGCCGCCATGCGTTATACCGAAGCCAAGATGAAACGCATTTCGTCCGAAATGTTACGAGACATTGAAAAAGAAACGGTTCTTTTTACGCCCAACTTTGACGAAAGCCTCAAAGAACCCTCCGTTTTTCCTGCCGTTCTGCCCAACCTGCTTGTTAACGGCTCTTCAGGGATTGCCGTCGGGATGGCGACGAATATGCCGCCGCACAACCTCAACGAAATTATTGGCGCCATTAAAGCACAAATCGACAATCCAGAAATAACGGCTGCCGAACTCATGGAGCATGTGACAGGTCCTGATTTTCCAACAGGCGCTATTATTTACGGCGCATCTGGAATTAAGGAAGCCTACGAGACGGGACGCGGTAAAGTTATTATGCGTGCCCGCGTCAATATCGAAGAGCAAAAAAATGGTCGATACAATCTTATTATTACGGAAATTCCATATCAGGTAAATAAAACAACCCTGATCGAAAAGATTGTTGATCTTGTCAAAACTAAAAAGGTGGAAGGCATCTCAGATTTACGTGACGAATCCGATAAAGATGGAATCCGTCTCGTTATAGAACTTAAGAGGGACATTATCCCCGAAGTCATTTTAAACCTGCTCTATAAGCACAGTCAACTTCAAGAAACATTTGGCGTTATTATGTTGGCTCTTGTTGATGGCTTACCCAGAATTCTCACATTAAAAGAGATTATCTCTGAATATATCAAATACCGCCAAGTAATTATTGTAAGGCGTACTGAATATGACTTAAGAGAGGCCGACAAAAAAGCCCATGTTTTAGAGGGTTTAAAAATTGCCCTTGATAATATGGACGCCGTTATCAAAACGATTCGCGCCTCCAAAACGCCTGCGGAAGCCCGCGAAGAACTCGTTTCGAAATTTGCATTATCGACGATTCAAGCTCAAGCCATTCTCGACATGAAGCTTCAAAAATTGACAGGTCTTGAGCGTCAAAAAATCATTGATGAGTATAAAGAAGTCCTCAAAACCATTGCACGCCTAAAAGAAATATTGAACAATCTCGGAATGCGCATGCAAATAATTAAAGACGAACTTGAAGATCTACTCAATCGCTACGGTGACGAACGACGCACCGAAATTGTGTTTGACGCTCGAGATTTTACGATTGAAGACATGATAGCCGAAGAAGAAATGGTCATAACGATTTCTCACAAAGGTTTTATCAAGCGCTATCCCGTTTCGGGCTACCGCCGTCAATCTCGGGGAGGGAGAGGCGCCGCTGGTGCAAAAGCAAAAGATGACGACTTTATCGAACATCTTTTCATCGCGTCAACTCACGACAACATACTTTTCTTTACAGATAAAGGAAAATGTCATTGGATGAAAGTCCACGAATTGACTCAAGCGGGAAAAGCATCACGAGGAAGAGCATTGATTAACCTTCTTCGCATTGATCAAGGCGAAAATGTCATGGCGTATATCTCGATTCGCGATTATAAAGAAGGCGATTATATCACGATGGCAACGGCGAAGGGTCTCGTCAAGAAAACAGCACTCACCGCTTATAGCCGTCCACAAAAAGGCGGAATCTTTGCGATAGAAATTCGCGACGGCGACTACCTTATTGACGCTCGTTTAACCAATGGCGACAACGATATTATTCTCGGAACACGTAAAGGAATGTCTATACGATTCTCCGAACGCGACGTTCGTCCAACGGGAAGAAAAACGATGGGCGTGAAAGGAATCAATCTTTCAGGCGCAGACGATAATGTAGTCGGTATGATAATTGTCCGCCGAGAAGGAACTGTTTTAGCCGTCTCGGAAAAAGGATATGGCAAACGAACAGAAGTCATTAATTATCGTGTCCAAAATCGTGGAGGTAAAGGGGTTATTACTCTTAAAGCCAGCGAAAAAGTCGGTAAAATGATTGCACTTCTAGAAGTTGTGGACAGCGATGACCTTATGATTATTACAGAAAATGGCGTTCTCATTCGTCAACCTGTAAAAGCCATCCGAAGCATTGGACGGAACACGCAAGGCGTAAAACTGATTCGCCTGGGTGCGACAGATAACATTGGCGCTGTGACGCGCGTTCAGGAAGAAAAAGACCCTGAAGACGAATCTGAATTAGACGATATTGAAGATGCAGTCATTGATACGACAACTCAAGAAGACATCTTTACCGAGGGTGACGAATAGCAGGCTCGGATAAATCTAAAAATGACATTCACAGAGATTGTTCGAATTTTAACAATCTCTGTGAATTATAAATAGCGTTCTGTGAAAAACGAAGGAAACATTTTCAAATCTGATTCTGGAATGTCTCTTGGCCGTTTTCCCAAAGGACAGCGCAAAAAAACAACACCACGATAGAGACCGGGGATCGCCCTAAAAAGAATGAACACAACAACAATTCAACAAATTTCTGATTCTTGGAAACGCACGTCGGAAAACGTCGCTTCTATAGCCGTGAAAGCCCGCCGCTCTCCCGACGATATTACCATTGTTGCCGTGAGCAAGCAGAAGCCAGCCGAATATATACGCGCTGGTATTGATGCAGGAATTCGACATTTTGGCGAGAATAAAATTCAAGAGGCTATCGAAAAGCTGCCTCAATTCAAGAATGACAAAATTATTCGACATTGCATAGGACATGTTCAAAGCAATAAAGTGAGATTTTTGCCAGAACTTTTTGACCTGATTCAAACGCTCGACGCCATGAAAACGGCTCATAAAATAGACAGTATTTTTCGAGAGAACAATGCCGTCGCCGAGGTTTTGGTTCAGGTCAATATTAGCTATGATTCTGCAAAATATGGATTAGATCCTGCAATAGCATCGGATTTTATAGGTGAATTATTGACGCTTTCTAATATTAAATGTCGTGGATTTATGACGATTGGACCCAATACGGATTCGCGAGATGAAATCCGAAAAGCATTTAAAAAGATGTTTGCATTATCCGAAAATATTTATCAACAATTTAGAGGTAAACTTTCGACACCCGAGCTTTCAATGGGCATGTCAAATGATTATGATATAGCAATTCAAGAAGGTGCGACTTTTTTACGAATGGGTCAGGCTATTTTTGGAGAAAGAGGATAGGTAAACTATGGCCACGCTAACACCACTCGACATCCGAAAAAAAGAATTTAGCCAGTCGGCTTTTGGCTATAATAAAGATGCGGTTAAGCTTTTTTTGGATGATGTCATCGAAGCGATGGAAAAGCACATCGAAGAAAAAAATGGGCTTAAAAAAGAAATCGCAACGCTAAAAGACAAAATCGACGACTTTACGCGACTTGAAAAATCGATACAAGAAACATTGATGATGGCAAAAGACTCAGGAAAACAAGCCATGGAAACAGCGATTAAAGAAGCTGAAGTGACGCTAAACAAAGCGAAAACAGAGAAAGAAGCATTGCTTTTTTCCGCCAAAGAAGAATTGACCCAGGTTCAAAATCAAATGTTCGAAATCAAATCACAACGAGAGCGATTCGTCATACAGTTTAAGTCGTCACTAAAAAATCATCTCGAATTATTAGATAATTTATATCCAGATACGGCAAAACAACCGGGAATTGAAAATGTGGACGAGCCGACGATTGACTTCAATAGTCCCGAGCTTTCCATCGCCGATTTAGATGAAATGCACAAACACGTCGTCGAAGAAGAAGCCCCCGTTATAGATGACGACATCGTTTCGTTTGACGAAGAAGCGGAGGATGAAGCCTAAAGCATGGACGGTTATTCCAAAATAATATGCGACCCCATTTTTTATAAAGATTTAAAAAATTGGCTCCCAGAGGCAGAAATAACGACCTTTTATTCCGACCCTTTGCCAGGGGCTTTTGACTATTTATACGATTATAAAAATGAAGAATATGTCGTGATGTTATTTAATGCCATCGGGCACGAAGAAGGAAATTTACAGGTTCGGGATCACATTAACTTGACATTTAATAATCCATTGATTGGGAAAAATGATGATACAAAAGGGGTTCGATTTCCGGATTTATCAAACGTTTATATTTTTTCCAATGACGAGGAAAGCACAGTGATAGCATCGGGTGAAACGAGGCAACTTTCGGAATACAAGGACAAAATTTTTACCGTAAAAAGCGGACTGAACGAGGCCATCGTTTTGGCACATGCAGGAATAAAAATTAAAGCATGGTTAATTGGTAACCTTGCGGAATTTTATCAAGAAAAAATAGAACAACAATAGCGTTTGTTTAGGAGAGAATATGCAAAAAAACAGTGTAAATAAAGCCATCATCGCAGGACGGATTGGACAAAAACCAGAGCTTAAATATTTGCCTTCTGGTTCGGCAGCAGTGAACATAAGTGTCGCGACATCGGAAACGTGGAAAGACAACACCGGCCAACAAAAAGATCATACGGAATGGCATCGTTGCTCCATTTTTGGTAAGACGGCAGAGTTCGTTGCAAATTATTTAAATCAAGGTGACATGGTCTATGTCGAGGGTCGCATCCGGACACGCTCCTGGGAAGACAAAGACGGCATTAAGCGCTACACCACCGAAATTAATGTGGACGTTATTACACCACTCGGCTCGAAAAGCCAAAGCAGCCAGCAGCAAGGATCTTCGGCACCTCAAGGTGGTGGTCAAAACCAAAACCAAAAATTTCCCCCTCAGCAAGGCGGTGGACAATTTGGTGGCAGTGACGATGAACACGGAGATTTGCCCTTCTAAGTTCGTATGAAATGAAATAAAACAAAAAGCCCTGATATTCAATAGAGCACCAGGGCTTTTTTGCGCTGAGTTTTTCTTTGTGGGGAATACATGAAAATCCTACAGAACAATGTTTATAAAAATCCCTCGGCATGCACGACCCGAAAGAGCGCGTCACTTATTTACCGTTTGTTACGTCTGAAATTTGGATTTTGAGAGCCGTTTTTTTTGTTTCGATTGGCAAAAAACGCCTGTTTTTGTTTCTCTTTTTCCTTTTCCCGCTCTTTCTTTTCCGCTGCATTCATGGGCTTGTCTGTCTGAGGAAAGGGATTGTCGTTTACTATTTGAATCTTTTGCTTGATGAGCTTTTCGATATCTCTTATATACAGGTTTTCTTCTGGCTCACAGATTGAAATAGAAATGCCCTCTTCGCGAGCCCGACCACAGCGTCCAATTCTATGTACGTACGTTTCAGACTCATTGGGTATATCATAATTAACAACATAACGAAGCTTGTCGATGTCAATTCCACGTGCCGCAATATCCGTCGCAACCAAGACTCTTATTTTACCATCTTTGAATTCCTGCAGAGCTTTTTGGCGTTGGTTTTGAGACTTATCACCATGGATGGCAGCACATTCAATTTTCTTCTTCCGGAGATTACTTGTGATGCGATCGGCCCCATGTTTCGTTCTTGAAAAAAGCAATACTTGCTTGAGGTCAGAGTCTTTGAGGATATGCAAAAGCAAATCTTTTTTGGTATCTCGATTCGTAGTATATAAATACTGTTGAATCGTTTCCGCCGTGGAAAAAGCGGGATCGACAGCTACCTTCTTTGGATTGATTAAAATTTGTTGTGAGAGATTCAAAATATTTTGAGGCATGGTTGCCGAGAAAAATAAGGACTGTCGTTCTTTGGGTAATTTGGCGAGAATCTTTCTGATGTCGTGAATGAAACCCATATCGAGCATGCGATCCGCTTCATCTAACACAAAATATTTAACATCCTGTAACGAGATAAAGCCTTGATCCATTAAGTCGAGCAGGCGCCCAGGAGTTGCGACTAAGACATCCACACCTTGCCAAAGAGCGTTGGTTTGAGACCCTTGAGTGACGCCACCAAAAACAACGGTATTCTTGACATGGGTATATTTTCCATAAATCGAAAAACTTTCGCCAATTTGTATGGCAAGCTCACGTGTCGGAGTGACAACGAGGGAGAGTATTTTTCTTTTACCCTGTGGGTTTTGTGGGTCATTAAACAAATGTTGAAGGATCGGAATTGCAAACGCCGCCGTTTTTCCGGTTCCTGTTTGTGCGCTGCCTAAAACATCTTCTCTGTTTAAAATCAGAGGAATTGATTTCGCCTGAATTGAAGTAGGCTCGGTATAATTTTCATCCCTCAATGCCTTGAGTATTGAAGGAATTATTTTTAAATCTTCGAATTTCATTTTGTTTTTCTTTGGTTTATAACGGTTGAGCGTAAACGCTTGTTCTTAACCGTCCAATTTAGCGATACAAGCCCAATCGTTGGATTTGCCCGGAAACTAGTTTAAGGCAACGCGACTACAAGGTTTAATAACGTGAGATATTATTAAATTGTGGGGAGATTTATTGTAAATGTTTTTACGTGAAGAGTCACATACTGCGGCGCACATTCCTGTCCAATTACAAAACTATTGAATTTACGGATGTCGCGGTGATTATTTTTATACATTATTTGAAGCCGTTCTTTATCTTTTTTTCAATATATTTTGAATTTATTATTCTTAGAATACCCATATAGTCTAACTTAAACTCAATCAAATCGCCGACCTTGTAGTTTTTTTTATTCTCGTTGAGGTCAATAACAATCATGTCAGAACTTGCCCCAGCCACTTTTATGTTTTTATCGACCAATTCTAAATGATTCACCTCAACATCAAGCAAACCAATGTCAATAATTGCCCGATTCGTCGTTTCTCCGATATTGATAGGGTCAAACTCGAATTCTTCCCCTTCAACGTTGGTTCCCATCTCGCCATCAGGTACCATTGGTTTTTTTGTTAATTCTATAATTTCAGAATAAAGCTGAAATATACTGGAATTCATTTTCTTAAAGGGTCGATTGTTGTAGATATCGGTACCTAAAAACAATGTTTCACCAACTCTAAAATGGTTAATGCCCCGGGGTAAAAGATTTTGAAAGATTAAGGGGATGGTAACTGACGACCCACCCGAAACGTATTTGATCTGTCTGTCAAATTTGGCCTCGATGAGTTGCTCGTATAAGCTTAGTTGAATTAACTTATCATGGTTGGGTAATACGCCATACAGGCACGTCAGGTTGGCGCCGATGCCCACGACCTGAATGTTAGTTAAGAGGAACACTCTTTCGTAAAAAGCCATAAAATCATCGCCCATTACGCCTTCACGCAATTCGCCCAACTCTATCATAATGATGATTTTATGCATCTTATTCTGTCGTTTTGCTTCATCAGACAATAGCTTTATTGTTTCAAACTCCGTATTCATACTAATATCGGCATACTTAACAATACTGGCGATCGATCTTTTTGCAGGCGGCTTGATATAAATGGTTTCAATTTCGGGGTTTATCGATTTCACCATTTTTAAATTCGTTACGCGAGAGTCGCATATTTGCTGGATGTCGAATTTTAATAATTCTGTCAGGAAAACTTTATTTCCACTTAATACTTTGGAAACCACCGACCATTCAATGCCATTCTTCAAAAAGAGCGTATTGAGATATTCGAAATTCGATTTAAGTTTTTTGATATCTAATGTTACAAAAGCCATAATTATTATTTTTTCACTATTATACGAGAAATACTCTCTGATAAATGTGCTAGGATTTCATAATTAAGTTCATCGCTTATCTCACTAAAGGCACTAACTTTTATTTCTAGTTTCCCCTGCTTGCCTATCAAAACAACTTCATTACCAACTTCTGCATTTTTCACATGGGTGATGTCTACTATAATCATGTTCATGTTAACCACACCAATGACACTACATCTATGGCCACGAATAAGGACGCGACCTTTATTGCTCAAGGAACGACTATAACCCATTGAATATCCAACAGGGACTAATGCGGTTGTAATGTTCGTTTGGGCAAGATATGAAATTCCATATCCGACAAATTCACCACTTTTAACTTCTTTTATCGTCATTATTTGACTTGTCCAACCCAGGATTCTTTTTAAAGGGTCAATTTTGTTTTTTTGACTATTAATATACTGAATAAATACTTCGGCACTTGACCAAAAGCCGTAGAGCATAATCCCAACGCGGACCAAATCCATTCTTGCTTCAGGGTACACAAAAGCGGCTGCAGAATTAGCAACATGCTTATATTGTGGAAACAAATCATTGGCTTCAAAGTTAGCTAACATTTCATTGTATTTCTGCAACTGGTTTTGGATTCTAAAATAATTTGAAATGCTTTCAGCTCCAGCAAGATGAGTACAAAATCCTGATATTTCGATCTGTTCTCTATTCTCTTTTATGATGGAAATCGCCTTGTTTAATGCATCGGAATTTAGGCCTGAACGATTCATGCCCGTTTCGACTTCAATATGAATTTTTGCCTTTAAATGAAGCGCTCTCGCAAATTCTATTGCCGCACTTAACCTTTCAAGACTAAAGACAAAGAATTCAATTCCTTTTATAATTGCATCCCTAATATTTTCGTCGCACATCCACCCCATAACCATAATAGACCGAGGTTTAGAAAGACAGTTATAAACGCGAACCGCTTCGCTATAATAAAAAACGGAAAAATGATCAATGCCATATTTCTCAAAAACAGGAACAATTTGTTCGATGCCATGTCCATAAGCATTTGCCTTAACGACGGCTGAAATTTTTGCCCTGTCTCCCAATTTAGATTTAAAAAAAGAGACGTTATTTTTCACTGATTTTTCGCTCAGTGTTATTATTGAACTATCAGTCATCACTTAATGTATTTTTTTATAAATAGAATAAAAAATATTTATTCCCGTTTCAATTATGTCGTCAGGAAAATCAAAATCAGGATTATGAAGCGGAGGTTGATTTTGCCCTGAACCCAAACCAAAATAACAAGTATTATATTTTTCGGCAAAATAGCCAAAATCTTCGGACCACTTAAACGGTTGTTCAATATTTTGGACATCTAAACCAATCTGCTTTGCCGATTGTTCAACGATGCCAACACAATCATCATTATTCATTGTTGCGGGAAATGCCTCACTATAAGAAAATTTGCAGTCTAATTTTTCTGCATTCGCTATATCTCTTATTATTGTTTCACATTTATCAGTGAGTACATCCATATCTTCATTTTTGAAAGCACGTAATGTCATTCGCATTTCAGCATAGCCAGGAGAAGTACCAAAAGCTATTTCGCCCAATTGAATGTGGATGATGGTGAGTAAAATAAAATCACTAAACAGCATGTTATTTTCTCTTAAATCATGTAATTTATTGATAATTTGAGAAATAGCGCTAGCAGGGCTAATGCCATTTTGAGGTTCCGCCGCATGAGCTGTTTTTCCCATAAGCTTAACGGTCATCCCTTTTGAAGCAGAAGCAAAGCACCCTTTTTTAAGTATTATTTTATGCTTCTTAAATCCGGGAATATTATGCAGTGCGAAAATGTAGTCGGGCTTAATAGCCATAAATTTTGGGTTTTCAACGACATCACGAGCGCCTTGTTCTACTTCTTCGGCGGGTTGAAAAAGTAAAACGACATTTCCTTTCGTTGGACGGTCATTGGAAATTTTTTGAGCCAAACCAACTAAAATCGCCATGTGTCCATCGTGTCCACAGGCATGAGAGACATTGTCATTCACAGATTTATATTCAACTTCAGTCATTTCTTTGATAGGTAAAGCGTCCAATTCGGATCTGAAAAGTAACGTTTCCCCTTTTTCGGTTCCCTTAAAAACAAATAATACGCCCGTCTCTCCAAGCCAGAGAATCTCATCAGGATTATATTCTTTCATGGCGCGAATAATCCGTTCCGAAGTATGACGCTCATCATTGGAAAGCTCAGGATGCTGATGCAATCCCCGTCGGAGATTTTTTATGTTCTGATTAATAGATTCTTCAGTCTAATTGCGAGTGTGTGTTAAATAAATTATTTCTCATGGGAAATGATTGGATAAGCAGAAAGACGAGAGCTGAAATAGTAATGCCGAAGAAATTTGCATCTAAACCAAAAGGCAAGACGGCTTTGATTAAAATAAGAACTAAAGTCGTTCCTCCTCCAAAAAGCATCGAATACAGCGCGGCATTTGCAGATGGTTTTTTCAAAAACATAAAACCCAACACAGGAACAAAGAGCCCAGAAACCATAAAGGCATAAGAATATAACATCAAATCAAGCACGCTTTGCATTTTGGTCGCTAAAAGAATGGCCAGTATCCCAATCGCTAATGTTGCTAATTGTGAATACCGAATGCTCCGAGAGTTTTGTTTTGAAAGCCTTAATATATCCGTTATGAAATTACCCGATGCCGCCATCAAACAACTATCAGCCGTTGACATGATTGCCGAAAAATAAGAGGACATAAGTAAGCCCATCAAGCCAACAGGGAAAATATGCGTTAAGAGCAAAGGCAATCCAATTTCTGCATCTATAGGACTGCCGGGAGCATACCCAAACTCAGTAAACATTCCTTGTTCAAAGGCAACCCTGCCCAATAATCCTAAAGTAATGCCCATAAATGCCATGATGGGCCATTCAAACAAGCCCGCAATAAACCATGCCTTTTTTGCCGTTTTCTCATCTTTTGAAGCATAAATTCGTTGATACAAGGTCATGCCCACAAACCAGATGGGAACGATGGTTATAATCCAGTTGATAAATTGAATAGCAGAAATATTGGTAAGGCTCAGAAAGTTACTCGGTAAATAAGTCCGAATCGCATCCCAACCGCCAACTTTTATGAAGCCTAATGGAATACCAATTAGAATTAAACCCAGCATAAGAATAATCCATTGTATGGTATCGGTATATATGACGGCTTTGAGCCCACCAAGAACCGTATAGCCAATGACGACAACTCCCATCAATAATACAGCATCCACAATCGTTATGGAGGGAAAAGTTGCCGCCGCTAATTTAGCGCCAGCCAATACTTGAGAACTGGTAAATCCGATATAACCGATTAAAGAGATAATGCCGGCCACAATAGCGACTTTTCTATCGTAGAAGTGGTTCAGCACTTCGGGAAAGCTTAAAAAATTGTGTTTTCTAGCGAGAGGATATATCATGAGAATAAGTAAGATAGCGCTGATCCATGCGCCAACGATGCCTGTAAAAAGCATCCAACTGCCAGAAAGACCAATTAAAAAGCCTAAACCCCCTAGTCCTATAGAAAATCCACCACCAACATCTGTGGCAACAACGGACAATCCTATATGCAGCGACGTCATTTCCCGACCTCCCACATAATAGTCATCTTGCGATTTATTGCGTTTTAGAAAATAGATGCCTACGCCAAGCATAGACGCCATGTAGAGTACAAATATTGAAATGTCGATGTAATGCATCGTTATTTTTTCAATCGCATTTCGATATACTTACTGCTAAAACCTACTTTTTCGTATAAGAATCGTGCTGGATTATCAGGCTCTACGTGTAATGCAATGCTACCTTCGGCCAATTCGATGGTTTTTTGCATTAATGCTTTCCCGATTCCTTTGCCTCTGTGCTTTTTATGCGTTGCAATATAAACCAAGATGTTTTCTGGAATATAATCTTTCATCCCCGTTTGATTGACGATAACCACACCCGAAATCTCATTTTCAAAAAATGACACCAAAACAAAACCGCCAAAGGAGGGCGTCTCTTTCAATGCGTAATCCATACATTTTTCTATGTCAGACTTTGGATCGCCATACTCTTGCAGGTTTTCAAATAAGAAGTTAATAATGCTTTCTTTTTCTTTTAAATTTGGTTTTTTCACTGTGTTAAATACTTTTGTTTGAATCATAAAAATCTTTCTGTACGAACCGTACGACTTGATTACTGATTGAAATAGTCAAATTATCGAGAGAAGCAAATCTTTTTAAAATAGCAGCAAAGCGCTTGTAAACACTATTGTGTAGATGCCTTTTTTAGCATTGTGCACAAGCGATTTTGGTTTCCGGAGATTCCGTTTACAATGATTTAGCCGCAGGTTGTTTATGAAGGGGCGGATTTATTGAAAATGTTTATGGCTTCCGTCGCAACGAGGCGGCTTTTGAGAGTGCCCGCACACACACTCTTGTGGACCCTTCCCGTCAAGAATCCGCTCTTCATATTTTTCAATTCGCGACACACGGGTTTCAGCCTGTTTGGCTGCGGAAAAGAGCAGGCTATAGGCGCGCTGGCGACCTGGCGTTAAAGCCTCAAACGCCGATTTAAAAGCAGGGCTTTCATCGCATTTAGTATAAAATTCGTCTGGCATTTCAAAGTCAGATATCTTTTTTAACTCGACTTTCTGACCCGACTTATCCACTTCGATGGCTTCATAAATATAGGCTTTAATGATGTCTTCCTGCGCCACAATTTCAGAGAGGCTTGCGAAACGAATCTGACGACCCGACTGTACATTTTCCGTTTGCTGAATCAGAATTTGTTTCGGATCTTTCAGCAACGCACCTTTAAAAAAAGCGCTGGCGCAATACTCCTTAAAGCCGTGTATCAAAACGACATTGCCGTTGTTATAGGTATAACAAGGCACGCGCCACTTCACTTCTTCTTTAAGTTGGCATTCAAGAATAATGGCTCTCAATTTAGACAGTTCGTTGTGCCACTTTTTCAACGCGCCAAAAAAGACGTCCACGTCTGGGTTTGTATTGTTCATGCTCTTATCAGCTTGAGGCTACGTTTTCTCGAGTTGTGAAAAATGCTTCGCGACATATCCAAATCCCGCGCAAATGGCAATCATCATTAAATAAGTAAATCCAATATCCTGAACATAATCGGAAACAGTCATTTGCATTGGACTCGGCGAAAGCATGACAAAAGCATCAATAATCCAATTTACAACGGTGATCGTGACACCAAAAAGAAAAGACTCTTTTACGAAATTTTCATCAAGCTTTTTAATATATTTATAAGCGAAAAATGAAGTGACAATAGAGATGACAACAGGCATGATAGACTCAAAAAAAGCACGATGCGTATCATGAATAGGAAAAATTAGAACGGCTGCAACAAACGCGATAATCCAAAGATATACACCGTAAAGAACCGCTGTTTTTAATGATTTCATAGAGAATCCTTTCCTTTTTTGACCTAAAAATTGCGAAACACGAAAAATATTTTAAAGTTAAATGCGGTTGTGTTTGCGCTATAACTCAGACCGTTACATTTGGACATATTTTTATTTAAACCCAAATAAAAGCGGCAATCCAAAAGTCATAAAGAATGTCCATGCTGTATAAAGAGGCAAATAGCGCGCAATCGAAAGCTCAACGTTTTTAATCGATTGTCCTTTAAAATTTGTTCTATATAAATCCATCAGAATTATTAATAGATTTCCAAAAAACAACAGGTTTGAGCCTAAAACGGCGACTCTATTGGGTGTAATGCCATATTCGCCTAGACGATAAATAATCGCTGACAAGGCAACCAAATCGACGATTAAGGTGAGAATTGTTAGCATAAAAAGTGTCAATTCATTAAAGCGCTGTTTCGTATGAGTCGATGTTTCAGAAACCGAAAACACGATGATCGCCATCACACCTAAAAGCAAAAGATTAAAGACAATCAGAAATTCCCTGTCGTTATAAGGGTCTTTACCTGTAACGGCCATGCTAAGGAGGAAAACAAACAATGTTATAAGAACCAATGGGCTAAAGAGACGGGCAATGATAGGCGCGATTTTATTTGTTATCGCAGGAAAATTTTTAATGACGTAAGTCGCCACGATGGGGGCAGAAACCAACCCAACGAAGACGATGTAATCAAAATAAAACCGCTCAATGTTTAAATCGATGGCATAAAAGAGTCCGATGGTTACGCCGGTTAAAATACCACCCGCAATTAAAATAATAGCAATGAGAATGACCAAATCGCCATTGTATCGGATGTAATCAATTCGTTTTGACGTCTCCTTTAGGTCGAAATCAATAAAAATCAAACCGTATAAACACCACAAAAATAGCGGTAAATGGATAAAGGAGAGGGCGACAGAATCGCTTCCTCTATCAGAGGGTAAAAAATTAATATAAATTGCCGAGACACAAAAAACGACACCCGCGATAATGAGCGGTGGAGGGTCGAGACGCTTCTTCGTGAAAAAAGAATACAGCGACAATCCAAAGAGCACAATCAGGCCTGCATTTTTCTCATAAAAGAATGTTTCTTCGAGATTCATATTAAATAGCTGAGGGATTTTTATGAAGAGGCCAGAGATCAAACACGCGACAATCAGCCACAGGATGTTTGTTTTCATATCGCTAGACGGAATGTGGGCGGGCTTGTCAAACTCAAGTCGGGCTTTCCAAAACGCCGAAACGGAAGATTCAGAAATATCAGAGTAGATACTTAAGAATGAGCGTTTAAAGCCATTTTTGTCAGCTTGGTATAATGCCTCAAGCTGGTCAGGACTCTCGATATTTTCTCTAATCTTGTTTTCCATAATTTTCTCCTGTAGGGCAATTTAATACAAAAAATGGGTTTGTCTATGAAGCGTTCAAAATTTTTAAAAGCGACTTATTTTAAGTACTATTATCATTTCTTATGTAAAAATCGCTCCTTTTCAAGGTGAGAATATCTACATCGTCAGTATGGTTTTAGGTAAGTTTTTCTTTATACTTGAGGCTCATGAGCGAAAAACAAGAATCAACCAAAAAGCATGTAAAAAAACTGGCGGGACAAACCCTTATTTATGGACTTGGTAATATCCTCAATCGCGCCATAACGTTTCTACTTTTACCCCTTTATACCAATATTTTAAGCCAAGAGAATTTTGGCTCTTATACGCTGATTTATACATTTTTAGGCCTCATGAATGTCCTCTATCTCTACGGAACCGACGCCGCATTCATGCGCTTTTTTATTCCTGAATCTGACGACGCGAAACGAAAAACCATTTTCTCAACCCTCTACTCAGGCGTATTATTTTCAACGCTGGGTATTAGCGCCCTACTGCTTTTAATCACGCCGTCTATTGCAGGATTCTTTGATGATAGCGGCAATCAAAACACCTATCTCTATCTCGCGACACTTATCTTAACCCTTGACGGCCTGTCCTTTATTCCCGTTCTCACATTTCGAGCACTGCAAAAGCCCATGCGATATTCCGCTATCATTTTCGCCGAAGTGCTCATTAATCTTGGTTTAAACATTCTTTTTGTCGCCGTACTAAATTATGGTCTCGAAGGCGCACTGTGGGCTAATGTTATCAGTTCCCTTACTAAACTTATCCTCAGCTCGTTCGCATTATGGGGTCGCTTCGAATTCAAAATTAAATCGACCTTATGGCGCGAAATGATGTCTTTCGGGCTACCGACCATGCCCGCCGTATTTTTCGCAATGGTTACAGGCCTCGCGGATCGATTTATTTTGAAAGGTTTTTTTAACAAAGAAACCGTCGCTTTATACGGCGCAGGCTATAAAATTGGTATTGTGATGGCTTTAGTCGTGACGGCGTTTCGTTTCGCATGGCAGCCGTTCTTCCTGTCTATTTCCAAGCAAGACAATGCAAAACAAACCTACGCCAAAGTTTTAACACTCTTTGTTTCCGTCGCAGGTTTTGTATTTCTTATTGTCAGTCACATTATTGCGCCGTTTATTACACAACCCATTTTTGGCAAAACCTTAATCCCACCCAGCTACGAACCCGGAATGATTGTTATCCCCATCGTAATGCTGGGCTTTTTAATACAAGGAATCTATGTCAACTTAGTCGTTGGGATGTATATCCAAAAAAAGACTCACCTCTCCGCATTATTTACAGGAGCCGGAATGCTCGTAAATCTCACGGCGAACTATTTATTTTTTGCCGTTTTCCATGCCCCGTTCTATATGGCAGCATGGTCTTTCGTGATGGCTCAAGGCGCCCAGACGCTGTTTCTTTACATCAAATCGAAACAGTTCTATCCTGTTCCTTATGAAATCGGGAAGCTTACACTTCTGGCCGTTTCTCTCGCGGGTCTCTACCTTTTCCCCGGCTTGGTTTCGTGGGGACAAATCGGTTTTTGGATTCCCGTCATTGCCTATTTTCCAATCCTTGTTTTAATAGGAATCATTACGCTGTCTCAAGTCAAAGAAATTGTATATAAAATGAAACGTAAAACGGCATGAAAATTCTCTATATCATGGTGGAAAATACGGCGAATACGCTGCCTATGTTTGTCCGCGGCCACAAAGAGATGGGAAACGAAGCGCGATATTTAACGCTTTTTAAAGCCGCGGGAAATTTTCAAGAAGACATCTGTCTTAACTTGCCACTCATGCCGAACGCGTCTTGGTTTCGATTCGGCAAAAATGCTATGATTCCAGAGCGCACACAATACGCCGAGGCGCCCGGTTATCCGCCAACATGGAATGTGGGTTTTTGGCAGAAAAGTTTCTTTTACGTGCGCGACATTATCTGGGCGCCGATGATTTTTGCCGCGATTAAGCGATATAATTTGGACGATTTCGACATCTATCATATCGAAGGGGGTCATGGTCTGTTGCGGATGTTTCCTTGGCCTTTGAATCAATGGAAAGCACAAGGCAAAAAATTTGTCATCAATTATCATGGTGCAGACATGCGAACGCGAGGCGTTTTTCCTTGGATTGACGCTCTCGCTGATATCAACACAAGCTCCGAGCTGGACTTGATGGAAAGACATCCCAAAATGGACTATGTTTTTTTACCATTTAATGTGGATAACTTCACAACAACTTTTAATTCTGGACATCCCTTACGAATTTGTCATGCCACGCGAGATCGATATTGGAAAGGCTCAGACGCCATAATTGAAGCCTGTCAAAAGCTGGAAAAAAGCCACGGCATCATCTTTGATCTCATCGAAAATCAACCTTATCAAGAAACATTGCGACGTAAAGCCTTGGCAGATATCTATATCGACCAAGTGGCAAATTTAGGCGGCTGGGGATACGGTATGAATTCCGTCGAAGCCCTTTCCATGGGCGTTGCGTGTGCGACAAATTTATTGCAACAATACGAAGCCTTCATACCTGACCATCCATTTTGCAATGTTTCAAAAGCATCGCTTTACGAGGATTTAGTTGCCTTCGTGGAAAATCCCGATAAAATTGCGACGCTGAAAAAAAGCGGGAGGGCTTGGGTAGAAAAAACACATTCGATACAAGCCGTCATAAAACAGGTTTATAAATTGTATGAAAGGGAAAATTGGGTTTAGTCCGACAAGGATGACCCCAAAACAAAGATGTCTATTAATACTGTTTCCATTATTACACCTGCTTTTAATAATCTCGCAGGGCTCATTCGTTTAGCCGGAAGCCTGGAGAAGCTTTCGTGGCCGAAAGAGCAGCTCGTTTGGTTTATTTGCAATGATGGCTCAAGCGATAAAACCGTCGCGTTTTTCAAGGAAAGGAGCTATAGTTTCGATGTTAAAGTATTGTCTCTCGAGACGAAATCCGGCCCTGCGAAAGCGCGAAATCTTGGCCTCGAAGCCACCAAATCTGACATGATTCTTTTTCTCGATAGCGATGTCGAAACTAATGCGGACTTGATTGAACGACATGTCGAAATGTATGACGACCCGAAAATTGTAGCGGTTCGTGGCGAGTATCATTCCAATGTATTTACGAAGAAAAGTAAGTGGTTTCGTTACCTGGATAGCGACTTACGTGGACCCCGACGCGACTATGCTAAGTCGGGCAAAACGAGGATACATTTCGCAAAAGTGAATACTAATAATTTCTCGATTCGCTCCAGCGTACTCGACTTGGGATTACGTTTTGATGAAAATATTGTCCATTATGGTGGCGAAGACATGGTGTTCGCTTATCAACTTTCGAAATTACACAAAGGCGCCATCGTTTATCAGCCCAACGCGCTTACCAGCCATCAACACAATAGTTTTTGGCAGGCGATGGCGAAGCTGGAAGAGTATGGCGAAAAGACGATTCCTTACCTTATTAAAAATTATCCTGAGCTATATCCTCATCTTGTGATTTCACGTTTTTATAAGAAGCAAAACAAGAACACGCTCCCGATTGGTGTAAAATTATTCTTTAATAAATGGGGATATTATTTGGCGCGAGTCGTTCGCGTTGTATCGCCAGATTTTATTTCGTTTCGAGCAATTCAATATATTATGGCCTGGCATGTTGTTGTCGGCTATCGGAAATCAAAACAAAATCAAAACTGACTAAACCCTTATATATTCCCCAGTCACAGGCGATTTTGTTCAAAATAACAAACGGTAAAAAGGTGATAAAATGGAAAGACAATTAAACCTTAAACGAGTCCTTATTCTTTTAATATTGATGATGTTTCAGGCGGTTTTTGGACAAACATCTGGCGGACTAAAAGGCCATGTCTCCGATTTTAGGTCTGGCGAAGCGCTACCAGGCGTGAATGTTCTAATCAAAGATTCTTTTCGTGGCACTACCAGCAACATGGACGGTTTTTTCGAAATCAATGGACTTCCGCCAGACAAAATTACCGTCGTTTTTTCTATGATGGGATACGAAAAACAATCCGTCACCAATATTGAAATTGTTCCGGGCATTATAAAAAATTTGGATATTAAACTCAACTCCGACATCTTGAATCAGCCTGAAGTCATCGTGACATCGACGCGGAAAGCGCAAAATATTATGGAGTCGCCAGTGTCTGTTTCTATAATTGGTCGTCGGGATCTCTCGGAAAAAGGCGCTCTATCTTTAGAGGAAGCGCTTCCCTATGTGGCCGGCGTTTCGACGGTAAACGGTCAGCTGAGTATTCGTGGCGCTTCTGGATATACCATGGGCGCAGGGAGCAGAAGTCTTGTGCTACTTGATGGCGTACCCCTATTAGGTGGCGCCGCAGGAAACGTGAGCTGGAATGTCGTCCCAACATCAGAAATTTCTCAAATCGAAGTTGTAAAATCCGGCGGCGGCGCTCTCTATGGATCATCAGCCATGGGCGGAGTTATTAACATTCTTACCCGAGTCGCGTCACCCAAACCAGAATGGAATTTTTCGACACAGCTTGGCGTATTTTCACAACCTGCCTATGAACAATGGCAATGGCGTGATTCACCGAGTTTAACACGAGACTTCAGTATTTCGCATTCGCGAAAAATCGGAAATCATAGTGCCTGGTTGCGCTTGAAATCATATCATAGTGATGGCTATACGGAAATGAATTGGGAAGATGTCGTTCACCTTTCGGGAAAAATAAAATTCAATTTCCGCAATCGTCATACAGCATCATTCTTTATCAATGCCCTCAATGAAACGGCAGGATTAATCGGCACATGGAAATCCCAAGCCTCACCCTTTGAAGCCGTCACGGGAACCGAAAAGAACCAAATTACCGGGACCAAATTATTTTCCCACATTGATTATCAGTTTATTAGCTCGGAAGATTCTCGATACTCCGTGAAAAGTGGACTGTATTTGATTGACTGGGAAAACAATTCCTTGGCGCAAGATTTTTCCCATGAGACGAAATATTTTCTCGAAACACAGAACAATACAACGCTCTTTAAATCAACGGATTTAATATCAGGTATCAGTTTGCAAAAAGCGATTATTGATGCCAAAATATTTGGATTGCATCATCAAGAGCAGGTGGCGGCTTATGCCCAAGTTCAGAAAAAACTCGCATCTATTTCAACCTTGACGACAGGCGCACGATACGAAACTTATTATGTGGATAACGATGTCCAGTCCGGCATTTTTTCGCCGTCTCTCGCGATAAACATAATGCCAGCCCAATGGTTTTCGTGGCGCGCTTCGTACGGAAAAGGATTTCGGGTTCCGACGGTTGCGGAAATGTTTGCGAACTCGACGCTGAGTATTTTTCAGGTTGAACCCAATCCAAACTTGCGACCCGAAATCAGCACGATGGGGGAGACAGGATTCACCTTAAAAGCAGCGAATTTAGGCCTGATTGACGGACTCCAACTCAACAGTGCAATTTTCCAAACTGATTTTATCGATATGATAGAACCAAAGCCCGACGGCAATGGCACAATCCATTTTGAAAATGTCGAAAATGCACGGATTCGTGGTTACGAGACATCATTGCAAGCGAGTTTCTTAAACCATCTTTTAGAGCTATCACAAAATTATACCTATTTAGACCCCGTGAAACTGGATGAAAACAATGTTGTCCTAGACACGCTATCGTATCGATACAGACACTCGGCAACCACGAGCCTGGGCGCACGTTTTTTAAATATACACCTCTTGTCGGAGTACCGTTACGCATCTGCTTTGGAAAGCGTTGAAATTTACCAAGAGAATATTAAGACAGGCGAGGACAAACAAGTACCGATTCACGTTTGGAATTTTGCCCTTTCGACCCAAGTGAAAGATTGGAACGTTCAATTTCGCGTGAATAATGCGTTTCAATATTATTATACAACGCTTGAGCGAAATATTAACGCAGACCGGCATTTTACCTTAAGTATTGGAGGGACCATCCGATGAAATTATTCGTTTCAATTGTTGTAGCTTTTTTTCTTTTGTTTATGATGGCGTGTGAAGAACCAGAAAGCCTCTCGACGGTTTCGGGCGTTGAAGGAATTTTGAAATTTGGAAATGCTTGGCCCGAAAACGTCAAAGGCGGAGCTATCATTATTTTAGACTCCCTTGATCTATTCCATGTGGCGGACCACATTGTTACCTTTTCAACGCCCGTTGTCTCTGGAATTGATAGTGCCGAATATTTTATACAATTGCCACCAGGAAAATATGCCGCCGTTTTTGTGGGACTTCTCGTTGCGCCATCTCTAATAGCCACAAAACTAGACTCCATTCTTGCTGCCCCAGCCTTGCCGGTTATGCTTCCGCCAGGACTACCTCAAGGCTTGTATATTAAGGAAAATGAAGTTTCGAGCCATCCCGATTGGACGGTTCGGTTTTAAAATTTGAGTATTAAAACAATATAGAGACGTAATTAATCAAGGTAATTGCCTCGTCTCATTCGGTTTTTTAATGATTTGAATTGAGCCGCAATAAATACACTTTAGAAACAATGGGCATTCTATTTTTTAGACGTTTGTCGAGCGTCTTTCCAAGCGCCGTAAATA
>ERZ890510.250-NODE-250-length-45439-cov-26.667262_pt1 | contig 45439 bp, 45 predicted proteins | sample MGYA00521265_ERZ890510 | MGnify/ENA primary metagenome ERZ890510 (study PRJEB32303, sample SAMEA104408624) | aquatic metagenome | biome: Brackish water; feature: Chemocline; material: water | place: Baltic Sea | collected 2014-10-26T21:54:00 | depth 110 m ... | reverse complement strand
ACGGTTGAGGAGCCTTTCTATGTACGACCCGAAGAACATCCGGGCGCAATCTAAGAGGCACGATAGTAGCGTGAATCTATTCGGTTTCGTGGTGGGGCTTTCGAGCCCCGCCCGGAATCCGGTTAATACGCAACAAGGAGATTAAAATGGGCAATGTAACTCATGCAAAATCAGGCGATCCGATGCTCGCGGTACTTGGGCAAACGGGTTCTCTGGAGGAATTGAAAGAGGAGAGAATATCCCTGCAATTAGCCAGGGGACGTATTTACGATATTCTTTCCAGCGCTTTCAGTTATCCATGGAACCGAAAGTTTTTCAGGCCCAAGTCTTTGCTTGAGCCTATGGATATTGCGCTTGTAGACGAAGACGACTGGAAACATGTTAAAACTATCATTGACGGGTTTGACAAGTATTTACCCAAAATGACCGTCAAGCAGGTGCAACAGGAATACATCAAGGTTTTTGGACATGCCGTTTCTATGGAGTGTCCTCCTTATGAAATGCAGTATGGTACCGAGGGTGGTATCCAGTCCCAGACCGATGTTCTGATTCAGTTGGGTGGTTTTTATGAGACCTTCGGGTTTGAGCAGCCGCGCAATAGAACACGGGAAAGGGTCGACCATATTTCCATTGAGTTGGCGTTCATGTTTTTCATGTGTTTTAGAACCGCATTTGGAATTCAAAACGGACATGACGAAAGAAATATCAATGTTCTGACCAGTAGCATGAAAAAATTCACTCGTAACCATATCGGGCGATGGGGTCCGCTGTTTAGTATCTTCACATCCCGAAAAGCCGAGCGGGGACTCTACAAAGATATCGTCGATATTCTGGCGATTTTTCTGAAAAACGAGAATCTTCTTCTGGATATCAAACCCGTCACGGTTGAAGAGCCGGAATACCGGTCCTTGTCTTATAGTATGGAAAATGATTTGATCGCCAACGCGCCGTCTGAGTGTGAACCGCGATAAGCAGGATATAAGTTCGAAAAACTGATAAGTTAAAGCTCTTAAAGCCCGGAAATGAGTCGCCCATGCTCATTCTCCGGGCTTTTCCACTTGGCGTGGGGCCAGAGAGAGGTAGCAATAGCTCTCTGGCTAGCAAGGAGTTTTTGGCGACTTGACCAGCCTTTGCTATCTGCCCCTGCGGCTAGCAGTGGAAATATTAAAATCCCCCCCTGTTAAATCAGCATCTAAATCCTGTTAGGTGATGTACGCCTTGGGCAGATCCCCTTTTATTCTGCTCAATTTAAAGCCGGAAATGGTCAAAGTGCGCATGGCAAACCCGGATTACCTTGTAAGGATAAGATGTTTATCTACGATACGATGAGTCAGGGGTTAGAACTTCTTGCCAGGCGCGAGCTGCAGGATGCTGAAAACTTGTTTTTGAGTGTGATCAATGACCCCTACTCACAGCCGGAAGAAACCAGACAGGCGAAGCAATATTTAAACGATATCCGTGATTGTAAAAAGGGTGATAAAACTCTCGACTTCGATATTTACAAGGGCCTTGTTAAAAAGGTTGTCGCCTCACTGGTCTACGTGGATGAATTGATTGCGGATATATATTTTTCCTCTACCCATTCTTATAGCGAAATTGACCAGGAACTATTTTCTAAAATCCCCGCCATTGTCAATCGCGTGAAGCAAATCAAAATCAGAGATATTTCCGCTCGTGACAAATTGTTTGCTGGATTCGAAAAAAGTGCGGCCCGCCTGATTCGGAAACGGTTGCAAGAGAAAAAGGACGAGGATCATTCATTCGACAGCTATCGTTATAAAACTATTTTTAGAAAGTTTATCGAGCAGATCAATCCTTTCCTGCTGGAACGGCATCTGGAGCTTTTGGATTATATTTTAGCGACTGGCGAGATCGAGCTTTTGGAAGATCCCAAGCTCACAATGTTAACGCCAAAATATTCGTGGATCATTGAGTCCACTTTGAAAAGCCAGTGGTTTTTGTTGAGAAGTTATTTTTTTAAAGCCAAGGCAGAAATCGAGTCCCAGTTTAAGAAAAAAGAAGGAACCCGCAAATACTGGGAAGAGGTGAAATATAAGAAAATAAAAATTTTTGAAGAATGCGATTTCAGTGAGGCGAATATACAGAAATTTCTTTTTATAGATAAGTTGAACTATAAAACACTGGAAGAAATCCATGGTTTTGCAACCAGTATGGACTTGGCTTTGATGCCGCGTGATGTCAGCCTTGCTTTGAGAGGCGTTGAGAAGGCCAAAGACCATATCCGTGAGCGCGGAGGTTTCCTGATGGGAAACCGTAAAGTTTTTCAGGACGGCCTTCTGGAGTTGGGATTCTCCAAAAAAAATGCTTATGTCATAGCCCGACAGGCAAAACGTTCCAACAACCACCAGATCAGAGAAGCTTTTAAACTTGCCTTGAAGGTGGCCCGGGACGAAATCGCATGGTATCGCATTCCCCCCGATTCAGAAAAGTTGAAAAATGAAATCGAGAACCAGTGCGTCAAACATTTAAGCACGGTGCGAATCCATTTATTTGAAAGAGGGCGGCTGAATAAAATCCTGCTTCAGGAGGGGAAAAAGCTGATCCGGGCCTACCTTGAAAAGGTTTATGGAGATAAGGTTTCAGAGCTTCATTGCTATTTCCGTCTGGAGACCATTCATCAATACTATAAGCTGAAGTGTTTTCAGTATCACGAAGAAGCTGTTCCCAGTGTTTCCGAATTGATCAAGATAAGCAGGAAGGAGTTTCAGCCTACTCTTGTAAAAAGTTATGCGGATTTTGTGAAAAAGAAACGCTTGCAAATTTCCCCTGCGCTGTACAAGGGCATTGCTTCCAAACCTTCTGTGACATTTTGGGAGGATGCCTATGCGACACCTGAAGAAAAAATCCTTTTGCGATTCTGGTTTTTGATGGACCACGGGGTCACTATAAACCAGAAGCTTATAGGCAGTGGTATTTTGAAACCCGGATTTGATCTTTGGGAGTTTTTACAGAATCAGGGAGAAGATTGCAAAAGTTGATTCATGCGGTTTTGCATATCTTTGAGGGGCATGAGATCGCCTTTTTTTGAAGCCACCGCAATGCCTTTTTTATACGTCTCAATGGCTTCTTCTTTGTTTGAGAGCTTTTCCCAAGTTTTGCCCAATAGCAGGTAGGCGGCGGAGTAATCTTGATGAGCGGCAATGACAGTTTTTAGAGGTTCGAGTCCTTCCTGATAACGCTCAGTTTCCAAATAGATGGATCCCAGGCCAAAGTTTGCCACCTGGTCTTGTGGGTCAATCGCCAGCACTTGTTTGAACATTCCAACCCGCTCTTCCATTTCTATCTTTTTCTGTTCTTCTTCTTTTTTCTTTAACTTCTTAGCCATATTTTTTTCAATGGCCTTTTCAAATTGCAGGGCAGTGGCTTCGGCTTTTTCAAATTCCGCATCTTCGATTCGACCCTGCTTCATGTAGTAGACCGAAAGGTTGGTGTGCGCCATGATTTCCTGAGGATTGATCTCGGTCAGCCTTTTCATCAAGGCAATGGCCTCATCGAGCTTGTCTTGTTTGGCTAGAAAAACCCCGAGCGCTTCATAAGCGTCGGCATTTTTGGGGTCCAGTTCAATAGATTCCCGAAGTAGAGCGATGGGGTCATCGAGATCATCCTGTTCTTTATAACTTTGCAAAGCCTGGTGTAGAATTTTTTTAGAGTGGTCACTTCGAGTTTGGGACTGGTAAAAAGGCAGCAAGCAGGTTTTAACCTTGAAGGGCTTGTTATCAATAGTCGCTTCCATCTCTATGTCCGGACTTCTATGGTCTTTGTGCAGATAGGCCAGAGCAATGATTTTATCCATAGTGGCAGAGCGCACCGCGCTCTTGATAGTGCCAATTTTTTTCTCGCCAAGTTTAAGGGTGCCGTTAAAAGGCGGAGTGTCTGATCCCTCAATAGTCAGGCCCATCAAAGCGAAGTTGGGTGCCCCATAAGTTTTGATGCGTGCTATCACTTCCTGTCCGATATAGCAGCCTTTGTTATAGCTGACGGAGGTGTGTTCCAGTCCGGTTTCCGGCAGGATATTTTTTTTGTCCATATCCTTGTCATAAATGGGAATTCCCGCCTCAATGCGTAATATTTCGCGGGCGGTTTCGTGCACTTTTATTGGAGGCGGATCGTTTTGCAAAATAAGCTCGAGTAATTTGTCATTCAGTTCAATTGGAAAGCAAAGAATCTGTCCTTCTTCTCCGGTCAGGCTTTTTATAATGAGATCGACCCGGTGTCCGTCCAGAGTTAGTGGAGCCGTGTCATTAGGTTTGTTGGGCAGGTTCTGGTTTGTGAAAATCTTTTCCAGAATGAGGGAGCTTTTAGGGCCTTGCAGCGCTAGCAGTTGGCAGTCTAAAGCAGTGAGCTCAACCTCCTCACGAAAGCGGAAACTTTCCAAATGGTTCAGCAATATTTCTTTGAGCGCGGTCTCGACCAGGATGAAGGCTTCGTGTTCGGCTATTCGATGAATGGAGAAGTTTGCGATCAGCCGGGCCTGACGATCGGTGATGGCGCTGTTCTGGCCTTGTCCGAGTTGGACTTGCAATACATCGTTGGTGGTCTGTGTCTGTAGGTAAGAGAAGGTGTCTTTACCTTTTGCCGAAATCAGGCACCAGTCTTCCAGCAGGAAATAACCACAATGGTTGCGCACTTGTTCGACTTCGGTCTGGAATGTGTGTGTCATGGGGAGAAGGGACTTTTTACGGGAGCTTTATTAAGAGAGCTTTGCGTCAGTCATCATTTGTCAGCTCCACTCGTCCGAATCTTGAAAACCCTACTATTCGTCGTCGCGAGCGACTGGCGAGAGCGCGGCGATCCAGGTTTCTGGATTTACCCCTTCGGGGAATGAAAGCTGGGATATCACAAGAGCGATTTGAGTCAGGTGATGGAGAAAGATTCGCCACAGCCGCAGGTTGAAGTGGCATTGGGATTCACAAAAACAAATCCTTTTCCCTGTAAGCCGTCCTGAAAATCCAGTTGCATACCTTTTAAATAAATCATGCTCTTGGCGTCCATGTAGACGTTAAAGCCATCGTGCGCGATAATTGTGTCGCCATTTTCCTGTGGTGTGAACTGGAGGTCGTAAGACAGACCGGAACATCCGCCGCCTTTGACTCCCAGGCGCAGTCCGATATCAGGGTTGCTTTCCGCATTGACCAGCTTTATGACCTCTACGCTGGCTTTAGGGGTGATTTTTACAAAATCGATGTCAACTGCCATGAACGCCTCCGGGTATTTGTCTTAAATAGTTCTTTTTTCTTCTATTAGATAGCATATGGATGCTTAAAGATTCTATAATTATACTTAATTTTTGTGTTTCGCGTCAACCACTGGGCGTGGGGCCGATAAGCAGTGAATTTTTCTGGCCAGAAATCAGTTATCTCGGCTTAAGGAGGTCGGGAAAACTCAAAGAGAACGTTTAAATTCAATGAGATATGGCTTTTCCTCGACGGCAGATTTAAAGGGAGAAACAAGGAAAAAGCTTGAAAAGCTTAAATCTTTTTGGCAAAAATAGAATCAAATAATACACAGGTCGGTTCAACCCCAAATGGAGATAGTATAAGGATGATCAGTATTCCGGATTTGATAGGTTTAGTTCAAACAGCGGTCCCTGATGCAGAAGTGAATGCTTTGGATAAAACGGGGATGAAAGATCATTTCATCATTCACGTCACCTCAAAAGCTTTTGAAGATGTAGGGATTATGGATCGACATCGTATGGTTATGGCAGCCCTCGATCCGGCTATGAAGGATGGTCGCATTCACGCGGCGGAAGTTAAAACGGCTACACCTTAGGGTTGGTTCCAATCCCCCTTCAATTTATAATTTATTGTTAATAATTTTTTAAGGAGTGTGCGATGTCTGGTATTGAAGATCAAATTAAAGAAGAAATTGAGGCTAACAAAATCTTGATTTACGGCAAGGGTACTAAAACGGCTCCACAATGTGGATTCACGGCGGAGACCGTTCAGTTTTTCAACAAATATGGTTATCCCTTTGAAGTGATTAATTGTCTTGAAGATATGACCAAGCGTGAAGCATTGAACAAGATGACTAACTGGCCGACACTTCCCAAAGTTTTTATCGATGGCAAGTTTTACGGCGATACGGATATCCTCGATGAGATGGAAGCCAAGGGTGAAGTCGAGCCCCTGATTAAAGCCGCGTTTGGTGATTAATACCCGGGTGATGGGCTTTGGGAATTTTCCCTAAAGCCCTGTTTATTTTGCGGTCCTGTTGTTCTAGGGCTATTTGCTAATAATCAACAAAAAGGATACTTCCATGCCTGATGAGTTAGAGGTCGGAGACCGCGCGCCTACGTTTGAATTGCCCGCTTGCTATGGTTATAAAGCAGGAGCATCGAGTCCATCTGCCGAAGAAAAAGTTATAGTCAACCTGAAGGATTTCGAGGATAAAAAATGGGTGATACTGGCTTTCTACCGGCAGGATAGCAGTCCTGAAGACACCCGCCTCATGGTCGGATTCAATGAATGGAATCGAAAGTTTAAAACCCGTGAAGTAGAAGTTCTGGGGTGCAGTTGGAATGGTGTCAATGCTCATCAACAGTTTATCGAAGTGTTTCAGTTCGGACAAACATTGTTGGCAGACGAACACAAAAAAGTTACTGAACTCTATGGGGTGATTAAAGAAGAAGAGGATCTGGGCCAGATGGTCAAGTACACGGAACGTACCACTTTCGTGATTGATAAAACCGGAATGATCCGCGCGATCTGGCGAAATATTGAAGACCTCCGCGAACACCCCGCCACAGTCTGGGAATTCATCCAAAAAGAAAAACGCTAGCGGAGAACCTCCGCTGGTAACTGGCAAGGGCTGTTTTTTGCTAGCAAATCCTCTCTCGGCTTATTGGAATATTGCTCTTCCTCGCCAGAGGGAGGGTGGCAATGTGCAAGTGCTTGTTTGAGCCAGCGTCACGCTGGCTAGCGGTGCAGGCTCATTATAGTTTCCCGAATGGATTCCAAAATCGCCTCATTTTCTTTTTTGTCGTTGCTGGGTTCTACTGGCGGGGAAATGATCACCTGGACGGAACCTGGGGTGATGCGGGCACTGCCTTTTTTGATGATATCCCCACTCCCGATAATGGTGATCGGTACCATAGGGCTTTTGGATCTGCTGGCTATCAGGTTACTGCCTTTCTTAAACGGGCCGATTTGCCCGTCCTCAGAGCGTGTCCCTTCGGGGAAAATGATGATCGAACTTCCCTCCTTTATTTTTTCAATAGTCTTGTTAAAAGCTTCATAAGCCTTTTTGCGGTCGCCCCTGTCTACCGGGATGTAACCCGATGCTGACATGGCCCAGCCCATAAAGGGAAGTTTGAACAGGCTGGATTTGGCGACCCATCTTATTTGTACGGGAAGGTACCCGGACAGCGCGAAAATATCAAAATATCCTTGATGGTTGGAAACGAAAATTTGTGGTCGATCGGTGAGAATGTTTTCCCGTCCGATAATTTCAACTTTGACCCCGTTTAACTGGCAAAGAAGTCGGCACCAGAGTCGGGATATATTGTGGGAATGGTTGCCGCTTTTATCGAAAAGTCCCACGACAGTGGCTAGTAACCCGAGAATTATGGATAGAAAAGAAATGAGTATCCAAAACCGCGCTGTATGATAAATTGAAACGAGTTTGCTCAATTTGGATTCCGTCTGAAATCGGATTGGAAAATATGGCAGGAAATCGTAAAAGGTTCGTTGTTCAGTTTCAAATCTGGCTGATTATAATATTGTTGGTTGTGAGTGTTCAGGATTCCGCCGCTTGGGGACCTCAGGGGCACCGGGTTATTGGTTTTATTGCTGAGACCCATTTGCAATCGGAGGTAAAACAATTAATCCTCGAAAAGTTTAACATAAACAGCCTGGCAGATGTTGCAACCTGGGCAGACCAGGCTCGGAAAAAGCGAAAAGAAGAAAACCCCTGGCATTACACCAATATTGAAGAGGGGCAGGGGACTTATGATGCTGAAAGGGATTGCCCGAGCGGAGCCTGTGTCACCGAGAAAATTCATGAATTCTCCGGTATTTTAGGAGACCGTTCAGCTTCTTTGCCGCAAAGAAAAGACGCGCTGAAATATCTGGTGCATTTTGTCGGAGATGTGCATCAACCCCTTCACCTGGGTAACAAAAAAGACCGTGGCGGGGGCACTCTCCGCTTTCCTTATATGGGGAAAGTCGTCAGCCTGCATTATTTATGGGATGGGGGATTGATCGACTGGCATGGGATAAGTTTTTTAAAATATGCCGCCCACTTAAGTGTGAAAGTTTCTGAGGACGAAGTTTCGCTGTGGAATCGGTCCACCGTTTCTGATTGGGCCAACGAGTCCAGAAGCCTGGCTTTGGAAGTCGCCTACAATATTGACGAGGAAGGTTTGACCAAAGTTTATATAGAAAGAGGCCGGGAGGTTATTGACCTCCGGTTGGCGCAGGCTGGAGTTCGGCTTGCGCACTTGTTGAATACAATATTAACGATTATGTAATGGGGGATGCCTTGTCAGAAAATAGTCCGGTTTATTTCAAACAGTTATTGTCGGGAGTCGATTTAGGGACCCAAGATCCTTCGGCGCGTTCTATGGCCAATTTTTTATATTTGATCGGAGATCGGGAAACCCGCGAATGTGTGGTGGTCGATCCGGCTTGGGATATCGATGGGATTCTTAAGGTCGTTGAAGCAGATGGCATGAAGCTGACCGGCGCCTTGGTGACCCATTATCATCCTGACCATGTGGGCGGAGAAATTTTTGGCATTGAAATTACAGGACTGGCGGAGTTGATGGAAAAAAATCCTGTACCGGTTTATGTGAACAAACATGAAGCGGAAGGATTGAAGAAGGTGACGGGAATATCGATGTCCGACATGAAGCAGGTGGATGGGGAAGATAAACTTAAAGTAGGTTCCGTGGAGATCAGTTTTTTGCATACTCCTGGGCATACGCCCGGATCCCAGTGTTTTCGGGTGGCGGATAGCCTTGTTGCCGGCGACACGCTTTTTTTGCAGGGTTGCGGGCGGGTGGATCTGCCTGGAGGAGACAGTGAAGAATTATTCCATACCCTCACCCGACGTTTGTCCAAAATCGAAGATCATATTACGTTGTATCCGGGACATAATTATGGTGGCAAGCCATCCGGAGCGATGGGGGATGTGCGGCAGTCAAACTCCTCCCTGCAACACCAAAGTCTAGGGGAATGGTTTTCCATCATGGGCCGGTAATACGTTCTGAAAAAGGGTTCGCGAGTCTGTTATGAAAATTTGGTTTTTGAGGGCTTGCAACTTTCCAGTAAATAGAATAGATTTAGCGTGCTTAACCTTTATGACCAAGGAGGTCAGATGAGATCCATCCTTTCAATGTTTTCGAAGTCGCCGTTCAAGCCCCTTGCGAGCCATATGGACAAGGTTCGCGCTTGTGTGGAGCAAATCAAACCCTTGTTTGACGCGCTGGAAAACAAGGACTATGGCTCGGTGCAAAAAATTTCTGAATTGATCGTCAAGCTGGAGCATGAGGCCGACATGATCAAAGACGATATCCGCACTCATATGAAGCAAAGTATGTTCCTGCCGGTTGATAAAAAAGATTTCATGCACCTTCTTTCGGCGCAGGATGATATTGCCGACGCGGTGGAAGATTTGGCTGTATTACTGCGTATCAAAAACCTGGAGGCACCGGAGGTGATCAAGTCCTCTTTGCATGATTTGGTGAACCATGTTGTCGATACAGCGCATATGGGTTGTGACCTGATTTCCGAATTAGAAGCTCTTTTGGAGGCTTCTTTCGGTGGTGCTGAAGCGGAAAAAGTGGAAAAGGCCACCCAGGAACTCGGTACTGCTGAATGGGAAGCCGACCGCAAGCAGTTTCTACTGGCGCAAAAGTTGTTTGCCGTAGGTGATGATTTAGGTCCGGCAGATTTGTTGCTGTGGAATGAAGTGATTAAAAAGCTTGGAGCTGTTGCAGACAAGACAGAACAAATCGGTAAAACTCTCAGGATATTCCTTTCTCAATAATTCAATTTTCCTTTAACTTGTTTTCAATCTCGGCAAGGAGCCTGGTTTGGATTTAGATACCTTCCTGCTTTCATTCGCGGTGATCGCCTGTATATACATGGCGTGTAATATTGGAGCGAATGATGTCGCCAACGCTATGGGGACCAGCGTAGGCTCCAAAGCGTTGACCTTTAAACAGGCGATTTTGATCGCTGCTGTTGCTGAGTTTATCGGCGCTTTTTTTGTCGGCGGTCATGTTTCCGACACCATCCGCAAGGGGATGCTCGACCCCACCGTATTTGAGGCGGCTCCCTATCATTTAGTTTATGGCATGATTTCCGCTTTGTTTGCGGCGGCGCTCTGGTTGCATATTGCTAGCTATCTGGGGTGGCCGGTTTCTACCACTCACTCCATTGTGGGAGGCGTTGTGGGGTTCGGTGTTATCGCCGGTGGCATGGATGTCATTAATTGGGGAAAAGTGGGTCAGGTGGTTTTGAGTTGGGTGGTTTCACCGGTGATGGGCGGTCTCTTTGCTTTTCTGGTATTCAAATTTATCAGCAAAAATGTTTTCAGCAAGCGAGCACCCTTGGTTCATGCCAAAAACCTGCTTCCTTATATAGTATTTTTTGTGTTTGTGATCCTTTCTAATGCCATGGTTTATAAGGGGCTGAAAAACCTTCATCTGGATCTTTCCTTTGGGCAGGCTCTAATTATTTCTCTTATCGTGGGAGCTTTGGCATTTGTAGTCACAAAATTTTTGGCGAAAAAAATTCCTTACAACGCTTCCTGGGATCTGCAAAAACAATTTCATGAAACAGAAAATGTATTTAAATATCTGCAGATTTTAACTGCATTTTATGTGGCCTTTGCGCATGGCTCTAACGATGTGGCCAATGCCGTGGGACCTTTAGCGGCTGTGGTGGCGATTCTCAAAGATGGGCAGGTACATATGAAGGTGGCCATGCCGACTTGGATATTGGGGTTGGGCGGGGGATTTATCGTATTTGGGTTGATGATCTGGGGGCGCAAGGTGATGGCCACGATTGGAGAAAAGATTACAGAAATTACGCCCTCAAGAGGGTTTGCAGCTGAGCTTGCAACGGCAACGGTGGTATTGATCTGCTCCAAAATGGGACTGCCTATTTCCACCACGCATACTCTGGTAGGTTCGGTGATTGGCGTGGGGCTGGCTAGGGGCTTACCAACTCTGAATCTGGATATTGTTCGAATGATCGTGATTTCCTGGATATCGACCATTCCATTTACAGCTGTGATTTCCATGCTGTGCTATAAAATATTTTTGGTCTTTTTGCCTTAACGCAATTAGTTATTGAAAGAATATAAAAAACAAAAAACCCCTTGGCCTTTCGGCCAAGGGGTTTTTTTATGGGATATGAAACATCCCGACTTAGTTGTAATTTTGTTTTTGCAGGTATTCCGGAAGAGTCCATTCCAGCGCATCCAAATCCGGATTGTAGTGAGCTAAAGCTCCGCAGAAGGAGCAATACTCAACCCCAACTTCGTAGTCCAGGGTGACAGTGTTGGCCCTGTGCTCACAGAACTTCTTTTTTACTACCGGGGATTCGTCATCCTTATCCTGAAACCAGCCTTTAGATATTGTTAAGTCTTCCATTAAGCATCTCCTTGTTCTTGGGAGTTCAAAGATCACTGTCACTCTTAACGTCAATAGTGTCCCTTATGTTAAGAAACAATTCAAGCTTTAAAATTAATCTCCTGTAAATTTTTATTGACTCGCTTGGTGATGCTTTTTTGTTGACAGGGAATGGCAGAAAATGATTTTTGCGGGGAGCGCACGAAGGGCCGGTTTGCTAAACGGTTTGAAGAAAAATCTGGCTGACTTCTTCTAATTGATCCTCTGCTTGCTCAATAATTTGTTGCAGATGTAAGTCTTCCGATAACTGAACCGCATCCCAAGCACTTTTCGTAAGAAAATATTTTTCCGGTTCACTATCAGAGCCAAAAATAATCTTATGGCTGATGCTATCTGCAAGATGAACGGTGGCGGCCTCAAGGGGGAATTTTTGAGCTGATGAAGGAAAGTGATGATGGGCAACGGCTTCTTGTAAACTTTCAGGGAGATGCCAGGCTCTAAGAAGAGCCCCGCCAGGGTCTATCCGAATAAGTGTGTAAACGGCATTTTCAAAAAACTAAAAAACAATCTAGTAGCAGAGCCTGTGGGCCCTGTGAAAAATGGTTTTTTATTTTTCACAAGTCCATAGGCTAATTTTCTACCAGCCTTCCGGGAAACAGAATCACAAACTGATTCAAAGCTTGCTTCCATAGTCGGATTGGCATTGTCCACTTCTTTGAGATATTTCTCAACGCTAAATATAAAAGCTTCAACGCCGATTCATCATTGGGGAATGAACCCCGATTTTTGCTGATCTTACGCAACGACCGGTTCAGCGACTCAATTGCATTGGTCGTGTAAATCGCTTTTCTAATATAATCTGGATACGATAAAAAGGGAATCAAGCCTTCCCAGTTACGCTCCCAGGAGTCGGCAATCGTTGGATATTTTTCATTCCATTTAGTGCGGAATGCATTCAAGTTTTCCTTAGCCACCTCAGCGTTGGTTGCGGTGTAAATGGTTTTTAGGTCGGCAACCACCGCCTTCTTATCCTTCCACGGCACAAACCGTAATGAGTTCCTTACCATGTGGACGACACAAAGCTGAACCTGAGTTTCAGGGTACACCGACTCAATGGCTTCAGGAAATCCTTTTAGGCCATCCACACAGGCGATAAACATATCCTTCACCCCTCGATTCTTAAGCTCGGTCACCACCTTCAGCCAGAACTTAGCACCTTCTTCTTTCGCAACCCATAGGCCAAGGACTTCCTTGTGGCCATCAAGGTTCACGCCTAAGGCCATGTAGACGGCTTTGTTGATGACATGACCGTTGTCTCTTATCTTCACCCGTAAGGCATCCATAAATACGATGGGGTAGACCGCATCCAACGGACGATCTTGCCAAGCCTTGACTTCATCCAAAACTGAATCAGTAACGCTGGAGATCAGGTCGGGAGAAACTTCTACAGCATAAATATCTTCCAAGTGTCCCTGAATCTCACGTACTGTCATGCCACGAGCGTACATCGACAAAATCTTATCGTCAAAGCCGTCGAAACGTGTTTGCCGCTTCTTCACCAACTCAGGTTCGAATGAACCGTTCCGGTCACGAGGAGAAACAATCTCCATCTTGCCGTGGCCTGTGATCAGACCCTTCTTGCTCTTGCCATTACGAGCATTATCGTTCTTTGATACTGAATGTTTGGGGTAACCCAGATGGTGCGTTAACTCACCATCAAGGGCTTTTTCAACCAACGCTTTGGTCAGTTCTTTCAGCAGACCACCTTGACCTAACAAATCTTCAGGGGATTTATAATCCTTTAATAACTCTTCCAACAACTCTTGTCGTATCGCCATAGTTTCCTCCTAAAAAGGATGGGTGTGCGAAGCATTTTAACTTCACACTATGGCCGTTTACACAGTTTATCTGACAGTCTCCCCCGCCAAGACCACCATGATCAAAGCCAAAGTATTTCGCCTCGGCTTTATGCCAGCGGTCGCCACTTTTTTTAGCAAAGTCATATACGACCTTGAGTTGATCGGGAACTTTTAGGCACATCACTAAACGGCCGATATCATGCAGGAGTCCTGCTACAAAAAACCTTTCCCCATCATGTTCTCCACGTGCTTCCTGAATAGCCCGGGCAGACAATCCACAAGCAACACTGTGCTTCCAGAAAGCTTCCATGTCTATCACGTCTATGCCCTTGAATTGTCCAACCACCGTTGTAGCCAAAACCAACTGCATCAGTTGCTCTGTTCCCACAACTCCTAGTGCGTGGGAAACCGTTTCAATTTCTCCGCGGTAGCCATAAAACGCACTGTTAACAATTTTTAGGAGACGTAGGGTAAGAGATGGATCAATGCTGATTATTTCAGCAATGTCATCAAAGTCGCAGTCCGGCTCATCAACCACTTCCCGTAACTTATAGAAAGTGTTTGGAAGAGAAGCGAGCGGCTCGTTTTCGTTTATCAGATCGTGTATGTCAATCAAACTCATAATAGAACAAATAAAAAGTAACTTCAAGGGTATCCATATCGGATAATATTGGTTCTCGTTTATTCTCCCCATCCTGATTCTACCTTAAAAGGTAAATCTATTCTACTTATCAACTGTGTCAATTGTGTTAACTTTAAAAGGAGTTATGGATTTTAAGCTGGAGATAGATGAGAAATCGTTGATATTTTGCTAGTTATGTGTGTTTATGCAAGTCTTTGGAATAGGGATATTCTCGCTCATTTTGCAAAAATTAAATCGTTGGCTCCATACTTTAAGGGCCATGGAGTCTCTCCCCTGTTTTTTGGGGGGGGTGTTTTTCTTTTCCCATGATTTTTGCGGTGAGGATTCGAGTGACTTATAATCGTTTCATGTTCTTCACGGATCAAAATAAAGTATTGAGAATTTTTCTCTACCTTCTTTTATTTTTAACCAGTTTTTTGGTTTTTGATTCTATAACGGTGGTGATAACGGTTTTTTTTGCGGTGGGCGCGCTGGACTATTTTTTGTTCAAGACCCAGCAGAAACAGGGCCGTTGAGCCATGGAGATTTTTTAATGAAAGTTTCAGGTCAGCTCCGAAAAATGAACGTAGAAGCTCAGAATCCGATTGCATATTTTTTAAGTCTGGATGAAAAGCCCTATCTCTTGAATCCACATATTGGTGAGACGGTGGATTTGAAATGGACAGGCACCATAACCTGCATCGAATGTGGGCGGAAGACCCGTAAATCTTATGACCAGGGATATTGTTTTGTTTGTTCCCGGGACCTTCCAGAGAATGCCATGTGTTCAGTTCGGCCGGAACTTTGCCAACATGAAAAAGGCAATGAGGCCGACCGCGAGTTCTGGCGCACGCATTGCAATATCGATCACTATGTTTATCTTTCATTGACCAGTGGGGTGAAGGTCGGTATCACCCGGCACTACAATATTCCAGACCGCTGGATCGATCAGGGAGCGGTAAAAGGGTTGATCATCGCCAAGGTTCCTGAAAGGGTCCTCTGCGGTCAGATTGAAGTGGCTCTGGCCAAACATTTTGCCGACAAAACCAATTGGCGCAAAATGTTGAAAGGCGAGGCGGAAGATGTTGACCTACTGGTTTTTCGTGACGAGGCACACCAGCTTTTCCCAGAAGCATTAAAAGAGTATGCCGTGAAGGATGGGCAAGTTCAGGAATTGGTTTATCCGGTCGAATCGGTTCCTGAAAAAATCTCCAGCCATAACCTCGATAAAATCCCGGAATTCACTGATTGTTTGACCGGCATCAAAGGCCAGTACCTGATTTTTGAACACAGGGTGATCAACATGCGCAAATACGCGGGGTACCATGTGGAGTTTGATTTTCTAGAATGAGGCGGGCCTACAGGAGAGCACAAAAAAAGCCGCGCTAAAAAAGCGCGGCTTTTAAATAAATTTATGTAATGTGGGGAAGTCAGGCTGTCTGAGTGACAATTTTCCCGATAAACGCAGGGGCTTCTTTTTCAGGGTGATCCGGGTTGGGAATCAACTGAGCCACTTTAATGTCTTTGGCGAGGCCGAGTTTTTCCAAAACGCAAAGAGCCCACCAGGTCATGTCAATTTCCCAAGGCCGTAAACCATGTCGGGCAGATTTAGGAAATGCGTGGTGATTATTGTGCCAACCTTCTCCGAAAGCCAAAAGCCCTACCCACCAGCAATTGGTGGAAAGATCGTCTTTGAGTGGAAAGGTCACATAGCCAAAATAATGTGCTGCGCTGTTCACCAGCCAAGTGGAATGGTAGGTCACCACTAAGCGGACGAAGACTCCCCAAACAACCCAAGGAAGTCCGCCGATGGCGAGCAACATAAAGCCGAAGGCAAATTGAACTGAAATGAAATGTTTATCAAGAAATTTGTAAAATGGGTCTTCACAAAAATCTTTGGTGTAGTCGCGAAGCACCTGCTCGTCATCAAATTTGGAATGGGTATTAAACATCCAGTTAAGATGTGCCCACCAGAAACCTTTTTTGGCGCTGTGCGGGTCTTCTGGCGTGTCTGAGCCGGCGTGGTGCATGCGGTGCTGCCCGACCCATTTGATGGGGCCGTTCTGGCAGGCCAGTGTTCCAAACAAAACGAGAATATTTGCCACCCACTTGGGTGTGGAAAAACCTCGATGCGTGAGGTAGCGATGGTAGCCGAGGCAGATGCCCAGTGAAGCCGTGACCCAGTACAGGAAAAACATCACGGCTACCGCGCTCCAGGAAAATGCAAAAGGAAAAAAAGCGAGTAACGCCATACCATGCACAACGGCGAGAACGGTCGTAGCGATCGGGTTAAATTTGAGTTGGTATTTTTCAGCAGAATCACTGGTCATGGAAAGTCCCCTATGAGGTTGTTTTTACGCTTTCATGATATCCCGGCGAGACAAAAAACTTTGTAAAACTTATGTAATATAAGGGCTGTGCACATTATCGGAACTTGGCGTGTTTTTCAGGAGGAGTGAGCCTTTTGCCAGTTTTTGAATATTGATAATTAAGCTTTCAATTTGGGCTTGTAGCTTGGTAGAGTGGTAGAAATCAGAGGGTTGCGGAGAATACAGGACTATCGGAACGGGAAGGTGAGCGGAAATGGGTAAATTACGAGCTTTGTTCCATCCCATCATGGTGTTTATCGGGGTTCAGGTTGCCTGGATCGTGCTCATGGCGGTCTGGATCAACTGGTACCTTGAAAATAACCTAGCGATCCAGGAGTTCGCCCAGGAAATCCGTCCGGATTTGTTCACCGCCGAAATTAAGTGGCTGATTTTGTTTGAGGGTTGTTTCCTGATGCTCCTGATTCTCGCCGGGGTCTACGTGATCTTTGTTTACTGGAACAAACAGAATCGTTTGAACCAGATGCAAAGCAATTTTGTGGCCAGCGTGTCGCATGAGTTGAAATCCCCGCTTGCCTCTATTCAGCTCTACCTTGAGACTCTGAAATATCAGGATGTCTCGAAAGAGGAGGAAAAAGATTTTGTCGAAACCATGCTGTCGGACACGCAACGCCTTTCCGAACTGATCGATAATATCCTGGAATCGAGCAAAGCCGATCCCAAGAGCATGGCCTTGCAGTTTCAGCCTGTGAACCTGAGTGAATTTCTTACGGAAGTGGTCCAAGGTCACAAACGCCAGTTGGAGGCAAAACAATGCCGTGTGGAGTTAAAGCTGGAAGCTTCACCCACGCTGAATCTGGACCAAAAGGCCATGCGTATGGTGTTTAATAACCTTATCAGCAATGCGATCCGCTATTCCCCTGTGGATTGTCCGCTGAAGATACATCTTCACAAAAACGGCAAATACTGGGAAGTGGATTTTGCCGATCGGGGTTTCGGCTTTGACAAAAAAGATATGAAAAAGATTTTCAGAAAGTTTTACCGGGTGCAGAACAAGGACACGCAGAATATTGAAGGGGCTGGGTTGGGTCTGTTCATCTCCAGCGAAATCATTAAAAATCATAAAGGCCGGTTGAAAGTTTCCAGTCCGGGCAGGGGAGAAGGTGCGATATTTTCTGTCCTGCTTCCGGTCAGCCGCGAAGTTGAAGCTTGAAACAGGTTTAATAATCTGGGTGAGTGATGAATGATAGCGTAAAAAAAATTCTGGTCGTCGAAGATGAAGCCCACCTTGCCAAGGGACTGCAATTCAACCTTGAGCGCGAAGGTTATCAGGTCACTCTCGTCGATAACGGTCAGTCGGCTGTAGAGATTCTTGGGGAAGAGGATTTTGATCTGATGATCCTCGACATCATGCTCCCCAAGTTGAGCGGACTGGAAGTGGCTCGGCGGATTCGCAACACTGACATGCGCTTCCCGATTTTGATGTTGTCGGCCAAGTCCACGGATGAAGACCGGGAACTGGGGCTGGCCGCCGGGGCTGATGATTATCTGGCCAAGCCGTTCCACTTGCCGGAGCTTTTGCTCAGGGTCAAAGGAATCCTGCGTCGCTGGGAATGGTACCGGGAACCGGTGCACGATCAGGGAATTTTTCAGTTTGGCGACAACTGGATCAATTTTGCCAGCGGCAAAGCCAAAGGGTGTTCCGGTGAATTTTATCTGACAGCGAAAGAAGCGTTGCTGATGAAACTGCTGGTGTCACAAAAAGGAAATATTGTGACCCGTGAGGAATTGCTGGAAAAAGTCTGGGGCTATGACCCGCAGACCGAAACCCGCACGGTGGATAATTTTGTGGCCCGCCTGCGCAAATATTTTGAGAAGAAGCCCCAGTCCCCTCAACACATCATCACCCACCGCGAAAAAGGCTACGAGTTCAAGTCTGACCCAAAGAAATAAAAAGTTTTAGACTAACTTTCCCTTTAAGCTTTGTTCAAATCTTCCCAGGTTTTGTTTGATCCCTTCACACGAAACATCATCGATATAAGGGCAGATGCCGAGAATCGGCGTGTCTGAAAATTTCTCAATCAGAGAACCCTGCTCGGCTTCAATGGCATCCAACTCACCTTCATCCGATGGATTGAGAATCACACCTTCGACTTTCAGTCCATGTTGTCGGGCGGCGTTGATGGTCAACAAGGTATGGTTCAAAGTGCCTATCTGCACACGGCTGACGATGATGAGGGGAAGACCTATCTGTAAAGCCAGATCGGCCACATAATAACGTTGGGTGATTGGCACCATGAGTCCACCAATGCCCTCTACCAGCATCATGGAATGTTTTGACTGAAGCGCGCGAAAGCTTATCAGTATTTTTTCCGGATCGAGTTCTTTCCCTTCCATCCGGGCGGCCTGATAGGGAGAGGCCGGAGATTTTAACCGGTAAGAGCAGACGTCAGCATCCTGAACTCCTGCGACTTCCATCAGAAACTTAGCGTCGGAATTAGCGGCAGAGTTGCACTCAGGGTCCACGCCGGTTTCAATCGGCTTCATCACCCCGACATTTCCCCCCCGACTTTTGAACAGGGTGGCCAGACAGGCGGTAACCACAGTCTTGCCTACGCCGGTATCGGTTCCTGTGATGAAATAACCTTTCATGTTTGCCCTTGGAGTTTATTCTCAATCTATAAATCTGATATAATTAATAACGGCTTCCCGGTGAGGAGGCAAGTTATTAATGACTTTGTTTGGTATTGGATGATGGGATCAAAAAAACTAGAGGTTCTCTGCCCCTGTTGCGAAACCAAATTGCAGGTAGACAGCAAAACGGGTGACGTGATCTGGGAGGAAAGAAAGCCCAAGCCCGAGGTCTCTCTCACTGATATGGTGAAGGGTCTGGAAAGCCAAAAAAAAGAACAGCAGAACCTCTTCAAAAAACACAGTGCGAACCTGAAAGAACGTGATCGGGTTCTCGATGAAATTTTTAAAGAATCGCAAAAGCATGTCGATAAATCCGACGAAAAACCCCTGCGCGATTTCGACTTCGACTAACTGCTTGGCGCAGGGCCAATGAGCCTAGCGTTGGTCGGCGAACAGCAGGTTAGCTCGGCGGGTGAATAAGCTTAGGACTACAACTAATAACCCCCTCAGTCCCCCTTGTCAGGAGGAAGATCATTATCTCTGTCTATCTGTGTTCATCTGTGGTTCAAATCGGGTTTAGGTTTGAATCCGCATTCCATCCAGAGCCAGTTCCACTCCTTCGGGCAGATCCTGAGATACTTTTTCGTGATCGTAATGATGGTTGATATGGGTGAGGATGGTTCTTTCCGGCTTGAGGTCTTTGACCGCTTCCAGGGCTTGGCTGAGGTTGAAATGGGTTGGGTGCGGTTTGAATCCGAGTGCGTTCAGAATTAGAATCTTTAATCCTTTCAGCTTTTCCCGTGTGTTATCGGGGATGCCGCTACAGTCGGTGACATAGGCGCAGTCCTTGATGCGGAACCCATTGATGATCAGTTTGCCGTGCTCGATGTCGAGAGGGGTGACGGGGATGTCGCCGAAGTTATAGGTTTTATCCTCCAGTTGTGTCGGGATCAGTTGAGGAATGCCGCCCCCGATCTGCTCGGCCTCTCCAAAAATATAACTGAAATTTTTGTTCAGGTGGCGCAGCGTTTGCGCATTGCCATAAACGGGCAATGCGGTTTTGTTGAAGAAGTTGAAACTGCGCAGTTCATCGATTCCGTGAACATGGTCGGCGTGGTGATGAGTGTAAAGGATGGTATCGATTTTCTGGATTCCGTAGAGCAGGCATTGTTGTCGGAGATCTGTGGAGGTATCGATCAGAATGGTATGATCGTTTTGCCGCACCAGAATCGACGAGCGCAAGCGCTTGTTCCTCGGGTCTTTTGACAGGCAGACCTCGCAGTTGCAACACAGGGAAGGAACCCCGGTCGAGGTGCCAGTTCCTAAAAATAGTATTTCCATGAATATATTATATCTGGCCTTTGTGGCCAGCCTTGAAATGTTTTTATATGAGTGACATGCACTGATATAAGTCATTGTAAATAGGGTGCTCGGGTGTGTCAAGGCCGGGGAGGGGATGAGTGGGATTAAAACCGCATTGCCGGGCTGACAAAAGTTGTTGATGGCAATTGAATGCCCTGTAAAAATTGTGATAGAGTAACCCTTCCATTAAACACTGATTCTATTTAGAGGAGTTATATATGTCAGCATTAGTTGCTAAACCGGCCCCAAACTTCACTGCCCAAGCCGTGATGCCTGATGGTAGTTTCAAGGAAATCAAACTTTCCGACTATAAGGGAAAATATGTCATTCTGTTTTTCTATCCGTTGGACTTCACTTTTGTTTGCCCGACCGAAATCATCGCTTTCAGTGAAAAAATGGCTGAATTCAAGAAGCGAAATACCGAAGTGCTGGGGGTTTCTGTAGATAGCCATTTCTCGCATCTGGCCTGGAGAAATACCGATCGTAAGCAGGGTGGGCTTGGTGATATTGCCTATCCACTGGTTGCTGATCTGAATAAAAAAATCACCTACGATTATGGGGTCATGCATGAGGCGGGGATTGCTTTTCGTGGATTGTTCCTGATTGATAAGGAAGGTGTGGTTCAGCATCAAGTCATCAACAATCTGCCTCTGGGAAGAAATATCGACGAAGCTTTGAGGATGGTCGATGCCTTACAGTTCCACGAGAATAATGGTGAAGTTTGTCCGGCAAACTGGAAAGCAGGCGAAGATGGTATGAAGGCCGATCCTAAAGGATCTAAAGATTATTTTGGCAAACATAACTAAGATCTAGTCCTTATATTAGTCTTGGGAAGAAGGGCGTTTCCGACAGGGACGCCCTTTTTTTCTAACCCAAACCCTAAACTCTGATTGACTCTCCCTTTATGATCGTACTTTGTAATGATGATGGATTTAACGCCGATGGCTTGAGAACCCTGTACCGGGAGCTCAGTCAGGATCATGATGTGATCATTGTTGCTCCGGAAACGGAGCAAAGCGCCATGGGCCACGCGATCACTCTGACCCAGCCGCTCAAGGTGCGCAAGGTGGAGGAGGAAGGTCGGCTCATTGGTTATGCCGTCAATGGCACCCCGGCGGACTGCGTCAAGCTGGCCATCGCCGTGTTATTGGATGAACCTCCAAAGATGGTCGTGTCTGGAATCAATCTCGGTGGCAATCTTGGCATTTGCGCACTTTATTCCGGAACCGTTTCCGCCGCTACCGAAGCGATGATCATGGGGGTCCCCAGTGTCGCGGTGTCGCTGGACACTTATGAAAATCCGGATTTTAATCCTGCTGCAAAATTCACCCGCAGGCTGATCAAAAAAGTCCTGGAAAAAGGTTTGCCCGAGGGCGTTGTCTTAAATGTTAATGTTCCTCCTGTTCCTGAAAGTGAGATTGCCGGGGTGGCCATCACTCGGCAAGGCAAGTCACGTGTGGTTGAATCGTTTGATCAAAGAGTTGACCCGAGAAACAATACTTATTACTGGATGGCGGGTGAGATGCGGTTCGATGAAGTCGAAGACGGGGCCGACTGCGTAATGGTGGGCAAAAACTATATTTCAGTGACGCCGATCCATTTCGATCTCACCCATAAACCGTCTATCGATGTGATCAAAGACTGGAATCTTTAACCGCCCATTCGGCGTGGGGTCAGCCTGCAATACCTCGTTAAGCCGAGAGTATCGTTGCCAGTGGTAAAAAGATATTGCTCATTACCAGCGGAGAGGTACTCCGCAATAAAAAAACGGGATGGGCTTTAAAAGCCCATCCCGTTTTATTTTAAGCCACTGGGTTATTCTGCTGCTACCGCGTCTTTCAAAGCTTCCTTGCGGCTGAGCTTGACCTTGCCTTGTTGATCCACATCAATGACTTTGACTCTGATTTCATCACCTTCCTGAATCTCGTCACTGACATTTTTGATGCGGCGGTCACATATTTGCGAGATGTGTACCAGGCCATCGGTGCCGGGGAAAATTTCCACGAAGGCTCCGAAGTCGACGATCTTTTTGACCTTGCCGAGATAAATTTTCCCGACTTCGACTTCCTGGACTAGGTTTTGCACATACTCAATGGCCTTTTTGGCGGCTGCCTCATCGGAGGAGGCGATTGAAACCACCCCATCATCGTTGATGTCGATGGTGACGCCGGTTTTATCAATGATATCGCGGATGACTTTGCCGCCCGGTCCAATGACGTCGCGAATTTTATCTTTCGGAACCGTAATCTGCACGATTCTCGGAGCGTATTTGGACATCTCATCCCGCGGACTTTGCAGAGCTTTATCCATTTCGCCGAGGATATGCATTCTGCCTTCTTTCGCTTGCGCCAGGGCTTTGCCCATGAGCTCACGATCCAGGCCGTCAACTTTGATATCCATTTGCAGGGCGGTGATGCCTTTGCTGGTTCCGGCTACTTTAAAGTCCATATCACCGAGATGATCTTCGGAGCCGAGAATGTCGGAAAGAATCGCCACCCGGTCGCCGTCCTTAATCAGTCCCATAGCGATGCCCGCAACAGGGGCTTTGATGGGAACGCCTGCATCCATCATTGAGAGCGAACCGCCACACACTGAAGCCATGGAGGATGAGCCGTTGGATTCAAGAATCTCGGAAACTATGCGGATGGTGTAAGGGAATTTTTCCTTACTCGGCAGAACAGGAATGAGTGATCTTTCGGCGAGCATGCCGTGGCCTATTTCGCGCCGTCCGGGGCCACCAATAAACTTAACCTCACCGGTACAAAATGCCGGGAAATTATAGTGCAGGAGAAAAGACTTGGTGCCCTTAAACTCCAAACTGTCGATCCGTTGTTCGTCCGACGAAGTTCCCAAGGTGGTAGAAACAAGTGCCTGGGTCTCCCCGCGAGTGAAAACAGTGGAACCGTGTACTCGCGGCAAATATCCGACCATGATGCTGATGGGGCGAACATCGGCAAGGCCTCTGCCATCTACCCGGTATTGTTTATCGAGAACGAGGTTGCGCACAACGTCTTTTTCCAAGGCATTAAAAATATCTTTAACCTCACCTTTTTTCTCTTCCTGTTCTTCAGGACTCAATGCTGCGGTGAGATCGGTTTTAATTTTCTTGATGGCATCGCTGCGCTCGTGCTTGCCGGCGATTTGCATGGCCTTCTCCAAGCCAGATGCGGCTGTTTCGTGAACTTTGCTTTTCAGTGCTTCATCCACTTTCGGCGCTTCGACGACAAGTTTTTCTTTGCCGAGAAGTTCGCGGAGCTTGATCTGAATTTCGATCACTTTTTTAATTCTTTCGTGGCCGAACTCAAGAGCCTCCATCATATCGTCTTCGCTGACTTCGTTGGCACCGGCTTCAACCATTACAATTCCGTCAGCGGTTCCTGCCATGATCAGGTTCAGATCACTGTTCGCCGTGTCTTCGTAAGTGGGGTTGAAAATCAGCTTGCCATCCACCCGGGAAATGCGGGCACCGGCAACAGGGGTCTCAAACGGAATGTCAGAGATCATCAACGCGGCAGAAGCGCCGGTGATGGCATTGACATCCGGGGGATTGACCTGATCATGCGAGACGACTATCCCGACAACCTGAGTTTCGTTTTTGAATGCTTTCGGGAACAACGGTCTGATAGGTCTGTCGATCAACCGGCAGATCAGAGTTTCGATGTCTCCGGGTCGGGCTTCCCGTTTAAAAAAGCTGCCGGGGATTTTTCCAGCGGCATAGGTTTTTTCCCGATAGTCAACAGTCAGGGGAAAGAAATCGATTCCTTCTCGAGGTTCTTTAGCCATGGTGGCTGTCACCAGCACCATGGTGTCACCTTGCCGGACAACAACTGCGCCGCCGGCTTGCCGCGCAAGGTCGCCGGCTTCCAGTGAAATTATTTTTCCATCTATGTTTACTTCAACTTTTTCCATTAATGTCTCTCCAGTATTTTTTTGTCCTGAGAATTCAGGGTAGATTTGGCGCGATTATCTGCGTATGCCGAGCTTTGAAATGATGCTCTGATAACGGCTAATATCTTCTTTTTTGAGGTGATCCAATAATTTTCGTCTCTGGCTCACCAGCTTGAGTAGTCCGCGCCGGGAATGGTGGTCTTTCGCATGCGTCTTGAAATGTTCGGTCAAATAGGTGACGCGCTTTGTCAGCAGTGCGATCTGCACTTCTGAAGACCCTGTGTCTTTTTCATGAAGCTTGTAATCAGTAATAACTGTGGTTTTTTGTTCTGCATTCATTACCATGGTTTTTTCTCCAACTCGTTAAATGCGGGAAAACGATTGGAAAATGTTTTCGCAGGGACACAGTTTTATACGGTGTCCCTGCGAAAACATTCCAACCTTTTTCCGTCAAATTTTAAATGTTTATAACTAAATTAAAACGCGCTTCAATTTAAACGCGATATCTTCTGGTGCCAACTGGCTAAACTGGTCCTGATCGACAAGGGGCTCAACGATGGCGAGCACCTTGTCACTGCCGTTGCAAACCCGCAGCATCATCCCTGGTTTAAATTCTCCCGGATAAGCCTTCAGGGAAAATTTAGGCAGGGCGTTACCATTGGAAATAGGCTCTATGAAATCATCATTGATGCGGATTTCAGGAAGAAACTCCAAAGCTTTTTCCACAGGAAAAAGCACTCCGGCCAGACTTCCGTTATTGTTCGCGGTTTCCAACTCTTCGGGAGTGATTGAGGAGTCTTGAGCAAACGCTCCCACCCGTTTCCGGATCAAGCCGGACATATGCGCACCACAACCCAAACTTTGCCCAATATCGTGGCACAGGGTGCGGATGTAGGTTCCCGCAGAACAATGTACTTCGAATTCTACCCGATTTTCTTCCATATTAACAAAATCAATGGAATAAAAATGGACTGAGACGGGTTTCCTCTCGATAGTAATACCATTTCTAGCTAATTTGTAAAGAGGAATTCCGTTGCTTTTCTTTGCCGAGTACATGGGAGGAACCTGTTTCTGCTCTCCTATAAAGCTCATCAGCAGGTCCCGGACCTGGGTCTCGGTGATTTCGGAGGGGCCCCCCTCAAAAATGGTCTTGCCGGTAGAGTCCTGGGTGTCCGTGGCTGCTCCCAGCATCATAGTGCATTGATAATGCTTGGATAAAGGGCTCAGGAACTGAATAATCCGGGTCGACTGGTTCAGGCAGATGGGCAAAATACCCTCCGCCATGGGGTCCAGGGTGCCTATATGTCCGGCTTTTTTGACGCCCAGAATCTTCTTCACCGAATGGACCATGGCAAACGAAGTAGGCCCAGATGGTTTATAAAGGTTGACCACCTGATTCAGAGTGGAGTCCATTGAGTATCCTTGATATCTTTTCAACATGATCGGCATTATCATCCCGCCGAAAGTCCAGTTCGGGAAGATACCTTAAATAAAGGTTCTTGCCCAACGCATTACGGATGAAGCCTTTGGCATTTATCAGTCCATCCAAAGTATCGATTTTTTCTTGCTCGGTGCCCATAACGCTGAAAAATATTTTAGCGTGCTTGAGATTGTCAGAAACCTCCACCTTGGTGATGGTGGTAAAGCCTATACGGGGATCTTTCAATCCACTTTGGACCAGCTTTGATATTTCTTCAAGAAGTAGTTCCTGAATTCTCTGTGAACGCTTGAACCGCATTAAAACACCTGCTGCTTTAAAAGTTTCCGGGGCCAAGATTCATGGTTTCCGTTTTGCAATCGGTGATCTCGGCCAGATTCATTCGGTCGATGGCATCGACCACCCTGGTCAACAATCCATCCATGTACGGGCGGTCAGACCCGACAGCGGCGATTCCGATGTGGAGAGTTTGCCAAATATCCTGATCCCCAACCTCCGCGACCGACACATTAAAATTATTCTTAACCCGGTCTTTAATGGCTCTGACAACTTGACGCTTGCCTTTTAAAGATCGGTTCCCGTGCAAATAAAACTTTATGGAGCAACAACCGATAACCATTGCTCTTTACCAGAAAACCGTATGTCAGCTTGTGATCTCTTCCAGTATAAACGGTTCGATCACGTCCCCTTCTTTTACATCCTGAAATTTTTCGATGGACAGGCCGCAATCATAACCTGCGGCGACCTCTTTTACATCGTCCTTAAATCTTCTAATGGATGCGATCTTACCCTGATAGACCACCACGTTGTCTCGAATCAGGCGGGCTTCCAAGTTGCGTTCTATTTTTCCTGACAGCACATGGCATCCAGCAATAGTGCCGACTTTTGGAATGGTGAACACCTCGCGGATTTCGGCCTTGCCGATAATGCGCTCTTTGTATTTTGGTGCCAGCATTCCTTCCAAGGCCAGTTTCATATCATTGATGGCATCATAAATTATGCTGTAGAGACGAATATCTACCTTATCGCGGGTAGCCAGTTTTGTGGCCTGGTCCGTGGGGCGTACGTTGAATCCGATAATGATAGCGTTGGACGCGCTGGCCAGAAGAACGTCCGACTCGGTGATACCACCGACGGCATCATGAATACACTTGATGCGGACCTCTTTGTCGCCGAGATTGCCGAAGGCTTCCTGTACTGCATGAATTGAGCCCTGGACGTCTGCCTTGATAATCAGGTTAAGTTCTTTAATCTGTCCTTCAACAATCTGCTGATGCAGATCGTCCATAGTGATGCGTGTAGATTTAGCCAGTTGGATTTCCCGCTGTTCCTGCAGTCTCAGGTTGCTGAGTTGCCGGGCCTTTTTTTCGTCCCGAACTACCATGAAGTGGTCACCGGGTTGCGGAACATCCGGCAAACCCACGACCTCTACAGGAGTGGAAGGAATGGCTTTCTTAATTTTTTTGCCCTTGTCATCGATCAGCGCCCGGACCTTGCCGAAATAGCAACCGACGATGAAAGGTTCGCCGACCATCAAGGTGCCGCTTTCAATAATCAGCGTGGCGATGGGTCCACGTCCTTTATCCAGTTTGGACTCGATCACCACTCCTCTACCGCGGAGTGTCGGGTTTGCTTTCAGTTCCATGACTTCTGCTTGCAGCAGAAGATTTTCCAGCAGGTGATCAATTCCGGCTCCGGTCATGGCCGAGACTTCGACGTAGATGGTTTGTCCACCCCAGTCCTCAGGCAGAAGGCCCAGGTCGGCCAATTGCTTTTTGACCTCATCGGGTTTCGCGTCCGGTTTGTCGATTTTGTTGATGGCCACAAGAATCGGAACCCCTGCTGCCTCGGCATGGTGAATTGCTTCTCTGGTTTGCGGCTTGACTCCGTCATCGGCAGCCACAACCAGAACGACAATATCTGTCACCTGTGCGCCTCTGGCTCTCATGGCTGTGAAGGCTTCGTGTCCAGGTGTGTCGAGGAACGTGATGGCCGATCCCTTGATACGGGCCTGATAGGCGCCAATATGCTGGGTGATTCCGCCGGCTTCCAGTTTGGTCACATCGGTTTTACGGATGGCATCGAGAAGAGAGGTTTTACCGTGATCGACATGGCCCATGATGGTTACAATCGGAGCGCGGGTAATATGGTCTTTCTTGTTGTCTACTTCCTCTTCCACGAAATCCAGTTCAGATTTTTCAATATGGAGTTCAACCTCGAACCCGAGCTTGTCGGCAACCTTGCTGGCAAGATCAAAGTTCAGGGCCTGGTTGATATTGGCCAGGATTCCGAAAATCATTAATTCCTTAATGATGTCATTTGGCGTGCATCTCAGTTTTTCTGCCAGCTCGCGCACCGGTGTGTTTTCACCAATTTGAACAATCTCGAAAGCTTCTTCTGGTGTAGCAGGTTCTGGAGCCAGTTTAGGAGCAACAGGGGGAGGTGTTACCTCAGCGGGTTTTTCTTTTGCAACCGGGGCTTTTACTTTTGCAGCCGGGTCCGGTTTTTTCTCGACAGGTTTCGGTTTATCCTCTTTTTTGACAATTTTGAGGCCGAGTTTTTTCCCTGCTTTGCTTTCCGGTGTTTCCGTGATTTTTCCCGTCTCTTTAGCCTTTTCTGTAGTTTTAGCTTTTGGGGCTTTTTCGGCTGCTTTTTTTGCCGTCTTTTTTGCGGCGGTAGACTTGGCCTGAGTTTTTGCGGTGGTGACTGTTACCTTGGAAGGAACCTTGATTTTGATTTTCGCTTTGGCTGTTTTCACCACCTTTTTGGTGGCGGTGGCAACGATTTTGGGTGCGAAGAGATCACGGATGTATTGCGTAGCTTCATCATCAATGGAACTCATATGATTTTTTACAACTACGTCATGCTTCTGCAGGGCCTCAATGATCTGATCATTCTGGATATTGAGTTCCAAGGCCAGTTTGTTGATGCGAATCTTAGCCAAATTTCCTCCTGTTATGGGACAACATCACAATTTTCTTAAGACCCGGAGTCGATAAACGGTTCACGGGTTTGGGCAAAGTTTTTCTACATGGAAAGAATGAGACGGATTTGATTTGAACGTTAAACATTCTCAATATTCTCCAGGCGTTGTTTGACCTGATCCAGAATAGATTTGCCCATCTCCTCATCAATCCCTTCCATGGCAAGTAATTCTTCCAGTGGAGTGACAGAAAGCTCGGCGATTGTTTCGAACCCGTTATTGTCCAGAACTTGCAGAACCTCAGGGGTCAGCCCCGTCAATTCCTGTATGAGGACTTCTTCCTCCTCCTCTTCTGCGGAGGCCGCTTCTTCCTGATCATCACCTTCGGTTACAGGGCTTTCTTCTTCCTGAACCGGTGTCTCAGGTTCGGGGGTTTCTATCGTCGCGGGTTCTTCAACCTCAGGGATTTTCTTTTTTGCAGCTTTCTGTGCCAGTGCCAACTGTTTCATATGTTCTTCAGCCAATAGGAACAGGGCTTCGGCTTTTTTGGGGCCAATGCCAGTCAGCTGGGTCAAACCTTTCACTCCCCGACTCAGCGCTTCTTCATAGGTGACAAGGTTGTCATTGAAGAGAATGGCCATCACCTTTTCACCCAAACCTTTGGCATTTTTCACGTCATCGAGAAAATCCACCGTGGAGATTGGGGAAGGAGCTAAAAAGGCGTGTTGTGCAACCATGTCCATAGCTTCGGAAGGACCTTTTATATCGACTTTCCAGCGGACCAGTTTGGCGGCCAGTCGCACGTTCTGCCCTTTTTTCCCTATAGCCAGCGACATTTGATCTTCGGCAACGAGGATCGTCATTTGTTTTTCATCGGGGTTCATGATGACTCTTGAAACCTTGGCCGGACTCAATGCGTTTTTGATATAGGTCTCAGGGTCTTCGGAGAATTCGACGATGTCTATTTTTTCGCCACGCAATTCCTGTACGATAGATTGAACTCTCATTCCGCGCATGCCGACACAAGCACCCACCGCATCGATTTCCCGATCGTTGGTTCGCACCGAAATTTTGGTACGGCCATTGGGTTCGCGAACCACTCCCATGATTTCTACCATCCCCTCGCTGATTTCGGGAACTTCCATCTCGAATAAACCCTTGATCAATCCGATATGAGTGCGGGACAGGATGACCAAAGCGTTCTTAGGCGTTTTCCGGACATCCAGAACATAGGCTCGTATCCGTTCTCCACGATTGAAACTTTCCCGGAAAACCTGTTCCCGTCGAGGCAGAATGCCTTCGGCTTTTCCCAGGTCAACGACAAGGTCTCCATGTTCCATTCTTTGGACCATGCCGTTGATCAACTCACCCTTTTTCTCGATGTACTCGTTGTAGATCAGGTCAATTTCCGCTTCGCGGACTTTTTGCACGATCACCTGCTTGGCAAGTTGAGCGGCAATGCGTCCGTAATTTTCCAGAACCTGCTGGACTAGAACCTGTTCGCCGATATGGATATCGTCGGCAAGTGCCGAAGCGTCCTTCAGACTGATTTGCTCATCGGGCAGATCAACTTCTTCGACCACTGTTTTTTCCAGGTAAATTTCAACTTCCCCAGTGGACTCGTTGAATTCACTTTGCAGCTCCTTGACCGTCGGATACTTTTTTCGTGCGGCCACCTCGACCGCAGCTTTCAAGGCATCGATCAGGATACTTTTATCGATACCCTTATCGCGGCTGAGTTGCTCCAGAATACTGAGTGTTTCCATGCTCATGTGCTTGACCTAAATTTCAATGACTAAATTTGCTTTGCCAACCTGGCGCAACGGAATTTCAAAAAGCTTTCCGTCGGACTCCATAAATACGGTTTGATCCTTAAAATCTGTAAGGATGCCGGTAAATTTTCTTCTGCTGTCGATCGGGGAAAGGCTGTGCAGGCGAATTTGCCTTCCCTTAAACCTTAAAAAATCTTTTTCTCGCTTCAGAACCCGATCCAGTCCCGGGGATGAGACTTCCAAGCTATAGGGGGTGGTGATGGTTTCCTCGACTTCAATGAGATCGCCGGTCAGGTGGCTGATTTTCTGGCAATCCTCAACCGCGACTCCCCCATCCTTGTCGATAAATATCCTTAGAACCCAGTTCTTGCCCTCTTTTTTATATTCAACATCTACCAGCTCCAGTCCTTCAGCTATGAGGACTGGTTCGATTAATTCCATAACCGCTTGCGAAACGGAGACTTTTGCCATTTAAACCTCTGCCGCCAAGTGGATCCTGTGACTTTTGATTTCTATCGAGACAGGTGGTCTCAGGCCACCAAAAGGGCCTAAAAAAAGTAAAAAAAAAGCGGGCTTAAAGCCCGCGATGCAGGACCCATAGATGTCATGGAGGATTGTACTAGAACTCAATGTCTGATTTCAAGAGAAAACTGGGAAATTCTGGGGTCGGGCGATTTTTTATAAGTCTTTTAAAATATTAGGGATATCTTCGATGACCCGGGGGTAGGGACGCAGATCCGATTCGTTGGTCTTGCGGATTTTGATCTCGACTTGTCCGACCGCAAGGTTTTTGGGCCCGACAATGATTTGCAGGGGAATTCCTATCAGGTCCGCATCCTTCAGCTTGGGTCCGAGCCGATCCGACCGATCATCAAGCAGGGTTTCGATACCGAGTTCCCGGAGCCGGTCATAAATAGTGTCGCAGGCGGCCTTCGATTCCTCATCAGAATAGTTAACCGGGATGACAATGACTTGAAAAGGAGCCAGATTCCGCGGCCAGACAATTCCTCTGTCATCATGATTTTGCTCAATGGCGGCGGCAGCAGTGCGCCCGACTCCAATGCCATAACAGCCCATGACCATTGCGTTTTCCTTGCCTTGCTGATCCAGATAAACCGCTTTCATCGCTGAAGAATATTTGGTGCCTAGAATGAATATGTGACCGACTTCAATTCCGCGTTTGACCTGATATCTTCCGCCCTCGCAATGCGGACAGGGGTCGTTGGCCTTGACGGTTCTGAGATCGCCGAATTGTTTGATTTTTAGATCCCGCTTGACTTGAACTCCGGTCAAGTGAGCGGAGGGCTTGTTGGCGCCGGTGACAAAATCATGCAGGGCGGAAATTTCATTGTCCGCATAAACCGGAAGATCGAGCCCGACAGGGCCGACATATCCGCAATGCAGGCCGGGGTGTTTTGCGATGGCTTCCTCTCCTGCCGCTTGCAACCATTCGCAACCGATCAGGTTTCTCATCTTGATGGTATTGATTTCATGGTCACCACGAACCAGTCCTGCTACCAGTCCGTTCTCATTTTCAAGGAGAATGGTTTTTACGATTTGCCGGGCAGGCAGGTTGAGAAACCCCGCTATGTCCTCCACCGATTTTTTTCCGGGTGTCTCCACTTCTTTCAGTTCCTGCAGCGTGGCAGGGGGTGTGGAGGGGGAGGGTGGTTTTGATCCCGCAAGTTCCAGATTCGAGGCGTAACCGCACGAATCGCAGAAACCTATTTCATCTTCTCCTGAATCGGCGAGCACTGCGAACTCATGCGAAAAACTGCCTCCGATAGTTCCTGAGTCTGCCTGGACCTGTTTGAAGTCCAAGCCGCATCTTTTGAAAATATTGCCGTAAGCCTCAGCCATCTGGCTATAAGTATGTTGGGTGTCTTTTTCATCGGCGTGAAAACTGTAAGCATCTTTCATCATGAACTCGCGTCCGCGCATGATGCCAAACCGAGGCCGCACTTCATCGCGGAACTTGGTCTGAATCTGATACAGCAAGATGGGCAGTTGGCGATAGGATCTGACTTCTTTCCTCACGATATCGGTGATGACTTCTTCATGGGTGGGGCCATAGCAGAACTCCCGACCATGCCGATCTTTAATTCGCAATAATTCCTTGCCATAAAAATCCCAGCGTTTGCTTTCTATCCACAATTCGGCAGGTTGAATGCTTGGCAGAAAAACTTCCTGCCCGTCAATTTGATTCATTTCTTCGCGGATGATTTGTTCCACTTTTCTTAGGACTCTGAGCCCTAATGGAAGGATGGAATAAATTCCCGAGGCAAGCTGTCGGATCATCCCCGCACGCACCATGAGCTTGTGGCTGATGACTTCCGCGTCAGCAGGAGATTCTTTCAGTGTAGGAATAAAAAGTTTTGAAAATTGCATGCGTCGATATTTTCCGTTAATGCAGATAAAAAGGAAGGATAATTTTATGCGCTAAAGGATTTTTGAGCAAGGGCAATATGGTCCGTATTATGGATTTCCAGCCAGCCTTTATGGATTTCCATATAGTGGATGGCGAAACCTCGGTCGATCATTTCCTGAATGAGGTCGGTGAAACTCAGTTTGGAGATATCTTCCGATTCCTGAAAGGGGCCAGTAAAATTTTTTAGTACATCGTTATAAGTTTCGAGAAATTGTTCGGCACCGGTTTTACTGAACCGGGCAAGACCTATGAATTCGTGGGTCGCGGTTTCCGGGTTTATTTTATTGCCGATCTGTGCCACCGTATTTTCACTGATGAAACGAATTTCCCGGCGCGTCGGCTTATAGTGGTTTTTGCTGATGATGTAGTCGAGAATGTTTCCCTCTTCCGGCTGGTGATACTGGGTGGAATTGTCGGCGACCAGAACAACATCTTCCTTGGACTCGGTAAGCTTGCTGAGGATATGATCTTCCATGAGGATGTCTGAATACAGCATGATGAATCCATTGGCCATTTTTTCCTTAGCCACCATTAGTGAGTTGAGCATGGACCCTTTTTGGTAGTCGGGGTTCTCCAGAATGCTGATGCCCTCTGCATGCAGGTTGTCTTTGCCATACCCCGCGATGAGTGTGATGTCCGCGAGGTTTGCGTTGCTGAGAGTTTGAATCTGATGGTCGAGAAGGGTCTTGCCACCAATTTCCAGCATGGCCTTGGGCTTACCATTTAAAATTTTCTTAAAAACGGGGTCTTCGCCTGCGGCAGGAATGATTACTGGAGTATTGGTGGTCTGTTCATCCTGCTGGTCTTTTTCTTTGACGTCCAAAAACCCTACGGTTTTAAAAATTTCCCGGACCGGTACGCATAAGGGATCAACTTCCAGAGATCTCTGGTTGCGAAGCAGGGTCTTTGCGGTTTCTGTCATGGCCTGATAGGCGCTACGCAAAAGATGATTTGCATAAATGACGATGTTGAATCCAGCGGCACGCAGTTCGTCTTCGGTGATCAGGTTGTAAGTGGTGGGCACGCACACCAATGGCTTGTTCAATTTGAGGTCTTTTAAAATAACCTGATATTTTTTGGCAAACTCCAATATTTCATCAGGACTTTTGGACTTGGAGTGGATCATGATTCCATCGACTCCGGCTTGCAGGTATTGCGTGGCCCTGTTGAGTGCGTCTTCCATGGGTTTCCCGGCTATGAGGCTTTCAATGCGGGCGATAATCATGAACTCACTGCTTTTCTGGACGCTTTTTCCCCGGCGGATTTTCTGGGCGAAGACTTCAGGTTCTTGCAGGTTTTGCTGAACCCCGGCCTCCAGACTGTTGCGTTTAGGAAAAACCTTGTCTTCAATAATTACTGCCGACACACCCGCCCGCTCAAGTTTGGAGACGGTGTATTCGAAGGTGTTTGCATCGCCTCCGGTATCGCCGTCAACGATCATGGGTTTGTCGGTCACAGCGAGAATTTCGTTGATGGTATGGAGCCGAGAGTCAAAGGTGATGACCTCGATATCGGGGTGGCCTTTCGAGGCCGAGTCGGTGAGACTGCTTTCCCAGATGGCATCGAATTGTCGGACAACGGTTTTCCCATCCGAATCCCCGGTCACTTCAGCCGAATTGGCGATGATGCCGCTCAATCCATTGTGAGCTTCAAGCACCCGCACTGTTTTTCCTTCTTCCAGAAGGGTCTTGAGTTTTCCTCGGCGATGTTCGGGAAGGATAGTGTTAAGAAGGGTCATGATTGAGTCCCGGTGGTTTTATCGGATTCAATTTTTTCTCGTATCCAGTCCGCAATATAGATATTTTCGAGATCAAATTTTTTCAGCGTATTTAAAATAACGATCAAGTGTTCTTCCTCCGGAAGATTTTTGTCCAGAATAATAAGATCCTCACCATTGAGTTTGCAGTGACCGCCTTGTATAGCAAACTCCTGGTCGTTGAGGTTGGCGATTTCAATTTTTACGGATAATTTCTCTGCGGCTTCCTTGAGGTCCTGAATCCGGCTCTCAATATTTTGCATAGATATTTTCAGGTAATGATTCGCATAATGTCATTATAAAATGCGAATACCATGAGGCTGAGCAGCATGAATATTCCGACTTGTTGTGCCCGTTCCCGGTTCCTTTCACTGACTGGTTTTCCTTTAAGAATCTCTATCAGGAAAAAGAAAATATGGCCGCCATCCAAGACCGGAATCGGTAACAGGTTGAGCAGACCCAGATTGATGCTCAAAAGCGCGGTCAACCGAACGAGTTCGTTGAGGCCCTGTTCGGCCTGTTCTCCGTAAATTTGAAAAATCAGGATGGGGCCGCCGATAGAATCTGCCGGGATGGAGCCCATGACCATTTTTTTGATGCTGACGGCAATCAGATAAATCAGCCGACCTGTTTCATCGAGGGCTCTTTTAAGGGCTCCAAAAACTCCGTGTTTTTCCTGAGTCATTTCTCCGGCCATGCCGATGCCGAGCAGACCGATTTCCGTGCTATTGCCTTCAATATCTTTTACGACTGTGGATTCCGGTGTCAAAGTTGTTACAATTTCCATCCCATTTCTGAGGACTCTAAACATCAACTCTTGGCCGGGTTTATCGATGGCCGCTGTCTTCAGGTCTCCCCAGCCAAAAATAATGGTGTCGTCCACCGAAGCCAGGATATCACCTTCCTGAATTCCTGCCCGGTCGGCCGGGGTGCCTTCTTTAACATAAATAATATTTCGTACCAGCGGGGTGATCCCGATCAGGCCGACATTTTCCTTGTCACCAAAAAGATCGCTGATTTGTTGGGAGATGGGGGTGATGGAAAGATGGGCGGTATTTCCGGAGCTTCTTTCTACCTGGAAATCCAACGAGCGACCCGGGGAATCATGGACGATTTTCTGGAGCTGTTCCCAGTAAAGTATTTTTTTGTCGCCGATGGCTAAAATGCGGTCGCCGGTTTGAAGCCCCGCTACCAAGGCTGGGGACTCGTCCTTAACCGTGCCGACAACAGGAGCCAGTGCCGGAACCCCGATGAGATAGACACAATAATAGATGGCGATGGCAAAAAGGATATTGAAGAGCGGGCCTGCGAAGGCAATAGCCAGCCGGTGCTGAACCGGAGCGGCCGCAAAAGACCCTTGTTCGTCTGCGGCGTCTTCCCCGACTTCTTCTCCTTTCATTTTGACGTAGCCGCCAAGGGGAATCCAGGCGAGGAGGTATTCGGTGCCTCCACGTGTGAAGCCGACAATTTTAGGGCCAAACCCGAGGGCAAATTTTTCTACCACGACGCCCACTTTCCGGGCGGCCAGAAAATGCCCCAGTTCATGGACGAAGATGAGAGCCGCCAGGCCTCCCAGAAAAGCCAGCATTTTAGTCCCGAAACTGAGGACGGTATCCAGAGAAAATATTGAAAGTTCAAACATGAGATTTAAGGAGTTTGTGTGTAATCCAAAATCTCCACATTGGGTGGAGTTTTGAGTTGGAATTGTTCTTCGGGAATTTCCCGGTTAACTCGAATCTGGTTGAAGCGAATTTCTGTTTTGTTTCCTAATTTATCATACACGGTCGATCCGGTAATTTGGTAGTTTTTCTTGTCAGCCACAAGGACCAGTCTTGCCAGACCCTGCTCCTCATCTTTGGGGACGAGGGTGACAATAATGTTTGGGTCTTCCTCGATCACGCTTTCAACATTAAAGGCTTGAGTCAGCTTTCCTTTTCCTGCCAGAAATAGCGCGGGTGTGTTGGAAGAGTAAATGCTTTCAACCGGAACTTTGGTGGCTTGCTCCTCATCAGGGACATAAAGCCAGAGGGTTTTCTCATTGCTGATTAAAATTTGCGTGTCTGGAGCCCCGTAGACCCATCGCATTTTTCCGGGTTTCTTGATTTGCACCTTGCCTTTGACGCTTTGGGTCTGATTCATCATTTTGACGTAAGACTGCTGGGTGAAATCGGCCTCAAAGGTTAAAACCTTTTCATACTGGCTTTGAATGGCATCCAGCGCTTTCTGCTCGGAAGTCTCCGCAAAGAGGATTCCCGGTAGTGTCAGGAGTGTGAGTAAAACTAAAAGTTGGAGATTCAAAGAAGCTCTATTTGTCATGTCGAACCCTTCGACCCGAAAGGGTCAGCTTGCCTTCAAGGATCAGTCGAATGGCTTCAGGATAAATGATGTGCTCCTGTTCAAGAATCCGCTCGGAAAGGGAAGCCTCATCGTCATCATCAAAAATGGGAACTACCGCTTGCGCAATGATGGGGCCGCCGTCCACTTCCTCATTAACATAATGCACCGTGCATCCTGAAAACCGAGCTCCATGCTCCAGCGCTCGTTGTTGCACGTTTAATCCGGGAAATGCCGGAAGTAACGAGGGGTGGATATTAATGATCCGACCCGAAAAAGCCTCGATAAAATGTTTGCCCAGAATCCGCATGTAGCCAGCGAGACAAATCAGATTAACGGATTTAGATTGGATTTGCTCTATCAGGCTCTGTTCATAGCTGTTTCGATCTGGAAAAGATTTTGGATCGAGAAAAAGTTCCTCAAGACCATGCTTGCGTGCCCGTTCGAGAGCGTAGGCATCTTCCACATTACTGATCACTACGGCAATTTCAGCTTGCAGATCATTTTTTTCAATACTGTCGATGATGGCCTGCAGGTTAGAACCTCGTCCTGAAACCAATACGGCGAGTTTAAATTTTTTGGATGCCATTTAAAGGAGCTGTAAGGGTTTGTTGAGGATGGGTTAACACTTGTTTGAGCTTATCATTAAACAGTGTTTTAAATCAATGATTTCGATAATCAGTGGATGGATTTAAATTGCCTCACGCCCGTTTTATGCGCAGGAGCCTTCGATCACCCCTGAGACTAAAACCAATTGTAAATTTTTTAAGACATTTTGCCGCTAGTTAAGGAAAACGATTGTGGTTGTTTTTCGAGATCTCCTGAAAAATTGGCAGAACTGTCATGATAGTGTTACCAAATTGAGAAGCAACCTGATCTGCAATCTGGCACTCTGGCTTTGATCTGTAAATTATGACTCCCGATGTTACAAGGACAGAAAACATGGAGGACAGCCTGAACATTCTGATTATTGATGATGAAGTGGATCGGATAAATGTTCGACACCTGCTTGAGGATGAGGAGGTGAATGCGATTATCCATGAAGCTTCGAATTGCGCATCTGGAAGAGAGAAAATAAAACTCAATAAATTTGATTGCATCCTGATCGATTACAAGTTGCCCGATGCCACCGGTGTGGAGGTTTTGGAGAAAATAAGGGAAGAGGATCAGAATGATTCTCCTTTGATTTTGTTGACAGGCATGGGCGATGAAGAGTTGGCTACAGAGGTGATGAAGAAAGGGGCGTCAGATTATTTGTCCAAAAATAATCTGAAGGGAGAAACTCTGGCCCGTAGCATAAGAAATGCCATTCAGGTCCGGTCTTTTGAAAAAAGGTGCTGGCGACAGAACTGGCTCTGTCTGAAAGTGAGAAATCGTATCGCACCATTATTGAAACGGTGTCGGATGTCATATTTCGTTTGGGGCCGGACCAGAGAATTGAATTTATCAACCCTGCCATCCGGTTCTTTGGTTTTGATCCCGATGAACTGATTGGGCATTCTATCGATAAATTTATTGCTGTGTCTTCAGACAACCCCGAACTTATCTCTAAAATTGCCACTCGGGGGGTTGGCCCACTGTCGACCAGTAATCTGGAAGTGAATATTCAGGTCGTCAGAGACACGGTTCCGGGGGAGAATGCCAGGCCGATCCCTGTGTTGCTGGATGCTTTTGGGCTTTGGGATGCATCTGATAAAAAGGTTTTTAAAAAGGAGGGGGGATATAGACTTGCCGAGCAGCTGCGCCAGCAGGTTATAGATTTAAAACTCGAGCACGAGAATAATATCTGTGGAAGTGAGGTTACCATTAGTCTGGGAGTTGCGACCGGGACGGCTGAGCCGGGGAAGCAGTTTTCTGATCTCCTGTCCCAAGCCGATAAGGTGTTGTATGCGGCTAAAAATTCCGGGCGAAACCAGACATCATTTTTTGAAGAGGGATAAATTTTGATGTGAAATGCGAAAAAAAGTATATTTTCCGGGAATAAGTTCATAGCAAATGTGATCTAACCTTACGGAATTCACATTCCACCCCTTTTTGCGATCCGCCCGCCTGTTCTACCTCCCTGGCGGGCGGATTTCATATTTCTTCCCCCTTTTTGCCCATTACTCACGAAAATTGAACCTTTTTCGGGAAGTGTTTCCAGGTTGGTTGTGTTTTTTTTGAAGAGGATACCTTGTTGACCTTATGGGTATCCGGCAGGAATTTGTGTTATTTTTGCAAGTCATGAAAAACTTTTCTTTACTCAGATGGCTTTCCTTCATCCTTTGGATTTTCTTAACAGGAGGGGTGGGCTCCGCATTTGCGGATGTGGATGAAGCATTTTTGCAATCCGTTCTTGATGGAGACCGTAAAGAGGCGGAGTCTTTGCTTGAACTGGGTGCGGATATTGAAGCCCGTACTAAAAAAGGCAGCACGGCTTTGATCGTTGCCGCAGCCCGGAAGCATACTTCCCTGCTGGAGTTTTTGCTAAAGCGAGGTGCCAAGGTCGACGCCCGGAACCGCTATGATGACACCGCTTTATTATTGTGCGCCACGGTGGGTGATGTGAAGTGCATGGAGTTGCTCATTTCCAAGGGAGCCGATGTCAACGTAAAAAATATGCTTGGCTGGAGTCCTCTTTCCAGAGCTGCGAGATATGGTCACCTGCTAGCACTCAGGTTCCTGATCAAGCAGGGCGCCGAGGTCGATAGTCGCCTGAACGATGGTGCAACCCCGCTGATCATTTCAGCGGGAGAACAACATTCCGGAGCGATTCATTTCTTATTGGAAAACGGGGCGGACCCGAATGCGCAAAACATGGACGGAACCAGCGCGATATTATTAGCAGCCCTGACCGGTCGGGCGGATATTATTCGGATCCTGGTTGCTGGAGGAGCGGACCTGAAAACCAAAAATTCTTTTGGTGATCCTCTTTTATTTCTCGTTGTTGAAAGAGATTTTGTGGATGCCGTTACCGCATTGCTGGAATTGGGAGTGAATGTGGAGTCCCGGAGTCCGAGAGGTTGGACCGCTCTGATGAGGGCCGCCAAATATGGGAGGGTCCTTTCGGCCAAGGCTTTGATCGCCAATGGGGCTGATGTGAACAGGGCCAGTAAAAGTGGGGCAACGCCTCTTATGATTGCGGCCGAGCGGGGCAGAATCGAAATGGTTCGGCTTTTGATAGAACATCAGGTAGACATAAACGCTAAAAGCCGAAATGGTGCCACTTCTTTAATTAGTGCATCCGCTGGCGGGCATGAAGAAATAGTGGAACTTCTTCTTCAACAAGGGGCGAAACAGGATGCCGCGATCGCCAATGGTTCGACATCTTTAATGGTCGCTGCCGAACGGGGTCATTTGCCTACTGTAGAAGTCCTGCTACGTCATGGCGCAAATATCCAGACACGCAGCAAAAAAGGGTGGACGGCTCTTATGGTCGCTGCGGCGGGAGGGTACTCGAAAATTATCCAGCTTTTTCTGGAGAAGGGGGCCAGCACAGAGCCGGTGACTAAAAACGGATGGACCGCGCTCAAGGTCGCGCGTCAATTAGGCAGGCATGCAGTGGTTCGACAACTTGAACTGGCGGGAGCCGAAGAATAGGATCGGTCAGTTTTTCTGAAGTAGATTATCCTGAATGTTTTGAAGAAGGCCTATATTCTGGGTATGCCCTGATTTGTGGGCTTTGATGCGGCCGCGTATGGGTTTCCCCAGCAAATAGAAATCCCCGAGTATATCCAGAATTTTATGACGGGGAAACTCGTCTTTAAAGCGGAGTTTGGTGTTCAAGACTTTTTTGTCACCAAGCAGGATGAAGTTATCAAGCTTGCCTCCAGACGCGTAACCCATTTTGGTCAATTGCGCCATCTCTTCCATAAACCCGAATGTTCTTGCCGGGGCGATTTCATTTTTAAAACTTTCACTACCTTTGAACTCAAAAGTGTAGTCCTGAATGCCAATCGGTTCCGGATAATCCATGTGGTAGCTGACGCTAAAACTATCGCTGGGCTCGATGGAAATATAAGGGCCGCCTTGCTCCTTGTTGCCGAAAGTATAATTTTTGTCGATCACGATTTCTTCATAAAAACCATCCTGATCTTCGAACTCTCCATCTTCTATCAGGGCGCAAAAATCTTTTGCAGAACCATCCATCACTGGTGCTTCGTCGCCGATTTTAATGAGCAGGTTGGTGATCCTGTACATATGGAGAGCCGCCATAATATGTTCTATCGTTCCGACAGAGTTGTTGTCCTTCTTCAGGCGGGTAGCATAATCTGTAGACTGGACATTTGCCAGTCGGGCTGGAATGGTCTTGCCGGTGGAAATATCGCCAAATATTATTCCACTGTCCGGAGGCATAGGTTGTAGGATCAATCCGGTTTTAATGCCTGAATGCAAACCGCTGCCGCACAACACCACACTGCGCTTAAGGGTGCGTTGGGGGTGGCGGTATCCATTGTTGCTTTTTTCGGGATCCGGTATTTCAATGGAATGGAGCGCTATTTTTTCTTGGAGCTGTTTTTTTTCTGTACTCAGGGATGCACAGGTTTTTTCGATATGCCAGTTGTTGCGCTTAAGATGGTGAATAATGAAATGCTTTTCCCAAATCAGTTCTGCTTCCTGAAGAGACCCGGCCTGATCAACATCATTGATTTCTATTTTGGGTTGCCAGATTTCCGAAGGTAGATCCTGAGCGGTTATTTCTTTCTGGTTAGCACCGGTAAGAATCAATTTATTCAGCACAGATCTCAGCTCTTTCACATTTCCGGGCCAGGTGTAACGGCATAGAGCGGCCAGAGCGTCTTCACCTATTTCGGGAACGGACGTGTTCTGCGTTTGCCGGATTTCATCCAGATAATCTTTTGCCATAGCGGGGATGTTCACGGCATAGTTGCGCAAAGGCGGAACAAATAAAGTGGCGTCTTTGAATGCGTCCAGCAATGCAGGGTGAAACTGGCCTTTTGCGGCCAAGGCCGTCAAGTCATTGCTGGAGGACGCAAAAATCCGGATGGGCATCAATCCTAATTTGGAATCAGCCGACTGCAAACCGTTGGAGAGCAGGGCTTCCGCGAGTTTTTCCTGCAGGCCTTTGCTCAACGATTCGATATTGCTGACATAGATCACCTTTTCCTCGCCGGCCTGACTGGGAGCTTTGGTGTTTTTTGCTGTTTTTCTGGGTCGCCTGAAAAGTTGCGAGTGAATGGCCCGGGCCTGGCGAAACGAACAATTTATTTTGACGAAGGAACGGTCGCTCTTGCTGCTCTGCCCATGGATGGCCTGCGCGATAAACTCCTTGCCGGTCCCATTTTCGCCACGCAATAAAACCGGTTTCATATTCAGGGAAAACTCTTTCACCGCCTTTTTCACTTCCACCATGGACTCAAAACAAAGAGGGAGCTCTTTGGAGAAAGACGCTGGTTTATCTTCAGCCCCGGATGTCGAGCGTTTGTTACTCAACACATCTGCAATTGATTGGGTGATCCGGTCGAGAGAAAAAGGTTTTTCTATAAAGTCCTGAGCCCCCAGTTTGGTTGCCTTGACCGCGGTGTCAATGGTTCCGTGTCCAGACATAATCAGGACTTCAATTTCAGGATGATAAGTTTTTATCGTTTTTAAAACTTCAATGCCGTCCATTCCCGGTAGCCAGATATCCAGTAGAACCAGGTCGGGGGGGTCTGTTTGGATAATTTCCAACGCTTCAATGCCATCCCCTGTTTTGGCGACTTCATAACCTTCATCAGCGAGAATTCCGGTCAATGAGCTGACAATGTTTTTTTCGTCATCGACGATGAGAATGCGTGCTTTAGGCAAAAGTGTCACCATTCGTGATGCGGGCTTCAGGTCGTGGGTGTGGCAATGCCCAGCCATGAATATTCAAGGTAGTAGATTTTATGACCCGCATTGATAAAGTTTTTTTCATATTTGGTTTTAGGCAGGTCCCCGCGGCTTTTGAGAAAGCCTGATTCCGGGTCCTGATTTTGAAACCGGGGTTCAGAATTAAAGTATTCCAGCATTTCAATGGCGTAAGGTTCGCTATCGGTCGCTAGGTGAACCTGCCCCTCGGGAGCCATTTTTTGCCCAATCAGTTTAACAAAATCGGGTTTGATCAATCTTCTTTTAATATGTCTTTTTTTGGGCCAGGGGTCGGGGAAGTTGATATATGCGGTTTCCAACTCCCCATCCTTGAACAAGTGAGGAATTTTAAAACGCACATCTCCATAGGCCACCCGGATATTTTCCAACTGCAGTTTTTTTATCCGCGTCATTACTTTGCGAATTCCCTTATGGTAGAAATCCATGCCGATGAAATTGGTCTTGGGTTCCTGGGCGGACATTTCAATGAGGAAGTTTCCCATTCCAAAGCCGATCTCCAGTTTCAGCGGGTTGCTGTTGCCGAATTGGGCCTGCCAATCGGGCCACTCGTCGACATCAAGGAAATAGGGATCCTCTTCTTCAATTTGTGCAAAAGATATAAGGGCCATTAAGCGGATGCGGAGTCGTCATTTTTGTCATGAATGGTGATCACTTCTAATACTTCAAATTCCATTTTACCGTCAGGCAGTGAAACGCTGATTTCATCGCCCTCCTGTTTACCCACCATGGCTCTACCTACCGGCGAGGACGGGGAAATTTTCCCTTCATCTGGGTTGACTTCTTCCGGGAAAACCAGATGGTACTGGGTCTCTTTGCCATTATCCATATCTTTCAGATTCAAGGTGCTACCGAGCCCGGAACGGTCTTTCGGAATCTGGTTGACGTTGATGGACATGATGTTGCTGATGCGTTTTTGCAAAAGAGAAATGCGGGACTCTAAAAACATCTGTCGTTCTTTAGCCGCTTTAAACTCCGCGTTTTCACTCAGATCTCCATGTTCCCGAGCCGTTAAAATGGCTTTGGGAATGTCCACCTGAAGTTCTCGTTGTGAGCTTTCCAAGTCTTTATCCAACTTGTCTAAAATGGGAAGTCGCTTCATTGCGAATTCATCTCCCTGATTTAAAAATAATGGTTAAATTCGGCTTATTACCCAGAAAAATGGGTGATGTTGTCCACCGTCCGTATATTTAAGGGCTGAAACCAGAAATTATGCATGGCTAGGGCTGGCTAAGTCTGTAAACCGGGGAAAACCCGTTTAATATTCCTAACGGGTTTAAATGCTATGCCTTACACGTTCTCTAGTGCGCCATTGTAGGGGGTGAATCCCTGCCGGGTCAACATAAATTTACGGTACATAGGCTCGACTGAGTCAAACTCCCCCTCCCCGGGGAAGGCTATAAAGGCTTGACGAATAAGGGAATAAATGGATAATGTTTGATATTGGTCAAATCAGGCAATTTGGCGCAATGGGATACATTGTGCCAAGGATTCCAAAAACAACTTGGATGTAACTCCGTGAAAGAAAAACTCCTGAAGTTGCTGGAAACCAAAGGGGACCTACCTCCTTTGTCCGATATTCTGATTAATTTGGAAGGCCGGATTAATAACCCCAATACCGATATCGAAGAAATCTCAGAACTGATCCAAACGGACCCTGTCCTCTCAGGCCGCTTGATCAAACTTTCCAATAGTGTGCTTTTTGGCGGTGGACGCGATAAGGTGGACGACCTGAACTCAGCCATCATGCGGCTGGGACTCAAAATGGTCCTTGATTTGGCCTACACCCTTGAACTACCCAGCGCATTTAAAAAACCAAAGTCTTTCAATCACATGGATTTCTGGAAACATTCTCTGGGCGTGGCTTATTTGTCCAGAACTCTGGCTTTGCATGCGGGCGGGAGCAAGGAAGAATTGGAGGCCAGCTACCTCTCTGGATTGATGCACGATGTGGGAATTCTGGTTTTCGATTATTTGATCCCTAATGAATACGAAGCCTTTATAAGAAACATAGGTGACGCAGAAAAAGGCTTGGAAGAACTCGAGTTAGAGACTTTTGGCATTTCCCATCCTGAACTGGGAGCCCGGTTTGTTGAAAAATGGTGGCCTGTTTCAAAACAAGTTGTGTCGTCGATCAGGAAACACCACGGCCCACTATCAGACAGCATCACCTCTCCTGGAATTTCCCGGTTCATAAATTGTGCCAACCAGATTGCCAATAACCACGAGATCCGCAATGGGGTTTCCCCCTATATTTGCCCAATGGGCGCTAATCTAATGAAAGTGTTGAAGTTATCCGAAGAGGATTTGCTCGGCTTTGTAGAAAATACCCGAGCCGGGGTGGAAGAGGCGGAATCCATTCTAATGGGGTAACTTATGGTTAAACAATTATTTATATTTAGGCTGGGGGGTGCTATAATAATCGTTTACACTCATAACTCTCAAAAAACCAATTGGTTGGTTAATAGTTAAGCTTATGGCAGAAAATTTGTTTAAAGTTAAATTCCATGGTGTCAGAGGGTCTATTCCAAGTCCTCTGGTCGATGTGGATGTCGAAGAAAAGCTGGTACGAGCTTTTCAGGCTGCTAAGCCCGGCGGTCTCAACCGGTCAACGCAACACTATAATCTTAAATAAAAAGATGGAGTG
>ERZ890510.247-NODE-247-length-45559-cov-5.313555_pt1 | contig 45559 bp, 46 predicted proteins | sample MGYA00521265_ERZ890510 | MGnify/ENA primary metagenome ERZ890510 (study PRJEB32303, sample SAMEA104408624) | aquatic metagenome | biome: Brackish water; feature: Chemocline; material: water | place: Baltic Sea | collected 2014-10-26T21:54:00 | depth 110 m ... | reverse complement strand
TGGGGCAAACGAAGTAGCCTATGAAATTCAGCAGCGTTATCACAACCCTAAAGATGCTGAAATAGATATTAAGCAAAGAATTGCGAATAAAGAAATTGTCATTGGATTTGGCCATCCGGTTTACACAATCAGCGATCCAAGAAACGAAGTCATTAAAAAAGTTTCACGCACACTATGTAAAGAAACCGGAAATACGAACCTCTTCGATATAGCGGCTCGAATCGAGACAGTTATGTGGGATGAGAAGAAGATGTTCCCAAATCTCGATTGGTTCTCGGCAGTAAGTTACAACCAAATGGGTATTCCAACATCAATGTTTACGCCCATCTTTGTGATGGCCCGCACCTCCGGATGGGCTGCGCACGTTATAGAACAGAGAATCGATGGAAAGATCATCCGTCCAAGCGCCAATTACACGGGACAGGAGAACTTGAAGTGGGTGCCAATGGCAAAACGCAAATAATTAAGAGCGCCCATCGGTACAAAAAAATCAAAAAATATTTGTTACGTACATTTTTTATTTATACATAATCTAAACAGGAATCTTTACTTCATGTCTGCACACATTTCAAATGTTCGCCCAAAACCCGACAAAGTCCTAGTTGATATAGCCAACTACGTGTCGAAAAAAGCCATCACAAGCAAACAAGCCTATGAAACCGCTCGATATTGTTTGATGGACACACTCGGTTGCGGGTTAGAAGCACTGGAGTACCCCGCCTGCAACAAACTATTAGGGCCAATCGTCCCAGGAACAATCGTTCCTAACGGAGCGAAAGTGCCCGGCACTCAATTCCAACTCGACCCAGTCCAAGCCGCGTTCAACATTGGTGCCATGATTCGTTGGCTCGATTTTAACGACACTTGGCTTGCTGCCGAATGGGGCCACCCATCAGATAATTTAGGCGGAATACTCGCTACAGCGGACTGGTTATCAAGAAACGCGGTAGCAGCAGGCAAAAAGCCTCTCAAGATTCAAGACGTTCTCACCGCAATGATCAAAGCCCATGAAATCCAAGGCATCTTAGCAATCGAGAATAGTTTCAATAAAGTAGGTCTCGATCATGTGGTGCTTGTTAAGGTCGCCTCGACTGCTGTAGTCGCTAACATGTTGGGCTTGAACCAAGAAGAGATCATTAACGCAGTCTCGCTGGCTTGGGTAGATGGACAATCATTGCGCACTTATCGCCATTCGCCAAACACAGGCTCTCGTAAAAGCTGGGCAGCTGGCGATGCAACCAGTCGCGCTGTACGACTCGCACTGATCGCCAAAACCGGCGAGATGGGCTACCCATCAGTACTTAGCGCCAAAACATGGGGCTTTTACGACGTTCTATTTGAAGGAAAAGAGTTCAAGTTCCAGCGTCCTTATGGCAGCTACGTTATGGAAAATGTTCTATTTAAGATATCTTTCCCTGCTGAATTCCATTCGCAAACTTCAGTTGAGTGCGCCATGCAAATTCACGACCTTCTCAAGAAGAGCGGTCGAAATGCAGATGATATTAAGAAAATAACCATTCGTACACACGAAGCGTGTATCCGAATCATCGATAAAAAAGGTCCGCTGAATAATCCAGCCGACCGAGATCACTGCATACAGTATATGGTCGCTGTTCCCATTCTCCATGGACGATTGACGGCTTCAGATTACGAGGACGACGTTGCTTCCGACTCCAGAATTGACAAACTACGAGATAAAATTATTTGTATCGAAGACAAACAATTTACCAAGGATTATCATGATCCAAAGAAGCGCTCAATTGCTAACGCACTTACAGTTGAATTTAAGGACGGTAAGAAACTAAAAGAAATTGTCTGCGAATACCCGATTGGTCATAAACTAAGACGGAAGGAAGGCATGCCCGTACTAGTGGAAAAGTTCAAAACGAACTTGGCTAGAAAATTTCCTGTAAAACAACAAAAATTAATTCTTGATCTTTGCCTCAACAGCAAAAAGCTAGCAGAGACACCGGTCCATGAATTTGTAGATATGTTTGTTATATAAATATTTACTGTAAACCCGCCTCGTCGGCATCTATGTTTTTTACCGACGAGGTCATCATTGATATATAGACTTTGGGGCTCGAAATACATGGCACATAACCTGTTTAATTCTCGAAAAGAATTCACGATTAAAAACGGAAAAAAAGGCACCTACTATTCGCTACCTGCACTAGAAAAAGCAGGTCTGGGTAATATTTCTAAATTACCTATCTCGATACGGATAGTCCTGGAATCTGTACTAAGAAATTGTGATGGTGAAAAAATAACGGAAAAACATGTTAGCCAACTAGCCCAATGGAAGCCTAAGGGTAAACGCACTAACGAAATTCCATTTGTCGTATCAAGAATCGTCCTGCAAGATTTTACGGGTGTGCCTTTGCTCGCGGATTTGGCCGCTATGCGCCGAGTTGCGAAGTCGCTGAAAAAAAACCCAAAATCAATCGAACCATTGGTTCCCGTAGACCTCGTTGTTGACCACTCGGTACAAGTTGATAATTACGGAAATAAATCTGCCCTTGGGGCAAACATGAAACTGGAGTTCGAACGCAATAGAGAACGCTATCAATTTATGAAATGGGGCATGCAAGCCTTCGACACCTTCAAAGTAGTGCCTCCTGGCATTGGTATTGTTCACCAAGTTAATCTTGAGTACCTCGCTCGAGGCGTCCACAAAAAGAATAAAATGTATTACCCTGACTCTTTGGTGGGAACCGACTCTCATACCACCATGATTAACGGCATTGGTGTTGTCGGATGGGGTGTGGGTGGCATCGAAGCAGAGGCTGGCATGTTGGGGCAACCCGTATATTTTCTTACTCCAGACGTCGTTGGTGTTAACTTAAAAGGAAAGCTAAGGTTTGGCGTTACCGCGACAGACTTGGTGTTGACCATTACCGAAATGCTTCGTGAAGCAAAAGTAGTGGGCAAGTTCGTTGAATTTTTTGGAGACGGCGCAGCATCGCTACCCGTCACTGATCGAGCAACTATTGCAAATATGGCACCGGAATACGGCGCAACTATGGGGTTCTTTCCGGTCGACAAAAAGACCGTAGAGTTCTTACGCTACACCGGTCGCACGGAAGATGAAGTAACCGCCTTCGAGAAATACTACCGCGCTCAAAACATGTTTGGTATGCCTAAAAAAGGTGATATTAAGTACAGCAATGTCATCGAACTTGATTTATCAACAGTTGAGCCGTCTTTGGCAGGTCCTAAGCGTCCACAAGACCGAATCCGATTAGGTGACGTGTCCTCAAAATTCGAGCAATTGTTCTCGGCACCTGTCTCTGCGGGTGGTTTCGATAAAAACACGACCGAGCTCGATCAGCGATATCTCACGCAAAATAATATAGACATTGGCTCTGGTGACGTTTTAATTGCTGCGATCACGTCTTGTACAAATACATCAAATCCAGGAGTATTGGTTGCTGCCGGAATCCTCGCGAAAAAGGCTGTAGAGAAAGGCCTGACCGTCAAAAAACACATCAAGACATCCTTAGCGCCAGGATCACGCGTTGTCACTGAATATCTTACCAAAGCTGGGCTACTCCCCTACTTAGAGCAGCTTGGGTTCTATCTTGCCGGTTACGGATGTACAACGTGCATCGGTAACGCTGGGCCACTGGCAGAGCCAATTGACAACGCGATTTTGAGCAACGATTTAGTTTGTTCTGCAGTACTCTCAGGTAACCGTAATTTTGAAGCCAGAATTCATCCGAACATTCGCGCCAATTTTCTAGCGAGCCCACCTCTAGTTGTTGCTTATGCGATTGCTGGAACCATGAAAAAGGACCTGATGAAGGAACCCCTTGGCATTGGAAAAACAGGCAAGCCTATCTATCTTGGAGACATTTGGCCCAACCAACGAGAGATCACAAGCGCCCTAAAACATGCGACCGATGCCAAGACATTCAAGAGACTCTACAAGGACTTGGCAAACGCTACTCCTCTATGGAAAAAAGTTCCAAGCGCGAGCGGTGAGGTATACAACTGGCCTAAGTCGACCTACATTGCCGAGCCTCCGTTCTTTGATAGCTTCAGCATGAATCCCGTAGCCATTTCAGACATCGTAGGTGCGCGAGCACTCGGTATATTTGGTGACTCGGTGACAACCGATCATATTTCACCAGCAGGATCTATAAAAGAAAGCTCACCAGCTGGTAAATATTTACTGCAAAATAACGTAGCCAAAACCGACTTCAATAGCTATGGTGCTCGCCGTGGTAATCATGAAGTGATGATGCGTGGAACATTCGCCAATGTGCGAATCAAAAATTTAATGTTACCGCTGAATAAGGACGGCTCACGTATCGAAGGTGGTTACGCAGTATTACAACCCTCAGGAAAACAGATGGCCATCTATGATGCCGCCATGAATTATCAAAAATCCAAGATTCCAACTGTCGTGTTTGCTGGTGAAGAATATGGAACTGGTTCATCACGTGATTGGGCTGCAAAGGGCACTCAGTTATTGGGTGTGAGAGCCGTTATTGCCAAGAGTTTTGAAAGAATTCATCGCTCTAACCTTGTTGGCATGGGTGTGCTTCCGCTGCAGTTTAAAGCGAAGGACTCTGTTGAAACACTGAGAATAACTGGAGAGGAAACCTTCGAGATACTGGGCATGGACAACCTAAAGCCTCAACAGGATATGACCTTGGTAATTACTGAAAAAAATGGCGCTACCAGAAAAGTTACCCTACTTTCGAGAATTGATACCCCGATCGAGGTCGATTATTTCAAGCACGGTGGAATACTCCCATACGTGTTGAGAGAATTACTCAACGCAGCGTGATGACACTATGACTCGATTGGGTCTTAAATCCCCCGCAACCAGCCCCAAGGAGCCAACGCACGCTACGGCGATGCCTGAACCCATCGCTATGATTCGCGTGTCAAAACTCATGTCGGAGCGCGGTATGTGCTCCAGAAGAGAGGCTGACGAATACATTGCCAAAGGCTGGGTTATGGTGAACGGCAGTCGCGTCGAAGAGCTCGGTACAAGAGCGCCTCATAATGCGAAAATAACACTCACAGAGAAAGGGCTCGGCGTCAGCAAAGTCACGATATTGATAAACAAACCCATTGGTTATGTATCTGGTCAAGCCGAAGACGAATATAAACCTGCCATTACATTAGTTAAACCCGACAATCAGTTTTCTGAAGATAAATCAAAAAAAGTATTTATTAGACAGCATTTAAAAGGGCTAGCTCCGGCGGGACGTCTTGATATTGACACAACGGGATTACTTGTCTTGACACAAGACGGGAGAATTGCCAAAAAATTAATTGGTCAAGACACGGAAATTGAAAAAGAATATCTCGTCCGCGTCAGTGGAACTCTGACAGAAAGTGGTATGGAATTACTCCATCATGGACTTGAGTTAGACGGAAAAGCACTGAAGCCCGCCAAAGTATCGTGGGTTAATGAGGATCAACTTAGATTCGTCTTGCGAGAAGGAAAGAAACGACAGATACGCAGAATGTGTGAATTTGTCGGTCTAAGCGTTACGGGTCTGAAGCGGGTTCGCATAGGCCGCGTCACGCTATCCAAACTACCCATTGGGCAGTGGCGCTACCTTGATGACAAAGAGCTCTTTTAAGCCCTATGCGGGTGGTTTTCGATACGAATATATGGATTGACTGGTTTTATTTTGACGACATCAATATCACGCCGCTCAAAGTACTGAAAAAACAAAACCGTATCGAAATAATTATCGACGATGCATGCTTAAGTGAAGCCGTCACGGTGCTCAGATTTAGTCGATTCTTAGGCCAGAACGCTAACAAATCTGTTATTGAGCATGATATCAAAGCGTTATGTACTTTTGTCGATACGCGATCATTAGAGGATCCACAATACTGGTGTAAAGATCCGGACGATATAAAGTTTCTGCTTTTGGCTGGCCATCATTCAGCTGACCAGCTCATCACAAAAGACCTTCATCTACTCAAACGAAAAAACAGACGAGCCCTTGGAGCCCACAAAATAAATTTTGCTATCGCCAATCCAAGCACGTTTAAGAAAACCGTTCAATTCGAAACCTAAAGAATTGGATGTGTATACTGCCTTTAAACTAAAAATCGTATCAAACTCACTGAATACTCAAACATCCTATGACAATCAAAGCATTGACGTTTGACACCGGAGGCACGATCCTAGACTGGCACACTGGATTCAAAACAGCCTTTAAACGCATTGGTGAGGCGCACGGCATAAAACAGGACTGGGGATCTATAACAAACGAATATCGACGACGCACTCTTAATCTGATGTTGAACCACGGCGAACACACTTCCGCGACAAAAAATTTTGATGACGTTCATGCAGAAGCACTTAATGAATTAATTGAAGAACATCACCTCACAAAATTCACCGAAAATGATAAACAATCCATAGCCTGGGACGCGCTGCATTCGCTTGAATGTTGGCCCGACTTTCCTAGTGCTCTAACCAAATTTAAGAAGCATTTCATCTGCGTATCATTTACGCTACTTTCCTACCGTGCCATTATCGATACCGCTCGGAAAAATGGATTAACTTGGGATGCTGTGATTTCCTGCGAGGGAATCGGAAAATATAAAATTCTTCCAGAGGTCTACCTTACCTGTGCCAAATACTTACAGCTGGCACCCGAGGAGTGCTGCATGGTTGCCTCTCACAACTTTGACCTAGATGCGGCTAAACAATGTGGGTTTAAAACAGCATTTGTCTGCAGACCTGAAGAATGGGGACACGAAGATCCACCACATAAAACACCCTCTGCCCATCATGACTTTGTTGCTGATGATTTTAATGATCTCGTAGTCCAGATAGAGAGCTTTGCTAACTAATAATTAACCCGCATCCATTACGGATTCCGGGTTAAACTTTAGCTCAATCGGTGAGTCGCCCATACTGATAGTCAGAAATCGCCTCTTCGATTTCTTCACGAGTACTCATAACAAATGGCCCATGTTGCACTATAGGCTCGTTGAGCGGCCTTCCTGCTAAGAGCAAAAATCGTGCTCCATTTTTTGAAGCCATGATATCCACTGCATCTCCCTCAGTAAGGATAGCTGCGGCACGATGTACAAGCGATGTCGTCTCATTCCCAATCATAGCCTCCCCCTCATATACATAAACACAGCTATTATGCGTCAAAGGGAGCGCAACACTAACGCTATGACATGCCGGTAGGCACACATCTAAAAAATATGGATCTGTCGATAACGCATTTATTGGACCTTGTATCACATGACCGTCATATTCAAATCGACCTGCAATAATACGTACACGCAGACCAGTTGCCTCGCTAAACTCGGGAATCGAACCTTTGGGAATGTCCTGATAAGTGGGCGGTTTCATTTTGGCGGCAGCGGGTAAATTAATCCACAACTGAAAACCACGCATCCGACCCTCTGTTTGTTCTGGCATTTCAGAATGGATCACACCCCGACCCGCACTCATCCACTGCACATCTCCGGGACCTATGATCCCACTATTACCCATACTATCCACATGCCGCATGAAACCATCAATCATATACGTTACGGTTTCAAAGCCTCGATGCGGATGAGAAGGAAACCCAGCTAAGTAGTCATTTGGATCATCTGAATAAAATTCATCCAACATCAAAAATGGATCTAATCGTAAAAATTGAGATGATCCAATACTTCGCCTAAGCTTTACTCCAGCACCATCCGAAGTCTCTATGGATGGAACCATACGATCTACCCTGCGTTTAATCATCACAGCTCGTTTAAAGCTTGTTATGACTGCCATCACAAAAAGCGCCATTGGCACTATGTTTACAGCCACACAGATAAACAGTCTCGGTTTTTTCAGCCATAAATGAAACTGGTGTAAACGCGGTGGATTGATGGCTGCCATCACAAAATGGTTGATTCTTGCTTTGGCCGCAAGAGCACCAGTAGTAGGACTGGCCAGCAGTTACTTCCAATGCATAAGGCGCTTTTTGAGCAATATGAGGTTTCATGATGTTTCCTTTAGCTAATAAAAATGGATTTGAGGGTTTTTAGAGATTCTTCAATTTCTTTCATTTGTTTTTTCGACAGCTTTTGAAATGCCACTTCAAGATGCTTAAGATGCTCTGGAAAAACTTTTTCGAAAATCTTCTGCCCTTTATCAGTTAATTTAAGCAAATGGCTACGAGCATCATTGGGATTTTCTAGTGTGCTAATAAAGCCTTTCTTAACCATGCGCTCAACTACGCCAGTTAGAGAACTCTTGGAAATAAGTGTTTTTTCTCCTAACTGCTTATAGGTCATTGGCGACTGATTAGCCACTGTCGCAATCACATCAAACTGAACCGGCAGTAGCCCTAAGCCCCGGATATTGGCAGAAGAATAGCCCTCAAATCGTTGATAAGCTCTAGCCAGTTGTTTAACAATAGGGAGAAAGTTCATATGCCTGCCAATTTAGTACATATATGTACTAATGTCAAATTCCTTCAAAAACGGCTCTCCACTGTTACCAGGCTGGAGTGAACATCAATTTGAATTTTTGAAAAATTATTCCATATTCCAGACTAAGCACTGACAATTCCTTTTAATCATAGAAAACCGCGACGTTTTCGATAGACTCTCGTTCCGTTCGATACTTATTAACCGGATGCGACTCTTCTCCATATCCAAAACTAATACCACACAAAAGGTAGCGGTTTATATCGATTTGGACATGTTGCCGTATGACATCGGGATAACTCGCGACAGCTGCCTGCGCAATTGTATTAATACCAAGGTCCTGCGCTAGAAGCATAAAAGAGGAAATATAAAGTCCGCAGTCGAGCGCCCCATAAAGGCCTAGCTCTTTAGGAGTTGAAATGAATAATGCATGTGGCGCACTGAAAAAATTAAAATTTTCTAGGCTCTGCTCTTTGGTTTTCTCGACCTCACCCTTTTGGATGCCGACAGAATCATAAAGCTGCAATCCGCAAACTTTCCTTCGCTCTCTAAAAACACCTGAATATTGCTCCGGGAAATCAAAATCAGGATTGGGGACATCCCCCCTAGAAGCGGATTGAATCAACGAGTCACTAAGCCTCTTAAGCGACTCACCTGAAATAACATCTATAGACCAAGGTTGCGTGTTACACCACGATGCGGTTTTTTGGACAGTTTTCAACAAGTCATTAATCACCGTTCTTGGCAGAGGGGTCTCGGCGAATTTACGGCAACTGAATCTACCTTCTAGGGCTTTTTGCACACTCATTTTTCATTTCCACTTTTCTGTAATATTCTTAACTATTTAGACTTCGCTCGCTTCTCTACCTTATTGCTTGCCGACGAAGGAGTCTTAGCCTTGTACTTCCACTTTGAAGGCACCTGCTTTGATTGAAACATATCGTCAACGGGAAGCTGATACCCATCGGTTAATCGATTCCCCGCGTTAGCCAAAGCTACGATTGAATTTAACTCCCCAAGAATTTCATTATCAAGCCCTTTTTTTCGAGCTGCAGCAGTGTGACTATTAATACAGTAAGTGCAACTATTCGTGATGCTCACTGCTAGATAAATTAACTCCTTGGTCAGCGGGTCCAAACGAGATGGCTTGATCATTGCCTCCTTCATTTGACTCCAAAATTGCTTCAGCAAAGGAGGATGTGAAGCCAATGCCCTCCATATGTTGTTCACATAATCAGATTGACGTGTGTTCATAATGTCGTCAAAAATCTCTCGAACTTCTGGTGTTGCATCGGCATAACTCACCAAATCAACTAACGGTTTTTTTGCCATTTGGAAATGCCCTCCTGTATTAAATGAATAATGCCGCTAAAAGTAAAATGGTACCTTAATACAGCAAATGAATCGGTGGACATTAACGATAAAAAACAAGTTTCGCGATTAGATTAGAATACTTAACGAGAAAACACTCAACATATCGGAACATAAACGTGAAATTTTTCTTCGAAATATTCCCAATCATCATTTTCTTCTTTGTTTTTAAAAGCTACGGCATTATGGCCGCAACTGCTGCCGCGATCATAACGACCATTGCTCAAACAGCTTGGTCCTGGATGCGACACAAGAAAATAGAGCGAATGATGATGATTAACCTAGGAATCATTGTGATTCTTGGTGGTGCAACGTTAATACTTAAAGATGAGACATTCATTAAATGGAAACCCACAGCTCTTTATTGGGCTTTCGCAATCATACTTACCCTTTCCAACCTTCTTTTTAAGAAAAATTTGATCAAAGCAATGATGGGCTCAAAAATGAAGATGCCTGACGCGCTATGGAGTAAATTAAATCTTAGTTGGGCAGGTTTTTTCGTATTCATGGGTTTCCTCAATCTGTATGTAGCCTTCAACTTCGACACGGACATGTGGGTTAACTTTAAATTGTTTGGTGGCATGGGCTTACTTTTGATTTTTGCATTAGGACAAGCATTTGTTTTAGCGAAACACATCACCCCCGAAGACGATTAATTAAGGCTACCTGCGCGCAGCATGCGTAAGACGTAAAAACGAAAAAAAGAAATATATTTCATATGAATACGATCGATCAAATTAAACAAAGACTCACCCAATTAGAACCGACCGCAATCGATATTTTTGATGACTCAGCATCACATGCTGGTCACGCAGGCGTCCGGGAGTCTGGCGGTGGACACTATGAGCTAACCATCGTGTCGCCGATGTTTTCCGGAAAAGCAACCATACAAAGACATAGAATGATTTATGACTGTTTGTCAGACCTTATGCCTGGGACCATTCACGCTTTATCAATACAAGCATTCGGTCCAGAAGATTAATCGATAAGCGTTTCTCAGGAATCGCAACAGCTAGGAAATACTATGAAGATTCTCCACCACGCGTTAAAAACTCTAATTTTTTTCTTCGCCCTAAATATTTCTGTAGTTAGTGCTGATCAAGAAGTTATCGCTGTTGTAAATGGCGTTGGCATCTCCACATCAAAATATGAAATGTTGATTAACAGCCAGATAAATCAAGGTCAAGAGGACACACCTGAGTTTCGACAAAGCGTACTTGATGTAATGATTACCCGGGAAGTCCTAGCTCAAGAAGCATTGCGCCGAAAAATAAATGAAGATCTAGAATTCCAGAGACAACTTGACGCCACTAAAGAGCAATTACTCCTTAACGCATTATTTGGACAAATTATAAAAGCCAGCGAACCCGATGAGGCAGAAAAACGCGCTGAGCACGCAAAACTTAAAAAAGCGCGGGCAGAATCCATGGAATATCTAGTACGTCACATTCTCGTAGAAGACAAAGATACGGCGAACGACATTATTGCTCGGATCGCTACTGGCGAGGATTTTACTGCGCTGGCATCAGAATTATCGATTGATATCAGCACAAAAGATATTGGAGGAAAACTCGATTGGTCCACACCTGATCGTTTTGTAAAACCATTTTCAGACGCAATGATTACTCTTGGTAAAGACGAGTTAACTAAGGAGCCGGTACTTTCAAATTTCGGCTATCACGTAGTTGAAATGCTGGATATCAGGGAGGCCTCCTTCCCTGAATATGATGAGTTATCTGATCAAATTCGGAAAGACCTCATAACCGAAAAACGAGATGCTCTCATTTCGGCTCTACGAGATTCGGCGACGATCGAGACCTTCGATCAATAGAACAGCCATAATTCGACTCAGCTCACCCAATAACGCGCATTACGGAACATAAACATCCAGGCCCCATCTTCGTTCCAGTCTTCTGGATGCCAAGAGTTCTGAGTCGCTCGAAACACCCTCTCTGGGTGAGGCATCATAATAGTAAATCGACCATCACGAGAAGTGAAACCCGTCTCTCCACCCGCAGAGCCATTTGGATTAAAAGGATACTGTTCAGCCACCTCTCCATAGTTGTCAACATAACGCATGGAGACATAAGACCTTGCTTGGATGTTTTGCTGCTCGGATTCAAACTCAACCAAACCCTCTCCATGGGACGTAACAACAGGCATTCTTGAGCCAACCATATCTCTAAACAAAATCGAAGGACTTGGTGTGATTTCCGTCATCACAAAACGAGCTTCAAATTGTTCAGATTTATTCTTAACAAAACGTGGCCAGTGTTCAGCCCCGGGAATAATTTCACGAAGATTAGACATCATTTGACATCCATTACATACGCCCAACGCAAAACTATCCTCCCGATTAAAAAATTCTGAGAATTCATCTAATGCTCTCGCATTAAACAAAATAGATTTCGCCCAACCTTCACCAGCTCCAAGAACGTCTCCATAGGAGAAACCTCCACAGGCTGCTAACCCTTTAAATTCAGCTAAAGAAGTACGGCCTGAAATAATGTCACTCATATGAACATCGATCGCAGAAAACCCAGCTCGATCGAAGGCTGCGGCCATTTCAATCTGGCCATTTACCCCTTGCTCTCGCAGCACAGCTATTTTTGGCTTAGCGCCCTTATTAATAACAGCGAATCGATACGAATCATTGATATTAAACGTTAAATGCGCATTCAAACCTGGGTCAGCAGTGTCCAACATTCGATCATATTCTTGTTTGGCGCATTCTGGATTGTCCCGCATTGACTGCATCTGAAAGGTGGTTTTAGACCATGTACGCTGGAGTAACCAACCAGACTCATCCATCAAAGGGCTCCCGTTAGATGAAATTTCTAACGTACCTTTATCATTTATGTGCCCAATTTTTCTGGCGTAATCAGCCAGCCCGTATGATTCCAATATCGAATGAACCTCTAATTCAGCAGAGTTATCAATTTGGATAACTGCCCCGAGCTCCTCACTAAAAAGTGCCGCGAATTGCCTATTGTGATCAGACCCCACTTCTAAATCGATGGTCAATCCAACATGTGATGCAAACATGCACTCAGCCAAGGTGACAATCAAACCCCCATCTGACCGATCGTGGTAGGCCAGAATTTTATTTCTCTTATTTAAATCCTGTATCGCTTTAAAGAAAGCCTGTAGGATTTTTGCACTATCAAGGTCGGGGACATCTCCATGCTCCAAAAGATATGCTTGATGCAAGATGGAACCGCCCATACGATTTTTACCACCACCCAAGTCAATCAAAATCAATTGCGTATTTAAATCAGGTCTGAGGACAGGCGTTAATGTTCTTCTAATATCCGACACAGGAGAAAACGCTGAGATAACTAAGGAAACGGGAGAGACGACTTGTTTATCTTGAGCGCCTTCCCGCCAAGCAGTCCGCATTGCCATCGAATCCTTACCCACAGGAATGCTTATCCCAAGCTGTGGGCAAAGCTCCAGACCAACGGCTGCGACAGTATCAAAGAGATTTGCATCCTCCCCTTCAAAACCGGCAGGTGCCATCCAATTTGCTGATAATTTAATATTACTTAGATGATCAATCTTTGCGGCTGCTATGTTCGTGATTGCCTCACCAATTGCCATTCGTCCAGAAGCTGGTCCGTCCATCACTGCTATAGGAGCACGTTCTCCAATTGCAAATGCCTCACCAACATACTGATCAAATCCCATAGCAGTCACCGCAACATTACTGACCGGTATTTGCCAGGGGCCAACAAATTGGTCTCGAGAACAAAGTCCTCCGACTGAACGGTCACCAATCGAAATTAGAAATGTTTTATCTGCCACTGCTGGGAATGAGAGCACTCGTGTGAGCGCTTCACCCAGTTTTATCGGTGGATATTTTTTGGTTTTTATCTGTATTTTTTTTCGTTGCACATCACGCGTCATTTTAGGTGGTTTATCCAACATAATTGATAGCGATATATCTACAGGCTTGTTACCGAAATGAGAATCAAATACGTCAAGATGACTGTCTGCCGTCGCCTCACCGAGAACCGCAAATGGACAGCGTTCTCGTTCACAAATTTTTTGGAACTGTTCAAAACTCTCAGGATCTACCGCCAACATATAGCGCTCTTGCGACTCATTACTCCATATCTGCATCGGCGTCATCCCAGACTCCTCAGATGGAATGCGTCTTAAATCAATACGCGCGCCGCAGTGCGCGTCATTTACCAATTCGGGAAGAGCATTAGAAAGGCCACCGGCTCCAACATCATGAATCGACAATATTGGATTTTTCTCGTCTAGTCCCCAACACCGGTCGATCACCTCCTGACATCGTCTTTGGATCTCCGGATTTCCCCTTTGAACAGAGTCAAAATCGAGATCAACACTATTTTCACCAGTTGCCATACTCGAAGCAGCCCCTCCCCCCATGCCAATGAGCATGCCGGGACCACCAAGCTGAACGATCAACGTACCTGCTTTAAATAACTCCTTTATGGATTGCTGATCAGTAATATTGCCCAAACCGCCAGCCAACATAATTGGCTTATGGTATCCACGAACGACCCCTTCTATCTCTTGCTCATAATTCCTAAAATACCCACAGAGATTGGGTCGGCCAAATTCATTATTAAACGCTGCGGCCCCAATGGGACCTTCCAACATAATATCTAATGCCGATGCGATACGATCCGGCTTCCCAATGCCATTTTCCTCCCAAGGTTCGCCCGCCCCTGGTATCCGCAGGTGAGAGACACTGAAGCCTACGAGACCAGCTTTCGGCTTCGCCCCTCTGCCTGTGGCCCCTTCATCCCTAATCTCTCCGCCACAACCCGTTGCCGCGCCAGGAAATGGAGAGATAGCTGTGGGATGATTGTGTGTTTCCACCTTCATCAAAGTATGTGTTAATTCTTTTTGCACATACTCATATCGACCATTTGGCATAGGCCTGAAGCGGTTAACCTCGGTCCCCTCCATAATTGCAGAATTATCCGAGTAGGCCACAATAGTGCCCTGCGGTACCTGTCGGTGCGTCTCTCGAATCATGCCGAACAAAGAATAATCTTGCGCTTGACCATCGATTATCCAGGATGCGTTAAAAATCTTGTGGCGACAATGCTCTGAGTTCGCTTGAGCAAACATCATTAACTCTACATCCGTAGGATCTCGACCAATTCGCTCAAAGTTATGCTGAAGATAATCAATCTCATCTGGAGAGAGGGCTAAACCCATCTCACGATCACAATCTTCTAACGCACATCGACCATCTTTTAATACCGGTATTGTGCGGAGCGGCTGCGGTTGCACGTGTCTGAAAAGTTTGTGTGCATCATTGATGTCAACAAGAACAGTTTCAGTCATACGATCATGAACCATCGAGACAATACGCGTCAGAGTAGCTTGTGAAACGGATTGATGCCTCTTCGTTTTAAAACTCCAGACTACACCACGCTCTATTCGAGAGACTTCCATAAGCCCGCAGGCTTTGGCAATATCAGTTGCTTTGGTTGACCAAGGGGAGATAGAACCAAGCCGAGGAACCACAACGAAATCAGCACTATCGTCTGCTGATTTTGACTCTTTGGGACCATAAGCGAGAATTTGATCAAGCTGAATGAGCTGTTCCCTAGAAAGTGGGTTATCCAACTCGACAAAATGCCAAAAAACTGCTGAGATCTCACTTATTTGGGGATCTATAGCCTGCACTTCTTTTGATAGTTTATCGAGGCGAAATTGCGAAAGGGCTTGACGACCTTTTAAAAAAACGATTTCCGGCATGGAGTCTATGATTTTGAGTAAGATATCTTCAAACCAAGATTATAGCTGACGAATGCCCAACAAATGTCCGACCATAAATCAAATCGCCTATACTGAACCTATGCATACGGTACCCGTCTACCAGACTGAGCAGATACGACAGATTGAGGAGTACTTATTCTCCCTCGATCCGAAACCTAACCTGATGGAGTCCGCAGGAAAAGCTGTCGCCGACCTTGCGATTCAAGTCGCACCAACTCACGCTCGTTCGGCTTTAGTCATCGTAGGACCTGGGAATAATGGCGGTGACGGGTACGTTACTGCCAGACATCTTAAACATGCAAATTTTCGCGTTGCAGTCCTCGCTCCACTCAATAAAAATCAGACCTCTCCCGATGCGGTTAGCGCCCTCGAAAAATGGGAATCGGCCGGCGGAACAGTCCAAAGCACTCTAAGTAATGAAGACTCCTATGATCTAATCATTGATGGGTTATTCGGTATTGGCTTAAAACGTAACCTATCCGTCGCACTCGAAGAACTCGTTAAACATATTAATAGCCTGCCAGCTACGATCATATCCATCGACATACCGTCTGGATTAAGTGCGGACACAGGGAACGTCATGGGTTGTTGCATTCGAGCACACCATACCGTTACTTTTCTTGGATATAAAGTCGGTTTACACACGGGTCTTGGGCCAGATTATTCAGGCACAATCCATTTCAGCGACCTCAATATGGGACCTGTACCACCCCCTGATAATCATGGCTACCTAATCGGCAATGAGGTCCTAAATAATGTTCTGACACCAAGAGCAAAATCATCTCATAAAGGCACACATGGTCAGCTCGTTATCATTGGGGGCAGTGAAGGTTTAGTTGGTGCTGCGGTCTTATCAGGGCGTGCCGCTATTAAGTTAGGCGCAGGACGTGTTCTCATGGGTTTTGTCGACGCGGCATCACCCTCGATTGATTGGATGCAGCCAGAAATTATGATGAGAAAAGCTTCTGAGCTCATCCAACTTGATAGCACAACATGCATCGCCATCGGACCCGGTCTTGGCGTCAGTAACGTCGCGTACGATATTCTGACAAAGATCTTGGCTCTACCCATACCGATCATCTTGGATGCGGATGCGTTAAATCTTATTGCACAACATCCTGCACTCGTGACGCTGACTAATAACCGTGACAACCCGACTGTACTCACGCCACACCCCGGTGAAGCCGCCAGATTATTGGACTGCTCTGTTAGGGAAATTCAAGCAAATAGAGTACAGGCAACATTAACCCTAGCAAGTAAGTTTAATGCGGAAGTGGTCCTTAAAGGTGTCGGTAGCGTGTGCGCATTCCCAGATGGCAATTGGTTTATCAATACAACCGGGAACCCGGGAATGGCCAGCGCAGGCATGGGTGACGTCTTGACCGGTATTATTGGTGCGTTTATCGCTCAAGGAGCCTATAGCCACACAGCCTTGCTAGCTGCAGTGCATCTTCAAGGGCTAGCGGCAGATCAATTATCAAACGATGGCTGCGGTCCGATTGGAATGACCGCATCAGAAACAATTGATGCGGCAAGAATAATATTCAACAAACAACGAAATGCTAACGTTGCACCACTTGTATAGTGGTCAGCGATATAAAATATAGAGGATATATCAATGTCAGATCACGCTAACTCAGTCGATGCCATTATTATCGGCGCAGGATTCTCAGGACTGTATCAACTGCATACCCTTCGAGATCAACTAAACCTTAGCACGATCGTATTAGAGGCCGGTGCAGACCTAGGGGGCACCTGGTTTTGGAATCGTTATCCTGGGGCCCGCTGTGACTCGGAAAGCCACTCTTACTGCTATATGTTTTCTGAAGAAATCTATAAAGAATGGAATTGGTCAGAACGCTATCCTGGTCCCCAAGAAATTCGCAGTTATCTTGATTTCGTTGCTAAAAAACTCGAACTCAGAAGTCATATTAAGTTCAACACTCTTGTCACTAGCGCCCACTTCATCGAAGAAGCGAATCAATGGGAACTAACAACAAAAGACGGAGACACCTACCGAGCGACCTATTTAATTACTGGAATTGGCTGCATCTCCTCTGCGAACATTCCAAACATCCCCGGCCTAAATGACTTTAAAGGTGAGTGGTATCACACAGGGAATTGGCCACACGAGGAAGTCTCATTTAAAGATAAACGAATTGGGCAAATTGGAACTGGGTCTACTGGAATACAAGCTGCACCCGTAATCGCAGAAACTGCCGGCCATCTTCATCTATTTCAGAGAACCCCAAACTACAGTGTTCCAGCTCGCAACGTTCCGCTCACTGATAAATGGAAGCAATACGTCAATAAAAACTTTGAAGAAATCAAACAGGCTGTCCAATCAACTCCAAATGGACACGCATTTCGGATCTCAACAACTAAAGTGTTTGAACAATCAGAGGATGAAAGACAAGCCGCGTATGAAAAGGCTTGGGAAAAGGGTGGGCTTCAATTTAGAGCGACCTATCAGGATCTAACCACGAACAAAGAGGCAAATGACACCGCAGCTGAATTTCTAAAGAAAAAAATTAGAACTATAGTGCGAGACAAAGAAACGGCTGAAGCACTCGCTACTATTGACTACCCCTATGCTGGAAAGCGCCCACCTATCGATACAAATTATTTTGAAACATTCAATAGGGATAATGTATCACTTGTTAACCTAAAGAAAGAAAGCATTGTCAAAATTACAGAGGATGGGATACAAACCACGACACGACACATCCCGTTAGATATGATTGTCTTTGCAACAGGGTTTGATGCCATCACTGGAAAATTCTTTGAAATGGACATTCGAGGACGAAATGGACTCTCGTTAAAAGAAGCGTGGAAGGAGGGGCCAAAAACCTATCTGGGCTTGCAAACACCAGGCTTCCCTAACCTATTCACCATCACCGGACCCGGAAGCCCATCTGTGTTGTGCAATATGCCTGTACCTATCGAACAGCACGTCGAATGGATTACTCAATGCGTTGAACATATGAGACGTAATGAGATTGATACGTGTGAGGCAAGCCAAGAAGCTGCTGACGAATGGGTGGAACATGTCAATGAGGCTGCGAATGCCACACTTCTGGTTACCGTCCTACATTCTTGGTATTTAGGGGCAAATGTCGAAGGTAAACCACGTATATTCATGCCTTATGCAGGTGGTATGACTCGATATAGAGTGTTATGCGAGGATGTCGTTAAAAATCAGTATGCCGGCTTCATCATGACCTCTAAAACCGACCCAAATCATTCCACAAAAAATCTAACCAATCATAATTTTGATGCCGCCAAGAAAATCACGACCCCGGGCATTTGAACTGGATTCATAAAGACACAATTGAATATGCTAAGCCATCAAGGATTTACACAAACTCAGCCCAAGCACAGTCATTAGAATTGATCCAAACACGTGAATGCCAATAAGGATTGCGGCCCAGCCCACTCGGCCGCTTTGAATGAGATGCACTGACTCAACCGAGAAAGTAGAAAACGTAGTCAGTCCACCCAAGAAACCAGTAATAATCAACAATTTCCATTCTGGTGATAATTGAGTGTTGTGAGAAAAAAACTCAACAGCCACGCCAATCAAAAATCCTCCAACCAAGTTGGCTAGAAAAGTACCTAACGGAATATTTTTTAATGTGGCGTTAAAGATGAGCCCTAAACCCCATCGAAGCCAAGCGCCTCCCGCTGCACCTAGACCAATCGCAACAAGCTTCGTCAACACGTGTCGCCCTTTTATTGAAAATCACTACTAAGAAAACATCTTACCCTAACGTAACCGCTCTTCCACCTTTAAGAACCCAAATGACTCTAGGATGCTTGTAACTTTAGTTGTTTTAAGGAAACTCAAGAAACGTTGGCTCTCTTCCAAATGTTCAGTGCTATTTATAACGCCGACTGGATATACTATCAATGATGACAAATCCATTGTTAATAATTCACGTACACCATCTCGCGGCATCCGAATGTCAGTAGCATATACGAACGCCAGATCAACTTCTCCACGAGCAACGTAGTCAAGACACTGGCGCACATTCTGAGTAAAAATTAACTTCGGAGATACCTCGCTCCAAAGATCTTTATCTACAAGTAACGCCTGTGCATATCGGCCCGCCGGAACACTATCAGGGTTGCCAATAGCAATTCTCCTGACCCTCGAGCTCGCGATATCAGCGATATCCGACACTGCAAATGATAAATCATCTCGACCAACAAGAATAAGTCGATTTCCAGCAATGTGGTGAACCAAGTCTTTATGGATCAATTGCTTACTTACTGCCTCTTGCATCGTCATCTGATCTGCTGATAGAAACAAATCTACCGGTGCACCTCGCTCAATTTGCCTTAATAAAGTCCCCGATCCAGCAAAGTTGGTTGATACTTTTATATCAGGATACGTAGACTCAAATTCCACGATAATTTCTTGCAATACATCCGTCATACTCGATGCGGCTGAAATCAATAGCTCTATTTGCGCAGTATAACCAGAACGACATATCGCAAAGCTCAGTACAACAATAGCTACAATTTTTTTAACACTAAACATCAGTAATTCCTGCTGCGCTCCACAATATCTTTCTGATTTCGGGTCGAACAGGAGCACCTAGCGGATCCCTATAGGGCGCTCCACAAAGATCAACAGAATCTGTGACTAAACCCTGCTTAATAAGAATTAACCTTTGTCCTAATTCGGCGACATCCTGCGGGTCGTGCGTGATCAATAAAATTGGTATACCGAAAAGCGATTGAATTTTCTTAAGTTCCGCTCTCATCTGTATTCTTAATAGCGGATCAAGCGCCGAGAAAGGCTCATCGAGAAGAAGAATCTCGGGTCGCTGTAATAGCGCTCGCGCAACTCCGACACGCTGCCTTTGCCCCCCTGAAATTTCAGATGGATATTTCTTAGAGAAATCTTTAATTTGAAATATGTCGAGTAATTCTTGAACCCGATCCAGATCAGCCCCCTTCAGTCTTCTTGAAAATATGGAACGTCGCGAAAACCCAATATTCTCAGCTACTGTCATGTGAGGAAACAATGCATAGTCCTGGAACAAATAACCTACGTTACGATACCGCGATGCAATCTCTATGCCTTTTTCGGAATCGAATAGAACTCGGTCATTAATCACGACCTTTCCAGATCTGACATTTTGTAAGCCTGCAATTATTTTTAGCAATAAGCTTTTACCCGCTCCAGACTGCCCAAACAAGACTGTGATGTCCTCATCACAACTGAATCGAATATTTAAATCGAAGTCGTGGCCACCAGACTGAAATAACTGCTGAACGTCTACATCAACTCTCATATCAGCTCAAATCACTCGATACTTGGGTCGAAGAAAATAGTTCGATGCAAGTAAAACCACAATACAAACAATAGAAGTAACAATCACTAGAAAATTAGCTATTTGATCATGACCGGCCTGAACAGCCTCATAAACAGCAATTGAGAGAGTTTGAGTTTTACCAGGTAAGCTCCCAGCCACCATCAGCGTAGCACCAAATTCTCCGAGAGCTCTCGCAAACGCCAACATCGACCCTGCCAATATTCCTCGAAGCGCAAGGGGAAAGGTTACCAAAGCAAAGACTTGTAACTCACTTTTACCCAAGACTCGGGAAGCATCCTCTAACTGTCGTGAGACACCCTCAAACGCGGATCTTGCAGATTTATACACAAGAGGAAAGGCAACTATCGAGGCAGCAATCACTGCCCCCTGCCAGGTAAATATTAAATTAATACCAAATTGAGATTCCAACCAAGATCCAATGGGGCCACGGCGTCCCAGAAGCACGAGTAGGTAGTAACCTAATACGGTAGGAGGCAGAACCACAGGCAAGGTCAGTACCGCATCCAAAACTTCCTTTCCCCAAAACTCACGCTTAGCCGCAACCCAGGCGATTGACACTCCCGCGACTGTCGCAACAATAGTCGCGAACCCTGCCACTTTGAGGCTTAAAAGTAGCGGGATCATCACAGCTTCCAGAGTTATGGGAAATGAAAACAAAATTTATAAAAGAACGTTAGTTTATATTCATAAACATTTGTTTCAAATAAAATTTTGGCGCCATAAAGGCGCCAAAATCAGACTTGCTTTAAAAGGGGTTTTTAACATAGTCAGACGCACTATCATGCGCTTCGTTATATTTAATAAGATATAGCGCTAAATGTCAAGCCCATACCATAGAGGCTAAAGCATATATTGAGAGAATTCAGCCATCTCGGCGCTAACACTACTTGTCGCCTTAAGCTCCATAGCCCGATAGCGCAAAAGAACTTCTTTGCCAAACTCGGTAACTTGAGCACCACCCCCTCGAGTTCCACCAGTCAACGTTTCAACGAGCACCGATGAAAAACATTGATTCATAGTGTCAACGAGTATCCACGCTCTTCGATAAGACATCCCAAGATCCCGCGCAGCCGCCGAAATAGACCCATTTTTCTGAATTGAGTCTAGTAAGGCAGCTTTTCCTGGACCCATGGCAATGGACTTACGAAAGCTGACTTTTAATTGGGGTTGCAGCGTATCAGACATATTCAATTGAACTACTTACTCTGGGCTTTCGCCCAACGCTCAGCAGCCTCAGCGTCGCTCGCACGTGCCTCTACCCAACGCTCACCAGAAGACGTTTGTTCTTTTTTCCAGAAAGGCGCTCGAGTTTTTAGATAATCCATTAGAAACTCACAAGCCTTAAATGACTCACCACGATGCGCACTCGTCACAATGACAAGTACAATCTGATCCAACGGTCGCAGCACACCTACGCGATGAATAATTAATGCATCATATATATCCCAACGAGCTTTCGCCTCAGTGACAATAAGTTCAAGAGACCGCTCAGTCATTCCCGGGTAATGCTCAAGTTCAAGCGTAGAAATATCTTCCCCATCATTTAAGTCACGAACCACACCAACAAAACTGGCCACAGCACCGACTTTAGCGTTCTTTTTCCTCAAGGCCAACATTTCCTGACTCACATCAAAATCTTCTGTTTGTATACGCACACTCATGATGTCATCCGCCTGTGACCGGAGGGAAAAATGCCACTTCATCAGCCTCATTTAAGAATACGTCGTCCGATACCATTTCCTGATTGACGGCTATGCGAAAGGACTTATTTTCGTCGAGTTCACGTCTCCAAACATCGCCTCTTTGACGCAAAACGTTAAGCACATCGGATACCTTGTTCTCAGCATCCGTTATGACAATAACTTCATGACCAATCTCGAAGACTTCTCGAAGTTTTGCAAAAAAAAATACTTTTATTTCCATATTTATGTAACTCGATTTTGTGTGGGTCTTATTTTACATTTCTTGTGAATCAGTCGTTTACTAACACGTCACTGCACGCAACACAGAGAAAAAGACCGTTGTGTTCAATCGTATATAATGCGTTAAGTATTACATAAAATAGAAAATATTTAGATAAGCACATGAATTCAAATAATCCATCGCTCATTGATACACCTGTTCAAGACACACGACAGAGGCATCTGCGAGACCTCCGCATCTCTGTCACGGACCGGTGTAACTTCCGATGCACCTATTGCATGCCCAAAAGCGTGTACGACCGAGATTTTAAATTTATAGAACGCACGCAGTTGCTGTCTTTTGACGAAATCAATCGACTAGTCGGCATTTTCAAAGATCACGGTGTAGAAAAGGTAAGGATCACAGGCGGCGAACCGTTGTTACGAAAACAACTTGAGAAGCTAATTGAAATGATTTCCGCTTCACACCAACTCGACCTGACGCTCACCACTAATGCTACATTGCTTAAACAAAAAGCCGCCGTCCTTCAAGATGCTGGCTTACAGCGGATCACAGTCAGTCTGGACTCACTGAACGATAACACCTTTCAGATGATGAACGATATGAACGTTCCTGTTTCAAAAGTTTTAGAGGGAATCGAAGAAGCCGACAAAATCGGCTTCAAGCCAATTAAAATCAACATGGTCGTAAAACAAGGAGTCAACGATCATGATGTTTTAGAGATGGCCAAGTATTTTAAAGGCAGTGGGCACATTGTTCGTTTCATTGAATTTATGGATGTCGGCTCAACCAATGGTTGGAAGATGAGTCACGTCGTACCATCACAAACCTTAGTAGACAGCATCAATGCTATTTTCCCAATTGAGCCGATCGAACCCAATTATATTGGGGAAGTTGCCGAGCGCTGGAGGTATACTGACGGATCAGGAGAAATCGGATTTATTTCCTCGGTCACACAAGCTTTTTGTCAATCATGCACCAGAGCCAGACTGTCAGCAGAAGGGTCGATTTATACCTGTCTCTTTGCCACACAAGGTACAGACCTTCGCATGCTACTTAGAACAGGCGCATCCGATACAACAATCTCAGATGTCATCTCTAAGCTTTGGCAATCGAGAACCGATAACTATTCTGAAATAAGGACAGCTGAAACCGCCACAACACGAAAAATAGAGATGTCATATATTGGTGGATAAGCAACTGAAAAGAATAAGACGTTAAACTCATGACCAAACAAAATAGATTAGAAACCATTACCCAAGAGAGTGATTACGATCCTAACTCCATGCCCGTGGATAAAGCCCGAAGCTATATTGGGGGATTCTTAGATCCTGTCACCAGCTCAGAACGAGTATCCATTCGTGATGCGCTTGGGCGAATTTTGTCGCAAGATGTAATCTCACCGGTCAATGTCCCTCAGCATGACAATTCCGCAATGGACGGATATGCAGTCAGAGGCCATGACCTATCAGAAGGCAAGAAGACAGACCTGATAGTAGTTGGGACCGCCTTTGCAGGTCAACCTTTTGAGGGAGGCCTCAAAAAAGGTGAATCAATTCGAATCATGACTGGCGCGGTTATACCCGACGGCGCTGACACAGTAATTATGCAAGAGCGCGCCGAGAGAATCGATGGGGTTGTCAGTGTAGATTTCTTTCCAACAGGAGCGAATACCCGCAAGGCCGGTGAAGATCTAAAACTTGGATCTGCCGCCTTACAAAAAGGACACAAAGTCAGGCCGGCCGATCTTGGACTCATTGCATCGCTTGGGATACCCGAGATTAGCGTTTATCGAAAACTTCGTGTTGCGTTCTTCTCCACAGGTGATGAACTGGTTGGCATTGGCAATCCTCTCCGAGAAGGTCAAATTTACGACAGCAATCGTTATACGATTTTTGGAATGCTCACCGAACTGGGCTGCGAACTCATAGACATGGGCGTAATCAAGGACACACCAGAAGCGGTTGAAGCGGCATTTATAGATTCAACAAATATTGCTGATGTCGTTATTACCAGTGGTGGTGTTTCTGTAGGTGAGGCGGATTTTGTAAAACCAATACTGAATAAAATCGGCGAGGTTCTCTTTTGGAAAATAGCAATGAAACCTGGTCGTCCGTTAGCATTCGGAAAAGTAGGTCAATCGCATTTCTTTGGATTACCCGGAAATCCAGTTGCAGTCATGGTGACGTTCTACCAATTCGTGCAATCAGCCCTCAAAACACTCCAGGGGCAAGTAATACAAACTCCTTCACCAACATTTAAAGCACTCTGCACCCGACCACTTAAAAAAACACCTGGACGCACCGAATTTCAAAGAGGAATCTTGAGTCAAACGGCCGCTGGAGAGTGGACAGTCAAACCAACTGGGGACCAAGGCTCTGGGATTTTATCTTCGATGAGTCAGGCGCATTGCTTCATCGTTCTTCCCACTGATATGGGAAAAGTTGATGCTGGTGAACTGGTAGATGTTCAGCTTATAAGAGGCCTGATCGATTCATGAAAAAAATTAATAAAACAGATGAGCAATGGCAGTCCGACTTAACACTTGAGGAATATCAAATCCTTAGAAAAGAGGGAACGGAGCGAAGTTTCAGTCATCCGTTTAACCGGGAACATCGCAAAGGGACTTTCGTTTGCGCTGGGTGTGACACACCCCTATTCACCTCTGATATGAAGTTTGATAGCGGTACGGGATGGCCTAGTTTTTTTAATCACATCGAAGACGCATTCGTCACCAAAGTCGATAAGAAGCTTTTTATGTCCCGAACAGAGTATCGATGCGCAGTCTGTGACGGACATCACGGACATGTATTTCCAGATGGACCCCAGCCAACAGGACAGCGCTACTGTAACAACGGGACAGCACTGAAATTTATACCTGACGAATAAAGCAATCTAAGCACGAGGTTTCTCTAAAACTGCAATCGCAGCTCGAGACAATGTACTTAACCCTTCACCTCCGTCATTCATCAAATATTCGATGATTTCCTTTCTCATTCTGGGATCCCAGAATCGAGTGATATGTCCAGATACCCCAGCGATCGCTTCATTTTCATCTTCTTCAGATACAAAAAAATTAGAAATATCGTTCACCATCTTCACTAATTGAGACGGATTCATAGCGCATCCCCTTCTAACAAAATTCGCTCTTTGTGTGAATAAATGGTCTGGCGTCCATTACGTGCGAAACCAACTAAGGTCACATCACTATTGATCGCTGTCTTAATCGCTAGAGAAGTAGGACCTGAGACAGCCACCAACAGACCAACATTAGCTCTAGCTACCTTTGTAACCATTTCATAACTTGCCCGACTCGTAATCAAAATAAATCCTTGACGTGCATATTCCGGATTTAATAGAAGTGCTCCAATCAACTTGTCTAAGGCGTTATGTCGTCCGACATCCTCTTTAACCAAGCTAATACTGCCATCTCTATCCGACCAGGCTGCTCCGTGCAGTGTGCCGACCTCATGATTCATAGTCTGCAGCGTCTCGAGTGATTGAAGTGCCCGCTGTATTACTTCCGTTTTAAAAGACTCAGGGGCGTTGACTTTAGACACTACCCGGATAGCGCCCTCAAGGGTTTCTTCGCCACAGAGACCACACCCGGTTCGGCCGACTACATTTTTTTTGCGCTTCCTCAAATCATCGCTAATCGTTCGCGATACGCTTATATAAGCCGTAATTCCCTTCTCACTATGAGTAAATTCAATGCCATCTATTTCGCCGGCATCAGAGATTAAATTCTCAGTGAATGAAAAACCAACTACAAAGTCAGTCAAATCTGAGGGACTTACCATCATCACGGCAAAAGGCTCACCATTGAAGACCAAAGCTAAGGGAACTTCCTCAGCAATGGAATTAAGCTCTAGCTCCGCCCCACCATCGAGCGTCCATTTCAGTGCCTCACGCTCGATGATCGCGTTACTGGTCACAGGTATATCTCTAAACCCGCTCAGGCTCTGCAGCCTTTGCTAATAATTCAAGCTGTTGTTTATTAAACCGTTCGAATTTCTTCTGCCACTGTGCCGGCTGCGTCACAGGCTCCACCTGCACAGCGGTAACCTTAAATTCTGGACAATTCGTCGCCCAATCAGAATTATCTGTCGTAATGACATTAGCGCCTGATTCCGGGAAGTGGAATGTGGTATAGACCACACCCGGCTGAACTTTATCAGTCACATGCGCCCGAAGCACCGTCTCACCTGATCGACTACGGATCCCAACCCACTCCCCTGTCTTAACACCACGTAATTCAGCGTCACTCGGGTGAATCTCAAGTCGATCCTCATCAAACCAAACCACATTGTCAGTTCGCCGTGTTTGCGCTCCAACATTGTATTGAGACAAGATTCTTCCAGTCGTAAGGATTAACGGATATTTGCGGGTCGTTCGCTCACTGGTTGGAACGTATTCAGTAATCACAAATCGTCCTTTACCCCTAACAAACTCTGAGATATGCATGATTGGCGTACCGTCTGGCGCGGCCTGGTTACATGGCCACTGGATACTCCCATCTTTATCAAGCTTCTGATAATTCACCCCCGCAAACGTCGGGGTCAGTCGTGCGATCTCATCCATAATTTCCGATGGGTGCTTGTAGTCCATTGGGTAACCAAGCGCCTCAGAAAGCATTATAGTAGCCTCCCAATCTGCCTTACCCCCAAGTGGTTCCATAACTTTACGAATTCTAGAAATTCGGCGCTCAGCATTGGTAAAAGTGCCATCTTTCTCTAGGAAAGAAGCTCCTGGCAAAAAAATGTGCGCAAATTTTGCGGTCTCATTAAGGAAAATATCTTGAACGACGACACACTCCATTGATTCAAGTGCCGAGGTTACATGCTGAGTATTGGGATCAGACTGAGCAATATCCTCACCTTGGATATAAATCCCCTTGAACTCATCTGAATGAGCCGCATCGAGCATGTTAGGAATTCTGAGGCCTGGCTCAGAGTCAAGCGACACATTCCATTCACGCTCAAACATCTCTCTTGTCACAGTATCCGACACGTGACGATAACCAGGAAGCTCGTGCGGGAACGATCCCATATCGCAGGCCCCTTGAACATTGTTCTGCCCTCGAAGTGGATTTATACCAACACCAGATCGACCGATATTCCCCGTCAACATCGCGAGATTTGCTATACCCAGAACCATCGTCGATCCTTGGCTATGCTCTGTAACGCCTAGGCCATAATAAATTGCTGCATTACCTCCTGTCGCATATAACCTAGCAGCCCCACGCAGATCACCTGCCGGCACACCTGTGACGGCCTCCATTTCTTCTGGTGAATTCCTCTCTTGTGATATAAATGCCACCCATTTCTTAAAATTCACCTCTTCACATCGTTCGGCAACGAACGCTTGATCATGCAAACTTTCAGTGTAGATAACATGTGCAATTGTATTTATAAGGGCAACATTCGTTCCCGGTAATAACTTCAAGTGATAGTTGGCTTTAACATGAGGCCCTTCAACGAGATCAATTTTTCTCGGATCAGCGACAATAAGTTTCGCACCTTCTCTCAATCGTTTTTTTAATCGAGAAGCAAAAACAGGATGTCCGTCAGTGGGATTTGCACCAATAACAATAACGACATCTGCATCCTCAACTGAATCAAAATCTTGCGTGCCTGCTGACTCGCCAATTGTAGTCTTAAGGCCATATCCCGTAGGGGAGTGACACACTCGTGCACACGTATCCACGTTATTGTTACCAAAGGCAGCCCGTATGAGCTTTTGCACGAGATAAGTCTCTTCGTTAGTACATCTAGAAGAGGTAATGCCTCCAACAGAGCCTTTACCGTAATGACCCTGAATCCGCTTAAATTCAGATGCGGCATATGAAACAGCCTCTTCCCAGCTTACTTCCTTCCAAGGGTCTGTGATTTTTTTCCGAATCATTGGTTTCGTGATTCGATCTTTGTGCGTCGCATACCCAAACGCGAATCTACCTTTAACGCACGAGTGTCCATGATTGGCTTTCCCGTTGAAGTCAGGCACCATTCGAACAACATCGTTACCTTTTACTTCGGCCTTAAATGAACAGCCAACACCACAATAAGCACATGTCGTAATCACGCTCCTGTCAGGCTGCCCTTGCTCTATCACAGACTTTTCCATAAGGGTAGCTGTTGGACAAGCCGCGACACACGCACCACAACTCACGCACTCTGAGTCCAGGAATGATTCCTTTTGACCAGCCGAAACAGTTGAACCAAAACCACGCCCATCAATGGTTAAAGCGAAAGTGCCTTGGGTCTCTTCACAGGCCCGAACGCATCGAGAGCACACAATGCATTTTGACGCATCAAAAGTAAAATACGGATTAGACTCGTCTTTAGCCGCTTCTAAGTGATTTTTACCTTCAAACCCATAGCGAACTTCTCTTAAACCAACAACTCCTGCAACATCCTGCAATTCACAATCACCGTTAGCAGAACAGGTCAAACAGTCTAACGGATGGTCCGAAATGTATAACTCCATTACCTCTCGTCTTAACTTCGCCAACTTTTCAGTCTGCGTTCGCACAACCATTCCCGACTCGGCAGGAGTGGTACACGATGCGGGGTATCCTCTCTTGCCCTCTATTTCAACCAAACACAAGCGACACGAACCAAAGGCCTCAAGGCTCTCTGTCGCGCATAACTTAGGGATCGACAAGCCGGCCAATGATGCAGCCCGCAATACTGAAGTGCCCTCTGGAACAGAAACCGGCACACCATCGACCAGGAGATCTACAAAATTTCCTGATTTAATTTCAGGAGTTCCTAGATCTTTCCATATTATTTTGCTCATAATTTTTCTCCAAAAATCTAAGCTACTGCCTTATTGGCATCCGGTTTGAGGCAAAAATCCTCAGGGAAGTGCTTCATTGCACTGAGAACAGGAAACGGAATCATCCCACCTAGCGCACACAATGACCCATGCAACATCGTGTCACATAAACTGTGAATAAGATCCGTATTCGCAGATCGATCCTCACCAGCAATGATTTTGTCAATAGTCTCCATACCTCGAGTCGAACCGATACGACACGGAGTACATTTTCCGCAAGATTCAATGGCACAAAACTCCATAGCAAAACGCGCCATAGAAGCCATATTTACCGTTTGATCAAAAACAACGACACCACCATGACCAATCATAGCCCCCGCAGCGGCGAATGTTTCGTAGTCAAACTTCAAATCAAAATCTTTTTCAGGAATATATGCGCCTAAAGGCCCGCCAATCTGAACAGTTCTGATGGGTTTACCAGAAGCCGATCCTCCTCCAAAGTCATACAAAAGCTCATTTAAAGTCACTCCAAATGCTTTTTCAACAAGGCCACCACGCTTAATGTTACCCGCCAGCTGTATAGGCAAAGTTCCCATAGAGCGACCAACACCATAGTCTTTATACGCCGACGCGCCATTAGCTAAGATAAACGGGACCGAGGAAAAGGTAATCACGTTATTCACTACCGTCGGCTGACCGAATAATCCAGAAATTGCTGGCAGTGGCGGCTTCGGTCTAACCAATCCTCTCTTACCTTCGAGACTTTCCAAAAGAGAAGTCTCTTCACCGCAAATATAAGCACCGGCCGCTCGTCGCAATTCAATATCGAAAGAACGTTTGCTACCACAAACATTATCACCGAGATATCCGTGAGCACGCGCAATCACTAATGCTTCAGTAAAAACCTCTTCGGCATGCGGGTACTCAGATCGCAAATACACGTAGCCCTTCGCAGCACCAACAGCTAAGGCCGCAATTGTCATACCCTCTATCAAGACAAACGGATCTCCTTCGATAGTCATACGGTCGGAGAACGTACCAGAATCCCCCTCATCAGCATTGCACACGATATACTTCTGATCCGCTGGACAATTGAGGACCGTATTCCATTTGATACCCGTAGGAAATGCTGCCCCACCACGTCCTCGTAACCCTGATTGAGTAACAATCTCTACTATCGACTTGCCGTCCAAACTCAGCGCCGCCTTGAGCCCTTTAAACCCGTCATTCCCTAAATAGTCCTCAATTGAGGTTGGGTCTGTTATGCCATTACGAGCAAAGCACAAACGTTCTTGATTCTTCAAGTAAGGAATCTCTTGAACAAGCCCTACACTCTTCTCATGCTGATCACCCCCGCCGGCGAACATTGTTTTAAACAAGCTGTCCACATCATTACTGTTTACGTTGGCATAACCCTGTCGGCCCGCCTCCGTTTCAACCTCGACAAGAGGTTCCATCCAAATTAAACCGCGAGAGCCATTCCTAACGATTTGAACATCAGCTTTATTGGATTGCGTAACACGGGTCAATGCATCAGCAACCAGATTAGCGCCTAATCCTATTGCAGATGAATCGCGAGGTATGAATATCTTAGTCGTCATGACTCTTTGTCCTTAATTCATTGACAAGACTGTCGACAAGGTCTGGGGTCATTTTAGCCCTCGGCTCACCATTGACCATAAGAGCAGGTGCGCACGCACAGTGCCCTAAACAATAAATCGGTTCGAGTGTGATTTGCCCATCCGAGGTGGACTCGTGAAAATCAATGCCAAGTGTTCGCTTCAGCTTCTCGATGACCCCCAGAGCACCTACCGCTTGGCATGCTTCTGATCGGCAAACTTGAATAATGTGACGACCTGGTTTGTGGGTTCGAAAGTGGTGATAAAACGAAACCACACCATGCACTTCTGCACGTGACCGGTTAATACCCTTACCAATAACATCGATGGTGTCCGACGGGATATAACCGAGCGCATCTTGTATTTCATGCAGAATTGGCAACAAAGCACCCTCGGTGCTCGAGTATTTTTCTAATGCCGCACTAACTACGGCCTCGTGATCCGTGCTCACCAAAATGGAAACCTCCCTGTACGGCGGGCCTCTAACGTGCCTTAGCCGCAATTTCTAAGCGCCATTTAAATATGTACATATGTACATATTTAACAGTAAAATTATAATAAGTAAAACCATACGTTAGTCCAGTTTTATCAACGATACAATATGTTGGATAGTTCATATATTATGAGTAAAATCAAGCTGTCGCCCTCCTGGTCCCTATCGAACGAGGCAAATGAAACCTTAGGTGCAGAACTATTCCTGCTGTTGGATTTGATTCACCGCACGGGCACACTTGCCGAGGCAGCAAAACAAACGGGGATTTCATACCGACACGCGTGGAACCTAGTTAACCACTGGAAAACTTTCTTTGGATCCAACTTGGTAACCTTCACTCGGGGCAAAGGAGCCTCACTGACCGAACTCGGGGAAAAACTTCTTTGGGCCGAACAAAGGGTTTCCGCCAGAGTTGGTCTGCAGCTTGACTCTTTAGCGTCCGAAATCAATCTGGAAATTAACCGCGCCCTGACTTCAGCCAGAACGTCTCTAACCATTCACGCCAGTCACGGTTACGCCGTAGCCCATCTACCAGAACTCTTGAAAATGGCGCCTGATGTTCAGGTCGATCTAAGATACATCGGAGCAGCCGAATCACTAGCTTCACTCAATCGCGGCGATTGTGATCTTGCTGGATTCCATCTACCAACAGAAGGCAATGGCCAAACCGTAATAAACAGTCTTGCTCCACTTTGGGATCAGGATGGGCATCGATTCATCCATTTAGTAACCCGCACCCAAGGCCTCTTTGTTTCAGCGAAAAACCCATTAGGCATTTCAAGCCTCAAGGATTTGGTCAAAAAAGATGTCAAATTTGTGAACCGACAGATTGGCTCAGGAACTCGAATGTTGTTTGATCAACTGCTAGCGAAAGATAACGTCTTATCAACTGAGATCCAAGGCTACCAATCGGAGGAGTTTACACACGCGGCCGTTGCTGCATTTGTTGCCTCTGGGATGGCAAACACAGGCTTCGGAGTTCAGCCGGCCGCAACCCAGTTTGGGCTGGACTTCATTCCATTGGCACAAGAAAAATATATGTTTGCTTGCCGAAGCAAAGCAATACACAAAAAAGAAATACTTGAACTGATTAAATTACTTAAAAGCGATGAATTTGCTAATTACGTATTCAACTTACCGGGATACTCGGCTCCTGAGGCAGGAGAAGTTGTGACCTTAAAGCAAGCGCTGTCGCGTTGAAACACGAAACCCTGCCGATTGCGGCAATTACAAAATCAGCAGGGAAGCATAGTCTACTTAAGCAAATATCTTCATTGCTTTTCCGATGGTTTGAATTAACCCCCAAATCAAAGGAATACCCACCAAACCCCAAACCAGCAACAGATGTAAACCACTTGTTTTTTCTTCGTTATTACCAGACATAATCTATACCCCCTTTATTCTGCTAAGTGATGACGCGAATCTACCGCTTTAATCAAAGAATTCGCGATCAATCCAACGACCAACAAGCCAGCCATGATATACATCGTTGTGTTGTAAGCCTGAGCTTTAGGAATACCACTGTCAATTTGATATTGGCGAATATAATTGACCAATACTGGGCCCAATACACCTGCGACAGCCCAAGCAGTCAGTAGCCTTCCATGAATCGCACCAACGTACTTCGTTCCGAACATGTCTTTAAGATACGCAGGCACCGTAGCAAAACCACCACCGTACATAGTCATGATGACAGCTGTGCAAATAACAAAAAGTCCCACACTACCCAGGGACCCAGTGTGCGGCACTAAGGAGTAGAGACCAATTCCAAGAATAAAGAAACAAAAATAGGTGTTTTTTCTTCCGATCAAGTCAGACAATGAAGCCCAGAAAAAACGACCCAACATATTCGACAAGCTCATAAAGCCAACGATACCTCCGGCTACCGCAGCCGTTACACCGAACATCTCTTGACTCATCGCAGAAGCTTGACCGAGCACTCCTATTCCTGCTGTCACATTCATACAAAGAACAATCCAGATACACCAGAATTGCGGGGTCTTCCAGGCCTCGTTAACATGAACATTAGCCGAGGTCATTAACTTTTTAGGTTGTGCCGAAGGCTGCCAACCAGCCGGCTTCCAATCCTCAGCCGGAACACGCACGATAGCGGCACCCACCATCATAAATACGAGGTAGATTAAACCAAGACAAACAAATGTTTCAGCTACACCAATGTGAGTACTCGAACTGAACATATGCAGTAAAGATACCGACAAGGGAGAAGCAATGAATGCTCCACCACCAAATCCCATAATCGCCATTCCTGTCGCCATTCCTGGACGGTCAGGGAACCATTTAATCAGCGTCGAGACAGGAGAAATATAACCCAAACCTAAGCCAATACCACCCAAAACACCGTAGCCAAAATACACAAACCAAATATTGTGTAGCTGCATTCCCAAGGCCGCGACCAAAAATCCGCCGGACCAACATAGCGCAGCCGCAAACATCGCTCTACGAGGACCGCCCTCTTCAACCCAGCGTCCAAATAGTGCAGCTGATAGGCCCAAGAAGACAATAGCTAAGGAAAAAATCCAACCAAGTTGGGTCAGCAACCAATCCTCTGGGGCTGATTCAGTAATCCCAATGAGCTTGGTCATCGGCAAATTAAATACACTCAAAGCATAGGCTTGGCCAATACACAAGTGAATACACAGCGCAGCTGGTGGTACCATCCACCGATTGAATCCAGGACCTGCGACCGTCCTTTCTCGCGCTAAAAATCCAAACATAGTTACCCCTCCTTTGATATTTACTTACAGATTTATAATTTTATTTATGGTGCTTATTAAACGCGATTTACACTCATTTGTCTAAAATCCTTTTTCACAATGTAAAAATACTCGGACCCCGCAGATCACCTGATTGGTAGTTTATCTAGGTAACAAACATGAGTTATGCTTCTGAACTAGATCAATATTCAGCATATTTATTTGGGGAAACAAACAAAAAATGCCAATAAATGGAGTGACTTGCATCATTTTAGCCGGAGGAGAAGGTAAGCGGATGGGCGGCAGGAATAAAGCATTGATTCCATTCGGAAATCACACGCTAATTGAGCATGCCATATCAGCTTTAAAGCCTCAGGTCGACCAAATCATAATCAGTGCGAACCAAGATTTAGTGCGCCTCAAAAATTTAGGATACCTCATAATAGAAGATGAGATGAAGGATCAGGGACCTTTAATCGGGATCACTTCTGCCGCCAATTATGTCGGAACTCCTACGGTAGTGGTAACACCCTGTGACGTAATCAACATCCCGAAGGATTACGTACAAAAACTCATTGCCAATCTTTATGCCAACACATCAGATATTGCAATCGCCAAAACACACAGTGGCATACAATACTTAAATTGCGCGCTAACTCTGAGAACGATTAATGATTTAAAACTAAAGATAGCACTAGGCACTCGAAAGGTTTCCGACTGGCAGGCCCAGCTAAACACATCTTATGTTGAGTTTAATGATCATGACGGACAAACACCACTAATGAATCTTAACCTACCAGAAGATTTCGTAAGTTAAGTTACGGTGGAATAACGCTTCCAAGGAAATAAGTTTAAGGTAATACGACCATCAAACTCAGCGCTTTTAATTCGACTGATCACTTACAGGATTATCCAGTGTTTTAAAAAACACTTCGCCCTGTTTTATCATCCCCAAATCAGATCTTGCACTCTCCGCGATCTCATCTAACCCCGTCTTGAGATCTGCGATTTCGTGTTTGATTTGAGAGTTTCTAGCGCGGTATGCTTCATTTTGCTCGACTTGCTCATTTAGAGCCTCACGATAAGCTAAAACATCGGTCCATCCACCTTTTCCAAGCCAAAGTGGATATTGGATTAAAAGCGTCAAAAGGCCCAAGGCGATGATTAAAAGTTTCATTTAACTTAAATTATAAAATGCTCCACGACCCGCATAGATTGCTCGATCACCAAGCTCTTCTTCTATTCTTAACAACTGATTGTATTTTGCTAAGCGGTCCGACCGAGACAGCGAACCCGTTTTTATTTGCCCGGCATTCGACCCGACAGATAAGTCAGCGATAAAAGTATCCTCGGTCTCACCAGAGCGGTGAGACACCACAGCGGTATATCGAGCACGTTTGGCCATCTCAATTGCTGCCATTGTTTCGCTGAGCGTACCAATTTGGTTGATCTTAACCAAAATAGAATTGGCAATAGATTCATCAATCCCACGTTTCAGTATTTTCGTGTTAGTCACAAACAAATCGTCACCGACCAACTGCACTGACGATCCTAAACGTTTCGTTAGAATCTCCCAACCGTCCCAATCATCTTCAGACATTCCGTCTTCTATCGAGATGATCGGATATTTACTTACCAACGTGGCAAGGTAATCGCAGAATTCCGAAGAAGACAAGTCGAGCCCCTCTGATTGAAGCGCGTACTTTCCCTCCCTATAGAATTCGGAGCTCGCACAATCCAACCCCAGCGCCACCTGATTTCCAACCTCATAGCCGGCAGCACTTATCGCCTTAAGAATGAAATCAAGTGCCTGTTCATTCCCACTAAAATTGGGGGCAAAACCCCCCTCATCACCCACGGTGGTAGGCATACCAGCAGCATCAACGTGTTGGCGCAAAGTATGAAAAACTTCAACACCACACCTTAAAGCTTCACTAAAACTGTCGAACCCCAAAGGAATAATCATGAACTCTTGGATATCGAGACTGTTATTAGCGTGCGCACCTCCATTAACGACATTCATCATGGGCACTGGCAGCTCAGAGTCACCTGCCCCACCCAAATAGCGATATAGAGGGAGTCCCACGCTCGAAGAAGCCGCCTTTGCGGTTGCAAGTGACACAGCAAGAATCGCATTAGCACCCAATCGCGATTTAGTTTCAGTACCATCTAACGCAATTAATGTTTGATCAATTAACGACTGGTCTGTTGAATCCAAACCAATAATAGCCTCACAAATTTCGGAATTAACACCCTCAATCGCTTTCAAAACTCCTTTTCCGAAATAACGACTCTTGTCTCCATCTCTCAGCTCAACGGCCTCTCTAGCGCCCGTTGAGGCTCCGGAAGGCACTGCGGCCCTACCAACAACACCGGTATTTAAATGAACATCGACTTCGACCGTTGGATTGCCACGTGAGTCGATGATCTCTCTCGCCATCACATCAATTATTGAACTCATAATAGTTTGTAAGTTTTTCCTTTAAAGATTTAGAAGGCTCTCATCCATTTCATCGAACGGGCTAGATTTTACAAGATCATCAATTTTCTTCAGTTGTTCGAGCAACTTTTTCATTCGATTTAACGGCCATGCATTTGGACCGTCTGAAAGTGCTTCTTCTGGATTTGGATGCGTCTCCATAAAAATTCCACTGATACCTGCGGCCACAGCAGCGCGAGCGAGAACTGGGATAAATTCTCTTTGCCCACCGCTTGCGTGTCCCTTTGCACCCGGCAACTGGACTGAGTGTGTTGCATCAAACACAACAGGACATTCGGTATTACGCATAATAGCTAGGGAACGCATGTCAGAGACCAAATTGTTGTACCCAAAACTTGCACCTCGCTCACACACAAGAATGTTGTCTTGACCACTCGCATCCTTAGCTTTTTTGACAACTTCTTTCATTTCATTCGGGGATAAAAACTGGCCTTTTTTGATATTAACCGGCAAACCTGTCGCAGCAACCGAGCGAATAAAGTCGGTTTGTCGACACAAAAATGCGGGCGTTTGCAACATATCAACGACCGCAGCGACCTTGTCAATCTCATCAATCGAATGGATATCGGTCAGCACTGGCAATCCAACTTGGGACTTGACTAACGAAAGTACGTCTAAACCCCGCTCAAGCCCCATACCTCGATACGAATCATTGGATGACCGATTCGCCTTATCATAAGACGCTTTAAAGATAACTGGTATCGATAGTGCTTCTCCAATCTCTTTGAGCGCCTGCGCAATATCAAGGGTCATTTTTTCTGACTCAATCACACATGGCCCTGCAATTAAAAAAAGCGGAGCGTCAAGTCCTACAGGAAATCCAGCTATCTTCACAATACCAACCCATTAAGTAAATTTGATGTTGCAGGGATATACATTACTTTGACGCTTATTAAACCTCAACGTTTTCTAGCGCTGCAGCGACAAACCCATTAAATAGGGGATGTCCCTTCCTGGGCGTAGAAGTGAACTCAGGATGAAATTGACACGCCAAAAACCACGGGTGATTCTCTAACTCAACCACTTCACACAGCCCTTCATTTTCAGATGTCGCAGACACAATCAACCCTTTCGACTGAATTTTATCGAGATATTGATCATTCACCTCATAACGATGCCTGTGACGTTCCCCAATGGATGGGGCGCCATAAATCTGCCGCACTCTAGATCCAGACTTGAGCAACGCCTTTTGCTCACCTAGCCTCATTGTTCCACCAAGATCAGAATCAAGACCTCGTTTTTCCACCTCACCCGTAGCGCTCATCCACTCCGCAATGAGCCCCACAACTGGATATTTTGTTTCACTATCAAACTCAGTACTGTGGGCATCTACCCACCCAAGAACATTTCGAGCAAACTCTATGACAGCCAACTGCATCCCTAAACAAATGCCCAAATAAGGAACGTTATTCTCTCGAGCAAACTTAATTGCTTGAATTTTCCCCTCAACACCACGATTCCCAAATCCGCCAGGAACCAGGATCGCATTCATACCGTCCAGCAAAGCAACCCCACGAGTTTCTATTTCCTCTGAATCAATATAGGAAATATTGATCTTTGCGTCACAGTGAATACCAGCATGAATCAACGCCTCAGACAATGATTTATACGATTCAGTAAGATCAACGTATTTCCCAACAAGCGCTATATTTACGTGCTTTGATGGATGCTCAATTCGTTGAATTAAATTATCCCACTCGACCAAATTTGCTGGCGGCGCTTTAAGTTGCAGTTTAGTTAGAACTATCTCATCCAAATTTTGCGCATGTAAAAATGAAGGGATCTTATAAATACTGTCCACATCAATTGCCGATATGACTGCGTCTACTGACACATTCGTAAACAGCGCGATTTTTCGTCTCTCAGCTTCCGGCACTTCCCGCTCAGAACGGCAAAGAATAACGTCTGGCTGAATACCAATTTGGCGAAGCTCTTTCACCGAATGTTGCGTGGGTTTAGTCTTAATTTCACCCGCCGAAGCAATGTAAGGCACTAAAGTCAAATGAATGAAACACGAATTCTCTCGACCAAAATCAAGGCTCATTTGTCGAACAGCCTCTAAAAAAGGCAACGATTCGATATCACCAACCGTACCACCAATTTCAACAAGCGCGACATCAGCGCCATCAGCGCCACTTATAATTTGGTTTTTAATCTCATCTGTGATGTGCGGAATAACCTGGACAGTACCTCCTAAATAATCCCCACGACGCTCTTTGCGAATCACGGATTCATAAATCTGACCAGTAGTAAAGTTATTACGCTTGCCCATCCTCACATCAACAAAGCGTTCGTAATGCCCTAAATCCAAGTCGGTTTCAGCGCCATCGTAAGTAACAAAAACTTCCCCATGCTGAAACGGACTCATGGTCCCAGGATCAACATTGATATAAGGGTCAAGTTTTAGCATCGTCAGTTGAATGCCTCGAGATTCGAGGATAGCCGCTAGTGACGCGGATGCGATGCCTTTACCTAGAGATGACACGACGCCGCCAGTAACAAAAATATATTTAGTCATTTCACGTGTACTTCATCTAAAGGTTTCGTAGGTCCGATTGTAACATCGGCTTTATAAGCACCTTGCGTCAAGATTTTGACGCAAGGGCTGTGTGAAATGTTGCCAAAAAATATCGATTTAACTCGATTCTTTACTGGACAGGTGTTTACCAAGATACATCCAAGTATCGACAACCGTGTCTGGGTTCAACGATATCGCAGTTATACCTTCCCCAACTAACCATTCGGCGAAATCCGGATGGTCAGATGGGCCTTGACCGCAGATACCTACGTACTTACCTTGTTTAAGGCAGGCATCAATAGCCATGTGAAGCAATCGTTTAACCGCTGGATCTCGTTCATCAAATTGAGCTGCAACGATACCCGAGTCTCGATCTAGACCTAAGGTGAGCTGCGTCATATCGTTCGAACCGATCGAGAATCCATCAAAAAATTCGAGAAATTCTTCCGCAAGGAGCGCGTTGGTAGGCAATTCACACATCATGATGATACGCAGTCCATTCTCGCCACGCTTCAAACCGTAGGAGGCAAGTATATCAATGACTTGTTTGGCTTCAGCAACTGTTCGAACGAAGGGAACCATAATTTCAATATTCGTCAAACCCATATCATCTCTGACTGTTTTTAAAGCCCTACATTCAAACTCAAAGCAGTCTCGAAAACTATCAGAGATATAACGAGAAGCCCCTCTAAACCCTAGCATAGGATTTTCCTCATTAGGCTCGTAGAGTTGGCCGCCTATCAGGCTTGAGTACTCGTTCGACTTAAAGTCGGATAAACGCACGATTACGGGTTTAGGAAAGAAAGCAGCACCCAATGTCGAAATGCCCTCTTTAAGTTTCTCGACATAAAAATCAACAGGATTCGCATAACCTGATGATCTAAGGGATATCAATTCTTTAATGTCCTCTGGAAGCTTATCAAACTCTATCGCAGCCTTCGGGTGTATTCCAATCATCCGGGCAATAATGAACTCGAGCCGCGCAAGTCCAATACCTGCATTAGGAAGGCGTTGAAAATCAAACGCCAACTCCGGATTTCCAACGTTCATAGATATCTTGACTGGAATCTCTGGCAATTTATCCAATTGGATTTTTAAAATTTCAACATCCAAAATCCCTTCATAGACAAATCCAGAGTCTCCCTCCGAACAAGAAACGGTCACGTGATCGCCCTCGGATAGCACTTGCGTTGCAGTTGCCGTTCCAACAACCGCAGGAATACCCAGCTCTCTCGCGATAATCGCAGCGTGACAAGTTCTACCACCCCGATTTGTAACGATTGCGGAAGCCTTCTTCATGACAGGCTCCCAATCAGGATCTGTCATATCAGTAACCAACACATCGCCCTCGAGCACTCGGTGCATTTCACTCGCATCTTTCACAAGTCGAACAACCCCGGAACCAATTTTAGAGCCAATTGCTCGACCTTCAAGCAACACCTCGCCTCGCTTATTTAACTTGAATCGCTCTTGAGTGGTAGACGAGTTCTCCTGCGCTCTTACGGTCTCTGGTCTCGCCTGCAGGATATATAGCTTTCCGTCTTCACCATCTTTCCCCCATTCGATATCCATTGGTCGACCATAGTGTTTCTCGATCTTAATGGCCTGCACCGCAAGCTCGTGAATATCTTCATCGGTTATTGAAAATTGATTTGCTTCTTCTGAAGAAACAGAAATTGTTCGGGTTGACTTTCCCGCGGCCTGATCATCAGAAAATTCCATGCGTAAGGCTTTACTACCTAAATTTCTCCGCAAAATGGCGGGGGCCCCACGTTCCACCCCTGGCTTATAGACATAAAACTCATCAGGGTTGACCTGCCCTTGCACAACAGTCTCACCCAATCCATAAGCAGATGTAATAAATACCACCTTATCAAATCCGGACTCAGTATCTAGCGTAAACATAACCCCACTGGATCCGGTATCAGACCGGACCATACGCTGCACACCCGCTGACAGCGCCACATTCGAATGCTCGAAACCTTTATGCACTCGGTAGGAGATCGCTCGATCGTTATATAAAGAAGCGAACACGTGCTTGATCGCCTCAAGCAGGTTATCAATGCCACGGATATTAAGGTAACTCTCTTGTTGACCCGCGAATGAAGCATCAGGCAAATCTTCAGCAGTCGCTGAAGACCGCACCGCAAAAGAGGCTCCGCTCCCTTGCGTCGCCATTAACTCGGCATAGGCGGCATCAATCTCATCTTTCAGTCTCGGCGTCAATGCAGAGTCTACAATCCATTTTCTAATCTTCGCGCCAGCCGTCGTCAGGGCACTCAAATCCTCAATATCTAACGTCGATAGCTCATCGTTGATCTTCTGCGTTAACCCTGATTCCTCAAGAAAATCTCTAAATGCCGCAGCGGTAGTCGCAAAACCTCCAGGGACAGAAACCCCCACACTTGCTAGCTGACTGATCATCTCACCTAAAGAAGCATTTTTACCACCTACTTCCTCAACATCGGTATTACGTAATGATTCAAACGGGAGAACGTAAGGAGTGATTTTTTTATCTGTTATGCTCATTTGACCTAAAATTTGTTGATAGACTAATGGTTATTATTTTACCCTAACATCTCACTATATTGCAGCACACCAACAAGAGAAATGACAACAAAGACACGATCTGCTTTCTACATCTCTGACCGAACCGGCATTACCGCCGAAATGTTAGGTCACAGCTTATTGACTCAATTTGAAGAAGTCGCTTTCAATGAAGTCACGCTGCCCTTTGTAGACACACCTAGAAAAGCTGATGAAGCCGTCGATAGAATTAATCAAGCCTGCATGCCTGATGGGATTCGACCTCTCGTATTTAGCACACTTGTCAATACGAAGTTATCGTCTATTATAAAAACTGCAGACGCGCTCTACATCGACTGTTTTCAATCGTTCATCGCCCCGATGGAAGCTGAACTCAACGTTAAATCCAATCACTCAGTCGGTCGCTCCCACAGCAATCGAGGGTCGGGTTACCTGAAACGAATGGACGCTGTGAACTTTGCCCTTGCTTCCGATGACGGGCAATCGACCAAAGAGCTGGAAGAGGCGGATGTTATTTTGGTAGGTGTTTCCCGATGCGGCAAAACGCCAACATGTCTCTATTTAGGCATGCAATTTGGAATCAAGGCAGCAAACTTCCCCTTAATTCCAGAAGACTTTGAGCGCTTAGCACTCCCAAGCGCCCTTGACGCATTCCGAGACAAGTTGTTTGGACTTACTATTCGCCCTGATCGTTTGGTGCGCATTCGCAATGAACGTCGTCCCAACAGCGAATATGCCTCACTAAGAAATTGCGAAACTGAGGTTCGTTTATCGGTAGCGTTAATGAAACAGAATAATGTTGCATTTTTAGATACAACCTCGAGATCTATAGAAGAGCTGGCCACGGTCATCATGCAAAAAGCCAACCTCAAACGACAGGCATTTTAACGCACGCTACCCCCTATAGATTCATAGACTTAATAGGCTCAAAACTTTTTCTATGAAACGGTGTCACTCCAAAAACTCTAATCGCCTCAATATGAGATTTGGTTCCGTATCCTTTGTGCGCACGAAAACCCCATTGAGGATACATTTGATCTAACAACATCAACCGCTCATCCCGCGCGACCTTAGCGATAATAGATGCCGCAGAGATACAGGGCTCCGTTTGGTCTCCCTTAATAATCGTTTGCGTCGCCACCCCAAATAGAATGGGAGCTCTATTGCCATCAATCAGAGCAAGATCAGGACGCACGCTCAGGCCTTCAACCGCTCTGGTCATGGCTAAAATTGTGGCATTAAGGATATTTAATGTATCGATCTCATCTACCGTAGAAAATGAAATTGACCACGCCAATGCCTCTTGTTTAATTTCAATGGACAATTCAGATCTGCGTTTAGAAGATAATTTCTTAGAGTCTTTTAATCCTAAAATGGGTCGATCCGGACTCAAGATAACCGCGGCAGCATATACTTCCCCCGCTAAAGGCCCTCTTCCCGCCTCGTCCACACCCGTAATAATTTGACTGTCACTCAATGTTTAAAAACCGCTGAATGACATCAGCAATTCGTTTGGATGACCCCATCCTAAGGACTGACTTGATGTGTCTAAATCGCGCACGCAATGAAGCGAGTTGATCCGGATTCTGTAACATCGAGATCACTGCATTCGCAAGTAAATCTGGCCGCGCATTCTCTTGAATCAATTCGCTAACTAATGATTCGTTCGAAATAATATTGGGAAGTGACACAAACTTTGCACTCGCACGCCGACGCATCAGCCACGCTGTCAATTTAGACACCTTATAAGTCACAACCATTGGACACTCACACAGCAAGCCTTCTAATGTGGCCGTGCCGGATGCGACAATTGCAATGTCTACTGACTTAAATGCGCTCTGTGTTTTGGCCACGATAAATTCAACTGCACCATTCAATGTGTAGTCCCGTCTACCTAAGATCGAGCGCGCAAAGTCATGCGCTTCTTTATCTAACAAGGGAACCACGAAGCGCATATCGGGGAAAGTATTTTGAATCAACTCGGCGGCATCCATAAGCAAATTAAGATGCTGCTTTAATTCGGACTTTCTGCTTCCGGGAAGAAGTGCGACGACCTTATCTTCCGGCAAAAACCCAAACTCACCTCGATACCTCGATCGATCAATCTCAGGCTCAATCTCATCTGCCAGTGGGTGGCCCACATACGAAACCGGAATACCCTCTCGCTCATAGATTTCCTGTTCAAAGGGAAATAAAACCAACATACGGTCAACAGATTCACGGATTTTATGTACCCGTTCATATCGCCACGCCCAAATTGAGGGACTAACGAGATGCATCACTGAAATGCCACTCTTCCGAATAGATCGTTCAAGAGATAGGTTAAAATCAGGAGCGTCGACACCAATGACTAAATCTGGCTTATAGGCAATAATTTTTTTAAGGAGTGTTGAACGTATTTTAAGCAACCGTGGTAGCTTTAGGAGCACTTCAACGTACCCCATTACCGAGAGTTCGCTCATAGGGTACCAAGCACTGAACCCTTGACCGATCATCAATGGCCCACCTATCCCAACGGACTCCAACGTCAAGAACCTTTTATTTAATTCTTTTAATAATGCCGACCCAAGGACATCACCCGATGCCTCACCAACCACGATTACGACACGCAGTGTGCAGGGCGAACCCATCATTACCGAATAATACCTCTACTCAAACCTGAGGATAAAAAATCCGATAGTATCGCCAGTTCCGATGCGTCTTTTACCATTTGACTTATTTTTTCTTTAGCTTCCTCTAAAGACAAAGACGATCGATACAAAACCTTATACGCCTGCCGTATCGTTCGTATAGACTCTCCCGTAAAACCTCTTCTTTTAAGCCCTTCGGCATTAATACCGTACGGCTTAGCCGAATTACCATTGCAAGTTACATAGGGGGGAACATCAGAAAGTACAACTGAACCAACTCCGGTCAATGCGTGAGCACCCACACGACAAAATTGATGAATACCCGTAAATCCGCCGAGCATCGCAAAGTCGCCAATCTCGACATGCCCCGCTAGTTGGGTGCAGTTAGCTAAGATAACGTCATCACCGACAGCACAATCATGGGCAATATGAACATAGGCCATGACCCAATTTCGGTTACCCACAACGGTCTTCCCTTTATCCTGCACAGTGCCCGTATTGAACGTACAAAATTCTCTAATGACATTCCCATCGCCAATTTCAAGCGTCGTTGGCTCGTCCGCATATTTTTTATCTTGCGGTTGCTCTCCAAGGGAAACATGATGAAAAATATGATTATTTGCACCAATCGAGGTCTTACCCGTTATAACAACATGAGCGCCGATTCGTGTTCCAGAACCTATTGAGACATTCTTACCGATAATCGAGTACGGCCCAATGTCAACATCAGCATAAATTTCTGCGCCAGGATCAATAATCGCAGTCTGGTGAATCATATTGGTCTCATGGTACACATAAGGACAGCCTCAGAAGCCAGCTTCCCATCCACTTCGGCTTTAGCAGAAAACTTCCAAATACCTTTCAAGTTACGAACAATCTCTGCTTTGATCACCAACTGATCTCCGGCACTACGGGCTTCTTAAACCGCGCTTTATCTATCCCAACAAAAT
>ERZ890510.245-NODE-245-length-45906-cov-7.251750_pt1 | contig 45906 bp, 35 predicted proteins | sample MGYA00521265_ERZ890510 | MGnify/ENA primary metagenome ERZ890510 (study PRJEB32303, sample SAMEA104408624) | aquatic metagenome | biome: Brackish water; feature: Chemocline; material: water | place: Baltic Sea | collected 2014-10-26T21:54:00 | depth 110 m ... | reverse complement strand
CGCAGCGTTCTAAATCTGGAATCCATTATTTGAGAAATAAGCTCACCTCGGCTTTGATCCCCACTAATACCAGACCACCCGGCAGCTCCCGAAGACTGAGCCATCTCGGCTATTCGTTGGGCGGCTAGAAAGTGTGATTGTCCACCTAACGATTCGAATGTGTCATAATCAAACCCCAGCATCAAATGAGCATAAAAGTTCAAAACACTTGTTAATGCGTGAAACCGATCTGGCTCGTAGATAAGAGGTGTTCCCTGTGAATACTCAATCTGAAGGTCTTCGTCACTGATTGTTAGAACAGAAGACTGAGAAGCCGTCCCAAAAATTGGGCGACGCGAAGCGAGCACAAGCCTAGCTCTAAATCGAGTTAAGGAGATCGCTTCAGAGAATATGATTTGAATGGAGCAGTCAATTCGCTCTTCATCTTCAAATCGATCTTCTGTCCATTGCCGTTTATTGATGTACTCAGATGCACGATCACTCATTTCCTGAAGAAATGAATAGTCAGATCCCGATAGGGCTTGGTAATTCACTGAAACATTGCAGTTGAATTCCTGTGCTTCCACTTGCGATGGTACAGCTAATAATAAAAACAGGCCTAAGGCTAAGGAAATTTTGGTCATTGCACATTCCGAGATAACTGTGCCGCTTCTTACAGAGGGCATGAGTTACGGTTTCCATTTTGCAGAGTCATTCTAGTGAACCGAATGAATTGGAGGCTGAGGAGTGAGACAGGCGAGCCGTATGGCGAAAAATATGGGGCACCTTCTGCTCCTCGGAATCATTTTCAGTTCGGCCTCAAACGTCGCTGCTCAAGTCTTACCCGTGTCGGTGATGGGCCTATCTAGTGGCCAAGGAAAAGGTTTCGCTGCGCATTCAAGCCCCACGGCCATTTTCCAGTCAAGTGGAAAATATGGTGTTTTTTTGTTTACAGAGATCCCTTTTGGACTAATTGAACTTCAATCTTCTTGGTTTCAGTCAACTTTTGTCGGTTCCACATGGGCCGGTGGAATCGGATTCTCCATGAGTGGATTCGACCAATTGAAAAATAGGTCGGTGGCTTTTAGTCTTGCAAAAACAATGGCCGACAGTCGATATATCGGAGCAACGATAGGTGTGATTATGACGCAGCCTGGGGTTCTTCAGGCCATATATATACCATTTTGGACCGTTGCCTTCGATCTGCCCATTATTCACTCCTTGGTTGGGACTTTCGCAATTCGCAAGACCGGGAATCGAGATCAAGGCATTTTGTCCCCAACAAAAATATCCTTGGGAGGCAGAATTAAAATTGCAGAGAAGGTCTCGCTTTCTTCAATGTTCAACATCTCCAAGGACTATCCACCTAGTCTGGAAACCGAGATCTCATTCCAACTCGTTGGGGCCCTTCATTTTATGGCCGGATACGAATCTGGAAGGTCAATGTTTTTTGGGAGCATCGCACTCCCATCCCACTACGTATCTGCATCAATTCATGCATCCTGGCATCCCTTTCTAGGAATTTCGTCTGGAATTTTAGTGGCACTAACCTTTTAAAAGATTTCGGAGGTGCATTCTTGAAAGGACGTTTATCACATGAATCGCACTATGATAGATTTCCTTTTGTACGGTGTGTGACAATAGGACTTTTGTTAACTCTTGTTTCAAGGGCCCCGCAGGTCGCTGCTCAAACGGTCGGGGTAGATTCACTCGAGTCTTTCGATTTGCAGGGAGTTGTTGAACAGCTTGGAGACTCCTCCATATTGGAAGAAAGAGATACGTTGTGCCTCTTAAACGATTGCCCTACGCACCGGTCCAAGTTTCGATATGTCGCTGGTTTCAGCCATCGAGATCAGCCCTCAAGCCGACCTTCCAATCCTTTAGGCAGCTCATTCAGTTCTTGGGCCACTATTTCTATTGTTCCGTTTCTCAAGTGGAAAGCCCACTTTTCGATGAAAAAAGATGCAAACGAGCCTTCTTTTTGGGCATTGGACTCGCCTTGGTTCCTATTTGAATCCAAACGATTCTCCCTATCACGAACCGGAACCCGGTTCAGTTTGATAGTTGGAGATTTTAAAGTGGTTCATGGATCGGGCGTTTTTTCTGGAAATGGATGGAAGCCCATTGTATCCTGGTCATCTCCCACCCGATTAGTCGGTACCGTAGCAAGACTGAAAGCGACTGCTTCAACTGGTACAACCGCGTCGCGACGGGGAATTGCAACGGAAATTATGATTGCATCTCCTGTTCGTCTTGGCGCATATGGTTTTAGGACAGCGTTTTCCGCCTCGACTGAAGTAGGAACAGATGCAGGAGAACAGGATGTGCTGACGGTAAAAGACATTTCAAATACCTATGCCTTTACATCAAAAGCTAGCCTTTCTCGCCGAAAAAAACTTGCTGTGAAAGGAATCGGAGGATACCTAAATGTTTCTACACCCTCATTTCAGTCAAGCATTCTCATAGAAGGGCTATCGTTCAGCTCTCGACATCCCATTTCCTTTTCGAATCATCAAATTGGAGTGAGTGGATATTTGAAAAAAAACTGGGGCCCGGTCTCTTTTCTGAGTGAGGCTGCGCTCATTAAAGACGCTATTTCATCCTGGAATATTGGCGTTCGAATTATTTCTCAAGCTGCAGGAAATATTAAGCTCATGATATCACGGAAGGTACAAGGCCCGAATTGGCCGTACGGCTCTCGTGTTAGTATAAAGACCCCATCTGCACTACAATTTGATCTGTTTTTTAGATCTAAATCGAATAGACACGGTATTTTCAGTTTGGGTATCACCACCTCTTCAACCCGGGATCCAATAACCTTTGCGGCCCAGCGTTTATTCAAGGTGCAAGCCTACCATGAATGGAATCCGTCGGAAAACCTGAGCATTAGATCAATTATTCGGCGGAAACTTAAAGTAAATCTAAGTCCAATACACATAGCGCCAGGTACAGAAGGCTCATCTGTTCGCGCGTTAAATACCTACCTGCAATTTCTTGTGGTACAGCGCCTCGGAAGTAGCGTGACCTTGAAATTATCCCCCAGCGTACTTACCGACTCGGCACTAGATACTCGATTATATCTGCTTAGCAGCCAAATAAAGTTCACTTCTTCAAGGTGGACGGTCCTCTCGGTTCTAGCAATCTCAAAGCAAGCCGACAATGCTGTTTCTCGAATCCAAGGTTATTACGCCGACTCTGCCTTATCGGGCCGTTTTCCCGTGGCGTCCTTATCTGGCTCAAGCTCAGGATTTTCGGTATTATTCCAGTACAAATGGAGGCGCTCACAGATAGAATTAATGCTAAAAGAAACAGTCCGCGCTGTTAGTCTTATGGACCTGTCCAACGACACCAGGTCAATTCAAATACAACTAAAACGTCAACTTTAGGTGCCAGAAATCAGGTTATTCCTGACTTAGATCTGTGTGTGATTTCCAATCTTTTTCTTTCAGTCTGTACGCAGCGCCATAGGCTATATCAAAATTAAAATGATGAAAAAGGCGAAATTTTAAGCCTATTCCACCTCCAACACTGCTAACTCGATCCCCAAAATCAGACGCTCTGTGTAAGTGTTCGGCAAATCCATAAACGTAAAATGCTCTGGCGAACACGGGCAAAATGATAAATCCATTGTCCGGAAAAAAGACCGGTTGAACCACTTTCAGTCCGTACCTCAAGAATGTATCGTCATCCAGAAATGCATCTTCCCAACCTTTTGGTTTGAAACTGTCGAGACCAAAAATTGAAGGGCTATTTTGTGTCAAAAGCCCTGAATTTAGACGAATTCCAGTATTAAATCGTCGTAGAAAAGGTAGAAACATGTTTCCACTGAGCACCCATCCTTGGTTTCTTTGACCTGCATCGGTTGATATATCAAACTCACCATACGTCAACACGGAAAAGCCTGATGATGGAATGATATCCCGAGGATTTTTTACAAGCTGGTACCCGTAAAAGGCAGAAGGCAAAAAGGTCGTCTTGCTAAAACGTTCTTGAATTGTTTGGAAATCGTCATCCACATAGATGTCCGATCGATAGCTTAGGCGAAGAGAGGTAATTAGGCTCGTTCGATGAACGTTCTGGCTAAAAGTAAAAGGGAAAAAAATACCAGTTTCAACGCTGGTTCGGTCACGAATTACCCTTGTCGCTGTGGACGTAGTTCCGTTCGAAACGATGGCTTGAATTGACTGAGGACGTCGGCTAAACACCAAATCAGGCCGAAAAGAAAATGCGCCTGATTTTAGCCCTATCTCACCCCATACGCGACCTTTTTGAACGATGGCTTCCGAGTGGTACGTCCACCGTTCTAGGGGATCACTTCCTTGAAGGGCGGCTCCGATTCCGAATCCGAGGCGAGCATCAGCAGGTTGGTCTCTCTTTGCATCAAGGTAGAGGATCGGGTATATCATGCGCGGAGCAAGCCTACTAAAAGAGCGGTATTTCCTGTCTACCAACGCACTGGGGGTGCCTGTTAAGCCAGAATCAAAGACGGCCACTTCATCGAGCTCCTCCGTCCAGTTTGTGGCCCAAGTATAATTGGCTTCGTCGCGAGGAATTACGTTCCAACTTTCTGGCTGCACGTCAATGATATTGAGATCAAATCGAGCATCCTGGTATTCGATGTACGCCAGGCGTCTTCCATCAGGAGAGACTTGCGGCTCCATGGCACCATAAAGCACATTGGTCGCTCGCCAAAGCTGTTCGGTAGAAGTGTTTAGAACAAAAGCGTTCATCAATCCAGAACCATCGCTGGTGAACGAGAAATAGTCCCCGTTTGCCGAAAACGAACCGTCGTAAATAATACCATGTTCAAACCCGATCCAAGGCTTTAACTCAAACGGCGCCACAGCTGTGTCCACAAGATAGACGGCTTGTTTACCCTTAATATTTAAAATAACCGCCAACGAATCGGAGCGTGGCCTGGGAATCAAGGCAACAAATGCACTATTTAGATAGCTCAATAGAACGCGCGGAGCAGGGTGGTCGGAGAGTTCAACAATCGAATTAAATTGGCCATCGTTTTTTAACGCTAAAATTTGTCCTGATGGCAACCGGACCGGATTGTAGGTATGAATAGAAGGGGTTAGGTTCTTTGCCAACAGGCTCCAGCACCGAAAGTTATAGACAGTATCAAAACGAGCCCGTTCCATGACCCCACATGATGGGCAGTAAAATGACAAAACCCGTAACCTGTTGTGCTACAACAAATTACGGGCTAGTCATGCGGAGGGGGAGGGATTCGAACCCTCGGTACCCTTGCGGGCACAACGGTTTTCGAGACCGCCCCATTCGACCGCTCTGGCACCCCTCCGATCTGTTCTTAAACGCCATCGTTTCAGTAAGAAACGACACCATCTAGGACCATGGGCTTCTGAAGAAGCAGAAAGAACTTCAGAATAAGCGGACAACAAGTAAAACTAGGTTTGATTGTTAAAGGCGGCAACGTCCCTCCTATCAAATTACGCGGAATAACGTCAAAATTCCTGGGCACTGAAACTATCGAGTATGGACTGCTGCTGCCATCTCGCTCAAAAACGAAATGTCACCGTTTGCCTCTATTGCGTTGCCTACCACCACGATAGAGGCGCCAGCTTCAACGCGTTCTCGAACCTGAACTGGAGTAGTGAGCCCCCCTCCAATCACTATCGGAGATGTGCACGTCTGCGCTACCGCTTTAATCATAGACGTTGGCACGGGCTCGTTTGCACCTGATCCGCCTTCCAAATACAATAGCTTCATGCCCATCATTTCAGCTGCCAAAGCTGTTGCTGCAGCTATCTCAGGCTTAGATCGAGGCAGTGGCAACGAATTGTTGAGATACTGCGCCGTTGTTAGGAGCCCCGATTCGACGAGCATGTACGCAGTAGGAATGGGCTCAATTCCCAATTTTTTGATAACTGGCGCTACGTAGACGTGTCGACCAAATAACATATCCGCATTGCGACCGGAAACCACAGACAAGTACAACACGGCGTCCAAATGACGCGAAATCTGGTTCAATGATCCAGGAAAACCGACAACCGGCAGCACAGTTGAGGCTTTGAGCAACGCGGTAAAATCATCAATATCAGATGACTGAACCAGCGATCCACCAACAAAAAATGCACCTACTCCGGCTTTTTCGCACGCCTTGACCTTTTCTGGAAGGCCAACGACGGACTCTTTGTCCGGATCTAAAAGCACCACAAATGCCGCCCCCCGTTTAGAGGCCACTTTAATCAAACGTTTATAAATGACCCTTTTCACGTTAGTAGGGCTTTAATAATGGAGGAAACACCGGCAAGTGCTTCATTGAGTTTACCCGGCAATTTCCCACCTGCGGTTGCAAGCGTCGGACGCCCACCGCCTCCACCACCGACTTCTTTTGCGATTAGGCCAATCAATTTACCGGCTTGTAAACCGTGCCCCTTAACCAAATCCTCAGAAACACTGCAAGCCAAGTAGACCTTTTCTTGTGCTTCATCTGCAGATCCAAATACACAAACGTGACCTGCGCCCAAAGTGGCGCTCATGTTGGAACAGATTTCCTGAAGCACGCCTGAATCAGCTCCATCTAAGCGCCCCACGACCAATTTTAAAGGCCCAATTGTGATCGCGGAGGTGACAAAAGCTTGTGCTTTTTGCTCCAAGGCCACTAAACGAAGCGCATCGGCCTCTTTTTCTAGTGATTTTGAACGCTCAATCAAATCGGCGATCTCTTCGTCGCTAGGTCGCTGAAGGGTCCGGAATTGATCCCTCACCCGGCCTAGTTCAGCCAATTCAGCATGGATAAAACCTAAAGCATCCATTCCAGCGACGGCTTCAACCCTCCGAACACCCGATGCCACAGAACCTTCAGAGGTAAAACGAAACAGACCAATCTCCCCAGTCGAAGCCACGTGTACACCGCCGCAAAGTTCTATTGAGTAGGCAGGGTCGAACGTGATAACCCGAACGCGTTCGCCATACTTCTCACCAAAAAGCGCCGTAGCACCACGATCCAGAGCTTGCTTAATCGGAATATCCCGATCTTCCTGCTTTTGGATGTTTTTTTGGATCATTTCGTTGACCCGGTTTTCTACGGCAATCAGGTCTTCGGGTCCAACTTTTTCGAAATGGGAAAAGTCAAAGCGCAAATGGGTTGGCGTGACCAGCGAACCTTTTTGCCCCACATGGCTGCCCAGTCTTTCACGAAGGGCAGAATGCATTAAATGAGTTACGGTGTGATGCTTGACGATTCGGTCCCGTCTCAACGAGTCTACCGAAGCACTAACATCGGAATCGGCATCAACTGGAAGCCGGTTTACCGTGTGAACAATTTTTCCTGCTCGTTTCTGCGTATCTAAAACTTTGATTTCCTGTCCGCCAATCACCAGAATCCCTTCGTCCCCGACTTGGCCACCACTTTCCCCGTAAAATGGCGTTCTATCCAGAATGATTTCAAATTGGGACGTGTTCTCGGTGACCTGAACCTCGCGCATCTGCCGAATTTTGACACTGCCATCCGAAACGGAATCATAACCCGTAAATACGGAGTCTTCTCCTTTGGAAACGTTGATCCAGTCTTCGCCTTCGCCATGGGTCGTTTTAAAAGACGTTGCTGCTCGCGCTTTCTTTTTCTGCTGCTCCATGAGTTCGGAATACCGAGCCATATCCACAGAAAACCCTCTCTCACGAGCCATCAACTGGGTTAAGTCAATCGGAAACCCAAACGTGTCGTGGAGAAGAAAGGCAAACTCGCCTGGCAATAGCCCTGTTTTTCCGACCAGAATCAGATCATCAACGGACTCTTCTTTTGATACGGTTGAAGCGTAGGCCTTTTTCAACAGATCCATGACGTGCCGGTCTTTTTGAATGCCAGATTTGACTGCACTTTCTGCGGCACCCGATTGAAGCTGCTCCAAAACGGGCGCAACGGCAGAAAAATATTCGATTCCTGTACCCAACGTTTCAAGGAAGCTCTCTTCTTCTGCCCTGATTACGCGCTCGATGTAGGCCTGAGCTTTCACTAATTCGGGAAACTGTTCACCCATTAAGGCTACAATTTCACCGACTTTAGAAAATAAGATCGGTGATCGAAATCCGAGGGTTTGGTAACCATACCGAACGGCACGTCGCAATATTCGCCGAATTACATACCCACGGCCTGCGTTTCCGGGCATCACACCATCGGCAACGGCAAAACAGATCGTTCTAAGGTGGTCTGCGATAACCCTGAGGGCAATCTGAACCTTTTCGCCCTCACCACCTTCCAATTTCAACGCATCCTGATAGGAACCCAGGGATGCAAACACCGCATCTTTTGCAACCGAATCCAATAGCGGCAAAAACAAGTCCGTATCGTAGTTACTCGATTTGTCCTGCAGAACGGCCACAACACGCTCAAACCCCATCCCTGTGTCTACATGTTGGGACTTCAGTGCTTGCAACGAGCCGTCAACCTGAGCATTGTATTGAATAAAAACCAGATTCCAGATTTCCATCACGCGCGGGTCGTCCTGATTTACCAAGCTAATCCCGGGCACTTTCGCCCGTTCTTCGTCCGAACGAAGGTCGACGTGGATTTCAGAGCACGGTCCACATGGCCCCGTATCTCCCATCATCCAAAAATTATCTTTTGACCAACAATGCAGAATGTGATCGTGGTTGATGGTGGTTTCGCTTTTCCAAAACGAGGCGGCCTCCTCGTCGGCCTTTAATCCAAGTTTTTCATCGCCCTCATGAACGGTGGCGTAGAGACGGCCTGGGTCCAGTCCCCATCGATCGACCAATAATTCCCATGCCCATGCGATGGCTTCTTTTTTGAAATAGTCCCCAAAGCTCCAGTTTCCGAGCATCTCAAAAAAAGTGTGATGATACGTGTCGTACCCAACTTCCTCGAGGTCGTTGTGCTTCCCAGAAACGCGAAGGCATTTTTGAGTGTCTGCAGCTCGTACATATGAGCGGGCGCCCTCTCCAAGGAATACATCTTTGAACTGATTCATCCCCGCATTAGTGAACATCAACGTCGGGTCATTGCCAGGGACAATGGAATCGCTGGGTACAATAGAGTGACCTTTTTCTTGGAAGAATTCGAGAAACTCAGTTCTGATCTGGTTGGCTGTTTTCACTAAGTACAGTGCTGAGAGCTTTTAAAAGGTATTAGACAAGCAAAAAGGCCGTTTTCAGAGCAGAAAACGGACCTTCTCGCCAATTTTAGATTGGGAATATACGGAATAGGTTACAATTCAGACGGAAATTCCGTCTTTAGAAACTTGCTCCGAAAAAGATGGCGTTAAAAAAGAGCCGTTGTGTGCCTAGCCAGTATGCGCGGTGATTTACATTATTAGTGAAAGCAATCACATGACCCCGTCCAGATCGCACCGCAATAACTCCAACAGATCCGGGAAGTTGAGCCAACTTCTGTTTAGAAATGTATCCGCTCATCAACGGCGATTCACTAAGCGTACCAACCATACCCCCAGTTTCGCCTTCGTATTCATACAGGGTTGAGCTGGTGTAAAAGACGGGAAGTTTCGAACTGAGCCCATATCCCACCGGATGGGTCGTATCAAGATTCATTTCAAAAATGGACCCAGCGATGCGCTGTGCGTCTCGAGCCTCGTCTAATAAATTATACGGCAATTCCTTTGCCAGAGAGTCAGTATCTACCGATTTTGATTCTATGGAAATTAGGCCGTTGGAATTAGCCCATGAAACTGCGCCAGCTAATACAACCAGCGTTCCTCCACTTCTCGTCCAAGCTTTTAGGGCATTGGTTACCCCTTCAGCATAGTTGCCACCGGGAAGGACTATGGTATTGTACCTGGATAAGTCTCCCGAAGCCAGCCTTGAAGCCTCGACTAGCGAAACATTCAGTTCAAAACGTTCAGAAATCGCATGCCACGCCGCTCCTGCTTCACCAGAATTCGTTCCTGATCCGGCGGCAATGGCAATTTTGGGAAGATGCAAGATGCCGGTACTGCCGCCTCCTAGATCCGGGCCATCTGGAGTTAGTCCGGAGTGCGTTGCCACTATATGTACAAAGTCTTCAGCAACAGCCTGGGCTACTAATTGATGAACAAGTTCTGATTTGGATTCGGAATTAGGAGTGTCCCGGGAATTAACCGGAATGATAACCGTCCCTCTATCAAACCATATTTTTTTCCCATCTTGCATGACAGAAAATGGTTCGTGGGTAATGCGAGCATCTAATCCAGCCTCTAAAAATCGATTCAGAGCGCGAGGGGCAAAAATTCGGTCCCACCTCAGGAGATAAGCATGCCGTGCACGGCCTCCTTCCAGCACTCCGCCGTCCAAATCAACTTGATCAACTGAATTCCCTTGAATTCCAGGGAGCTTGCCCGAATACTCAAAAAGGTCGACATCAAAAGCAAGCGGAAGAGTCCATGTAGACACGTCATAAAAAAGTGAGTCTTGGAATTCCAGAGTCCGCTCAGTAAACGATTTGATGAGTCTATATTGGGGCTGGTCTACCGGAATTACATATCCGTTTCCCGCCATTACCGTTGTGCCATCTATGGTGACATCATTCGATAAATCGTAAAATTTCACGCGGTGACGCTGTAAAAGCTGAGCCAAAAGTTGGGCTTTTGTTCGGTCTCGATCCAAATTCAAGATCCAGGCCGATTGTTTGCTTTTTTGAGCCAGATTGAGGGATTCTTGATAAAAGTCGCGTTGATACGTCACCAATCGGTTCCGCAACGCGACCCCGGCTGCTAACGTCGTCAAAGACGTTGCAAATTGATTTCTGACGGTAAAAGCATAATGAAGCTCACCGTCAGGCATTTCTGCACGAAGCGCACGTGAGGATGCTTGTTCAAACAAAATCCCTACGGATCCATTTATATCAGGATAGGCGGACCCTTTTCCATAAAAATAATCATCATAGCCCTCCTCGGAGAAATACAAAGACCCAATTGCATCGAGCCCCTCTGCATGAAAATCCGCTATTGCTTCGGTCAACCGAACGTTTTCATCTGGTGTGTTGGGGTGTTTCCTTGATGGAATTCCAGGCTGAAAAAAGAAGGTTGAACTACCCCCCATTTCATGGTGGTCGGTAAGAATCTGTGGCCTCCAACTTTGATATAATGCCAATCGACCTTGCGATTCAGGGTGCTGACCTACCATCCAATCCCGATTAAGATCAAACCAATAATGATTGGTCCGCCCTCCTGGCCATGGTTCGTTGTGCTCAAGGTCTTGGGAATCAAGGGTGCCGGTTCGTCCTCGTCTCGTATTGACCCAGCTACCAAAGCGATCTCTACCATCAGGATTTAACATGGGGTCTACGATCAACACCGCATTATTTAAGGCATTCTCAATCATTTCGCCTTGGGCAGCCGCCAAATAATAGATGTATAACATGGCTGCTTCTGTCCCGGAAGCCTCGTTTCCGTGTACACTATACCCTTGATATATCACGACGGGCATAGCATTGATGTCTGCATTGCTGACCTGATCTGGGTGCTCTGACAGTAGATCATGCTGGGCGCGAATAGACTCGAGACGGCTATGATTCTCGGGAGAAGTTACAACTGCATGAATCAAGGCCCTGCCTTCATACGTCGTTGCATGCTGCAAAACCACGATTCGATCACTTACCGCTGCAACGGCTTTGTAGTAGGCCTCCACTTGATACGGAAGGGTATGTCGGCTCCCAATTACATGCCCAATAATCTCTTCGGGTGTTGGAATAGCGGGATCAAATGAATCTACTCCTTCCAAGGGCATGTCCATGACAAACGGAAGCTTTTGAGCAACCGACGGGAGTGCCAAAAAAGCAAGCAGTATAACAGTAGCAAAAAGACGTAATGTGTTGCCTAACATGTATTTGTAAACTAAAAAATTGATTTATCCTTTGTATAAATAGGCCATTTTCACCAATCGGCCTCCTTCTGGAGTGGCGGCAGCAAAAGTGCCATTTCCACCCCTGATTTCGGCGCCGCCTACTTCCCCTTTAATGTTCAGGGCGTAAAATTGCACATTAAAAGCAGGGCGTCCTTTGTCGTCTAAAAGGCGAGCAAGTTTTGTATGATCCACAATCCGTTGACAGGCATATAAACATGCCGCCTCGGGGGAATCGCCCATACGCATCCGCTCGACAATCAGAAAACTACACAGATTTTCAATATTTGCTTCTCCCCTTCCTGTCGATCCTGCGGCCCCAACGGTGTTGTCGCAGTAGAGTCCTGCTCCAATAATTGGCGAATCCCCAATGCGGCCGGGCACTTTAAACGCCATCCCCGCAGTGGTAGTCACGCACGAAATATTGCCAGCAAGATCAATGGCCGAACAATGAATGGTGCCCCAATGACGAGGAATTTTTTCGGTTACGGCCCCAATTCCTGTTGATTCAAGAGAGTGTTTTGGCAAATAGTCGTCCTGCGTGGACATGTTTTCCCGCCATCTAACCCATTCCAGACGGGCTTTTTCAGTGAGTAGGTTCTCTACTGGAAATCCGTGCATGACGGCAAAATCTTGAGCCCCTTGACCAACCAAGTTGACGTGATCTGTCCTCTCCAGAACCATCTTTGCTACTTTCGATGCATACTTTATCCCTTCAATGGCGCCCACCGAGCCTGCGCGACACGTCGGTCCATGCATAACCGCGGAATCGAGTTGTACAATGCCGAGCGCATTTGGCAGCCCTCCATACCCAACACTCGTATCCTCTGGATCCTCTTCGACCAGATTTACACCAGCTACTACGGCATCAAGTGCATCTGCACCCGATTGGATTAATTCTATAGCCTTTAAAACGGACTTTTGCCCGTTTCTGCTAGAAATCGCAATTGGCCCTGCAATAGCGCCCGATGACGGACTTAAGGATGATGCCCCAACAACTCGGGGTGCAACTCCAAACGAGGCCGCGATTCCCGCCAAAGCACTTGTTTTCAGAAAGTCCCTTCTGGAAGAAGGCACGACAGAATTTTCTATTTCGTTCGTCATCTATAGCTACTTTATGTGTGCGAATGTCAGCCCTTTAACCTACAATTGATCCTTCATCAACACAATAGAAAATGAAGCAAATCGGCAGATTGCACGTCATTACTGATTTTACTTTTCAACAAAAGCATTCGCATACCGAATTGGCTATGATGGCAATTCAAGGCGGAGCCGACTCGATTCAATTCCGACAGAAACATGGTAGCCTAAGGGATCTGCTGGCTTCAGCCCATGCGGTTCAATTGGTTTGTTCATCCAATAACATTCCTTTTATAGTCAATGATCGCGTAGATATTGCTCAGGCCGTACATGCTGACGGCGTGCATCTTGGACAAGTAGATATGCCTGCATCTTTGGCCCGCGCCATACTGGGGCCAGACTTCATTATCGGGATCACCACTCCAGATTCCAGTCTAGCTTCAAAGGCCTTTAGCGACGGCGCTGATTATGTCGGATTTGGTCCAGTCTATCCCACTAAATCAAAATCAAACCCCATTGGGGTACAAGGAATTGAAGGATTAGCAAAGTTTTGCAATACGGCTAAACTGCCCGTTATTGCGATCGCTGGTATTACGGCCGAGCGATCGGTCGAGGTCATGAAAGCTGGAGCGTATGGCGTGGCTGTTATGACGGCTGTTTCTTTAGCAAAAAACCCAACAATGGAAGTCCAGCGGTTTTCAGAGGTGGTTTGCCGGCAGTAACCGTGCTATTTAGTACTGGTATGGCCCGCTATTGATAAGTAAGTTGTGTTTCCTTTAGTAAACTATCCGATTCTCCCATGTCTCAAGCGATAAATGCTCGCCTAGCAAAATTGAAGTCAAGTCTAAACGATTTTGGCCTCGATGCAGTTCTACTTAACCCAGGATCCTCCCTTCCCTATTTAAGTGGTCTTCACTTTCACATTAGCGAACGCCCAGTTGTTATGTGTATTTCTGAGACGGTTGGTGAATCTATCATCATACCAGAATTGGAAAGCCAAAAATTGACCCATTGCTCGTTTCCTATCGAGCCTTTTACCTACTCTGAGGACGTTAATTCGTGGCAAGAAGCTTTTTCGGCTGGACTGTACAAGTTGAAGCAATCTGGCGCCAAAAAAGTTGGAATTGAGCCAAGAAACCTTCGCGTTCTCGAGCTTCGTTTTATTGAAGCAGCGCTTCCGGGTGTTGAATTAGTATCCTGCGAGGCGCTTGTTTCTTCGTTGAGAATGCAGAAGGATGGCGAAGAACTAGCACAAATGAGGACAGCGGTTGATATCGCCCAGAAAGCATTGCTAAAGACCTTACCATTTGTGAAGGTTGGCGTCTCCGAGAATGAAATGGCCGCTCTATTAATTCAAAATTTGCTCATGTTTGGCTCAGGTGGAGAGCTGCCGTTTCAGCCTATTGTTGCTTTTGGAGCCAATTCTGCTAATCCCCACGCCGTCCCCACCGACTACAGGGCACGTGCAGGCGATCTGATTTTATTTGACTGGGGAGCCAATACAAACGGATATTTTTCGGATTTGACCAGAACGTTTGCAATCGGAGATCCCGGTACCACCTTACGAGAGGCCTACTCGGCCGTCCAAGCTGCTAACGCGGCGGGCCGGGCCGCGGCCCGGCCCGGAATTTCTGCTGGTAGCGTTGACAATGCAACCCGAAATGAGATATCCTCTGTTGGATTAGGGGCGTATTTTACTCATCGTACTGGTCATGGCCTAGGCCTTGAGGTACACGAAGAGCCCTATATCCGGGCTGGTAATGACGCCATTCTGGAAATCGGAATGACGTTCACGATTGAACCAGGAGTGTATTTAAACGGGCAAGGCGGAATTCGTATCGAGGATGACATGTTGATTACGCCCTCTGGAGCTGAAAGCCTAAGCACTCTAAGTAGAGATCTTCAAATATTGCCAATATGAGTTTTGACCTGAGGGTTCTTGCGATATCTGTTGTTAAGCAAAACATGGACTGGCTTTTTGAGCATGAAGATGCACTCGCAGCCTTACACGTCTCCATTGATTTTTCTGCCAACTTATCGCTGCAAGATGCCTCTGGGTGTACAATCATTCTGTTAGATTCTTCGGTTGGTCTCGATTCCATTCATACTCTTTTGGCAGATTCGCTGCTACTTACGCCTGCGATCCCTGTTCTTTTAGGCGTATTTGAGAGTGAATTGACTGAATTGGAGCATTTGCTTCGATACGGAGCTCAAGATTTTGTCCTGAAAAATGTAGACACACCGGCAACCATTCGGCGCTGCATCGTGAATGCTATAGATCGTTCGGCCGTGTTGAGGGCTTCAGAAATTGCAGAGGCCCAAATTCGAACCCTCGTAGAGAGTTTGTCAGATGGCATTTTGATTCTAGACAAAAGATGCTTCGTTTTATACGGCAATCCCATGGTCGAGCAACTGCTAGGACAGCCTCTTGGAGAGTTATTTGGCCTTCAAACACCATTTCAACTCACCGGAAAAGAACATGAATATCTATTCTGGCAACGCCCTACAGGCCCTCCTGTGACGTTATCGGTTCATGCGTGTCCTATGACATGGGATGGTCTAGATGCTCATTTATTAACCCTACGGGATGTAACTAGCGAACAAGCATCTTATGAGATGTTGAAGCTGGCAAAAAAAACAGCTGAAAAAGCCGGCGCGATGAAGTCAACCTTTTTGGCTCACATGAGTCATGAACTTCGACTTCCACTAGCCAGCATCATTGGATTTGCTCAGCTCTTGGAAGAGGGAGTGACAGACCCCGATTTTAAGGAGTTTGCCTCTCTGATTGAAGAAAGTGGGCAGCGACTATTAGAAACCATCAATTCGGTTCTTGAAGCTGCTCGTTTAGAGCAGCACACCTTGATTCCTTCGATCTTCCGCATTGACGCCGCTGGTTTAATCCCCTCAGTCATCAAAAGGCTTCAACCCCTTGTGCGGCAATCTGGTGTGGTTATTTCTTTCGACGGACCTCCCTCTTTGAATGTTAAATGTGACCGCAACTTCCTGGAGCGAGTTCTGACCAATTTGGTAGGAAATGCAGCTAAATTTACCAACGAGGGACGTATTCACATCAGCTGGGAGGCTTCAGATACTGAAGCGATCATCAACGTGGTTGATACCGGAATTGGCATTGAACCGACGTTTCTGAAAGAAGCATTTGAGCCATTCTCCCAAGAAAGCTCCGGGTCGATAAGGACGCACGAAGGAACTGACCTCGGTTTGTCGATATCGAAAAAGCTGGTTGAATCTATGGGCGGTACGATCTCCGTTCAGAGCGTAAAAAACGAAGGCACAACATTCACCTTCACTCTTCCACTAGCATCCTAGCAACATAGCATCACAGCATCATCGCATCATTACACCATAACACTACAAAAACGTGATTTCAGAGCCAAACCAACTTTTTGCCCTGTTAGCATCTGTGCTGGCTCTATTATTTTGGTTGAGCACGATTAAGCGGCTCAATGTCTTTTTCAAGTTTCTTCCTCCCGTCATTTGGGCCTACTTCCTGCCAATGTTTCTGACAACGGGCGGAATAACCCCCTCGTCTTCGGTAGTTTATTCGTGGATGTCCACGTATTTACTTCCTCTTTCACTGTTTTTGCTAATGATTACGGTTGATGTACCGTCAATCTTGAAGCTAGGAAGCAAAGCCCTTTTAATGATGCTGGCTGGGACTCTTGGAATCGTAATTGGCGGCCCAATTGCCTATTTGATCTTCAAATCGTTCTTGCCACCCGACGCTTGGAAGGGATTTGCAACACTATCGGGTAGCTGGATTGGCGGGACGGCCAATTTGGTGGCCATTCAAAAAAGTGTAGGGGCGCCAGATTCCGTTGTTGGTCCCATAATTGTTGTAGATACCGTTGTAGGTTATGGTTGGATGGGAATTCTAATCTTCTTGAGCACGTTTCAAGCCAGATTTGACAAATGGACCAAGGCCGATAATTCAGCCATTGAACGCGCTAACGCGAGGCTCCAAGAAATGGATACAACGAGAAAACCTACCCAGCTCAATGACATCATTTACATAATGGGTCTAGGATTGGGCGCAACGGCGATAGCTATTGCTATTGGGCACCGTTTACCAGCGCTTGGTGACCCCGTAATTATCAGTTCAAACACCTGGGTCATATTGATCGTGGTAACTTTCGGTTTAGCGCTTTCATTTACCCCGCTCAGAAAACTTGAACAGGTCGGCGCTTCAAAAATCGGGTTTTTGGCCCTTTTTCTTTTGATAACGTCCATCGGAGCTCAGGCCAACTTAGCAGCAATTTTGGACGTTCCTTACTATCTGCTTGCTGGCGTTGTTTGGATTTCAATTCACATCTCAATCTTAATGATTGTGGCTAAATTGCTCAAAGCGCCTCTATTTTTTGTTGCCACGGGAAGCATGGCAAACATCGGCGGTGCAGCAAGCGCCCCCATAGTCGCCAGCGTTTATCACCCCGCAATGGCTCCTGTTGGCCTACTGATGGGCGTATCCGGTTACTTTTTAGGAATCTATGCGGCTCTTGGCTGCGCGTGGATTCTAGGTCAACTGGCGATGTAGGTTATTTCTTTACTTTATGACTTAGCTCCTCGGCCTCATCGACCATTTTGCCTATTGCGGCAACGCCTTGCGCCCAAAATGAGGGGTCACGCAAATCGACTCCGAGTTTTCCAACCAGTACGTGGGGCCAATCTGACCCTCCGGCGGACAATAACTCAAGGTATGATTCGGCAAACGCGTCTCCTTCCGTCTCATATTTGGCGTAAAGCGCCAAGACCAACAGTTCTCCAAAGGCATACGCATACACGTAACCCGGCGTGTGTAAGAAATGGGGTATGTAACTCCACCACCACTGATAATTTTCAGTCAGAGTTACGCTTCCGCCGAACATGGGGGCCTGAGTTTCCGTCCAAGCCGCGCAAAAGTCCTCGACTGACAATTCGCCCTGATCGCGGCGCATGGTGTGAATGCGATCCTCAAACCGATTCATTGAAACCTGTCGGAACACCGTTGCAATCGTATCATCAATTTTTCCCATGAGCATCGCCAACCGATTCTCGGCGTTCGTTTCTTCCTTCATTAAACGCTGAAATACTAACATTTCACCAAAAACGGAAGCTGTTTCGGCGGTGGTTAGCGGCGTATCGGCATGAAATATCCCCTGCTGCCGAGAGAGGTACTGGTGGATCCCGTGACCTAATTCGTGCGCCAAAGTCTGTACATCTCGGATTTTTCCGGTGTAGTTGACCATGATATACGGGTGAACGCTTGGGACCGCACCGTGGCTAAATGCTCCACCTCTTTTTGCAGGAGCAAGTGCTGCATCAATCCAATTGGAATCGAAAAACTTTTGAGCAATTTCGCCCATCCTAGGGTGAAATTGACTGTAGGAAGACAAAACCATCTCCTTCGCCTTTTCCCAAGAAATCAACCGATCCGCCTCTCCGATCGGAGCGTATCGGTCGTATTCGAACATTTCATCTAAGCCAAGAAGTCGCTTTTTGATGGTGTAGAAACGAGAAACGTGTTGGTATCCATCTTGAACCGCTTTAATAAGAGCCTCAACATCAGCATCAGCTACTTCATTGGACTGATTTCTGGAAGAGATCCAGGATGAATACCCCCTCAAGCGGTCGTCAAGAGATTTGTCGGCCAGAATCGTGTTGAAAACAAAGGCGAGAGGCCGAATGGTGCCTTTAAGCCCTTGAGTAAAGGCTTCAGCCGATTCTCTTCTTATGACACGGTCACTATCATGCAATTTAGCTAGAATCTGCTGTTGAGTGAGTTTATCCCCATTTACATCGAACAGAACGTCTCCTAGCGTTTCGTCGAAAAAACGATTCCAGGCCGACCGGCCAGTGTTGTGTTTTTCGACCATGATCCGCTCTTCCGGCTCTGACAATAAATGCTGCTTGCCAAGAGAGAGAACTTCTAGATAATGGGCAAATGGGCTCATCTCTGGAATCTGGAAAATTGAAGAAACCCTTTCAGCATCCAATAATGTCCACTCCAAATCAAAAAAGATGAGATGGGTTGATACCTCGGTGTAGCCTTCTTTCACTTTCTGCAGAAGTGCGCCACGCTTGGGGTCCGACGTATTTGTTGACCAGTTTAAGTACGCATACGTATAAGCCCGTCCGACGATGTCCTGTATTTCACCGAGATCAGAAAGGACTTTCGGAAATTGGTCATCCCGAAGCGTAGCTACTTGGCCTTTATGCAATACCGAAAAGTGTGAGGCTTTCGAAATACAGGATTCCAGCGCTTCGAGCAACAATGCCTGAGAAGAAAAAAGATCTGAAAGATCCCAATGAACATGTTCAGCTCCGGTCATCGGGTCGCTGGGCTTTGCGGAGGAGGCGTTGTTAGACGTCATAAAAACACGTTTTCAGTTTGGATGGGGCATTTTGGATATCGGACACAATTTCGATTCTTGGTCGCCGGTGATTGAATCCAATATTTCTTTGGCGTCCAGAGAACCCATTAAAGGTTAAAAGGGTTCGAAGTTCGCACATCGAATAGATTTAATGATGAGCAAAACAAGAAACCGTTCTGAATTGACCCTTTCCATTTAGTTGCACACCATGAAGCCCGTACTTTCGACTCTTTTATTCTGTGCAATTGGTTTATTGGGCTGTCAGTCTGGCGTCAAACGAACTGAGCTTTTACCCGGTGAAACGAAATTAGAAACGGCCGCTCCTGAATTTCACCAGCCAACACTTGCCGGAGACTCACTTGCCACTGCAGATTTATTAGGGAAAATAACCTTAGTCAATTTTTGGGCTACGTGGTGCGGTCCTTGCATAATTGAAATTCCCGATTTTGTTGGACTGCAAGAAGAATGGAAGGATCGGCCTTTTCAGATTATTGGCGTTTCCATGGATGATATGGGATTTGAGGGAATTGAAACGTTTGTCAAAGATTTTGAAATGAACTACCCTCAAATCATGGATACCGGAGAATTAGCGGATTCATTTGGCGGCGTCTGGGCGCTACCAACAACTTTTGTGGTAGATCAAAACGGAGTCATTCAATCCAGTTATTTGGGATTATTCCCGTTGAGCACGCTCCGAAATGAGTTAGATGCCATGGTAAAGGACATCGAATCGGAATAAATCAAGGCAAAGATGTGGGTAGGTACGTTCCAGTCGTTTTGGTATCGTCGTTAAAATAACGGGTTGCCACCTCCATTATCTGCTCTGGGGTAACACTCTTTGCCCGCTCTAAAAACCGCGTATAAAGTTTCCAATCTCCGGCCGCAATGGCCTCATTGAGTTCTGAAGCGAGCGAAAACGATCCATCACGAGCGTATAACGTATGCGCCTTCAGTTTTTTAAGAGCACGAGTCACTTCTTCCTTAGATACCAAGGCCTTCTTGAGGTCATCGAGGCATGTTTCAATCGCAGTTTCAACTTCGATCAGAGACTCTTCCTTAGCAAACATAGACAACAAGGTGAATAGGCCTGGATCTCTAAACCAAGACGCGCCCACCGCTTGCATGGTAGAAAGCCCGGAATCTACAAGAAGACGAGCCAGCCTGCTCGACTTTCCATTAGACAGAATCATGGATAAAACATGCAAGACGGGCAAATCCTCGTGGGTAGCCTCGGGTATCTTGTAGGCAATTAACAGCGTTGGCATTCCCCCTGTCATGCGAACGGTGAGACTTCGCCTCCCGCGTTGCTCAGGTTCCAATCCTGTAAAGTTATTTTCAGGGATGGCCTGTCTGGGAATAGATTCAAAGGCAGATTTGATCTGAACCATGATATCACTTGCATCAAACCCACCAATCACTGAAATAGTCGCGTTGTTGGGCCAGTAATACCGATTATAAAAAGAGCGAAGTCCATCAGGAGTTACCTCTTCAATGTCTTTGCGCCATCCAATAGTGGGGTGATGGTAGGGATGCGCCACGTAGGCCGCTGCCCAAACCGAATGATATAATTTTCTCATCGGTTCATTTTCGCCCCGGTCAAATTCGTTCAGAATGACCGTTTTTTCACTGTTCACCTCTGCAGGATCCAGTAAGAGGTTTCGCATTCGATCGGCTTCAATATCGACCGCAAGACCTAAGTGCTCGGAAGGCAACATTTCATAATAATTGGTCCGATCATTCCATGTCGTGGCGTTAACCTGCGCTCCTTTTGACTGCAAAACATTAAAAATGGTGCTCCCCGATTGTTTGGAATACTTCTCGGTACCTTTAAACATCATGTGTTCAAGGAAGTGAGTTGCGCCGGTTTCCCCCAGCTTCTCATCACGGCTGCCCACTTTATAGGTAATCATAAATGTGGAAACCGGCGCGGCGCCTGCCGGAGCCAACAATACCTCTAGTCCATTCGCATTTAATCGAAAAGACTGAATTCCGCCTTCACTTTCTAGGGTCGTAAAACCAGGATAATCTTGGGGCATAACGCTGTTGTTAAGATCGGTTAGTGGGCTTCAAGCCAATTATTGCCAACATCCATAGACACTTCTACTGGTATTTCAAGCAGAAGCGCCCCTGTCATTTCTTCTCGAACCAAGGTCTTCATCTGTTCGAGTTCGGATGGGATGACCTCAAATACAAGTTCATCATGAACCTGCAGAAGCATCTTACTTATCAGCCCTTCTTTTTTCATACGCCGCTGAATAGCAATCATCGCTAATTTAATCATGTCCGCCTGAGTGCCCTGAATAGGCATATTGACGGAAACACGCTCTGCAAATGCCCTGACTGTCCTGTTTTTGGCATTGATGTCTGGAATATATCTCTTCCTGCCGAGCATGGTTTCGGCGTATCCCGTTTCTTGGGCCTTTTCAATTTGATGAACAATAAAAGACGCCACGGCAGGGAAATTTTGGTTGTAGCCATCGATCAACTCCTGCGCTTCCGTTCGAGAACAACGTAAGCGCGCTGCAAGTCCAAAGGCTGAAATCCCATACGGAATGCCATAATTCACCTCTTTGGCCTTATTGCGTTGTAGCCTTGTGACCTCTTCCACGGGGACACTAAAAACCCGCGCAGCCGTAGCTGTGTGAATGTCAATTCCGTCTCGGTACGCCTGTTTCAAGGCTTCATCCCCAGAGAGTGAAGCTAAGATGCGAAGTTCAATCTGAGCATAATCCGCAGACATCAAGACAGAGCCCGGCTTGGCTATAAATGCTTTGCGTACTTCTCGGCCCCGCTCCGTCCTAATCGGAATATTCTGAAGGTTCGGCTTGTTACTAGACAACCTCCCGGTTGCCGCGGTTGTTTGACTGTACGAAGTGTGAATGCGATGTGTTATTGGATGTACAAGATTCCCGAGGGAGTCGATGTACGTCGATTTCAGCTTTGCCAGTTCCCGCCAATCCAATATCATTCCAGGCAGTGCGTGTTCAGAAGCCAAGACCTGCAAATCAGATTCCTTTGTTGATGGCTTGCCTGTAGACGTTTTGGAAATGACTCGAAGTCCTAGTTTTTCATACAAAATCACTCCAATTTGAGCCGGCGATGCAATATTAAATTCCTCCTCAGCCGCCTCATAAATTTGCCGTTCTAAAACCTCTAAATCTTCTGCCGTTCTTTTGGAAAGGTCCATTAACACAGAAGTATCCAGTGCTATTCCCGCCAATTCCATCTCAGAAAGCACTTCAACGAGTGGGAATTCTATGTCATATGCCACGAACGAAACATCTTTTTCATCCAAAAGAGGCTTAAATACGTCGGCCAGGCGAAGAGCTATGTCAGCGTCTTCACATGCGTAGGGAGAAACGTCAGATGGAGCGACTTCCCTCATCGAAATCTGGCTTTTCCCAGACCCTATCAACGAAGAAATAGGAATAGTCTCATAATTGAGATATCGCTTAGCCAAAGCATCAAGGTTATGCGCCTCTTCAGGAGCAATCAGATAATGTGCAACCATGGTATCGAAAACTGGACCGACTACTTGAACGCCGTGGTGAGCCAGCACAATCCAATCATATTTGACATTCTGGCCCACCTTCAGGGCTGGACCTTCCAAAATCGGACGAACCAGGTCTAAAACCTCTTCGGTGGTCGTCCCATCAGGCATTGGAGTAGGTATATAGAACGCTTCCCCCGGCTTTACACATAACGAAATTCCGACCAAAGAAGCTAGCTGAGAGTCGACAGACGTGGTTTCCGTATCAAAACTCACCCGATCAAACTTCACTATGTATTCAGCAACTTCCCGGAGTTTGTCCGGTGTGGTAACAAACTGATAGTCCACGGATTCTGCTTGGTACGACTCGAAATTTGATGCTGCAAAGAGGTCTGAAGGTTCCTCAGGTTCATCTTGGTTCGCGGCCATGTGCCCCTTGTCTGATGTCGTCTTCAAAGGCGCGAATAGGCCAGCTTCACTCGCATATTTTGGTCCTAAGACTCGCTCAGCCCGGTCGTACAGCCTCGAAAATTCCAGTTCATCAAACAATTGTTTGACGTGACCCAAATCTGGCGCTTTACACGTAAAATCATCCCATCCAGCGGCAAGTTCTACGTCTGTTTTGATGGTGACCAATCGTTTTGAAAGCCGGGCCATATCCGCTTCATTGGCCAACCCCTCCTGCGCCCGTTTCCCCTTCACTTCGCTCGCATGATCCAGGAGATTTTCCAAAGATCCATACTCCTGAATGAGTTTGACAGCGGTTTTTTCTCCAATTCCTTTTACTCCAGGCACATTGTCGGCTGCATCACCCATCAGGGCGAGAACATCAATGAACTGAACGGGGTTTAGGCCATATTTTCCGATGAATGAGGCCTCCGTTATTGGATCAAATTCTTCTCCCCGATACGCCGGCCGAAACATTTCGATGTCGACACTTAGCAGTTGCTGAAAATCCTTGTCGGGAGATACGATAACTGTATGGGCCCCATCACGTTCAGCTTGTTTCGCAAGGGTCCCGATCACATCGTCTGCCTCTACACCTTCCACCTCAATTACTGGAATATCCATTGCCTGAACAATCTGTTTGATATGAGGCAGGTTTGCGATCAATTCTTCAGGAGGAGGATCCCTATGGCCTTTATACTCTGCGTACATTTCGTCCCGAAACGTCCCCCCTTCGCCCATCACATCAAAGACGACGGCTAAGTGATCTATCCCATGATCTTCAATCAATTTGATCAACGCAGACGTGAATCCATATGTGGCGCTCGTGTTGAATCCCTTTGAATTAATCAGTGGACGATTTATAAAAATAAAGTGCGCTCGATATGCCAATGCCATGGCATCTAGCAGGTAAAGCGTTTTTTTGGAAGTACTCATGCAGCAAATTTGGTTTGATACAAGCTATGAATCACAGCGCTCAGTCGGAACCCTTCGAGCCATCGTTCTTACATGAGAAGGTCGAAATTTTCGAAATTCTTGAAATGGTGCGTCTTACGTCTTGAGAAGTCCAAAATGTATATTAGTAACGGGTGGGGCTGGATTTATCGGGTCTAATTACCTGAACCGATTGGTACCACGTCATCCAGAGGTGCGTTTCGTAAACCTAGATGCATTGACTTATGCGGGTAACCTCGAAAACGTTGCCGGCTTAACGGATCAGCCCAATTATTCTTTTGAATTGGGTGATATCACCGACTCTGTCTTAGTAGAGCGTCTTTTTGATCTTTACAAATTTGACGCTGTAGTACATTTTGCGGCTGAATCTCACGTAGATCGATCTATTACAGATCCAACTACATTCGTTCGAACAAATGTGGACGGCACAATTGTATTGCTGCAAGCAGCGCGCAACAACTGGAAGGCTGGCCAGGGGCTGTTTCACCACGTTTCTACGGATGAAGTGTTTGGCACGCTCGGCCCCACTGGCTTGTTCACACTCAACTCGCCCTACGCACCGCGCTCTCCCTATGCGGCCTCCAAAGCTTCAGCCGATCATCTAGTAAGGTCCTTCGGTGCAACCTACGGGTTGCCCTATCTCATCACTAACACCAGTAATAACTACGGGCCCTATCAGTTTCCAGAGAAGCTAATTCCTCTAGTGCTCAATAATGCACGCCAAAGGATTCCAATTCCTGTTTATGGAAAAGGAGATAATGTCCGTGACTGGCTTTTTGTAGAGGATCATTGCGCTGCGCTGGAAATAGTCCTTTTTCAGGGAAGCATTGGATCTACCTACTTAATTGGTGGATCCCAAGAATCCAGTAATTTAGGGCTAGTAAAGGCTTTACTAGATGTATACGATGAAAAAACAGGGCAGGCATCCGGTCACAGTCAGAGCTTAATATCGTTTGTTCAAGACCGTGCCGGTCACGATTTCAGGTACGCTATCGACTCGTCCGAGACGCAAAAAGAGTTGGGTTGGAGTCCTCAGCATTCGCTCATCGAGGGGCTGAAAAAAACTGTCGATTGGTACATGAAGCATTCAAGTTGGTTATCCAATATTTTGGACGATTCCTACCGGACTTATTATAAATCACAGTACGATAATCGCTGATCCGAAGAACGAGGATTCTCATGAAGGGTGTAGTATTAGCAGGAGGAACGGGCAGTCGGCTGTATCCATTAACCAGGGTAACCAACAAACATTTGTTGCCGGTCGGGCGGTATCCCATGATATTTCACCCGCTCATGAGGCTGAGACGTGCTGGTATCACGGAAATAGGTATCGTAACGAGCCCAGAGCACATGGGAGACGTCGTAAATCTACTTGGGAGTGGGTCTCGTATGGGGCTTGATTTAACCTACCGTGTGCAAGATGAACCTGGCGGCATAGCTCAGGCACTTTCACTGTGTCAGAATTTTGTACAAAACGAGCCTTTTGTAGTCGTTTTGGGCGATAATGTACTTGGTGCAGATATAGGTCACGAAGTGGAGGCTTTTAAGGCACAAATTGCCTCCGGCGAAGGAGGTGCACGCGTTTTATTAAAAAAAGTACACGATCCAGAGCGTTATGGTGTGCCCGAATTTGATGGAGACCGTATTCTTCGTGTTATTGAAAAACCAGCCGTACCGCCCTCTTCTTTTTCGGTTGTTGGGATTTATTTTTACGATGCGTCCGTGTTCGACTTTATTGATGACCTAAAGCCATCCGAAAGGGGTGAATTGGAAATCAGTGACGTCAGCAACATGTATGCCGATAAGGGCACCCTTTCTCATGGCATCCTGACCTCTTGGTGGGGTGATGCGGGCACCTTTGATGGTTTAGAGGAGGCTGGTAAATTGGCTAGAGATTTGTTTTACGAAGAACTAGGAAACGAGGGCGCTCGATGACTTGGAAAGAAGGGACCATTTTGGGCGTTCACATCCTTCCTTTTTCGACCTTTTCGGATGATCGAGGATGGTTGGCCGAGTTATTCAGATCGGATATGCTTCCTGATGCAGATTTTCCTGAAATGGGTTATCTCTCTTCCACGCTACCCGGAAAACAACGGGGCCCCCACGAGCACGCCTCTCAAACCGATCGATTTACCTTTTTTCATGGTCATTATCGCCTGTTCCTTTGGGATGCAAGGAGGGATTCGCCCTCTTTTGGAATTCGGAACGTCTTAGACGTTGGCCTAGCAAATGCCGTGGTTGTGTCCATCCCGCCTGGCGTCGTTCATGCGTATGTAAACGCGGGCGATCAAGATGCCTTCGTGCTCAATTTTCCCAATAAATTGTACGCGGGTCGTGACCGAAAAGAACAGGTGGACGAAATTCGGCACGAAGACACGGCTGATTCTCCCTACATAATTGATTAACCCTGCGCGTTAGATTCGCCCCAAACAATAGATCAGGTTACAAAATGGTTTTGGTCCTCTTTGATATTGACGGCACGCTAATTACGTCCGGTGGAACCGGTCGAAAAGCAATTGCCGCCGCCTTATCGGCATTCTGCGGGACTGATATCGACATAACGAAGGTAGCATTAGGTGGCCGAACCGATCCTGCCATTGTCAGAGACTGTCTTCGTTTAGGCGGTTTTAGTGAAGATGAAATACCGGCGCTTATTCCACTTTGTCTCGAGCAATATGCCGCTGCGTTGGAAAACGTAATTCGCCCCGAACATGTAACGCTGCTACCCGGCGTTCAGAAACTTCTAGACACCTTAGCTTCTAGGCCTGATTATTATCTGGGCCTCATTACTGGAAACTTGGAGAAAACGGCTTATATGAAGCTTGGAGCTGGTCGGATTGCATCGTACTTCCCTTGCGGAGGATTCGGCAGCGATCACGAAGATCGAAATATGCTTCCACAATTTGCTGCTGATAGAGCATCTGCGCACTATGGGCTTTCGTTTAGTCCAAGTAAGACTATCGTGATTGGAGATACAGAACACGACATCAAGTGCTCAAGGCATTTTGGGGCATGGGCTATGGCCGTATCTACAGGAATGAGCACACATGACAATTTGGCCGGACTTGATCCAGATCTATTGGTTACCACTTTGGATGAAACCAATACTGTTTGGCCTTTTTTCGAGTCAATACTCGATAGATAGGCGATACTCTTCGGCAAGACGATGAAATAACGTTCTGGAGGTTCTCTCTACCATACTATAAACGTCGTCAAATCCTTTTTCGCCTCCGTAGTACGGATCTGGAACTTGATAATTGTCTGGATCAGGATCGAACTCTCTGAACAAGCGAACCTTTGCCGAAAACGTTCCTTTCTCGTCTAGAGACAAAATGTCGTTAAGATTGTTTTTGTCCATAGCAAAAATGTAGTCAAAACGCTCCAGATCCTCTTTTTGAAACTGGCGACCTTTTAACTGAGCTATAGATAAACCATTTTTGACAGCTGTTTGGCACATTCTAGCGTCAGGCGCCGATCCAATATGCCACGCACTTGTCCCGGCAGAATCGACGACAAAAACGTCCTGCTGGCCGTGCTTCATTACAATGGATCGAAAAACCCCTTCAGCCAAAGGACTTCTGCAAATATTGCCCAAACAAACAAAAACAACCTTTATTGGATTCAAGAATGTTCTCCTAACGTCTTGCGCACCATCCACTTATTGGCGATTAGAAAAACGGATAAAACCACTACCCATTGTAGAACCACCGTCATCACACTGTACGGATCCAAGGGGTTGAACCAAGAATCGGGAGCATACACTGTTGCGGAAAGCCAGAACCACCATCCGAGTAATATGACCGCCTGAAGAGGAATGAAATATTTCATCAGCAAATCCCATAGCGGACCAGCACTCCAATCTCCTTCGGCCCCGTCAATGGCATCCCTTCTAAATGCAGTAACACCATATTTGTTGACCGAGAAGGCGATGAATGCTCCCGAAACCATTAGCGCCACACCCCAAACGAAGTCTTGATTTCCAAAAAACGTGAGGTTGATGGCCGAAGGAATTCCCAGTAAAAAAGAAACCGAGCAAACCGCGATTACCGCACTTTTCCGAGCCAAGCCCATATCGACAAATATCCTGGTGGTTAATTCGATCATGGATATGAGAGAGCTGAACGCAGCAAAGGAGAGCCCCAAGAAGAAAAGCATTGCCAGCGGATTCCCAAAGGCCATTTTGGCGAATAACTGCGGCATCCAAATAAACGTCAGGCCCGTCGCGGCCGGTCCGCTTTCCTGCATGACTTTGAGGATCTCTGGCTTCGTCAATTCTGAACCCAACACCGCGAAAACCGTCCCGAAAATGGTAATCGCTGCCACAAGAGACACCAGGTTGTTTCCAAATCCGGTTACCATTGCATTTTTAACTACGCCGTGTTTCGAATGCATGTAGGCCCCGTATGTGAGGATCAGTCCCCATCCTGCTCCTGTATCCCAAGCATTCTGAGTTAACGCTTCAAGCCATATCCTAGGGGCTCTTAACGTTGCCCAGTCCGGCGAAAACAGGAACGCAATACCATCTCCAGCGCCATCTAATGTGACAGCCCTCACTAGCGAAATGAGAACAATTGTAAACAGAGCCGGAATGAGAAACGTATTGACTCGTTCGATCGACTTGACCCCTTTCCAAACAACCAGCGCCCCAATGGTCATGGCAATGCCATGAAACACAACAGGAAGACCGGATTGCTGAAACCCTTCCCAAATAGCAGTCGATGATTCCAATGTGATCGGAAGCGGATTGATCACCATTTGAGAAAAGTAATAGAGGCACCAGCCAGCCACGACCGAATAGTAAAACATTATTGCGGTGGCAACGAAAGCAATAAACGCCCCCATCCAAGCAAATTTTTCCCCCGCTATCTTAGAAATGGTCCCAACAACACCCATTCTCCCTTTTTTTCCCAATGCATACTCCGCAATAATCAGTGGAATGGACCAGATCAATAGGAAAATAAACCAAGCTAATAAGAACGCTCCTGCTCCAGATTCACCAGCATTAGACGCCGCGATCCGGGGAAATCGCCAGATATTTCCAGTGCCTACGGCAATTCCAAGGACACTCAGGATAAGTCCGATCCTGCTCGAAAAGCGTTGTTCGTTATTAGACATAGATGAAATAGGATATTCTGGAAAAGTATCTAGCGATTTAGCTCCGAAGGGGTCGACGCTAGGTCAAGTTTATAATAGTCAAAATCGACGTATTTAGGCATATGATCGTCGTAATTGAGTGAAAATGGGTTTCCGCTTTGACCGCCGGGGTATACGCCGTAGGCCTGAGGAGGAGAGGTAGCAAAATCCACCACTACCCGCCACGAAGCACTATAATATGTAGGGCTCGTAGGAGCCGGGCTTAGGGTTTCTGAATACCCTGGAAATGGAAACGGGCCTCTCCACAAAGGCTTCAGCGCTTCGGACCTGGTTATGTGGCGAACCACAAGGTCGTGACTATCTCCCCACGGTTTTAACGCAAATCCATTTTCAGCCCATTTTGCACCAGCTACGTTTAGCGCATTCCGTAGTAAATCGGTAAGGGACTCAATTTCAGGCGAAGCTTCCGTGTCAAACCACGTTTCATTGCCTGCATATGCTAGCTCCAAAATTCGAATTTCTTTGGGTTTGGACCCGCCAGAAAAAACCGCCTCATCCCAAGTCAAACGAATTAAAACATCCATAAATGACGCAAACAAAGGAGCACCCGTTGATTCTAAAGACATTTGGCCATCAAAAGAATTCAATACATCACGAAATCGACTGCCAGAATCCGAAAGTCCATCCACACTTTGAATGAGGGGCAAAAACAGCTCCGCTTGAACCGCCTTCACGTCAGATTGGTACGTTTTGAGGTCTTCTGGAGAATGGATAGCTTTTCCAGACAGCAGGTCGTAGATCCGCATAGATCTGTAAATGGATCTAAAGTCTTGGTCCAAATAGTATGGATAATCCTTGGGAGCCGGACGCTGATTCGTTGAGGTCAAGAAATCCCTTTTTGGTGATACTACGTGTGGAAGTTCGTCAAAGGGGATGCGCCCCGTCCATGCCGTCTTTGAAGTTGTGCCATCTTGAACACCAAATGCGTTTCCCTGCGCTCTGACCGGCATGTAACCTGTGCTTCGTATGGCAATGATGCTGTCGGCACCTGCGTAGAGAATGTTTTGCATGGGATAGTCCCAAGACCGAATCGCATTTTCGAATTCAGGGTAATTGGTTGCCCGGTTCATATCCCAAATGGCCGAAAATGTCTTTCCAAATTCGTGGCCAACCCATTTGATGGCGTAGTCACGTGGTCCACTCGAAATAACCGGACCGAGGTGTGATTTAAGGCGAGTTTCTACGAGGTCGCTTGCATTTTTCACCCGAAAAGTGTCTGAAATGACCGTTAGGGGGCGCCATTCACCATCGTACATGTACGAATCCCTGCTTTCGTTAAGTTGCATGGTGTACGTGTCTAGTTGGTCTGATCCAGTGTTGGTGAACGCCCAGGCCGTAGTTGGCGTTATCCCTTCGACTATTGCAGGTACGGATGGGAACGTTACGCCGTATACGTTGGCGGTTGGCGTCACAAGATGTGCTTCGTACCAAACAGCTGGAAGGGATAGTCCAAGGTGCATATCTCCAGCCAAAATGGGCATGCCAGTAGAGGACTTCGACCCATTAACAGCCCAATTATTTGACCCTTTTCCATCAAAAAAACCCTCTGCCAGCTCTGGCGTTGAGTTGAAAAGGCTACCAGAATCCGATAATTTCGCCGTTTTGGAGCCTTGGAGTATCGAATCATCGTTTTCATGATCAACCAGTTCAGATAATTCCGAATGAGTCCTTGAACCATTTGTCCCTGCCTCAGCGGTCTTCGCGGTCCCTTTCCCCCAATGGGTTTCTTGGGGCAAAATGATTGGTTTTTCAAACCTGCCAAACTGCGGGTACAACACTTCGAAATCTATCTCCCCTAGCGCTTCCCTAAGCTCTTCGATTCTGACATCTGAGTTTTGAAAACTCAAATCATACGTCATGAATGCAAAAAGTGCGATAGTAAATGAGGCAGTGAACTCTTTGGGAGGAGTCGCATCCAGTATCTTGTATTCTAAGGAAATCTCTGAGGCCGTCATGCTTCTCAAATACGCGTTTGCTCCCTCCCCGTACCAGGACACAACCTCTGCTTCACGCGGCAAGTTTTCTTTAAGCAACCGGCTGTTTAGTTCAACGCCGTCAGATATACCGTTCCGCCTAAAAAATCGATCTGTATTCAGCGCAGACTCTCCTAACAATTCAGCCAGCGTCCCGGTAGCCGCCCGATGAATAAAATCCATTTGAAACAATCTATCTCTTGCCACAATGAATCCTAGTGCAATGGTGGCATCCTGATCGGAAGAAGCAAAAATATGAGGAACTCCTCGATCATCGAATTCAACCTGTACAGGAGCCGTCATACCCTCGATCAACATTTCTCCAGATGAATGTGGCTGTGCGGACCTAGCCGTCCCCCATGCCCCTGCATATGGATCCAACACGTTTCCAAGCCGGAACGTGCCACCGATTGGAAAATTGAGCCCAAATAACACTAGGGCAATTAGAGATCCGCGAATCAAACCGTGAAGGTAGGTCATGTGGTTTTTTGCCCTATTTGAGCTGTTGAAGACCGTTCCCGTTCAGGATCCATCTCTCTGGCGGTTGCTTCATCCTTTTGCTGAATGAGTGTACTTATTTCGTCCGCGACATTAGCGTAGTCGATCGCGCCACGAGCGTGAGGATTTGAATCGTATACTGTTCGGCCATCACGCGATGAAACAGAAAGCGTCGTACACGTTCTTACTATACCTGTCATTACGTCGTCTTGATACTTTTCTCTCATGTAGTGTCTGTAAGCATGATGATTTCGCTTACGACCATCTACCATGGTAAAAAGAAACTTCGACGCTCCAAGGCCAGGATTAAGACTCTTTCGGACCATTTTCACAGTCTGATAGGTCTGCTCCGCCCCAATTACTGGTTGATATTCAGGCAACACCGGAATTATAACCAAATCGCTCGCTACCAACGCATTCAAGCTATATACCGTGACCGCAGCAGCAGTATCCAAAATCACCATGTCATACCCATGAATTTGGGTTTGAATGTATTCTTTGGCCCAAAGGACATCCGTAGGCTTGGTTAACTTTCGAAGAGCCGTCGAAAGAGCAGGTGAAGAAGGGATAAGATCAAACGTAGGCAGCTTCAAAATGGGAGGTGCTGCGCTTATTTCTGATTCAAACAACATCAAAGAGGAAGCCGATACTTCTGGCTCAGCCTGCCCCATCATCCTCGTTAAAAAACCTTGAGGATCTAGGTCCACAACCAAAACCTTGCTCCCACTAAGCGCTAGGGCAGCCGAAAGGTTTATTGAGGTCGTAGTTTTCCCAGTTCCTCCCTTATGATTGCAAATGGTTAAGGTGATCATGTGTAGTTTCTGGTTGATGAACTGGAACTCCCCAGTTTCGAGGCGAAAGTTAGCCTCAATGGTGGGGGCAGTCAAATGTCATCTTTTATCACTGCGCTTTGCCGGCATATCATGAGCCTTTCTATTTTTTCAAAACATCCCCTTGTTGTATGTCTTATTTCAGGGGTATTTTTTGGAATGTCGTGGCCAGGCATTGGATTTTGGCCCTTCGCCCTTCTTTGCCCCGGAATCTTACTGCTTTGCCTAGTCAATTTAGACAAACAAATTTGTTTCCTCAGTTCTGCCGTTTTTTTCACGTCTGCCTGGACCGTCGCCTTCCATTGGAATGCCTTGCACCCCAACACTGTAACGGCATTATCTTCAGTAGTAGCCCTGCTAACGATGATTTCCATTCAAAGCGGACTGATTGCGCTCTTTTCTTCTCCGGTGCGAAAGATCAGCCCGTTGACCGCAGCTTTGTGCGGTGTCCTCGGCATTGCCGTTTGGGATTGGATCATGCTTCATGGGCCGCTTGCTATGCCGGGTACAATGCTTGGCCTTTCTGTATCGGACTCCATTCTAGCAGACGAGTGGGTGCCCTTGGTCGGCTCCTATGGCTTGACCTTGATCGTCCTCGCTTTTAATCTCGGATGGGTGATTGCACTTCGGTCTGTGAAGCACCGATCGTGGGGATTGGCCCTGTTAGTCGTTTTGGCCTTATTTCCTTTGTCGTGGTCTCCGGAGTTGTCTGCACCATCGGAGGTTATTTCTATTACAGCGATTCAGCCAGGGATGAGCCCGACAGAATGGGCAGAAGTAACCAGCACGACAAAAGAAAGCACATTATTTGCTATGCTCGACAGTGCCAAAACAGCTTTTGCGCAAACCCAACTCTTTGTTCTTCCTGAAACATCACTCCCAATCTCATCGAGTCTTGATATCCAGGGTATCGTAAAGAACTGGTCGGACAGCCTTGGTGCATCGGTTATATCTGGAGCTATTGTGTTCGATTCTATAGGGACATTTTATAATTCGGCTGTAGCCTCAAGTGGTAGCGGGCAATTTTCAGAATATCATAAAAGACGTCTCGTTCCTTTCGTAGAAACGGTTCCGCTAGCCCGGTTTTTACCATTTAGTGAAAAATTCAGACTCGAATCCGGAGGGGTTTCATCCTATGGAGCCGGAACGGAGTGGGCCTTGTTAAACCTAGGCCAATTCAAAGTTGGGCTACTCATCTGCTTTGAAAGTTTTTTCCCATCTGATGCGGCCTACCTTCGCTCAATTGGAGCAAACTTGCTTGTAGTAATTACGCAAGATGGATGGTGGCAAAGTGAAACAGCCCGTCTTCAACATGAGGCGTATACACGATTGCTCGCTTTGGCTGCAGGGCTACCTGTTGTGCAGTCCTCAGTTGATGGAGTTTCGGCGATCTGGAACGCAAACGGTACCTTGATGGCAAAAGGTCAGACGAATGGATATGAAATGATTCACGCAGATCTTTCATTGCAAAGTCTAACCACGCAGTACTCCAAAACGGGTGATTATCCATCAAATGTACTCCTCAGCATCCTTTTAATGGTGTATCTTGGATTCATAATTCGGATTCATTTTTTTCTATAGGTCGTTGTTAGACATGGTGTTATCAGTCCCTTTTGTGCTGGCCTCAAGCTCTCCGCGAAGAAAACATTTGCTAAAATCCACTGGGTTTGAATTCGATGTGATGCCGGCCGAAGTAGATGAAACAGAAATTCCTGGTGAACCTGCGGCGGTTATGGTATCCCGATTGGCTATTGAAAAAGCACTGGCCGTATCCCTACTTAGGCCGGATTGCCTTGTGCTTGGGTCTGACACCAGTGTTGAATTGGATGGACATATTTTGGGAAAGCCAGAAACACCTGAGGATGCAAGAAGAATGCTTTCGATGTTGAGCGGGAGAACTCACACAGTGCACACTGGAATTGCCTTAGCTCATAAGAACACCAGCCGTTTATCTTCACTCGTGGAAGCAACTAGGGTAGAATTCGCTACGATATCTTCAGAAGAAATTGCTAACTATGTAGCTTCAGGGACTCCGATGGACAAAGCAGGGGCGTATGGCATACAAGATGACGGTGGTGCATTTTTTGTCCGAGCCATTCAAGGCGATTTTTACACAGTCATGGGATTACCATTGCACAGATTGTATACCTTAATCCGTTCGGATTTTCAGGACTTCCTGCCCACAGAATCAATCGAAAAACTTTAGAAAGATCATAAATGGTTTCTTCTCACTCTGAATTGCGTGTTTTATTGATTCAAGCACGCAATGATCATGACATTGAAATTCAGGAGATTGAATGTTTTTTGGAACGATGCAGGCTTCTTCCTAGCCAGTTGCACAACATAAATCTTCCCACTTCTCCAAAGTTGCCCTCTGTCTCCTCTGCCCTTAACGAATACGATGCGTTGTTTATAGGCGGATCTGGCGACTATTCTGCAGTGGATGACCATGAGTGGATGCCTTTTGCATTTGATTTGATCAAAGAAGCATACAAGAGATATTTGCCAACTTTCGGTAGCTGTTGGGGACATCAAGTTATCGCCAGAGCCTTGGGTGGTAAGGTTGTGCATGACCCAGATCGAGCTGAAATGGGATGTCACCATGTAGATCTAACCCCCGCAGCCAAAGTGGACCAACTTTTCAAAGATTTCCCTGATTCATTCCACGTGAATATGGGGCACCATGATCGGATTACGCAACTACCTGATTTGGCTACCGAGATGGCTCGAAATGATAATCAACCATTTGAGGCCTTTCGGATGAATGGACGTCCCATCTACGGTACTCAATTTCACAGCGAGTTGGACGCGCGTAGGTATGAAGAGCGCATAGTTCGATATCGGGACAAATATGAGGCTCAGCTTTCATCCCAAGAGGTAATGCAGTCCATTCTTGACAGTTTGAAGGAGACTTCTCCTGTCGATCATCTGATGTTCGACTTTTTATCCAAATTTGCAGTGGCCAAATTGGATTAAGTATTAAACCCGGGATGTAACATCACATCTAGCAAAGACCGCCTTGGTGTAACGGGTGCATGTTCTGCAAATCCAAAGCGAACGATTATTTGTGCCGTCCAACCTTCAGAAATTACGCGCTCAATCGAATTGTAGATCGACGGAATATGAAGAGGATGGTTGATTATGGCAGCGCTCATTCCCATTCGTGACGCCTGCACGAGGACATCGGCCATTAAAAATCCAGATCGAATCCATTGAATGGTCCTGTTTCCTTGAGATTCAAAAACGCCAACAAGGGTAAGCCTCTCTCCTTTCTGGTTGAAAATGGCATCTGGCGACCACAACTGACCGAGTGTCGGCATTTTCTCTTGAGATGTAGGTATTCCATCTTTAGATCTCCTTCTAATCGGATTTATCCAAGACGCATTTTCCCGTACATAATGTTTGTCAGCCTGTCTAAAATTCTCCGCTTCAAGAATAGCATTGAGGACAGAAACTTCATTTTCAGACGAATTTATCAGTTTTATTTGACAACCTGCCTTTAAGTTCTTCGGCAAAATCGATTCAAGTTCTGATTCTTGAAAAACCTTGTTCTTATACCCTGCACGCACGCTTCTTCTCAACCTGATTGCATTTAATGTTTCCTTCCAGTCATCTTTCCTCTCTCCTTCACTCGTAATGTTAAAACGAGAAATCAGATCTGGTTCACTTGAATCAGGTAGGTGCGCTACTTGAAATTGAAACCCAACTGCTTCCAGTGCCATGGCCAGAACGCCAGAGGCCACTCCGCAACTCATTACGAGGCTTTTATCATCAGGATCAATCACAGCCAGTGCTCGGCTTCGATCCGCTAAGACATCAATTGTTTTGTCGGAAACCCTAAATAACCAAGGCTGGGTGTTATGAGTAGAAGGCGCCAAGACGGCGTAATTAAGGAGATGTCTTAATTTACTAGGAATAGAATCCATGCCCTCATAATCCAAAGGGCGAATGTCCCTTGGGTTACAAATTCGAGTCTGGTCACCAGATAATTGATTTTTTTGTCGAGTTACCACAGATTTTTCGTATACACTCCGATTAACATGCAGTAAGAACGCATTTTGGCTGTTTTGAAGTTGTCCGAAATGGTGACTGACCTTTTGTAGGGAGAACCCCTACTGCTATAGAAATAAAAAAGGGCGGGGCCGCATGGCCCCGCCCTTTTCCAGATTCCATTGAACTAGAATTCTGCACTTAGAAATCTTTCCATGGCCCTTAGCTAGCATTTCGAAGCCGAAACCGGATAGGTATCGCAAGCCGAACCTGGACTGGTTTTCCTCGCTGTTTTCCCGGTGTAAATCGCAATTGTAAAACTGCTTTAATGGCTGCCTCATCGAGGACCTGACCGCCGGACCGAACTGCAACCGGTGAAATTGGAACTCCCTGTTCATTTACAATAATTTGTATCACAACTAACCCTTCTAATCCGGCTTGTCGAGCAATTTCGGGGTATTCGAGATATTCGTAAACTTTTTGAGATCCACCAATGATTTCTGGCATCTGCTCAACAACGACAAATATTTCAATGTCCGCTTCTGGCTCGACTCTTTCGGCTGGAGATGGCGGCGGCGGGGGCAGATCGGTCATTTCTGCAAAAAGATCTAACGTTGCGTCTAAGTCAAGTTCTTGATCCTCAAAAACAACGTCGTCCGCAACCGCTACTGGAACTGGTGGCCGAGGAGGTGGAGGCGCTTTGATTTCTTGTTTCGTCTGATTGATCTCTTCCATCCGAACGACTTCCTGACTAGAAAGACTACGTTCTGTATTGTTGTCACTAATAGTCAGGTCTGATCGAAAAAGAATATTCAACGATAGCAAGGAAATAAATAGACCGGCAAACAAGGTCAATTTATAGTTCTTCTTTATTTCTTTCCCCGGACCTTTTTTGGGTCTTCTGGGGTTTTCGACCATCAATTTGAACAATTCAGAGACTTGTTTACTTGATTTCATGGCGGTCTCTCCTGATACTCACTAAACGCTGGATGCACTGGAATTGTAATCCAATATCCACCAGAGTATTAACAGGAAAAAGCCAGAATCCATGTAGGTCTAGAACAAGCCACCTAGTAATAATGCGATCCAAATACGTGTAGGGGAAATCCTAACAAACGCTAACTTTATCCGGCTTTTTCTCCTTCCACCCACTGTACGGCATGCTGCATCAATTCGGCGGCACTGGAAAGGTTGAGCTTAATCTTTATGCGTGCCCGGTACGATTCCACTGTCTTAACAGACAGGTGTAGTTTTTCAGCTATATCTCGCGTGCCAAACCCGCGACCAGTAAGTTCAAAAACCTCAAGTTCTCTATCACTAAGTACTTCGAGAGGCGACTCGGCCAACATCTCATGGCCGGAAGCCATACCCAAGAGAAGCCTTTCATTTATTTCGTCAGAAACATAAATTCCGCCGTTCATCACTTTTCGGACCGCTTTTACCATGACATCCGGCGCTTCAAGTTTCATTATATACCCTTTGGCACCAGCCCGAATTGCCCGCTCCGCGTAAAGAGATTCGTCATGACGACTAACGACTAACGTTTTCATGTTAGGTCGAATCGCGTGAATTTGTTTGATAAGTTCTAGTCCGCTCATGCCCGGGAGAGAAATATCTACTAGTACTAAGTCTGGGTTCTGGGATTCAACCACACCGATCGCATCCTCAGCATTAGAAGCTTGACCACACACCTCAAGGTCTGAATCAGCCTCCAACGACATAACTAGGCCTTTTCTCATCAACGGATGATCATCAACAACGACGATTCGGATCATGATATTATTTACTTGTTCAGTTCAGGTATTGGGGAGAAGATAGGGTACATCTAACGATTGTGCCTCTGCCTTCCTCTGCTTCTATTTCTAGTAGGGCCGTAATAACGCGCGCGCGATAGCCCATGATGTCGACTCCCATGCCTCGATCTGCCTTTAACACCTCGGGAAAGCCGATACCATCGTCTTCGATGGTTAAAATTAAACTTCCTGATGTCGATTGCAGCGTAACGACGATATTCTCAGCTCTACCATGTTTTGCGGCATTGCTTACCGCTTCCTGGGCGATTCTATATAAGTTTGAGGCGGCTATAGAGTCGCTTATTACGATTTTACCATACTCTTGGTACGTACAGGACACAGAAAAATATTTTTCTGCATTGGCGCATAACGTTCTAAGCGCAGCTGACATCCCGTCTCCTTCAAGTTCAACTTGAACTAAACCTCGGGCGATGTTGCGGGTCATGCGGTCGGCCTCCCTAACCAAGTCCGCAATTTCATACATGTCTTCTGCAAACTCTGACTTCTTTTCTTCAAGTCGTTTTGCCAAATTTACCCCAATTAGACTGATTCCCGTCAACATTTGACCCAATCCGTCATGTAAATCTTGGCCTACCCTTCGGCGTTCTTGTTCGGATATTCTCAGGACTTCATGCTCCAATTTTCGTCGTTCTGATACATCCCGAACAGTGCCCACAAAAAGACGTCTGCCGTCAGATTCAAATTCACTGACTGCCAATTCCATGGGAAACACGGCTCCTGATTTTCGCAAACCCGTTACTTCCCTTCCAATTCCAATAATCTTGCGCTTTCCGGTTGACACATAATTATTAATGTACTGGTCATGATTTTTAGCATACATGCCAGGCATAAGAACGGAGACATTTTTCCCAAATATTTCCGCGGAGGAATACTGGAATATGGATTCTGCCGCGCTGTTAAAGAGTTGGACAACTCCTTTCACATCGATAATAATTATTCCCTCTACTGTGCTCTCAAACACAGCCTTAAACATCTTCCTTCGTGACTCTCGTATAAGCAGTCTGCCATGGATGAATGGAAGTCGAGATATCAGTTCCTTAGTACTATGAAAAAGATCGTCGATAACATCTTTGATAACCTGCCAAACCTCGGCATGGTCCATCAATTCAGCATGTGCCAGTCGAACACAGTCCATCCGATTCGACAATGAAGCAATTAAGGCGACTTCATTGGAAACATCTAAGCTAATGAAAAGCACCATTTCGATATGCTCGAGATCGTCCTCATTGCTAACGACCTGTTGATCGGATTGCAGCTTACGAACTAAACCTGGAGCTTTACTAAGCCGATCTATAATCAATATTTTCAATCGTTTACCCCACTCATAAATTGACTTGGAATAACATATTGATGGAGGGTTGCATGTCCCGGATTAAGTTCTTTCCAATCCATAATATCCAGCCTCAAATGAATAAAAGCACAAGTAGGGACGCCAATTTGTTTTCCGCCTAAAAACCAAGATGCGACTTCTCCAGTAGTTGGTTGATGCCCAATAATCATCACCGATTCTAAATCGACCGGAAGTGCCTGAATCCGTTCCTTTACCGTTTGAAGAGTGGCGTGATATAAAAATGATTCAAACACAGCTTCGGAATCCCAATTTGATCCTTTTTGTATCAAAGCAAGGGTTTCACGCGTCCTTATGGCAGTGGAACACAGAATTAGTGCGGGAGGTACCGTGTTGGATGAAAGGTGTTTGCCCATTCCCAAAGCCGAGCGAATTCCTCTCTTATTTAGCGGCCGTTCATGATCGCTACCTGAGGATGCATTCCAATCAGATTTTGCGTGGCGAAGGAGATATATTGACTTCACAGGTAGGTTTTATTGTGAAACGTGTCGACTATTAATTTTGTTATGCAACGATGCTTTCGTTTACGATTGAATCCAGCCTAGTTTTTTTTTCTTGTGGCTTTATATACTGCTTCCGCACAATCACAAGGGCCCCCCACCGGTGGGTTGGCTTTCCGTACGACAACTTCTACCGATAATACCACGGCTTCCTTTTCTAGGATACGTTGAGCTATTAGATACGAAAGCCGTTCGATCAAAAAATACTTATTCTCCGTAATTATTCGTTTGATTTCCGAGTAAACCCTTTCATAATCTACCGTTTTCGAGAGCGCGTCCTCACGAGCGGCCGCCTCAAAATCAAGTTCTACTGAAACGTCCACTTCGTACCTACCGCCGATCCGATGTTCTTCTTGTAAGACACCGTGATGGGCGTAGAAAACTGCATTTTGCAAGCGTACCGTACCTATTGACATATCAGACTCTTATTATTGGATGACCGCCATAAACTTACAGCCAAGACTACTCAATTCCGAGTTTTTGAATCAGTTTTGATTCCCTATCTGAAGTCTCTCCCTTGCCTGCGCGGGCAACCATATCAGCCAAAAAAAGCGTCCCATATAGCCCCAATACATGGTCACTTCGCTTTGCATGTTCAGACAACTGACGAGTTATCCCAGCGTTTTTCCAATCGTCTGGTACAAACACCGCTCTTTCTCCAGACGGCCCAGGCCTTGCATTGTTCGGAAAACTTTTTTCAGGCTCAAAAGACTTATCTCCATAATGACAACCAACGCATTGAGTAGGCACCAAAATGGGATCTGGGCTTTTTTGAATCGACCCCGTGAGGTTTCCGTCACTTCCATAAGCAAAATAGTCCCAGTATTTATCCGCTCTTTTAATCATTGCAGTTGTTTCGACCACCTCCTGCCCTTCAAGATGTTCGCCTATAATTATGGTCCCTTCGTCATACAAAATGGGATCAGAAACTGAATTTAGCCGCTCAAGAGACGACATCAGAGCCTCGCGCCGAACCAATAGTCGTCTTCTAAATTGTGTCATCTGGCCTTTACTCTCATACCCAAACCACTCCGGTTGATCCCAATCTCCAAATGCGGATTTTAGGCCTTGAACATTTGAAGGAGCACTTCTCGCTTTGTAATACGTTGACCTAACAACAGGCTCGAATTCCTCCCATGACAATATCCGGTCGACTCCCGCTGTATTGTAAAGGTCGACTAAACCTAGATCCACCGCCTCGGAATGTGGTTTTTTGAGCCACCACTTGGATCCATCCTGTACAACTAAAGAGTTAAGTGATCCACCTTTTGGTAAAAATCCGCCGATATAAAAGCCTATTAGTGACGGGGCGTTTCCTTTATCTAGTCTGATTTCCACAACTTCACCATACTCAAGCTCGATTTGACTGGAACCTGGACTGCATCCACAAACGAGAAGGACGCCGATTGCGGCGATGCGCCAAAGTGCTGGTATGGTCATTATCTCGACGTATTAGACATTTTCACTTACACGACCTACATGATAAGAAAGGATTAACTCTCTGCATGGCACCCAAGTCTCAGATTACAAAATGCCTTCACTTATGGAAGTCCTTTTTTTGCCGATGTTTGAAACATAGTGCCATGTTTACTCGAATTTGGCCTACAGGCATCAAAAAACTACGACGTGATCGAATCAATCAACATGTTTTGGCTCATTGTTATCGTACTTCTGGCTACAACCGGAGGTGCTTTGGGAGGATATTTTTGGACTAAAATCAGATTCGCAAACAAAAATGAAGACTTGTATGACTTGGAGCAAGAGCTTCGGCGGCAGCGTGTTGAAATGCAACGCCAATCCTACCAAGAGTCGACCATTAGAATTAATCAAATTAGCAAAACTCCCGAACCGAAAGAAGCGACCCAAGAATTGGAAAATCTCCTGAGAGAAAGAGAGCGAGAGTATTTGATTTTTGAACAAGAAGCGCAGTTTGAACTCAACCTTTGTCGAGAAGAAAACCAGGCACTCAAAGAAGAATTGGCCGCTTTTACCGGTATTTCTTTAGATTCGCAAAAAATGATGGGGCCGGACCTGTTTGAGGACGCGAAGGAAATCCCATTCGAAAACGACGAGACTTCAGAGTTGGATTTGGCCACATCCGCTGACCTAGCCGAGCCAGAGGAATCAGAATCACAAGCTCCGGCTGATCCCGCCGAGCCCCAGGAGCCAATGGAGCCCCGGGAGCCAATGGAGCCAATGGAGCAAGAATCAATAACACCGGCTGCTGAGAGGGACCTGGAGGCCAAAGATGTCAATGATTCCGACCTGAGTTCATTCCCGGCAGACAAAGCTCCCGATCCCGATCCTGAATCAATCGACAACGAAAACATTCAGCCACCTTATGAAGAATTTGAATTTCATTGGACCCAAGATCCGGAAATCAATCCTTCCTCTAGTAGAGTTTTGCCCGTTTTTCAGTCTGTTTCTGCTTTTGTATCGGAATCAGTTCACCCTTCGCCCGGAAATGCTGCTGATCCAGAAGAAAAACTTACGAGCCTGCCAGGCCTACGTCCGGATAAGTTCGATCTTTTGTCCGATTTGGGATACGCATCCAAACAGAAACTTTCCGGTCTATCTCAAGAAGAAATTTCTAAACTTTCAGAAATCTTCAGGATACCCGTCGAAGTGATTCGATTGAATTGGATTCAGTCGACAAGAAGCCGACTGTCCTAACTTTGATTCAGGATCTCTTCAGGAATGGAGGTCAAATTTCGAAATGCACCGATTCGGTGATAAATATCCGTCATCGAGAGGTTGTAAAGGCCTTCAGGTCCAAAGTGTTCAACTGTGAAAGAGGCTATTGCCGTTCCATAAACCAGCGCACTTTTTAGCGCATCCAAATTGATGTCGGCACAGCCAGAAAGGTACCCTGCAAATCCGCCCATAAATGCATCACCTGCTCCTGTCGGATCCTGAATATCTTCCAACGGGTAAGCGGGGACACTAAAAATGGTGTCCTCTACAAAAAGAAGAGCGCCATGTTCTCCTTTTTTTACGACAATGATTTTGGGGCCCATACCCCTAATTTTTCGAGCTGCGACTACAAGATTCGCCGTTCCCGATAATTCGCGTGCCTCGGAGTCATTGATAACAAGACAGTCTACTTTTGACAGGATATTATTTAATTGATGAGGGGTGTTCTCAATCCAATAATTCATCGTATCACAAATAACGATGGACGGATTGGTGACCTGAGATAAGACACTGTTCTGAATAACCGGATCCAAATTCCCAAGACATAGGATTTTTGAGTCTAAGTAAGCATCCGGTAGAACTGGGTTGAAAGAAGACAATGCATTGAGATCGGTGTACAGGGTATCACGATTATTTAAATCGTAGTGATACTTGCCGCCCCACGCAAACGTAAGCTCGTCTGGTTTAATTTCTAACCCTCTAAGGTCAATTCCACGACTTCGCATGTCTTCGATATACTCCTCCGGAAAATCTTCACCAGCCACTGCAACCAGTCTGACATCATTACACATAAAACGTGCCGCCATAGTGATGTACATCGCGCTTCCACCTAAAGCCCGATCACGTTTTCCAAAAGGGGTTTCAATACGGTCAAAGGCAACCGTACCAACAGCCAAAACACTCATTTTATCGCTCATTATGAAACAAAACCTCGCAAGTATACGGTTTGTTTATTCGTGAATTACGAAAGGACTGAGAACTATGGAAACGTAGTGTAAGTCTGAGTGTTTAGAGAGCGGATAGTTTAGTCGATGTCGGTCCCGTCCTTTTTTGAGATTTCAAATATTTTCAGCGCACCTTTTATGCCATTAATAATTCAGGAATGGAGATCGAATTTGAAAGCCGTCTTTCTTCGAGTCACGTGTGTTTTCCTCTTGACTACTGGACTATTTGCAGGGCCGAAAGTTGTTGCAGCACAAGAAGTAGACAGGACGGCGGAACAGCAATTTGAAGGGGCGCTCAATCTGTTTGGGAACAACCTTTTTGCCAATGCTGCTCACCGGTTTAATGATTTCCGGCTCAACTATGTTGGTCACGCTCGAGTACCAGAGGCGATGTATTACGAAGCAGAATCCTATTTGGCGATGGGCCGTCAAGATGATGCCGTACAGCTACTCTCCCGGTTTGATGAGTTATATCCGCAACACCCTTTCACCTTTGGCGCTAGGCTAGTTCTAGGAAAGTATTTTTTTGAAATTGGAAATTACGACCGTGCCATCGAGACTCTAGGGCAGGTATTGGAAAGAAATCCAACTCAGGAGCAAGCAGCACTTGCGCTGTACTGGATGGGAGAATCAGCTCATCAGTTGGGCCGAGAAGACGATGCTATTCGATATTTCGAGCGAATTGTCGCAGAGCACTCGACTACCACAACGGCGCCACGCGCTGCGTACGCTATTGCATATAATCAAATCCTACTAGGCAGGTACGATGCGGCAGCTGCTTCTTTTGAACGTCTTTCAGCCCGGTTTCCGGGCACTGAGTTCGCAAACAAAATCGGATTGGCATTGGCGGAGGTTTATTATGAAATAGATGACTACCGCCGTGCGGCTGCCGAGCTGCAAAAACAGATGCCAAATATGTCTGGCGATTCAAAGGACAGAGCCACATTTTTATTGGCAGAGTCTTTTAATCAACTCCGCGACAGCGAAAATGCCATTATTAATTATCGCTACTTCACCGAAAATCAAACAAATAACCCATATTACGTAAGGTCTCTATACGGTCTAGCCTGGAATTATTACCATGAGGGCGCCTTTCAGTGGGCCGCCGATAATTTCCACCTAGTTACTGAGTCAAATCATCCCACTTTGGCTGCTGAATCAGCGTATTACGAAGGGCTGAGTTTAAGAAGATCAGAAAATGAGTCGGGAGCTATTAGCACACTAACTGCTTATGTTGACCAATATCCGGGACACCACCTAGCTGATCATGGACTTCTTGAATTGGGAGTTATTCAGTACGAACAGCGGCTTTGGCAAGACTCTCATGACTCGTTTCAGCAATTGGTCCAAGAGTATCCTAATTCACAAGTACTGGGAGAAGCTCTCAATCATCTTGGAAACACTAGTATTGCAATTGGAGATTTTGACGGCGCGTTGAAGGCGTTCGACCGAGCCATTGACCTTAATGCAGCGTCTCCCGGCCTAAAAGCGGAAGTCATTTTTCAAAAGGCTTGGCTTCTTTATCGAAACCGGAGCTACACTGAGTCTGCTGATCAATTCATGAAGCTTTTTTCAGGTGGACAGGCCGGCCAAAAGACCTCTGAGGCTTTATTCTGGGCAGCTGAAAGCTATTTTCAACTAGGCACCTTTGACCGCGCTGAAAGTCTGTTCAAGAGATATGTTAAAGACTATCCGAACGGCGCCCAAAGCGATGCGTCCCATTACGCGCTGGGCTGGACCTATTTTCGTCAGGGAAATTACGGGAATGCGGTACCCGAGTTCGAGCGGTTTTTAAACGCCTATAAAAATGATACTGGAAATGTGCCGTATCGAGCAGATGCTCAGTTACGCTTAGCTGACAGCTACTTTGCTCTTAAACGGTATCCGGAAGCAGTTCGGGTTTATAGTAAAATGTCTGCGGAGGGTGATGATTACGCCCTTTACCAGATTGGACACGCATATTCGAATTCTGGCGATGCATTTGAAGCAATTTCTACGTTTAGGCAACTAATCGAGGACT
>ERZ890510.244-NODE-244-length-45914-cov-5.421662_pt1 | contig 45914 bp, 41 predicted proteins | sample MGYA00521265_ERZ890510 | MGnify/ENA primary metagenome ERZ890510 (study PRJEB32303, sample SAMEA104408624) | aquatic metagenome | biome: Brackish water; feature: Chemocline; material: water | place: Baltic Sea | collected 2014-10-26T21:54:00 | depth 110 m ... | reverse complement strand
ATCACCGGAATACTTCTCGCAGCAGGCTTAAGTAGGCGATTTGGCTCTCAAAAATTAATTGCGACACTACCATCAGGATTACCCATAGCCGTAGCCTCATGGAGAGCACTTAAAGAAGCTCACGACAACTCTATTGCCGTCATTCGACATGATGACGCGATATTAAAAATCATCTTTGAAAGAGAGAAAATTCCATTCCTCATATGCCAGGATGCACATTTGGGTATGGCACGGAGTCTATTAACCGGAATTCAAAATACTCTTGATTCAGACGGCTGGATTATCGCCTTAGGTGACATGCCATTGATAGACCCTGAAACAATAAAAATAATCGCGAAAACCACGTCAGACCAGGAGATCCGAAAATTAGTGTTTCGCCCAACTTTTCATAAAAAACCAGGAAATCCAATAGGCTTACGCTCCACACTACGCGATGAATTAATGGCGCTGCGAGGAGACCAAGGAGCACGTGAAATCATCAAAAACCACATCAACGACACTCATTTCATTCCTGTTGAGGACGAAGGCATTATTAAAGATATCGATACGCAACAAGACTTAGAAACAATCAGCGCCCAAAGAAACTAACGGTACTTGCCATCCCAAGGCCCGGGCGTTAAGGAGGCACTTCGGCCGTCCTCTGTCACTTTAGGCCTATTAAGCGAAAAAGTGTTCTCTGGGGTAACGTGGCAGTAATCCATGTAGCCCATTCGAGCGATCAATCCCGCCTTTGCGCTATCAAATAAACCCCCAGATAGATACTCATCATTGATGTATACCCCCACGACAAACCCCAGGATTAGGTTATGTTTAGACGCCCTATCATCGCTAAGCCCTTTGGGGATTGGAAGCACTTTCCAAAGCTTACACTCAAGAGCCGCTGGGCTATCGGCCACCCGCGGTGGCGCTACTAACTGGGAATCTGCGGACGCAAGTGTCGCCAAGTCAAACTCACTGATACTTTTATCAACTACGGCTGAACTCATGTTCATAGCATCGCGTAAACGATAAGTCGCTAGAGAACATACAAACTCTCCGGTTTCTTCGATGTTAGTCAAAGTATCTTTGCGTTGGTTAGAGGAAATCATCACCATCGGCGGGGCATCACTCACCGCATTAAAATAACTGTAAGGCGCGAGATTAACTTCGTTGTTCTTAGAGAGAGTGGATACCCACCCAACCGGTCGAGGAGCTACGAGAGCTTTGAACGGGTCATGCTCAAGGCCGTGATTATTTACGTTAGTTTCGTAGAACATATGCGATTTACCTCGAGCCGAAAAAAAATTAAATCTAATCTAATGCCTTGACGATATCCTCCACCACTTTTTTAGCGTCACCAAACACCATCATGGTCTTGTCCATGTAAAACAATTCATTATCCAGACCTGCGTAACCAGCCGCCATTGATCTTTTATTCACAATGACATTACGGGCTTTGTGAGCTTCTAAAATTGGCATCCCATAAATAGCGCTACCAGGTGTTCGAGCTGCGGGATTTACCACATCATTAGCTCCCAATACAAAAACCACATCAGTCTGACCAAAGTCACTGTTGATATCATCCATTTCAAACACTTGGTCATAATCCACTTCCGCCTCAGCCAGCAACACGTTCATATGCCCTGGCATTCGACCCGCTACTGGATGAATCGCATAACGAACGTCAACACCCTTAGCAATCAACTTTTCAGCCATATCTTTTACTATGTGCTGGGCACGGGCTACCGCGAGCCCATACCCAGGAACGATTACAACAGAGTCTGAATTTCCCAATAGAAACGCGACATCATCCGCACTACCCGATTTAACAGGCCGCGTCTCTGCCGCTCCAGATTGCACACCCTCTTCGGCACCAAAGCCACCTAGAATTACACTGAAAAATGAACGATTCATGGCCTTACACATAATGTAAGAAAGAATTGCGCCAGAAGATCCAACCAAAGATCCGGCGATTATCAACATTGAATTATTTAACGAGAACCCAATACCTGCAGCGGCCCACCCAGAATAGCTGTTCAGCATTGACACTACAACCGGCATATCGGCCCCACCGATAGGGATAATAATCAGCACTCCTAGAACAAATGCAATCGCCATCATGAGGACAAAGGGTGGCCACTCCTGCGTGAGGAAGAACCATACACCGCATGCCACCATTAAAATCGCCAGCACTAGATTTATGAGGTGCTGCCCTTTGAAGACAATAGGCGCACCTTGAAAAATTCGCAGCTTGTAGCTACCGGAAAGTTTTCCGAACGCGATGACCGAACCAGAAAAGGTAATCGCACCGATAAATGTACCGACAAAAAGCTCGAATCGATTGCCACCAGGGATGAGCCCATTAACTAACTCAATACCTAATGCAGCAGGTTCCGCGACTGCCGCGACCGCAATGAACACAGCAGACATACCAATCATAGAGTGCATGAATGCAACCAGTTCCGGCATCTTAGTCATCTCGACACGTTTAGCCATAAACGCACCCAGCCCACCGCCAACAACCATACCTCCAAAAACATTGACCAAACCAGACTCGGACCCAACAGACAACTTCACAATAAGCGCAACCGTGGTTACTACTGCGATCGCCATGCCAATCATCCCGAATGAGTTACCTATTCGTGATGTATTTGGATGAGACAGACCTTTAAGCGCCTGAATAAAACAAACCGAGGCAAGCAAATACAAAAGCACAACGATATTCATACTCATTTTGCAGCTCCATCAGCAGGTTTCTTTGGTTTCTTTTTAAACATTTCGAGCATACGTTTCGTGACTAAAAATCCACCAACGACGTTAACAGAAGCCAGAGCAACTGCAGCTACACCCATTACCTGCCCTAGCAAAGTTTCAGTCATCGCTGCGGCCAGCATAGCCCCGACAATTACGATGGCTGATATTGCATTAGTGACTGACATCAAAGGGGTATGCAGCGCTGGGGTGACATTCCACACCACGTGATATCCGACATATATGGCGAGCACAAAAATAATGATATTGATAATGGTCGGATTAATTAACTCCATCTGGTGACTCCCTATCAAAAAATATTTTAACTAGAATGCGACGACACCAACGTGCCGGATACAACTTCATCTTCCAAATTCAATTCGAAGGCTCCAGTGTCTTTGTTGACAACTAACTCCATAAAATTCAGTAAGTTTGTAGCGTATAAGGCACTTGCATCTGACGCCACGCCCGATGGAATATTAACGGATCCAATTAAGATCACGCCATGCTGCTCCGTTGTTTCGTTAAAGCGCGTTAGGGGGCAGTTCCCCCCTTGCTCTGCTGCCATATCTACAATCACCGATCCGGTTTTCATGGACTTAACCATCTCCTCAGTGACAAGAATCGGTGCTGGCCTGCCGGGTATAAGGGCTGTAGTGATAACAATATCCGCCTGCTCTAATCTTTTAGCGATTAACTCTGCCTGGCGCTTTTTATAATCATCACTCATCTCTTTGGCGTACCCGCCTTCACCTTTCGCGAGATCCTGTTCCTCTTCAGTTAACGGAACCTCAATAAACTTCGCACCCAGTGATTCCACTTGTTCTTTTGTTTCCGGCCTGACATCAGTCGCCTCAACAACCGCACCCAAACGTTTTGCGGTGGCAATAGCCTGAAGGCCGGCAACACCCACACCCATAACAACCACTCGCGCCGCTTTGATAGTTCCGGCCGCCGTCATTAACATAGGCATAATCTTTTGATAAGCGTTCGCAGCCATCAAAACGGCTTTATATCCCGCCAAGTTGGCCTGTGACGATAGCACGTCCATTGACTGAGCTCGTGAAATTCGCGGCAACCGCTCCATAGCAAAACCTATGACCCCAGCGTCTTTCAGACGCTGAATCGCAGATTCGCTGTAAGGCTGTAAAAGTCCAATCAAAACTTGGCCTCTTTTTAACATTGCGGCCTCTCCCTTAGTTGGACTTTGAACCTTTAGTACGATCTCTGCACGTTCATAGATCTCCGCCGCACCAGCAACCAATGTCGCGCCGACTGCCTCGTAATCACCGTCTGGGAAGGAAGAATTTCTCCCGGCCCCCTTTTGAAATAAGACTTGATGAAGACCTTTGGATACAAATTTTTTAACCGTCTCAGGTGTTGCGGCAACACGGTTCTCACCGTCTAGTATCTCAGCTGGTATTCCAATTAACATCAATAAACATCCTTCCTATTGTCATTGGGACGAAATTACTTAAAACTAAGCCAGAATGGAATGAATGTAAGAGGTACGTCTGGGAAGTAAGAATTATAATTCATCCAATCAATTTGATTCAAATTCTACATGAAGGGAAAATTAGTCGTTCAAAATCTGTACCATTAATCACCATGCCTAACATCAAACCATTATCTGACATCCTAATCAGCCAAATAGCCGCTGGCGAAGTCGTAGAACGTCCCTCATCCGCACTTAAAGAATTGATTGAAAATAGTATTGACTCAGGCGCTGAAGAAATTAATATTTCGATCGTCGAAGGAGGTATACGAGAAATTAGAGTTTCAGATAACGGTCCCGGTATCCCACTGAATGAAATCAAGCTGGCATTGTCTCGACATGCCACCAGCAAAATTAGCGAACTAACAGATTTAGAATCGATTCATAGCCTTGGATTCCGAGGAGAGGCATTGGCGTCAATAGCGTCAGTGTCTCAGCTCAACCTCTCTAGCAAACACTCAAGTGACGACCATGCGTGGGAAATAAGTGCTAACGGGGGCCGCGTATCGGAGCCCAAACCATCAGCACTAGCCATTGGAAGCGTTGTAACGGTATCAAACCTCTACTTCAATACGCCGGCAAGGAAGAAGTTTCTTCGCTCACCAAACACCGAATATGGGCACTGTGATGAGGTATACAAACAAGCAGCACTAGCAAACCCAACAATCCGTTTCTCCATCACACACAATGGCAAGCCTCGACGAAGGGCCCAGGCTGACGTCATTGGCATGCGAATTCAAGAAACATTGGGGTCCGAGTTAACAGATACCAGCATTTGGATCAATGAAGGAAGCGAAGCCTTATCCATCAAAGGATTCATCCAACAACCCGCTTATGACTCCAAAAATAAAGACACACAATATCTCTTTATAAACGGACGATTCGTTCGAGACCGAGTGATATCCCATGCTATAAGACAAGCGTTTAATGACGTTCTACACCATGGGAAATCAATCTCTTATGTTTTATTTGTCCAAATCGACCCAAGCTTAGTGGACGTAAACGTACACCCAAGAAAAACAGAAGTACGCTTTCGCGAATCTCAAGCGATGCACCAATTTGTTTTTCACGCAATCGAAAAAAAATTGTCATCTGGCGAATGGCTACCGCATCAAAATATACACTCATTCTTTACAGATAATGCGGCGCCAGGAGGCTCTCAACATTCATTCTCACAAACCAATCTGAGATTATCCGATAGGTATACCCAGGGGCCAGCTTCTGGGTTTATCGGCTCAGATCTCACGCTTGGTGGTATAAAAGGGCCAGATGCCCCGAAACAGCACGATCCAAAAGATATATCTAACTGGAGTCAATCCGACGAAAACATTGAAAACAAATACCCCTTAGGTTTTGCGCTCGCACAACTGAGTGGCGTATACATTCTTGCGCAAAACCAAGATGGCTTAATCATTGTTGATATGCATGCTGCTCACGAACGCATCGTATACGAACACCTTAAAACAGCACTAGAATTAAAACAAATACCCAAGCAATCCCTTCTAATCCCTATCAATGTAACTGTTAGCCTCGGCCAAATGGCAGCACTCCATGAAAATGAGGTCCTACTGAATACACTTGGTTTTGAATTTTCAACATCTGGCCCAGAGAGCGTAGCCATAAGATCTATCCCATCCTTTCTAGAGCAAGGACAGGTTTCAGAGTTGATGCTCAGCGTCATTAAAGACATCGTTGATTACGGAGGCTCACGCGTCTTAGAGGAACATCGCAACGAAATTTTATCGACACTCGCATGTCACTCTGCGGTTCGTGCCAATCGAAAACTTACGACTGAGGAAATGAATCACTTACTGCGAGATATGGAGCAGACTGAGCGATCAGATCAATGCAATCATGGCCGACCTACTTGGTTTCAGATTTCATTGTCTGAACTCGACCATCGCTTCATGCGCGGCCAATAGTCGGCTCATTTCAGAACTGCTCAGCAAATACTTCAAGATGAATGAGGAAAGCTTAACCCACGCAATTTTTCTCTTAGGTCCTACAGCGACAGGAAAAACAGACATATGCCTCGAGCTTGCCCAACACTTACCAATCGAGGTCATCAGCGTGGACTCAGCCCTCGTTTATCGCCATATGAATATCGGTACAGCAAAACCAGAGATGGATGCACTATCACAATGCCCCCACCACTTAATAAACATTATTGATCCAAACGAGTACTATTCGGTCGCACAATTCAAGGCCGACGCCGAAAACTTAGCGAAGGAAATCAAAAGTCGTGGAGCAATCCCAGTTTTTGCTGGTGGCACCATGATGTATTACAAAGCCCTCAAGGACGGACTAAACCAATTGCCTGTCCGAGATGCCAACATTCGTAAGGAGATAGACCTAGAGGCTAAGCAGTATGGGTGGCCTCATATCCATGAAAAATTAAGAAAAATAGATCCTGAAACAGCAAAACGACTCAATCCAAACGATTCACAAAGAATTCAACGCGCGATGGAGGTGTTCAATATAACGGGCGAACCAATGAGTAAGTTGCTTGACGCCACTATTTTAAACCAAACAAATATCAAAACAATCGATATTGCCCTTGTGCCTGAATCAAGATCAAAATTGCATGAACATATTGGTCTTCGATTTAAGAAAATGATTGCTATGGGTTTTATCGAAGAAGTCGTTCAACTCAAGAAAACCTGGGATTTATCGCTAGAAATGCCCTCGATGCGCTGCGTTGGCTATCGTCAAGTGTGGGAGTTCCTAGAAGGCAAGTATGACGAACAAACGCTGATCGATAAAGGTAGTGCCGCCACGCGTCAGCTGGCTAAAAGACAGCTGACTTGGCTACGCAGCTTTTCAATCAAACATGTACTCGATCCATACTCACAAAACACCAGGCCTCAAATTCAAAGACTGGTTGAAACTCTCGCAAGTTAAATCACGAAGCACGCGAACGTTTTGCCGCAACCCAAGCCTCCAGTTCACCATCATGTAATTGCACAGTCACTTGATCGTCAATTGCGATGAGTTTGGTACTGCGCAGAATGTCACCTTTCTTGTTTCTTACGATTGCGTAACCTCTTGATAAGACGTGCTCAGGATCGAGGTGAGACAGGCTGCTATTCAATCCTGACAAGCGACCTTGGAACTGATTAAGGGTAGCGACCATTCCTCGATGGATGCGTTTTTGCCAATCCTGAATCAACTCCAATGAGCGTGCCCCATCGGGTCGCGCTCGACGCAACTTTACCCCAGCCGTCGTTACACGAAATTCTTGGCGGCGCAACAAACGATGAACAAGTCCGTTCATTCTTGTTGCCAGGCGATTAAGCTCTACCCCGTAAAGAGCGTTCCGTTTTCCCGGATGAATCAGTCGACGGTTCAAGTAATCAAGATGTTGCTGTCTAACGTCAATTTTTCCTTTGACCTTTTTAACCAACCCACCCAGAAGCCTTTGTAGCTCAAGGTTTACATCATTAACGGAATAAACCGCAGCACTGGCGGCTGCGGTTGGAGTAGGCGCACGATAATCAGAAACGAAATCAACCAGAGTTGTATCAGTTTCGTGCCCCACCCCTGAAACAACAGGAATAGGGCAACCGGCAATTGCTCTAACCAATTCTTCAGAGTTGAACTCCCATAAGTCTTCGAGACTACCCCCCCCTCGACAAATAATCAGCACATCAACTTCCAATCGTTCCCCAGCTAATGACACAGCATCTGCGAGTTTCTTGCCTGCGCCGACACCTTGCACTGGGGAGTGATAGATGATCACTGGTACACCGGGCGCACGATCAGCCAACGTTTTACAAACATCACGAAGCGCAGCTGCATCTTTAGAAGTAACAACTCCAATTTTTCTCGGAAAACGTGGCAATGGCTTCTTCTTACTCGCGTCAAATAACCCCTCGGCCGAGAATTTTATTTTTTGTTCTTCATAGAGCGCAAATAGTCTACCTAGACCAGACTTGCGAATAGATTGAGCAATTAATTGAAACTCTCCTCGCTTCTCAAACATCGAAGGAGTGGCTAACAATTCAACCTCAATACCATTCGCAATTTCAAAATCAGCCGCAACCATTCGAGAGCGGAATAACACGCAACGAGCTTGACTAGAATCGTCCTTCAGGGAAAAGTAACAGTGGCCAGAGGCTGCTCGAACAAAATTCGATATTTCTCCTCTTACCCATATCTCTGGAAAATGTCTTTCAATCAGAGATTTAATCGTTCTCGTGACTTGAGACACGGACAATACTTCAGACTGGCTATACAACTCACTCATTTGGAGGCCTGAAACATTTCATTTTGAAAATTTAAAGGTCATATCGTAACGGAACATTCTATGAAAAAAATACCACTGAGTTAGTTAACCTATTGACATTCAGAGAATTTTTTCCTGATAAGTAATCCACAATGGTCATGTTTATGTAAAAAATCATTAATAAACACAGCCTTAACAATAAAAAATCCATAACTATATGATTTTTATGAAAATTAATTAATATTAACTTTATATATTCCGAAACCGATTGATTCAACATCAGGTTATAACTCATTAGCGAGTAGAATTACCCACAAACTTATCCACAGAGCGAATTTAAAAGCAATAAGGAAGTTAACGGCCATAGGGCAACGGTACATAGTACTAAAATATGCAACGTTGGACTTGCTGGCAATTCTCCCGACGTTTAAAGTGGGACCATACGTAACTAGTACTCAAGGGTTTATCGTGATCGAAATTATCAAAGCTGCTGGGTGGCCAATTTGGCCCATAATCTTTTGTTCTATTGTTTCTTTAGCAATCATCGTGGAGCGTTTCTATTCACTCCGAAGAGAGGCCGTAGTCCCAAAACACCTATTAGCAGAAACAATAAACAAGCTCAAAACTGTTGGCGCGAGCCAAGATCTGATGTCAGCCACCGAAAAATCCTCCCCTCTGGGGCAGGTGTTCGTAGCTGGACTTAAAAATTTAGAGAATTCTAAGGAAGCGATGAAAGAGGCCATTGAAGAGGCTGGACTTGAAGTCGCCCAAGAAATGGAACGTTACCTAACGACCCTAGGGACCATCGCCACCATGGCCCCTTTACTTGGACTATTAGGTACAATAATCGGAATGATTGAGATTTTTGGAGTATCAACCTCAACCGGTGTCACGGACCCAGCCCAACTCGCACACGGAATATCCATTGCTCTTTACAACGCAGCATTTGGAATCATTGTAGCCGTCCCAAGTCTCGTTTTTTACCGGCACTTCAGGTCAACGGTAGATTCTCTTATCGTCCAGATGGAGATTCAAGCTGTAAAGCTTGTCGAGATGACCCACGGCAATAGGACGAATTAATACCAAACATGAACTTCCGACGGAACTCTTTTCGAGAAGAACCAGAGATCAATCTGGTGCCATTTATTGACGTATTGATTGTAATCGTCATTTTCTTAGCTGTGACTACAACATATTCACAATATGCAGAGCTGAAGATAAACCTACCGGTTGCTGACGCAAACAATGTCGATCAGCCCATTGATAAACTAGAAATTGCCATTTCTCAATCTGGACAATACTTCATAAACGGCAGGGAGGTTTCCATGGAAAGCCCTGTTCTTTTCGCGAATACACTTCGTCAAATTGCTGGCGCAGATGCCGACCCCGTTATCATTATTAGTGCGGACTCTAATGCGACCCACCAATCAGTCATTTACACAATGGAAGCGGCGAGAATTGCTGGCTATGGGCGCATTACGTTCACGACACAAAAAAATTAAATAGGACCAAGCAAGAATTAACGACGATACCACTAGGCTTTGGTGAAAATTGAATTACCCTAGAGTTGTACGAATCCAAAAAACTGTTCAAAAGGATAAGTTTAAGTGCCACGCTCCTGGAAGAGTTTCAACGTACTATCGTTAATCTTATTGCCGGCGACCCTCTTTTTTTTATTGGGGAGTCATATCAGAAGACAACTGTTTCGTTATGAGCTCCTCAAGTCAACCAAAATAGAAGTGCCCGTAATCGTAGTTGGCAACATCACGGTTGGCGGCACAGGAAAAACACCAACTGTTATTGCACTTGCAAACGCGCTTAAAGCATACGGATATATCCCAGGAATCATCAGTAGAGGCTATCGAGGTGACGGACAAGAACAAGAGGTCCTTGCGAATAGCGTACCATCACAGGTCGGGGATGAACCCATCTTCATTTCAAAAAAAACGCTTAGCCCCGTATGGGTAGGGCCTAGCCGAATTAAGGCAGCGCAGCATCTACTCACAAGATATCCAAACGTAAATGTGATTATCAGCGACGATGGGCTTCAGCACTACGCCCTTAAGCGAGATATTGAAGTTATCGTAATCGATGGTAGTCGAAAATTTGGAAATGGATTCCTTTTACCTTCGGGCCCATTAAGAGAATCTAAAAAAAGAATTCACGAATGCGATCTCGCAGTCATAAACGGCTCAGAAAGGCTAGCCCTATCAATTCCGACCATCAATATGACCCTTGTTGGTGAAATTTTTCATAACCTTTCTAACCCCGATCGCACATGCAACGTCAGTGACTTATGTCGTCGTGAAGTCGCTGCGATTGCCGGCATTGGGAATCCAGAGCGCTTTTTTCTACATCTTGAATCGTTAGGCCTTAAGCCAAAAACCCATTCTTTCCCAGATCACCACGAGTACTCAATCTCAGACATTACCTCGATCGAACAAGATATCATTCTAATGACTGAAAAAGATGCGGTAAAATGCCCCATAGCCTCTGGCAAGGAATGTTGGTTTCTTCCAGTGCACGCCGAATTCAATCCCGATCTAATCACAAACATCATAGAAAAACTTAAAACATACCGTGGATAAAAAACTTCTTGATATATTGGTGTGCCCTATTTGCAAAAGCGAACTTAATCTGTTGCCTGGAAATGCTGAACTAGTCTGCAACCCCTGCAAACTCGCATTTCCAATCAAAAATGGCATTCCAATTATGTTGGAAGAAGAAGCTCGCCCGACTCAAACCGATTAGCTTTTTATCAGCTCATATTGCGTAATGCATTTTAAAGTTGTCATCCCAGCCCGCTACGAATCCACACGATTCCCAGGCAAGCTATTATCCACGATCAACGGGCGAACCATCATCAGTCATGTTATCGATTTGGCAAAAAAGTCTGGCGCCGAAGAGGTCATCGTGGCGACTGACGACCAACGTATTGCCGAGTCCGTAGCAACGTCCGACTGCCACGTCATCATGACCAGAAAAACTCACGCCAGCGGTACCGACCGTATTGCTGAAGTAGCATTGAGACAAAACTGGTCTCCAGAAACCCTAGTTGTTAATGTGCAAGGTGATGAGCCATTTATTCCACCCGCATTAATCAACTCCGTTGCCCAAACACTGTGGGACACACCAGACGCATCAGCTTCTACTGCATGCTTCCCGGTTTCAGATCGAGAAGATCTGTTCAACCCCAATCTAGTCAAAGTTGTTTTAAATTATCAAAATTACGCGCTCTATTTTTCTAGAGCTCCGATACCTTGGTCGAGAGACACTTTTTCTGACGAACACAACAATCTTCCACATGATTACCCAGGATTTGGTCATATCGGCATTTACGGTTACCGAGCAAAATTCTTAAGCGAATATTCAAACTTACCTTTTAGTCCCCTAGAGGCTTTTGAAAAACTAGAGCAACTCAGGATGCTGCAAGCAGGACGACGAATGGTTGTGACGCACACTCAAGTCCCTCCAGCACCCGGGATTGACACTCCTAGCGATCTAGAAAGAGCACGAGAGCTCCTCAGCAAGTTATAATTTAATTACTGCTACTGCTCAAAAAAATCAATGGACACGTCGCTCAATCAGGCAAGTTAACACTCGATTGACCTAACCAATTAATAAGGATTTATTGTGAGATTAATACTACTTGGCCCCCCTGGCGCCGGCAAGGGCACGCAAGCGGCATACATCATGGAAAAGTACAACATTCCGCAAATCTCGACTGGGGATATGTTGAGGGCTGCCGTGAAAGATGGAACAACCCTAGGGGTGGAAGCCAAAACATTTATGGATGCGGGAGGATTAGTGCCCGATGCAGTCATCATTGGTTTAGTTAAAGAACGAATCACTCAATCCGATTGTTCAAATGGATTTCTCTTTGACGGTTTTCCAAGAACCATTCCTCAAGCGAATGCGCTCAGCGAAGCAGGGGTTGACATCGATTATGTCATCGAAATCGATGTCAACGATACAGAAATCATCAAACGATTATCAGGACGCCGCGTACATCCAACGTCTGGACGCACCTATCACGTACTCTTCAACGCACCAAAAACAGAGGGAATTGACGATGTTACAGGTGAACCCTTAGTACAGCGAGATGACGATAAGGAGGCGACGATAACGAAGCGTTTGGAGGTCTACCATGACCAAACTGAGCTTCTAATTAGTTACTATTCCGAACGCGCTCAAAAAGTAGATGGTCATGCGCCCTTGTATAAAAAATTTACAGGTATTGGCTCCCTAGAATCAATACGAGATGAAATATTCAAGGCTCTTGATGCGCAATAGGAACCAAATCAAACAAGAATCACTGTTCTCAACATAAGGATGACGGTTCATCTAACCGCCTAGTTAATACGATGAAAAAAATATCCAATGCATTTTATGCTCAGTCTGGCGGCGTCACAGCTGTCATTAACGCTTCAGCCGCTGGGGTTATCGAAACGGCCCGAAAAAACAAAAATAAAATTGGAAAAGTGTTTGCTGGAAGAAATGGCATCATTGGTGCGCTCACGGAGGACCTGATTGATACCTCTAAAGAATCAGCATCTGCAATTGCAGCGCTTAAGCACACACCCGCTGGCGCGTTTGGATCCTGTCGATATAAACTCAAGTCGCTGGAAGAAAACAGAGCCGAATATGAGCGCTTAATAGCTGTTTTCAAGGCCCACAACATCGATTACTTCTTCTATAACGGAGGCGGAGATTCAGCGGACACCTGCCTTAAAGTATCGCAGATCTCGAAAACACTGGGATTTCCTATACAAGCCATACACATCCCTAAGACGGTAGATAATGATTTACCAATCACCGACTGTTGCCCAGGGTTTGGGTCAGTAGCAAAATATGTTGCCGTGTCGACACGAGAAGCAAGCTTCGATGTCGCCTCTATGGCTAAAACATCAACTAAAGTTTTTATTCTCGAGGTGATGGGAAGACACGCGGGGTGGATAGCAGCCGCAGGTGGCCTAGCATCCACAGAAGAAAGCCCACTGCCGATTATTATTCTATTTCCAGAAGTGGTTTTTAATCGTAAAAAATTCATACAAAAGGTGCATGATAAGGTCAGAAGATACGGCTATTGTTCAATTGTTGTCTCAGAGGGTGTCAAAGGATCTAATGGGAAATTTTTATCAGATCAAGGGCTAACCGATGCCTTCGGGCATGCACAATTGGGCGGCGTGGCACCAGTCATCGCAAATATCATTAAGGAAGACCTCGGTCTTAAGTATCATTGGGGGGTGGCGGACTATTTGCAAAGGGCCGCAAGACATATCGCATCCCAAGTAGATGTGGACCAAGCTTACGCATTAGGCGAATCGGCAGTCAAACTCGCGCTCCAAGGTCACAATGCCGTTATGCCCACCATCGTAAGACTATCAGATAGCCCCTATCGCTGGAAAATAAGCAGCACTCCACTAACAAAAGTAGCCAATGTAGAGAAAAAAATGCCAAAAAAATTCATCAGCAGTGATGGATTTGGGATAACACCCAGTTGCGTACGCTATCTGCAACCCTTAATCAAGGGTGAGGCCTATCCACCGTATAAAAATGGCCTACCAAAATATGTTGTACTCAAAAATAAATCTGTTCCAAAAAAAGTGGGGTCTGACTTTAAAATTTAGTTATTTTCAATGAATGGCTGAAATTAACCACCATTTTCAGGTACAATTTCGCGCAACAAAAATTAAAAAAGGGAACCATCCGACTATTTTGTGGGGCCGTTCCCGGATGATTTTAGGGTATTTGGCCGACCCTTATCGGCCAGCTAACTACATAAAGTAAGGGGGGACATTGATGTCTTCAGGTCTAATGATTGCGTTAGTTTGTTCGATCGTAGCCTTAATTTACGGAGCGCTTTCGATCCGATGGATTCTGCGACAACCAGCCGGCAATAGCCGCATGCAAGAGATTGCCACAGCCATTCAGCAAGGTGCGCAGGCTTATCTAAACAGACAATACCAGGCCATTTCGATTGTCGGAGTAGTCCTATTTATTGCACTTGGGTTCGGACTAGATTGGTATACAGCAATCGGGTTTGTTGTTGGTGCCGTTCTTTCTGGAGCTGCAGGCTATATCGGCATGTACATTTCAGTACGTGCGAACGTTCGAACAGCAGAAGCAGCGAATCATGGTATCAACGCGGCATTGAACGTCGCATTTAGAGGCGGGGCCATTACAGGAATGCTGGTCGTAGGTCTTGGACTACTCGGGGTAGCCGGTTATTTTGGTGTTATCTCACACCTAACGGGTGATACCGATAAAGCGTTACATGCACTGATCGGACTTGCTTTTGGTGGATCACTCATTTCTATCTTTGCCCGGCTCGGTGGCGGAATCTTTACTAAAGGTGCTGACGTTGGAGCTGACTTGGTTGGAAAAGTTGAGGCAGGCATCCCAGAAGACGACCCAAGAAACCCGGCCGTTATTGCTGATAATGTTGGCGATAATGTTGGCGATTGTGCTGGTATGGCTGCTGACCTATTCGAGACCTACGCCGTCACTATTGTAGCGACTATGCTCTTGGGTGGGCTGATGATAGCCGAGATTGGTGATAATGCAATAACGTATCCGCTTGTACTTGGTGGCGCTTCGATTATCGCCTCCATTGTTGGCACCTTCTTCGTGAAAACCTCAGAGGGTGGCAGTATTATGGGAGCGCTCTACAAAGGCGTGATTGTGTCTGGAGTGATTGCTGCCATTGCCTTTTATTTCATTACGGAATGGATGTTGGGCAGTGAGTCCATCAATCTTTTCTACGCATCTCTAGTCGGGCTAGCATTAACGGGGGCAATGATTGTCATCACCGAGTACTACACCTCGACTGAATATGCACCAGTTAAGCACGTTGCAGCTGCTTCACAAACAGGTGACGCGACAAACATTATCGCAGGCCTAGGCGTATCGATGAAATCCACTGCACTTCCTGTATTGGCTGTATGTATCGCGATAGGGGCATCCCATTCATTGGCAGGCATCTATGGGATCGCAATAGCTGCGACCGCGATGCTCTCGATGACTGGCATGGTCGTAGCGCTTGATGCATATGGTCCGATCACGGATAACGCTGGTGGTATTGCCGAAATGGCAGAATTACCATCCAAAATACGCGATATTACTGATCCTCTAGACGCTGTGGGTAATACGACCAAAGCAGTTACTAAAGGCTATGCGATCGGCTCTGCCGGTTTAGCTGCTTTAGTACTGTTTGCAGATTACACACACAATCTAGAGGCAGCGGGCAAACTCTTTGAGTTCTCACTCTCAGATCCTTCAGTCATTATCGGATTATTCCTCGGAGGCATGATCCCTTACCTCTTTAGTGCGATGGCCATGGAAGCGGTAGGTCGTGCTGCCGGATCCGTCGTAAACGAAGTAAGACGTCAGTTCCGAGAAATTCCAGGCATCATGGATGGCACAGGAAAACCAGATTACTCTACGGCTGTGGATTTGCTCACACGCTCTGCCATCAAAGAAATGATGATTCCATCACTGCTGCCGGTCTTGGCACCAGTTGTTGTCGCATTCGGCATGAATTGGTTGATGGGGCCAGGTGAAGGAATTAAAGCGCTAGGTGGATTACTGATCGGGACTATTATTACGGGTATCTTTATAGCAATCTCAATGACCACTGGTGGTGGCGCTTGGGATAATGCTAAAAAATACATCGAAGATGGTCATTTTGGTGGGAAAGGTTCTGATGCTCACAAGGCTTCTATAACCGGAGATACTGTTGGTGATCCATATAAGGATACAGCAGGCCCAGCGGTTAACCCTCTGATCAAAATCATTAATATTGTGGCTCTTTTACTGGTTCCACTTTTGTAAGAAAATTAAACAACGAAAAAAGGCTCCTATTAGGAGCCTTTTTTTAAACCTCACGCATCAATCACTCTTCTTCGACTGCTTTATGCCTGCTGTCACTGCAAGCCGCATAGCTTGCTCACGGGGCATATCAATATGAGTGAGTCTAGAGCGCGGCACAAAAATAGTATAGCCACCAATCTGGTAACTCATCGGAAGGTAGACAGCAACCCGACCTTCAGGAACCATATCTGGAGGCAAATCTGAGAACTCTTCTCGAGTTAAAAAACCTAATAGCCTCACGTCGAGATTAGGCATGTCAACCATCACGACCTGAAAGTTTTCGCCTTTATCATCTCCAGAGAATAGTCCGAAAAACTCCTTCAAAGCACTGTAGATTGTTTTAATGAGAGGCAATTTTAAGAAAAATCGCTCAGTTAAACTGAAAATGAATCGAATAAAATATGCCCGCATTAAGATGCCGATGACAAACACCGTGAGGCATCCTGCAGCCAGCCCCATACCTGCGACGTAAGTCCCATCAGGCAAAATCATTTGTAAGGGGTAAACCATAAACGACTCCGCCGTCGTGAAAAGCCAAACCAATAAATAAATAGTCGCTAACACTGGTAACGCAGTAAACAGACCTGTCAAAAAAATTCTACTTATAAACTTCATCACAATCGCGCTCTCCAAAATTGTTTATGATTTTTTCCTAAGAACAGTATATTCAAGTTTTTGTGCTAAATGATTCGATCCAAAGTCGTTTGGCACGTTAGTCGGCAGCGGCCGACGACTTAGGATGGTTTAATTTCTGATATAATTTTTTTAACGCAAGACCTGTAGCCGAATGGTCTTTATGAGACAGATCAACGGCCTGCCCCTCAAACATAAGGTATCCACCACTGTCTCCCCCTTCCGGGCCTAAGTCAATGACCCAATCCGCACTGCTGATCAGATCAATATTGTGCTCAATAACCACAACCGTGCCACCCACGCCAGCTAAACGCGTGAGTGTCTCAATTAATTTTTCGACATCGGCCATATGCAAACCAACAGTAGGTTCATCAAGAACGAAGAGCGTTGTTTCAGGACTCTTCTTAGCCAATAGACCCTCTGCATCAGCGCTAAACTTAGAGAGCTCCGAAACAAGCTTAATTCTTTGCGCCTCACCCCCAGACAAAGTACTACTGTGCTGGCCCAGTGTTAAGTACCCCAAACCAAGCTCGTTGAGTAGTTTAAGTTTTTTCTTAATACGAGGATGAGCGCTGAAAAGCTCCAGCGCGTCTTTAATACTGAGATTTAAAACATCGGCTATCGAATGACTGTTATACCTAATCTGCAATGTGTCTTTACTAAATCGATCACCACCACAGACCTCGCAAATGGATCGCACATCAGGTAAAAAGTTCATCTCTATTTTTTGTATTCCTTGACCTTCACAACCTTCACATCGCCCACCCTTTGTATTAAACGAAAATCGAGGCGCACCAAAACCTCGGATACGGGCTTCAGTTGTGGATGCGAAAAGCGTTCTTACATCATCCCAAATCCCAGTATAAGTTGCGGGACATGAACGTGATGTTTTCCCGATCGGATTCTGATCTACTTCTATGACTTTAGAAACACGCTCAAACCCAGTGATACCTGAACAATTATAAAAAGTTGCATTCTGATTTGTGGATACACCATCCATAATCAGTCTATCCATATTCTCACGCAACACCCCTCTAATCAGACTGGATTTACCACTGCCAGAGACTCCCGTTACTACCGTCAAACAACCAATCGGTATACGAACATCCACACCTTTGAGGTTGTTACGTACCGCTGATTTAATACATAAAAATTCAGAAAATTGATCAACACGTCTTTCTCCAGTAGGGGAGTAATGCTTGGGGAATTTCAAATATTGGCCCGTGATTGAAGACGCGTCAAGCATGATCTCCTCAGGTGAACCCGACGCAATGATATGACCGCCTTCGCTACCTGCTCCTGGCCCCAGATCAACCACAAAATCTGCCTGAGTAATCGTATCTTCATCGTGCTCAACAACAACAAGAGTATTGCCCTTGTTTTGTAAACTTTTTAATGTCCGCAGTAAGACTTCATTGTCTCTCGGGTGAAGACCAATCGTAGGTTCATCTAGAACATAGACAGCACCTCTTAAGTTTGAACCCAATTGGGCTGACAGCCGCATTCTCTGAGCCTCTCCACCACTGAGTGTGGGGGCAGATCGATTTAAAGTGAGATAAGACAAACCAACCTCAGTCATGAATTTCAATCGGGACAACACTTCGTCAAGCAAATCCTTGGCGATCAATTGTTCACGCGAGGTAAGCGTGATGTCTGAAAGTATCTGATGCAACGAACCCACAGGAGTGGAAACCAAATCCGAGATGGAAAGATCATTCCAAAAGACGCTCACCGCTTGTCGGTTCAAACGATATCCATGACAGGATTCGCAGATCACACCCGCCGGGTCGTGCGTATGTTTAGCTCTCTCAGCTTCCGCCTCAATTTCATCCTTGAGATGCCTGACAACTCTTATTTTTACATCTTGAAACTGACCTGTTCCCTGACACGGCTCACACCATCCATATTTTGAATTAAAGGAAAATAGACGCGGATCAAGCTCTTCGAAGGATTTTTGGCAAGAAGGGCAGGCACGCTTAATGGAAAAACTTTCCTGTTCAAAAGCACCACCTTCTAGCAAGGTATCAATATCAGAGATGACATGAAAAAATCCATCCCCGTAATTCAAAGCGGACTCAACAATATCTATCAACTCAACACGCAGTGACTCAGACACCTTAATACTAGCTACTGGAAGCTCAACAGTATGTTCCACATATCGATCTAAGGCTGGGAAATCACCTGTCGCCACAAAAACGTTATCGACCAATAGATGGGCAAAACCTTTCTTTCGATAAGTCTCAGCCAAATCCTTATACACACCCTTTCTTGCACGAACCAAAGGTGATAAAAAACCAATATGTCGACCGGTATAATCTTGCAAGAGGCGATCTACAATTGCGGTCCGTGTTTGCGGCTCAATTTTCACCTGACAATCAGGACAAAATTGATCACCGATCTTGGACATCAATAGGCGCAAATAATGGTACGTCTCTGTTACCGTTCCCACAGTACTTTTAATCCCACCTCGACTGGTACGTTGCTCAATGGCTACTGCTGGAGGAATACCATACACCGCATCCACATCGGGCTTTTTCCCTACTTGGATAAATTGTCTAGCGTAGGCATTCAACGACTCCAAATAACGCCTTTGACCTTCACCGTAAATAATGTCAAACGCTAAAGAGGATTTCCCGCTACCACTAAGACCGGTGATCACCGTCAATTTTTCGTGAGGAATATCCAAGCTAACATTTTTCAAATTATTTTCTCTGGCATTCCGGATTGAGATCGCACTTGGAAATGAGTCGCGGGCTTTTTCATCCCGAGCGATCTGTCCATCCATCTGCTCGTAGCTTGTTCTACTCTCCTCACGACTTAACTCACACCCTGTTAAAGACGATGGATCTGCACATACATCCTCAGGCGAACCGAATGAGACGACCTGACCACCCCCATCCCCACCCTCTGGACCTAAGTCGATAATCCAATCAGAGGCTGCAATCAAGTCGAGATTATGCTCCACCATAACTACAGAAGCCCCAAGATTTACGAGTGCTCGCAGTGCCAGCAGTAACTTTTGGATATCATGAAAGTGAAGTCCAGTTGTTGGTTCATCGAGTAAAAAAAGTGTTTTAGCAACCGACTGGCTTGAAGCTTCAGAGATATAACTGGCAAGTTTTAGCCTCTGAGCCTCACCCCCAGATAGCGTCGGCACAGGTTGCCCGAGTCTCAGGTAGCCCAGTCCGACATCAATTAGCGAATGTAACTTGCGACACACTTTTGGTACCTGTTTAAAGGCCTGGATGGCCTCAGATATTGTTAGGTTTAGAACATCGTCAATATTCACCATGCCTACGTTTGGTAAATCGATCTGAATCTTCAAAATATCCGAGCCGTATCTCTTGCCATCACATTCGTTACAGCGCAGATATACATCGGATAGAAACTGCATCTCTACCAGTTCGAATCCACTACCCAAACAAGTTTGACAGCGCCCTTTGCCCGCATTAAAGCTGAAATAGCTCTTGTCATATTTACCTTGGCGTGCACCTGCGGAGGCTGCAAAGATGTCTCGTATAGGATCGAGAGCACCGACGTAACTTAATGGATTAGAACGTGACGATTTACCAATTGGCCTTTGATCAAGCATGATGACACGGTCAATGAGATGTAAATTACTAAAACCGCGTAACCCATCATCAGAAATCCCCCGACCCGTTAAATTTCGGTTCATCTCCCTAAATAGGGTGTCCTCTACGAGGGTCGATTTTCCGGATCCGGAAACTCCTGTAATAGAGACCAGATGTCCGAGCGGGATATCCACATCAATATGCTTAAGATTATTACGGCAAGCACCTAAAATGCTCAGCCACTGCGTTTGCGGCGATTTAATTGGCCTGCCCGCTACCGAGTCACCGATTGTCCGCTCACCCAAGAGATATTGAGCCGTAAGCCCAGAGGTTGTCGTAAGGTCCCGGTTTCGTCCAAAAAACTCAATATGACCACCACCCTCTCCCGCTCCCGGTCCGATATCGAGCAAAAAACCAGCAGACCGTATAATTTGTGGATCGTGCTCAACAACTACAATCGTATTACCATTGTTCCTAAGTCTCTGAATTACAGTGATAATTCTATCCACATCTCTAGGGTGTAAACCAATGGATGGCTCATCCAGTAAAAACAAAGTTTGAGTCAGTGACGCTCCTAACGCCGTCGCCAAATTTAGCCGTTGGGTCTCACCCCCTGATAGGGTTCTAGACTGTCTATCCAGCGTCAAGTAACCCAAACCCACCTCTTCAAGGAACTCTAATCTGGATATGATTTGATCGAGAACCAACTGGCTTGATTCATCTTTGCTGCCTCTTTGCCAGCTTTCTTTTTCTTCATTGATAAATCGCTTTAAATCCCAAATAGGTAAGGTATTCAACTGATGTATTGATAACCCCCTGATTGATTTTAATTGCTCTAGAGTCCAATCCAGCCCTGGATGTTCGAAAAGATTCACCGAACTCTTCGCAAAACCGATTCGCCAGAGCAGGGCATTGGGCTTTAAACGACTCCCATGACAATCTGGACAAGGGGAATATGATCGGTACTTCGCGAGGAGCACTCGAATGTGCATTTTGTATGCTTTTGTCTCAAGCCAATCAAAAAAGTGTCTGACCCCATACCAATATTTGGGCCACGACTTGCGCCAACTGACCCATTCTGGCTCTCCCTCTAAAACCCACTCTTTGTGCGTATCGGACATCTCACGCCAAGGCATATTCAGAGGCACACCTCGCCGCTGCGCGTATTCGATGAGGTCATCCTGGCACCCGGAATAACTATCTGTCTGCCATGGTCGTATCACGCCTTCAGAAAGGGATAGTTTAGGTTCTACAACAACAGAATCCATGTCCACACCAATCACACGACCAAATCCACGACAGGTCGAGCACGCACCAACGGGCGAATTGAAAGAGAAAAGTCCCGGGCTGGGCGGCGAGTAATCAATATCACAGCCAGCGCAATGAAAACGATTACTAAAATTTAGAGATGCACCTGGAGCATCCCCCTTCATGTGAAGTGTGGCTGAGCATTTACCTTGCCCTATCCGGAATGCAGCCTCTAGACCTTCTCTCATCCTCGCATCTTCGACACGATTGATATCAAAACGATCAATAATCACATGTGATTGCCCCATCAATTCAATGAAACGATCATATCCCTGCGCCTTCAGATACCCCTCTATCTCTTCCTTCGTAAAATTATCCGGGACGATAACTGGCGCAGACACCACAACTCGACTCCACCCCTTATCACGAAGCACGACAATAATGTTGTCGACATCATCAATCTCAATAGGTTGCGAACAGCTTCGGCAATAGAGGCTTGCGTACTTGGCAAACAGTAACTTCAAGTAATCCGCCAATTCGGTCATCGTGCCAACGGTAGAACGCGATGTCTTAACTGAGTTGACTTGGTGAATAGCGATAGCTGGAGGAATACCCTCTATACTCGCAACCGACGGACGATCCATTCGATCGAGAAATTGTCTGGCATAAGAAGAGAAAGTCTCCACATACCGTCTTTGTCCTTCCGCATAGAGCGTATCAAAAACAAGGGAAGACTTACCAGACCCAGACACTCCAGTGACCGCAATCACTTCTCCCAAAGGCAAATCCAGATCAATATTCTTAAGATTATTTTGAGTTGCTCCTCTAATTTTGATATATTTTTTCATGCTTAATTATTTGCTAGAAGCTCCAAATTAAATTTAATGAACAGACTGTAAGATAGACTAATGTTAAAGAAATAGGTTTAAAAAACTCAAACGAAAAAGTTAACCGAATATGATGCAATTTATTAAAAGAATTTCTCGATTACTTGATCCGAGACCAACGAACTCCAATAATAACTCGGCGCCAACTGACATTAGTCACGCACTGGCTTCTTTACTGTACGAAGCCGCTCGAGTTGATACTGACGTAACAAATAAAGATTTAGAAATAGCTGCAGAATCACTGCGGCATCTCATTAGTATTAGTAAGGCCGAGGCCGATCAACTCTTAATTGATGCATCACAACCTCACAATCGGCCCACCGCATACCATCCGCTTACAAAAATCATTAACGAGCAATTCTCGTATGGTCAAAAGTGTGCGCTTATAAAAGCCATGTGGTCAGTGGCTCATTCTGATAATTACGTTGACCCAAATGAAGACCATATCATTCGAAAAATATCGGATTTATTATATGTGGCTCATCGAGATTTTATCCATGAAAAGATTAATGCTAGGGAGTCCGAATCGCTTAAATCAATAACCCCAACTGACCCAACAGAATAAACGCGAACTTAAATCACCGAATCGCCTCAAAAAAGAAGAGCATACATAAAATCACTATTTCTAGCGCGCAAAAAAGGCTATAACATCATGCATGCTTTTTCTCTATCAGGGATTGCTTTTAAAGTTTTAATCGTCAGCTCCTTATCTCTATCTCAAGCTTGGTCGATTGATCTTGACGCCTCATGTAACACCCCAGGAACTTGGGTTATTCCAGACGACCCGGATTTATTCCCCGTCAAGCATTCATCGGTCCTCAGTGGTGCCGAAGACATGGATTTCATTTTGTTAGGCGAGCAACATGACTTAGCCCCTCACCATCGTTGGCAAACTCAAATGCTCTCAGCGTTACTCGCCCAAAAAGATCACATTGCAATTGGCTTGGAAATGCTGCCGCGCGCGAGCCAACCTACGTTAGATTCCTGGGTTAACGGAGAATTAACATTAAAAGAATTTTTGTCACAGTCAAATTGGTATGACTTGTGGCGCTTTGATATCGAGCTCTATGCCCCAATATTAAACTTCGCTAGGGACAACCAAGTCCCATTGTATGCACTAAACATATCGAAAGAACTTATATCGGAAGTATCTGCGAATGGGTGGCATGCAAATAGCGCAAAGACGGATCTAGATATCTCAGAGCCCGCTCCTGCCTCTGCAAGGTATCGCGCAGCACTTACAGAAGTTTTTCACCAACATGAGGGCAGTGACGACAAACAACTGGATTACTTCATAGAAGCTCAGCTGACGTGGGATCGAGCCTTCGCGGAAAGGTTAGTAAAGGCGAAAAAAGATACCTCTCGCGTAGTCGTTGGGATTCTCGGATCGGGACACTTAACATACGGCTACGGAGTAAAACACCAACTGAATTCGATTGATGACTTTAACATCTTGACCTGGATTCCAACAGCGTCTGGCAAACCATGCACTTCGTTAGATCTTAAGGACCAAGATGGCAATTTAATCGCGGATGCAATATTCATAACACCAAAGATCTCCATGGAAAGTAAAAAACATAAATTAGGAGTTTTCTTAATCGATAGTGACAACGGAATAGTAGTAGGCGATGTACTAGAAAACAGTATCGCAGCGCAATCAGGACTTCAAACGAACGACATCATTTTTGAAGTTGCTGGTCAAGCCGTCTCGACAAGCGCTGAACTGATTGCGCTGATTCAAAACCAAACGGCGGGTTACTGGTTGCCTATTAGAATCAAACGTAATGATCAACCCTTAGACCTCATCGCCAAAATACCCCCTAATAATCATTAAATGAAACTTTCTCGAATTCGCCTAGACCTAGGCGTTTGGTTCTTCAGCTTAATACTTGGATGCGGTTCATTACAAGTTCTTGCAACTGAAGTACCTCACGTAGTCCTTGATATCACATATGAAGAACATACAAGACAAGTACATATCCAAGCCAAAACCAACCTTTCACCACAATCACCAAAATTCTTTTTATCAAAAGATGCAACGCTGTATTCTGTAGATACAACACGCCCTCTCGCAGTCGCAGTATCCCAATCAATTGACACGCACATCTTCTCTCTCATTAACGGGCAGCGAGAAACCTCTGTAACAATCAAGTATTCCTTGATGCTGCCTGAATCAAACAAACCGGGCGTAATGGCTGACATGTCTGGTCGCGCAGATTGGTCAGGAAGCTCCTCAGGAGCTTTCTTACCTGGCAGTAGAATTTGGTATCCATTTTTCAATAAGGCCAGCACGACGCATCTGACGGTTAAAACAACACGAGGGTTATTAGCAATTGCGCCCGGATTACAAACTGAGCAAAGAGAACAAGACAGTTATCAATTCAGCGTATTTGACATGCCTCAACCCATCGTCGGAATAGACTTGATGATAGGCACTTGGGTTGTCAACAAAAAAATGATGTCTGGACTAAACAAAGAAATCACCATTCAAACCTACTTTAACGAAGGGAATAGCGATTTATCCGAGGAATATTTGACACTTTGCGAACGTTACATACACTTTTACGAGAAGCTCATTGGTCCCTATCCTTACTCCAGCTTTACTGTTGTATCCAGCCCCTTCCCAACAGGACTAGGTATGCCTTCTTTAACTTATTTAAGCGAGAAAATATTAAAGTATCCGTTTATCAAAAATCGTTCATTGCCGCATGAAATAGTCCACAACTGGTGGGGCAACGGCATTCAACCGACGCACACTTCAGGCAATTGGTCAGAAGGGCTCACTACGTACTTAGCGGATTATTGGCAAGCCGAGTTAACCAATGAAGAACTTGCCAAAGAGATGCGCTATGGGTGGCTCAGGGACTACGCATCGATCTCTAATGAGGACGAACGATCTCTTCATAATTTCACATCAAGGTATCACACGGCATCATCGACTATAGGCTACGGAAAAAGTGCAATGGTTTTCCATATGTTGAGGAACCTAATCGGAGATTCACAATTCATAAACTGTCTTCAAGAATTCTGGCTCCAGCACCAATTTGACTCAGCAGGCTTTCATGACATTCGAGATACGTGTCAAAAACACACATCAATCGATCTGACAAAATTTTTTGACTCATGGATTCCAAGTGTGGGTGCGCCAAGGATTAGCATAGAGTTAGGCAACGACGTCTCATCTAAACCACAACTATCTGCCAGTCAAAACGGAGGGTGGATCTTTGTTCTGGATGTTGAGATCTCATCACAAGAGGAGACACACAGCCTCACGTCACTCATAACTGACAGGTCGACGAAACTGAATCTACCCGATATTAAACGTAACTCTCTTCTCGTCAAAGTAGATCCTGATTTTAATGTGTGGCGAGAGCTATACCCTCATGAGCGAGTAAGTACTCTACGTGATTTTGTAGTTGCAAAACACCCCATCTATATCCAATTAAATCCAAATATTATTGATGGCTCAGAATTAATATCAAGTCATTTTCTTGAGCATCGAATAAAAGAAAAATATCGTTATGAATTTAACAATCCGGAAAACGACATCACGATCGTTTTAGGGGGGGTTCATGAAATTATTGAACGCCTTAATAAATCGGGTGCCTCAATAGACTTTGATGAGTTAGCTAGCAAGGTGGATTCGGAATTTCTCATGGTATCGACACACATCTCAAATACCCCTACCTTACTGATTGGCGTCTCCGCATCCATGACGGAAGAGAAGCTAGCAATGCTCATTAGGCGCTCCCGTCATTATGGGAAGCACTCTTGGTTGTCGGTCAGCAAAACGGGGAAGACCCACAAGGGGCAGTGGTCCATCAAAGAGCAATACTTCGAATTCTGACCCAGACGACTCATTAACTAACCTACCCCACATCACCGCTGCTAGTTATTGGTTTTTCAATTGGCAAATCAAATTCTGAGCCAAAACGATCTGCGCCTTATCTAAAACATCTAGTCGGATATCAAACGGTGGGGTCAAATCAATACACAAAAAAGCAAACCCAATCGATCTGTCGTTTAAACGCCTAAGAGCCTCTAAGTACAGTCCAGCCTGAATAAGATAGCCATTACGATCACGACTCTTAAGAAATCGTTTTTGGTTCTTCCCGGAAAATGTTTTCAAATCGACAACAAGATCCTGAGTAACAAGGTCCGGTCTTGCGCGCCACTGGCAACATAACTCGTCTTTCCAATAGATTGAGGTCTCCGCTTGCCCAGACTTGACCCATTTAGAAAACAAATGTTCGGACCAATGATTGAGTTTCTCTCGGGCTCCGTTAATGCGATGCAAGTCAGATTGGCCTAAGCAATAACCTGACGATCTCTTAGTGCCCGCTAACCAGTCGTCTCTAAGTGTTGGTAGATCAAGCTCAAAATCCTCGGGTTCTTCTAGCATCAAACGGTGAAACACGGAGCCTAACCCTACTCCCCTATCTCTCGAATTTCGAGCGCCTGTTGCTTCATAGTATCGAGATCTAAGATTAGAACTAGACACAAAATCCGTTCGAGCAAGATACTCATGAAGAGTATCCTGAATAGCCAAACACTCACCAGGCTTGAGTATTAACGAAGAAATATTTGGGCGCCCGCTCATACTCACGGGCTCAATCAATTAATTGGTTTATTAGTCGACCTTCTCCCGACGAATCTAATCTTGGCAATAACCAACCTCCAATCACATCTACAAGCGCGTCAAATTGGTAAGGGGGATTAACTATCAAAACCCCACATGCATTCATGAGGCCTGGAAACTTAGTTTTTGATAGACAAATCTCTGCTCGAAGTATCAATTTATTCCCACGCGTCTTAAGTTTTCGAATTAACCGAAATGTAACCTCGTCGTTCATCACGGGATACCAAACTGCAAAAACTCCTGTGGAAAACTTTTTTAGCCCAAGTTCTAAAGAGGATGCAACGCGATCAAACTCTGCAGGACGATCATAGGAGGGGTCCATAAAGATCAGACCTCGACGCTCATCAGGCGGCAGTACGGACTTAGTCAGCGAGAACCCATCCTCAATGCGAACCGAAGTTCGAGGCCACCCTCGGACTACCCCTCTCAATTGCTCCGCATCTGAAACATTAAATTCATTAAGGACTAGACGATCGCTAGACCGCAATAAGCTGCGCGCAATAACTGGAGACCCTGGATACCATCTGAGCAATCTATTCTCATTATTGAGCTTAAGTATTCTTAGGTAAGGCTCCATAGCTGTAGGGTAATCAGCAGGGTCAAAAACTTGACTCACTCCCTGGTTAAACTCTTTGTTTTTATCTGCCCATGGATGCATCAAATCGTAACGCCCCAAACCCGCATGAGTATCCACATATACGATGGGTCGATCTTTTTTTTGCAAACTGATGATTAATTGCGACAGCAAGGCATGCTTAAAGACATCAGCAAAGTTACCTGCATGAAAATAATGTCTGTACGCGAACATATCTAGATAAGCTGCCTTGAACTCACTTGAGGCCGGTATACTTTTTATTAGTCCCCTTACTCAAAGCTATAGGGTATTTTTTTTGATTAAGTGATATTTTTTTAAGGCTAGCATCTATCAGGTCAATCTCGAGCACATCTGCCAAGCGAACTAGGTATAGAAGTATATCCGCCATCTCAAAAGAGACCTCCAACTTTTTGGACTCATCGAGTCGGGAGGATTCCGGCTCGCTGAGCCACTGAAAATGTTCCAGCAACTCACCTGCCTCGGCCGACAATGCCATTGATAAATTCTTAGGACTATGAAACTGCTCCCAATCACGATCCTTTGCGAACTTTCTCAGCTCTAGAACCAACGTTTTTAATCCAGTCGTAGTCATGCTGGGGATAAAACGAATTCAATACGTTTTACGTCAAATCCGGCTGGGAGTCAGTAGGCTTGCGCGGTGATCGTCTTCCTGTCCCACGCCTTCTCCTTTGTCCAGACGGCCTCGATTCACTCGGTATTCCACTTGCGTCTCCACCTTGCTCTCCCGAAGGAGCTCGCGAAGATCTATCACCACCCGAACCAGCATCTACCGTCTTTCTCATTTGCGGTCTCGATGGATTACGCGGCTTTGGACCCAGACCAAGAAGTGCACCTACCGCTTCATAGCCGAAACGATGAGCACGATCAGATGCACTTGCCTTAGGGCCAATAATATGGAGCGTCATCAACCCTTTGTCTTTAATGAAGTCAGCAATAACTTTCGCAGCTTGCCCTGACTGGAGATCTCCACCGTCTATCAAGCGGTACGGTTTCCCAAGTTGAACACAGTAATCGAGCGCCTCTTCGGGTTCATCTTCAATATCGTGAAAATAAATAACCGCTGTCCCATCACTCTGTTTAACATTTTGTCGAATGCTCTCACTGGTGTTCTCTCCCACCAACTCGACCACCGGATAATTATCAGGGATAAACCCATCCTCCGCCATTCGACCTTCGGCACACGCTCCCCCACATTCCGCACCCAATTCAATCGCAGCATCAAGCACACCACGACCAACACCGGTTTGGGCATTCGATACTATCTTCAATCGGCCACTTTGGAGTCCGGAAATTCCAGATTGACCAGAAGGGGGAGGGGGTTTCTTAAAGCGAAAATCTCTGCTGTTTCTTGACACCTAAACCTCGACTAACAGGAACAATGGGGAGAACATGAGCGTCCCTAACATTAGGGGCTACCACGTTCAATGAACAAACATACAAATTTTTTATAATCTTTAACTAGCTGATGTGCCGAATAATCGATCGCAGAGCATTGAAAATAATACCCCGCTCTACGGTTGCAATCCGCCCTAGCTCATTCGTTTTTTAAATTTAAGAACAACTGGCAAAATCTTTGCCAAGTCTTCTGTAATCCCGAGGGCTTTTTGGTCACGCAGAGAGCTAGCTATAAGAACTAATTTCCATCACTTTTTGAGGGGCCTGACTCGGAATTTAAGCCCAAAGTGGTTCTTTGCTCTATTTCGTATGGATTAATGTAACACTTTTTACGAATCTGTCAAATTATTAATAAAATGCAGCACGCATACACTCAACCCTCCAACATTCGATACCTAAGTGGTACTTTGTCGAACTTGCCAACCTTTGATATCCTTATCGCTGATAGAGAAATTTAAACCCTATTGCAAGGAGTAATCATTCAATGGCTAACGAACAAAGATCAATTGACGAACTGAGCATGGACCAAGCCAATTTGTTTCGAGAAGAAACCGTCACAGATCGGCAAGTAGGCACAATACGCATATCAAATCCAATTACCACGAACGGAGATAATGATCCTGAACGACAAACGATTTATGCTGGAGAAACCCAAATCATGACGCCGATGGGGGCGCTTCCTATTGCTTTTCAAATAGAAGCGAAGTCATTATCAGAAGCTGTAGAAAAATATGGTGACGCTGGCAAAGTTGCTGTAGAAAAAGCAATTAAGGAGATCCAAGAAATGCGACGAGAACAAGCCTCATCGATCGTTTTGCCTGGAAGTATGCCAGGAGGAATCTCAGGCGCAGGCCCTGGCGGTGGATTTAAACTACCCTAAAAAAGGGGTCAGGATGATCCGTCTGAAACCGCACCGATCCGGATTAAATCATTAATTTGGTCCTCACTGTACGCGAGCTCGTTCAACACCTCTCGCGTATGCTGGCCCAAGGTTGGTGCCGGAGTGACTCTCTCTGGTGATGAATGAGACCAATTGCTGGGCGTCTTTATCGCGTACAAACTGCCTTCAGTTGGGTGTTCTTCATTAATGAAAAACCCTGTCTCTCGGAGATGGTCATCCGACAACAAGTCGTCTACGGTATTCATTTTAGCCACAGGAACATCAACGTCCTGAAAAAATGACATCCAATAGTCCGTATCCTCATCTTTAATCATCTCTGATAGAAGATCATATATCTCACTAATATTTGCGGCTCGAGCGGAATGCGTTATAAACTTTGGATCATTCATCATTTCAGGTCGATTCATGGCCGCCCAAAACCTAGTCCATTGCGCTTCGTTATACACTAAGGCGCAAATAAATCCATTTTTCGTCTCATAAACGCGTCGGTGTTTTAGCCGTTCATAGCCAGAAGGTCCGATCGGGGGTTTAAAACTCAGGCCAGCCATGTGATCCCCCAACACGAAGTGTGATATCGACTCAAACATTGGAACCTCTACCGATTGACCTCGACCCGACTTCTCCCGCTGATATAAGGCTGCTGTTACGGCATAAACAGCATGCAATCCAGTCACGCGGTCTGCAAAATTAAGAGGTACATAACGAGGTGTTTCCTGACCTTCCTTCGAAACAAGCCAAGGCACGCCGGTGCTGCCTTGAATCAGATCATCATAAGCCGCCCGCCCCGCTCGAGGGCCACTTTCTGAGTACCCATAAGCGCCCACGTAGATAATATTTGGGTTCAGCGCACTCACATCATCGTAAGCCAACCCCAATCGCTCCATAGCATTTGGTCTCACGTTGTAAATTAAAACGTCGCTGCGCAAAATTAACTTTTTAATAACGTCAATCCCAGAGGGATGTTTCAAATCAACAGCAATACCCTTTTTTCCACGGTTCAAATGTAAGTACAAATGCCCCATATGCGGATTTGCCATAGGCCCGACGTCCCTCATATTATCACCTGAGAAGGACTCAACTTTAACCACCTCCGCACCTAACTCGGCCAGTATTTGGGTCGCGAAAGGGCCCATGACTACAGACGTTAGATCTAGAATTTTGACACCGTCAAGAGGGCCTGGCATAACACTACCTCATTCAATCGTAGACTAAAGTCTCCACCTCGGTAAAGATTCTGTCAGGTTTCTGAAATATTTCAATTAATACTTTTAACGGCAGTTACCTTGCTGGAGGTGCTGCAGGTCTATCCTCTCGATGTCGGAAGTTAATACGCGCCTTGGTTAAATCATAGGGAGAGATCTCAACCGAAACTCGGTCACCCGCAGTGATTCGAATTCTATTTTTGCGCATTTTCCCAGAAGCATAAGCAATGACCTCAATGCCATTTTCAAGCTCAACCCTAAAGGTCGTATTGGGCAACACCTCTTGAACAGTGCCGTCCATTTCAATTAATTCTTCCTTCGCCATTAAAACCCCTTTTAAATGTAACGGTGCTCGGAATCGGCTTCGATAAAAAACTCAAATCCGTCCGCGAGGGCTTATTCTAACTTCAAATGCGACTCAGAGTCGGCATTCTGATAGCCCGAATTTGCTGTACTACCATCAATTAGTCTGATCCAATAATGCAACCTATTGGTAATTTATTATAAAAACTGATGAATTTTTACGAAAAATACATTCTTCCTCCAATACTTAACCGCGCATGCGGACTGTCTTTACTGAAAAATCATCGAGAAGATATTGTTAGCCGAGCGAAAGGTGCGGTTCTTGAAATAGGTATTGGTTCCTCTCTGAATCGCGATTTCTATAAGCTGGATCAAATCACAGGAATAACAGGAATCGATCCCAACGAATCACTACTCAAAATAGCCCAGCGTAGCAATCCTAAAAAAAAATCTAAGATAACCCTAATTGGTGGAATTTCTGAGCAACTTCCATTTCTCGATCAACAATTTGATTCAGCAATCGTTACTTTCTCTCTTTGCACTATTCCTAATCCAGAAAAAGCAATTAGAGAAATCAAACGAACGCTGAAATCAAATGGTGTACTGCACTTTTGCGAACATGGCATCAGTGACAGCCCGCATCTCCAGAAATGGCAGCAGCTAATAGAGCCGATATGGAAGCCTTTAGCCGGAGGGTGCCACCTCACCCGAGATATTTTTGATCTGATCGCCAGTAACGGCTTTGAACTGTTTGATCACCAAACAATCCATGCTGAGCACGTACCCAAACTTGTCGGACACTTGTACAAAGGTTCGGCTAGGAAACTAAGCTAATTTCGTGTCGGCATCAGCAATTGACGTAGATCTTTCTTAAGTACTTTACCGTAATTATTTTTAGGCAAAGAATCAACAAACCGATAATTTTTGGGACGCTTAAATCGAGCGATTCTATCAAGACAAAACTCATCCAAAGCCTGCTCATCCGCAGAAGCACCCGGCAATAGAACAACAAAGGCCACAACGCTCTCACCCCATTCCTCGCTGAACTGACCAACGACAGCCACCTCACTAACTGATTGATGAGTTAACAAAATCTCTTCGATCTCACGAGGATAAATATTGGAGCCGCCACTTATAATTAAATCTTTCGATCGATCGATCAAAGTCAAGAATCCGTCACCATCAAAAAAACCAATGTCTCCCGTGTGTAACCAGCCATCTTTCCATGTGGCTTGAGTCGCCTCCTCATCATTCCAATATCCAGAGGCGACAACTGCACCTTTTACAATAATTTCACCCATTTGACCCACAGGCGCCGGAGACCCACGCTCACCAAGAATACTTACCGACACAACGCTTTGAGCAACGCCCACTGAAGCGAGACGCTCATCATATCTTTCATGTGACGAATCATTGATTGCTGCTCTAGACAAGACGGTGATCGTCATCGGTGATTCACCTTGCCCATAGATCTGAACAAACCGTGGACCTAAAATATCCAACGCTCGCTTAATATCATGAACATACATCGGCCCTCCACCATATACAATTGTTTTTAATCCTTTCATTGAATATTCAGAAACCTCTTGAGTTTGCACAAGTCGCTTGACCATCGTGGGCGCCAAGAACATAGATACGCCGTTCCATCCTTGTATTAGATCCAAGACCTCATTCGGATCAAATTGCCCACTGCAAGGTATGATTTGATTGGCACATCTCATCACATGAGGTAGATCATAAAAACCAGAGCCATGGGATAGCGGGGCCGCATGGATAATGCTATCTGAAGCACGTACATCATCAACGTCCACCAAGTAACTCATCCCCCCCATGAGCATATTGTGGTGCGAGATCATCACCCCCTTGGGCTTACCAGTCGTTCCGCTGGTATAAAACAACCAGGCAAGATCATCAGGTTGCCTGTCTTCCATATCAATCGCTTGGCGCGCATTGGTCAATGCACGATATTCATCAGAACCCACATCAATCACACGAGATACAATTGCAGAATGCGATGTCCCCGAAAAAGACTCTCCCGAGAAGCTCTTAAACACAAAACATACGGTCGACCCAGAGTGTTCCAACATATAGCTGATTTCTAAAGCGTGGAGCTTTGAGTTGATTGGCACAACTGATAAGCCAGCGTACCAAGCCGCATATCGAATGACGAGATATTCAGGGTGATTTGGCATCGCGATAGCAATCCGATCACCAGGCTGAAGGTATAGCTCTTCCCTCATGGAAGTTGCAAGGTAACGAACCCGCTCATAGAACAAACGATAGGTATATAACGTATTCATGCCGACCGATATCGCAGATCGATCAGGATATAATTGGTACGCTTTTTTCAGAATCTGTGCAATATTCATTGTTGGAAGAATCAATCACCCATTAATCTTTAATGATTCCAGCCTCGTGTTACATTATGACGCTGTACGCATAATAAATAATAATAATAATCAAATACGCATTACTGGGAGAAAAAAATGATCTTGCGATACGCCGTTAGCGCCATTACCAGCATTTTTCTAATACTCACGCAGTCGGCCTATTCTGCGAACGCGCCGGAGCTAAGCGTACGACATACCATTGAGATAGATGCCTCGACTGAAAAAGTGTGGGATGTAGTCAGCGATTTTGGTGGTTTGCACCATTGGCTCATTTTTATTGAGGATACTCAAATTACACTTGGAAAAAATAGGGAACTGGGTGCAATTCGATTATTGACCCGCGGCAACGGAACAAAAATCGAAGAGCGACTCGTGGAGTACGATCCTTACAACATGACCGCCTCTTACACATACGTGCAAGGCATACCGCTCTCGAGTGATTACTATTCAACGATGACGGTGACAGAGGCGAAAAATGGCAAATCACAGGTCGAATGGAAAGCCACATTTAAACGCGTGCACTACTGGACAGATACCCCGCCAGAGGGCAAAGACGATGCGTCTCTGGTAAAAATATACAACAAAGTCTATTCCATTGGGCTCGAGGCAATGAAGCAAAAAATTGAATCAGGAGCTCTATAACTATATTCACAAGACACTAAAATTCAAGATCGTGTTAAATGATTTTGATGAGTCTGGAATTCAACTCTAAGATGGCCAATGCCCACGATCATTCAATTTGAAAGTCGCACTGGAAACCTCATTATGTTTAAGGAGCACGCGATACCACTCCTTAAATTAATGGGGCTCACCGGTGCGGTCCCAAGCGCTATATTGCCAAACGAAATTCTAGACGCGTTGAGATGCGCTCGCGCTCATCCGTCTCTCTCTCAATCGCCTATGAATAGCGAAAACAATCAAAACAATAAAATTAATATCCCGTTGAATACGAGAGCGAAACCTCTTTTTGATTTGCTTGAACGAGCACAGGCTCGCAACTGTGAAGTAATGTGGCGATAACCATTTCGTATTTGGCTAGACCAATGAGTGCCAAACATTAGGGATAACAGAGGATTTAAACGCGTGGTCGATACTACAAACTTCTTTCGCCTTGATAATAAGGTCGCCATTATTACAGGGGCGAGCCGAGGGATTGGAAAGTCCATAGCGATTGCTTACGCTCAACACGGGGCAAAAGTTATCGTATCGAGCAGAAAAATTGATGCCTGTCAGGAGGTGGTCAATCACATTCGAACGTTCGGCGGTGAGGCGACGGCGACGGCCGCAAACATATCTGACAAATCCAGTCTTGAAGATTTAGTGCGTTTTTCGAAGGACACGTACGGGGGCGTTGATATCCTCGTATGCAATGCGGCATCCAATCCATTTTACGGACAATTAAAGGATATTCCAGATGCGGCCTTTGAAAAGATATTAAAGAATAATATTTTGAGCAATCACTGGCTATCGTCCTTAGTGACACCGCATATGGAGCTTAGGGACGGAGGCTCTATACTCATCATTTCCTCAATAGCAGGACTTAAAGGAACACCAGGACTTGGCGCATACGCGATTTCTAAAGCTGCGGATATGCAATTAATTCGAAATCTCGCAATCGAACTAGGCGACAAAAAGATCAAAGTGAATGGCATTGCCCCTGGTCTCATCCGGACCAACTTCGCGAAAGCCTTATGGGAAGACTCAAAAATACGTGCTCACTACGAACAAAAAACGGCGCTCAAACGATTGGGCGAACCTGAAGATATTGCTGGAGTTGCGATTTTCTTGGCCTCCGACGCGTCCGCGTACATCACGGGACAAACCATTGTCGCTGACGGTGGGATCACCATTGCCGGCTAGCCTGCAGCATAGTTTCCTCACGCACCGAATAATCATCAACTAGGTTTATAAAAAGAATCCGCCAAATGTCTGAACTTATCCTTCATCACTATCTCACTTCTCCCATTTCAGAAAAAATTAGGGTTATTTTTGGCTTAAAAAACATATCTTGGCGCTCCGTAGAGATCCCGAACCTTCCACCGAAGCCTGATGTTATTCCGTTATCAGGGGGGTATAGACGAACCCCGATCATGCAGATAGGCGCTGATATTTTCTGCGATAGCCAAAGAATTTTATCTGAGATAGAACGTCAGCAACCATCACCATCAATGAACATGGGGTTGATTCAAATGATTAATCATTGGAGTGATCAATTGTTTCACCCTATAGTTGCAGTAGCGGTTGCAAGCTCATCAGATGTTTTCCCCAAAGAATTTTTAGAGGACCGTACAAGATTGTTCTTAGGAGACTATGCAAACATTGAATCTGTTAAGGCACGAATTCCAAACTTTACCGCTCAAATCAGAGCTCAGTTCTCTTGGGCAGAAACAGCCATAAAAGATAATAGTGGGTTCCTTTTAGGGAAGGAGGCAACCATAGCAGACGCCTCTTTATTTGCCCTTACCTGGTTTATTAGGCGACGTTGGAAAATTGGAGCAGAATTTATGGAGGAGTTCCCTAATATTTGCCTCTGGGAACAATCCATCAAGGACATTGGGCATGGGACGTCTACTGACATGACTTCGCAGGAAGCCCTAGATGTGGCTCAAAATTCAGAGACAACATTCAAGTCAAAATCAGACATCAATGACAAACAAGGTATCTCAGTTGGTGATCGCGTCTCTATCGTTTTTGACGGGAATACTGGAGAAAAGACAGTAGAAGGTGCAGTACATACGATGGATAAAAATAGTATAGGTTTACTTCATACGAATGAGCGTGTCGGCACCGTTTGCGTCCATTTTCCAAGAGTAGGTTACCGAATTGAACGAATCTAAAAACACATTGGCCATCAAAAATTTTACTGAGGGGGAAATCAACTTGTCCATTCATGCAAAATTCGATTTTTTAAAAGCAATAACTATTGTCCTAGCATTGAGTTCAATCAGCTTATTCGGCTGCTCAGAAGAAAACACCAACGCCAAAACATACAAACTTGTCACTGGACCTCAAGGAGGAGCCTGGTACCCACTGGGTGGTGCGCTAAAAGGCCTCATAGAAAAAGGTCCCTCAAATATAAAAATTCAAGTATTGCCTGGGGGTGGAGTTTCTAACGTACTGGCTTTACATACCGGACAAGCGGATATCGCACTCGCCCAGAGTGTAACAAGCTTAGACGCGATAGAAGGTAGAGCTCCATTTCAGGAACCACTTCAAAATATTTGTAATGTCGCCACATTTTACCGACAGTACTTTCAAGTAGTAACACTTACTGAGTCGAGCGTAGACACACCATTTGATCTAAAAGATAAAGTCCTAGCAACCCAGCCTCGAGGCGCTACGGGAGAGGCAATTACCAGTCACCTATTGCAAGCACATAACATGGATTATAAAAGCCTCTCAAATGTGAGCTTTGGGTCGTACACAGATTCAGTAACACTGATGAAAGATGGAAATGCCGACGTATTTACCTTAACAACCACCATCCCATCTGGGGCTGTTATGGATTTGGCCAGCTCTCGATCCGTCAAATTAATGCCGATGTCAAAGGACGCTCATGAGCGAATGCAAAAAATAAATTCAAAATACGAACGAGGTGTTATCCCCAAAGGAACATACCCTGAACAAAATGAGGATGTACCAACAATCTTTTGGTATACGCATCTTGCTGCTCGCTGCGACGTAGAAAATCACGTGATAGCACACATTCTTGACTCTATCGAGTCGGGCTCAATGGAACTCGTTTCGGTAACCAAGGCCATAGCAGGTCTTGATATACCAACCATGACACGCGATATTGGTGTTCCTATGCACCCCGGGGCGAGTAAATGGTATGAAGAACAAAAACAAAAATAACAGCAGCCTCGCGGTTGACTGATAAAAAAATGATGCTAAAACCCATGAGTTCAATTGCAACAATCATCTCTTTAGTTGCACTGTCCATGTCTGGATTTCACCTATATATCGCATGGCAAGGACCGCCGGACGCGCTAACTTTAAGGGCCACACATTTAGCATTCGCGTTGATACTTGTATTTTTAACGAGTGGCGGCTTGAACAAAGAGGGACAGCGACCGACCGTCAAGATTGAATCCTTCATATTGATCGTGCTGAGTATTGCCGCTTGTGCCTACTTAGTCCTCTATCAAGACTATATCGTGAGTCGCATGACATATGTAGACCCGCTCAGCCCTATCGACCTAACGTTCGGCGTCATCACCATACTCCTCGTCCTAGAAGGAACGCGTCGCGCTGTGGGCTGGTCACTACCGATCACGGCTATTGGGTTTCTAACCTACGCCCTCACAATTGGCGGTGTAGATTTTCAACGCGTCATCGAGCAAATGTATATGGGGACAGAAGGTATTTTAGGCATTCCTTTATACGTCTCTGCCACATACGTCATGTTGTTTATCCTCTTTGGTGCACTCGTGGAGAGAACAGGGACCGGGGCATTATTTATGGATTTCGCAATGGGACTCGCCGGCCATTCAGCCGGAGGCCCTGCAAAAGTTTCATGCATCACCAGTGGAATGTTTGGCACGGTTTCAGGTAGTGCCGTTGCAAATGTGATGACAACTGGAGCATTCACGATTCCACTCATGAAACGACTCGGTTATAAACCAGCCTTTGCAGGCTCCGTCGAAGCCGTAGCCTCAACGGGCGGGCAAATCATGCCGCCAATAATGGGCGCTACAGCATTCATCATGGCCGAATTTCTTGGGGTCAGTTACCTTACTGTTGCCATGTACGCCCTCTTGCCGGCGATACTCTATTACGTTGCTTTATTTCTAAGCATTCATTTTGAAGCTAAAAAAAATGGCATGCACGGGTTAGATAAGTCTGAACTTCCGAAAATATCAAAAGTTCTTAAGGAGCGCGGTCACCTATTCCTTCCGCTAATCATCATTATCGGCACACTTATACTTGGTTTTAGCGCGCCCTTTGCAGCACTTTGCGGCATCATGAGCACCATTCCAACAGCGCTTCTCAGAAAAACGACTCGAGAATACATAAACATTAAAAATATCCTAAAAGCGCTTGAGGAAGGAGCAAAAAACACCGTTACCGTCGCCCTTGCATGCGCTTGTGCGGGTATTGTCATCGGTGTGATCTTCATCACTGGACTAGGGTTAGAATTCACGAGTTTAGTGCTCTCCGCAGCAAACAACCACCTATTTATAGCGCTTGTTTTAACTATGTTTGCCGGCATTCTGCTCGGCATGGGTATGCCAACCGCCCCCGCTTACATCATGCAAACTGCACTATTGGTCCCCGCACTAGTGAAGCTAGGCGTTATGGTCGAAGCCGCCCATATGTTTGTTTTTTATTTTGCCATTCTATCTGCCATTACTCCCCCCGTTGCATTAGCTGTGTATGCTGCAAATGGTATTTCGCGCGCATCAATTTGGGACTCCAGCATCACCGCACTCCGACTTGGCGCGACGGGGTATATCATTCCATTCATGTTTGTCTTTGGCCCATCTCTACTGCTCATTGGTACTGGTATGGAAATAGTACAAACGAGCATTACCGCAGTCATTGGCGTCATATGCCTTGCGTCTGGCCTCTCTGGATACTTATTTAAAGTAACCTCGATCTGGGAACGCATAAGCTTATTAACTGCGGCATTAGTTCTCATTAAACCAGGCCTAGAGAGCGACATCATTGGAGCGGCACTAATAACGTTGACCCTTATTGGTCAATTACGAAAGGAAAAAATATCGCATCAATGAGTAATTTAAAGATACAGAACGCTACAACTTAAAAAATAATTTTTAGGTCTCAGCCTGCACTCTAAATTATAATAAGAGCATGCTGAATAAATTGAGAAAGAAAAATGTTTGATTGGTTCGCCTCACCTGAGGCATGGGTCGCACTTGGAACACTAACAGCTTTAGAAATTGTTCTGGGTATCGATAATATTATTTTCCTCTCAATACTTGTTAACCGTTTACCACAAGCCCAACGTAAGTTTGCGCGACGTCTTGGGCTCTCACTCGCGATGGTCTCTCGATTGGGACTTCTCTTCTCGCTCTCATGGGTGATGTCGCTACGTGAACCAATTATCACATTGGCTAACTTTCCAATATCAGGTCGTGACCTGATATTATTCTTCGGTGGATTATTTCTAATTGGGAAGGCAATCCAGGAAATTCATGAAGCACTAAAGGGCGCAAGCGTTGAGAGAATATCGAGAAAAAGAGCCAGCCTGCTCTCAATACTTATTCAAATATCTATTGTAGATATCGTTTTCTCGCTGGACTCAGTAATTACTGCAGTCGGTTTGGTGGATCAACTAAGCATCATGGTCATCGCTATCGTTTTAGCCGTTGCCGTCATGATGTTTGCAGCCGAGGGTATTGGCAACTTCGTAGACAAACACCCCACCATCAAGGTGCTCGCATTGGCATTCTTAATATTGGTCGGCATCATGCTGGTCGCCGAGTGTTTTCAAATTCACATACCAAAATCTTATCTTTACTTTGCTATGGCCTTTTCGCTCGCGGTTGAGCTCATCAATATCAAACTTAGAGACTCTCAAAAAATATCGCATTAGTAATAACTTAGTCAGGTATTTAAAAAATTCAGAGGCAACCCCGGACAATGCCATTCAAAGGAATATAGTCGACCCAGTCCAGAGGAGGTGACAAAGGCAGTTCTGAGATCTGGACCACCAAAACAAATGTTTGTCACCATTAGATCAAATTCCGGCACTGGCACTCTTGCTCTCACCTCTCCCGTCGGTGCGATAGCGGTGAGACACCCCGTACCAAGCGTTGCTACAACAACGTTACCTTCAGCATCGACCGCGAGTGAATCAAGTCGCTCGTACCCACTAAATTTATGAAGTAATCGGCCAGGCCAAAAAAGATGTGGTCCGTTTTTCTTCAACACACCCGGCGAAGCTATATCAAACGCCCAAAGTCGAGCGGCATTCGTCTCAGCAACGTAGAGTGTTTTCTCATCTGGCGATAGACCAATACCATTGGGGGTGTCAAAAGGATGGATCAACTCAACGATCATTGAGCCGTCGACCTTAGCGTAAAACACTGACCCTCGATCTAGTTGTCGACCCCGGCGCTTACCTAAGTCCGTAAAATAAAAGCCACCTAAGCGGTCAAACACAATATCATTTGGCCCTTTAAGAGATTCTCCATTGCACTCTCGATAAAGAGTGTTAACGTCACCGCTTTTGAGGTCAACCGTCTGTATCGACCCACCTTCGTAATCATCCGGCAGAGCTTCCCCCGGCCGATTAAAGGGCCCTGTCTTAGTCCAAACAAATCCACCGTTATTACAAATGTACATTTTCCCATCTGGACCGAGTGCCGCTCCATTGGGCCCTCCGCCACAATCGGCCACGATAGTTTTTTTCCCATCAGGATCAACACGCGTGAGCGTTTTACGTTCGATTTCCACGAGTAAGACGGAACCATCGGGCATGGCCACAGGCCCTTCAGGAAATAACAATCCTCGACAAATTTCTTTCACTGTAATTCCTCCTCAAAATAATATGTCATTAGAATGTTTCCTAAAGCATTAATACGCCCCCATCAACATGATAGGACTGACCTGTTATAAAGTCAGAATCTTTAGATGCCAAAAAATAGGCCATTGAAGCAACATCCTCCGATGTTTGCGCTCTAGCCATCGGCACAGCCTGAACCCGCTCTCTCCAAGCCGTTCCAATCGGTTTATTTTCAATCGCCGTCCACTCAGCATCAATTTGAATCCACATGTCAGTATCAACCGGACCCGGACATATGCTGTTGACTGTCACCTTTGGAGAGCATTCTGACGCTGCAGATTGGGTAATCATAATAACTGCGGCTTTACTCGCAGAATAAGCACACATAAACTTTCGGCCTGCTCGACCAGCGATTGAAGCCATATTAATGATCTTACCTGTCGGCCTACCGTCTGCTAATGGCGTCTGACTCAACATTTGTTTAGCACACGCCTGAACACAAAAAAATAGACCTCTGGCATTTACATTTTGCATGTAATCCCAATCCTCTGGAGTTGTCTCCAAGAAGCGTTTTACTCGAATAACACCCGCATTGTTCACCAAAACATCAATGCGGCCGAAATGCCCAGTTGATTCGGCAATGAGTCTAGTCGCAGCTCCAGGGTCCGCAACATCAACTGTCAACGGCAAAACATCCACCCCCTCTCTCTGCAGTTCTTCAGAAAGAGACAGGACCGCGTCTTCATTTATATCAGCTATTACAAGTCTTGCGCCTTCAGACGCATAACGACGCGCAATCTGCTCACCAATACCACGCCCTGAGCCCGTAATAACCGCCACAACACCTTTCAACCCATGCATGCGAAATATCCCCTAAAAAAATAAAACTAATCAATGTGCGGCCTCTGAGAATGCCATTGAGTCCGATCTTGAAATGCTCTTGCAATCTTTAGAATTTTAATTTCATCAAATGGTTTACCGTAAATCATCAGACCAATTGGTAACCCGAGGGCATTAAAGCCACACGGAACCGTCACCGCACTTAAATTAAGCATGTTACCGATCGCGGTATTACGCAAACAGCTCACGTTCGTTTTGGAATATGCTTCAACACTAGCCTGACAGGCCGCAACAGAACATGGCGGGATCATCACGGTGGGCACGAGCAATGCATCCGCAGTATCAAAAAAATCAATGGCTTGATGCCTAATCGATGCCATACCATTTTGAATATCAAAATAATCTACAGCCGTGACTTCTTTTCCTTTGATCAAACGATACGACACAATAGGGTCAAGTTGATCAAAATGCTCATCGACCAATAATCTATTTGAATAGTATGCCTCCGCAGCAATCACTAAGCCTTTTGGATTCAATCTTAGTGCCGTATTTGCTACATCAAACGGTCGATATTCAATGCTTGCCCCTAAGTCTTTAAAGACAGAAGCCGTGCCTAAAACCGATTTTTCCACCTCAGGGTCACAGTCATCGAAGAATACATTCTGAGCATAAACCAAGCGCTGTCCCGCCAACGATTCCTGTGATAAAGCATTAATTATTTCGCTCAATGGACGAAAATCTTGCATAGAAGGGTCATCGGGGTCCTGTTTTGCCATCAATCGGTACACTACCTCTGCGTCTCTAGCGTCTCTTGTTAGTGGGCCCACTGAATCAAGAGTCCAACTTAAGGGAAAAACACCTCGACGACTAATTTGACCGACGGTGGTTTTTAGTCCAGTCACACTATTGAACGAAGCAGGAATCCTTACCGACCCTCCCGTATCGCTCCCAAGAGCCATGGGCACAAGACCAGCACCAACCGCAACGCCTGACCCACTACTTGACCCCCCAGGTATGTAATGATCGCGAGCCCAGGGGTTTACTGGGGTAGCGAGTTTATTGTTGATACCCACGCCGCCGTAAGCAAATTGGACGGTGTGAGTCTTACCGACAAGAATGGCTCCTAGTTCTTCGAGACGGGAGACGATAAAGGCATTCTCATTTGGCACATTATCGGATAGCAAATCAGTACCCGCTCTAGTCGGAACACCAGCAATGTCATACAAGTCTTTGACTGCATAAGGAATGCCGTGTAACGGCCCGCGGTCAACTCCTGCGTCGAATTCCGCATCAGCAAATTTTGCCTGTTCTAGTGCACGAGTCTCAAGAACCTCAACAAACGCATTGAATTTTTCATCGTGCTGCTTGATTCTATCCAAGTAACCTTGAGTCAATGATTCCGAGGTGAGTTGACCAGAGCGGAGTTGTTGACCGAGCTCTACAATTGATGCAAACGGATCAAACGAAGTCATTAGAACGATCTCTCCTCAACAGGGACAACTCAATAGGTGCTGAAATTTAACCACAACACTATAGGCAAAATTTGATTATGGCAATCAAGACCCAAGAAGAACGGGCAGCACCACTTGTATTGGGTCTCTCAAAACCCCATCTGCCACTGCGTCGTACTGCGTTGGCTGGTCATTGACTATCAGCACATCAGCATGAGCAGCTTTCGCAACATCCACAACACCCGCAATCGGGTACACCTGAAGCGTTGTGCCGACACATAACAAAAGATCACCTTTTTTAACACAATCAAATGCCGCATTAATTTTGATCTCGTCCAAATATTGTCCGAAAGAAATCGTGTCGCTTTTCAAAATACCCGAACAACTCGAACAAAGAGGATCGAGCTCCCCCTGTTTAACCCGCTTAAGCTCATCCAGCATATTCGTTTTTTTTTGGCATGACATGCACACCACACGATGGATCGTCCCATGGATTTCTATGATTTTATGGGGGTCATTACCAGCGGCTTGATGTAGCCCATCAATATTTTGGGTAATTAATTTCAGTAATTTTCCTGTTTCTTCAAATGCGGCAATAGAATCATGTGCCTCATTCGGTATAGCCCGTAACGCAGGATGCGTTAATCGAGACTGCCAAGCCAAACGCCTTACGTCAGGGTCAGACATGTAATATCGAATATCCGACATTTTTTCAGCAAGAGGGTTTTTCGTCCATACACCCTGAGGCCCTCTAAAATCGGGGACTCCTGAATCAGTCGAAACTCCAGCTCCTGTCAAAACCACAACTGCAGAAGCAGCTTGAACCATAACCTTGGCTCTTTGAATATCTGACTTATCCAAGCCCATCGTGTACTAACTGATCGCCTTAAACAGGAATGGCAAACTTCTATCGAGTCGATAGTCAAGATCCGAATGGTTGTCATCAAATTCTTCGTACACATGCGCAACGCCGAGATCATGTAATCGTTCTGACAAAATACGTGACCCATAATGGATGAAGTATTGATCCCTCGTCCCGCACTCTATCCAAATTCCTTGTAGCTTCTTCAAATGACTGCCGAAACGTTTTACCAAATTGATAGGGTCATGAGCCAACCAACGCTTCCATCGTGCCTCAATTAACTCTCCTGTATCCATATCAAATGGCACTCGAAAACCAAGTGGCGCTTTTGGATCGGGATCATATGTGGCTGCCATACAAAGGTTCATCAAACAATGTCCCTCTGAAGACGATACTTTTTCTCGTGACCAAGTTGCTTTCAAAAAACGTTTGATTCTCCCGTCGTCCATCCCATGCTTGACAAGCTCTCGCCTACCTTGCTCACTCTTTGAGCCCTCTTTGGGGGAGTAACTAACAACACGATATTTTGCTAATGCATCCAATGTGTTTGGCCAATCCCGACGATAAATAAAATCGAAATAAGCGTCGCCAGACAGGTTAGCAATAGCGCCCCAAACATCAGGGTGATTCATGCCTTGAACCATGGCCCCGTAACCACCAGATGATTTACCAAAACAGGCGCGATGTTTGGCTGATGATTTGGTCCGCAACATACCATCCACAAAAGGAACAATCTCTAGGTTTAAATAGTCATCATAACGACCTAAAGCGGAGGAATTGATATATTGATTACCGCCAAGAGATGTAAAACAATCTGGAAATACCACAATCACTGGGCCAATCTTTTTCTCGTGAACTAAACGCTCTAATCGCTCAGCCATATTTTCACCAAAAGGCTTCCAATTCAATCTTGCAGGACCTGAACCCGTAAACCCAGCCAAATCATAAAAAACTGGGTATCGCTGTGTCGTATTAGACGAATAACCTGGAGGTAACCAGACTAAGATCTCCCGCCGGTAAGGATCCTTCAGAGGGTTGTTCTTCAGAACCTTAGAAACGTGCTCCAACCGCACTAATTCCCCCCTCGGATGACTTCTTTTTCTCAGAGACATTTAACGTTTGCCACACTTATAAGCATCAGACAATGATTGTCTGATGACATCCGCCCCAGATTTGTGACGC
>ERZ890510.243-NODE-243-length-45916-cov-7.244412_pt1 | contig 45916 bp, 37 predicted proteins | sample MGYA00521265_ERZ890510 | MGnify/ENA primary metagenome ERZ890510 (study PRJEB32303, sample SAMEA104408624) | aquatic metagenome | biome: Brackish water; feature: Chemocline; material: water | place: Baltic Sea | collected 2014-10-26T21:54:00 | depth 110 m ... | reverse complement strand
AAGAATGAACGGCGGTCGTGGCCACCCCCACCATTTCATCGCCAAGCCAAAAGCGCCGAACACCAGAGTCACCACCACATCCAACATGCTGTAGCTGGTCTGGAACGCGCTGAGGAACATCAGCGGCAGCAGCAATCCTCCGATGAATGGGTAGGGAATCAGCGTCAGCCTCGCGATGGCGCCGGTAAGGCCAACCGCTAACACCGAGACGAGCAGATTCCCAATCGCGATTGCGAGAACGATTCCGATCGTGATATTCAGGTTTACGGTGAGCATTCCTATGCCCGGCGCCAACCCAAACGACAGCATCCCCGTGAGCACAAGAGCCCACGAAACGCTCCCAGGGATTCCGAACGCAAGCGTCGGTACCGCCTGCCCAGCGTTCTGCGCGTTTTGTGCTGACTCCGCGAAAAGAACGCCATCGAGACTGCCGTTTCCGAACTGGCTCTTGTCTTTGGTCATCGAGATGCCAAGTGCATAGGCCATCCAGTCGATTACGCCCGATCCCACGCCAGGGATGATGCCGAGCGTCACCCCGATCAGCCCCTGCCTCACGGCAACACCCCAATGCCTGAGGCCGTACTTCACTCCCCGCATGACCTCGGCGGTGGATACGTCTCCGGTCTCTGCAACCGGCTTGCGGGTCATCGTCAGGTCAACGACTTCGGGCAGGGCGAACACACCGAGGAGCACCGGGATCAAGGGAAGTCCGTCGGTAAGGTACAACTGGCCAAACGTGAACCGCGGAACCGTCGAGAACGCAGTGATACCGATAGTGGTCACGAGTAGCCCAAATACCGCTGCTACGAGCCCCTTCAAGACCGCGCCCTTCGACAGTGCCGAAACCATTCCGATTCCAAACAAAGCCATCATCGCAATCTCTGCGTACGAGAAATTCACGATGAACGGCCGGATGATAGGCAATATCAAGGCCAGGAAAATAGCGGAAACTATCCCCCCGATAGCCGACACCGCGTACACGGCTCCCAGCGTGTACGCGCCTTGCCCTTTCAGCGCGAGCTGATGGCCTTCCAGGAACGTAACTTGGGTTGCGGGCGTTGGGTAGCCAATCAAGATCGCCGGGATGGCGTCCATCGTATTGTTCAGCGACAGAATGCCCGCGATGAACATCACACCCATAGCGGGGTCAAGCTCAGATATCACGAACGGCAAGGCAATCGCAACGATGGTCAGCGTGCCCACGCCCGGAACCATGCCCAGTGGCCCAGCCAACAGCACGGCCCCAAACAGGAGCAGCCAAAACGTAGGATCGCCCAGGAATGAGCCCACCATCGAAGCGGTATCAGAAAGCGTACCCACGCAAGCTCCTAGGAATCAGATGTCCAACAGACCTGAGATCCGGATGGCATTGTCCATCCGGATCTCACATCGCATCTACTAAAACGGAGATTCGTAGGTCGGCGAGTACTTCCGGTATACCGAGTCCAAGAATTCCACGTCGACAGACTCAGCCAGCGCGTCCAACGTAGGACCGTCAACGACGCTGAGCTCCCGACCGAGCAGCTTCTCCAACCCTGTGCGGAACTCCGGGTCATCGAACGCGGTCACGATAGCGTCGGAAATCAGATCGCGGACGTCGTCAGGCGTGTTGCGGGACATTATGGCCGTTCGCTGGAGTGCGCCCTCACCAGCCTGCAACGCGTTGAATTCGCGTAGCTCATCAGGCGAGAGGAAATCTCGAACATTCTTTATACCTGCGGGCAGCGGGCCCTCAGCGTTGGGGGAAATCGCCACTGAATAGTCAGACATGATCACCAAAGGAACCACGTCGCCGTTCGTGAGCCATCCGGGCCGGTCCGTAGCGAGACGGTACCAGAACCCGGCAGTCACAGCATCCGCATCGTGACGATCCATCGTAAGGAATGCTCCGGGCGTGCTGATGTCAAATCCGGTCAAAATGCGTGCAGGTAGGTTTAATGTCTCTTTGAGGAACTGCATCTGAGTCCACCGGGCGTCGCCCTCTGCGGCCTGAGCGACCGTGAACTCTTCGCTCCCTCCCATCATGGCGTCGAAGCTTGTGTAGGGGGAGTCTTTGTGCGCGTACAAGACGCTCGGAATCAGATCGAACGAGAACACGCGCTGGAATTCATCAGCCTTGAATTTCACCTCGTCCTTGAACGTAAGCTGTTCCGGTGTCACCCCGCCAACGCCATAGGCCATCACCAAGCCATCCCCCGGACCATCGAACATCTCGTTGAGCTGAGCGAAGTAAGAAGACCTGGTTGGAACCGGAGAAGCGACGAACCGAGGGTTCCCCGGAATGAACTTGGGCAGATTCTTCGCCACATAGCGCGCTTGAATGTCCGAATTGCTGCCGGCTCCCCAACCAACGATCAGGCGAATAGTCTTGCCTTGATAGTGCGGCGTTGACGGCGTAGCGGTTGCCATGGGGGCAGCCACGGTGGCAGTCGGCGTCGGGTTCGTCGTACCAGGAGTCGACGTTGACTGAGTCGGCGTCGGCGCCAAAGTAGGCAGGGGCGTTGCGGTGGGGTCGCTACCACACGCCGCCAACAATGTCGCTGTAATGATAAGGAAAACGAGACTAACGACGAACGTTGAGCGCGAAAATCGACGCATCTGAACCCCCAAGGAATCGTGTAATGTGGAGGCAACGCCGCCCATTTCGTCTTGTGGGGCGTTGCCTCTGACGTTTTACACCTCAGGGAGGGGCAAGTCAAATATCGTGGCTCTCACTCGCGCACTCTCACGCACCATATAGGATCATATAGAGTTTCCTGCCAGCTTGAAGCAGCATGTTACGAGTCGCCCTTTTTGCGACTTGCAATTCAATAGGCGTTGGCAGTAACGTGCCGCCTTCTGCGAAGTCGTCGCAGGCCGACGGCCTGTAGCTTTACTCCGGCTTCGGATTCACATCACTCTGGGGATGGACATGCAAGACGAGCGACAGTTCTACGATGCGATCGTTGTCGGAGGGGGATCTTCAGGGTGCGTGGTCGCGTCCCGGCTGTCGGAGGATCCGAAGCTGCGCGTGCTGCTATTGGAGGCGGGGCCTGATCCGATCCCCATGCCTGAGATGATTACGGAGGCTGGCCGTGGCAATCGGACGATCCTTGAGTCTCCCTACGTGGTCATGTACCCCACGACGCGGCAGGAAGATGGGAGCACCTATTACCCCCTCAGCGGCCGCATCATCGGTGGAGGCTCGTCTGTCAACATGATGGCTGTCGTTTGGCCCACCCAACACGACCTGGACACGTGGGGCGGATTAGGAAATCCCGGCTGGTCATACGAAGACTGCCTGCCGGTCTTGATGCGGATAGAGTCCGATCAAGATTATGGGGATCAGCCGAACCACGGGAAGGATGGCCCACTACATGTTCAGAGAAAGTCCTCCTTAGAAGATACGATGACCGCTCCTGTCAGAGCATTCGTCGAGCGCGCCACCGCGCTGGGCTACCCATCCAACCCCGATAGAAACATTCCTAATCCCTTCGGTATCTGCGTCGGCGCGGCAAACGTGAAGGCCGGTCAGCGGCAATCGACGGCAGTTGCATATCTCGGACCAGCGAGGGGACGCACCAACCTAGAGGTGATTGGGGACGCCCACGTAACATCGTTGAGCTTCGATGGCAGGCGAGTCACCGGTCTCACCTACGAACAGAACGGCACCGTGCACACGGCATCTTCTGACGCTGTGGTACTTAGTGCTGGTGTGTACCACAGCCCCCAGATTCTCATGCTTTCCGGCGTCGGTCCGGCCGCCGATTTGGAGAAACTTGGCATCAACGTCGTCCAGGATCTCAGCGGGGTCGGGGGGAACTACCAAGATCATGCGGGCATCAACATGGTGTTCGAGGGGAACTCGGATTTCAGCCCAGATTGGCTCGTGGCAGGGTTCCAATTGGTCTACAGAAGCGACCCCTCACTGCCGAACGGGGATTTCCACATCTACATGCGCGCCCCTGTCGGGATTGAAGGCCTAACTCCGATGATGCCGATTGCCGCCAATCTCCTGGAACAACGCTCGCGAGGGCGAGTCCACCTCACCTCAACCGACCCCTACGCATTGCCCACCATCGATGACGGATTACTCCAACATCCCGATGACATCGCCGCAATGAAGAGAGCGATGCAGTTCATCATAGATTTCGTTGACGACCCGGCAATGGCCCCGTTCTACGGCCCCCTACTCCAGCCCGCGGAAGACGACGACTGGATCGCATACGCGAGGTCGACGTATGACAGCTACCACCACGGCGTGGGTACGTGCATGATGGGCCCCTCCTCGAACCCGGCGTCGGTCGTTGATCACCGGCTGCGGGTTCACGGGTTCGACAATCTCTATGTCGCCGACGCATCGATCATGCCGACGGTGACGCACGCCAACACCAACTTCACCTGCATCATGATCGGCGAGCGCGCTTCCGATTTCGTCCGCGAGGACATGAGGTAGAGGAGCGGGGAATCTTTCGGAATCCTCACCCCCACCTGCCGCGTGGAGAGTCCAGCTGGGGGGGGTGAAATCCACTGGTGGATTGGGAAAAGCTGGACATGGTCATCCAAGGCGCACTTCCCCGAATTTTACGTACCACATCGTCCCCATCGGGGATCGAACAACGCGCGCTACCGGGCTGCGCCACTGCCTATAGTTAAACCTGCGCCCGGCTGGATGGGCGCAGGACCTGAGGGGTTAGAGTCGTCGGTGAACGTATCGCCCGCCCAGATACGGCGCATGTGCATCAGCATCTCGTCGAATCGTTTGCCACGATTGCGGTATGGGGCTAGGCCAGCCAGATAGTCGTCCTCGCGGCCGCCGACGGCGAGGCCGAGGGTCAGCCTACCGTTGGAGAGCGAGTCGATGGTGGCGGCTTGGGTGGCGAGCACGCCAGCGTTGCGTATGGGCGCGATGAGGATGCTGGTCATGAGCCGCACGCGGGAAGTGACGCCTGCGGCCATGGCGAGGAGCGTCAGGGGGTCGCCAGTGAGGTAGGCGAGGCGGTCGTTGGCGGGCGAGGGTAGAAAAGGGCCCGGAATCAGTTTTCCGGGCCCATTCGATGAGGTCTTGAGGGTTCACGCCAGGGACGTTGGACGGCAAGGCGATGCCAATCTTCATGGGAGGACTCCAGGGCCAGGCCGATGCCGGTGAACTTGCGGAGGATCTTACGCTTGGCTAGTCGCGCTGCCGAGGGTGATGTCGTTGCAGCGCTGGCAGAGCTCTGCGGGGATGATTCCCCACTTCATGAGGTAGCCGAAGACGAAGCAGCCCATGCAGAAGCCTGCGAAGGCCTCCAAGCCAGCGAAGACGACCAAGACGCCAAGCACGGTGTAGGCGGCGCCGACGAGGCCGAAGCCGTAGATGAGGATGATGGAGGTTAGGGAGAAGATGAGGCCGACGGCTTGGGCGAATTGCTTGGGCGGGCCAGCGACTGCTCGGGAGCGCTTAAGGACTTTCGGTGCGACGACCCTGGTCGCTAGCTGGCCCATGAGGCTGGCTTTGGGGCCGGTGAGCACGCGCGCCAAGAAACCGTAGGCGAGCACGAAGGTGAGCCAGCGGACGTCGGCGAGGATGATGACCAGCGCGAGCGCGAAGACCATGGAGGCGACGGAACGCGCGGCGTATTCGTTGACGGGGTGAGGGAAGCTGAAAAAGGTGCGTACGCCTGATTCGCCTTTGAGGGGCTCAGTAGCCATTTCTGTTGTATCTCCTCGGTGATGTGACCGGCCAGGTGTGGCTCGTGCGGAGACAAAAAAAGACCCCGTCCGCATGAGCAAGCGCCCATAAGCCAACGGGGACAATTCCAGGTTTCAGGAATCGCCTTGGCTTATGGGGCCTCTGTACAGACGCAGGTCATGTAAAACATCTCCGCCACCATACCACATGCGGTTCAGGGATTTCAAATCGGAATTACTTCGGAACGAGCAGGCACTACAATAGCGATGAAGATCGAGAGGATCACGCAAAGGGAAGCGGTGGCGCGCACGTGCTGATGAACCGGAATCCGATGTTACGGAATGCGATGACACTGACCACGGTTGTGGTCGGTCTGGGTGGCGCCGTGGCGCTGTACTTCCAGTTGCTCGGGACCGCTTTCATCCAATCGATCAGCGAGCTGACCGCGGAGTCCTCTGCGTTCACGCTGAACCTGTTCGGGGCTGACGTGCGCACTGCTGGGACGATCGTGGCGTCCGATAGGTTCGCGTACAACATCGTGGCGGAGTGCACGGCGGTTGGCCCGCTGGTGCTGTACATCGGGGCGGTTGTGGTGTTCCCGGCTGCGATCAAGGCGAAGGCGATCGGCGTTGGGCTCGGCCTGTTCTTCATAGGCGGCCTCAACTTGGTACGGCTGGTATCGCTGTTCTACATCGGCTCCTACGCGCCGGAGCAATTCGACCTTTTCCATCTGCTGATCTGGCAGGGTGTGATGATCCTGAGCGTGGTGATGCTTTGGCTGTTCTGGGTGCGCCGGTGGGGGTATGCCCGAAGCACCTAGCCTGCTACGCACCGGTTTCACTGTGATCTGGGCGTTCATCGTCGCCAGCGTGGCCTGGCTGCGCGTGTCGTCGTTCTACAGCGACGGCACTGTGGCCGCAACGAACGTGTTCCTGCCTGATGGCTTATGGCTTGAATGGCTCGGAGGGACAATCACGATCAACGCGGTGGTTGAAGGTGCGACCTATCGCCAAGGTGTTCATGCGTTGGCGCTGCACAGCGGGTTGCTGATCGTGGTCGCGCTGGTGGCGGGTACGCCATGGCGATCGCTGACGTGGCGGGCGCTGGCGGGTGCGTACGTTGCGGCGTGCTTCTTCCTTATACAAGTAATCGGCATGGCCGTCTACGCGCTGATGCTCCGGCGCTCGGTCGACGGTGGCGTGCTGGCGAACGACGTGGAGATCGGGTTCGCGATCTTTTGGGCGTTGACGCCGATGGGCATCGGTGGATGGTGGGCGTACCGGTTCTGGCTGCCAGCGTTCAGGATACGAACGGCCGCACCCCTAGCGCCGATGGACGCCGAGCGGGTAGAAACGGAGCAGGAGTCGGCGAGTGAGCTGCTAGTCAGCGTCGAAAAGGACATCTAGAACTTCGAATTGCTCCAACCCGCTGAATCTGTTAGATTCGCGCGGGCGTCACGCCAGACTCTAGTTGGAGCATCCCATCAAATCTTCAATCTCTATCGCAATCTTACTGAGCATCGTGCTCTTGTTCACTGTCAGTTCCGCCCTGCCCGCTTCAGCGGCGGACGGAGTGCCCTCATCGCCTCCAATCAAGCCGCAAGTGCAAGCCAGCGGCGCGGCGCCCTCGGTGGGGCACGCCCCCTCGAAATTGTCGGGCGCTATCCAAAGCGTCGTAAGTGCTAGGCAGCCGCTCCAACCAGGCGCAGGATTCACTAGCAATGCACCCGGGAACTACGACGGAGCGTCAGCATTGTTTGCCGTGGGGCTACTGCGTGAGACCAGTCTCGGCATGTTGCAGGTGTACATCTACGTAGACGGCGAGATCAACGATGGGTCTGCGGACAGCGCTGGAGGCCCTGGGCGCCGAAATCGAGATGGAGTCTGACGAGCAAGAAATCGTCCAGGCAAGCGTGCCGTACGGCGTGCTGGAGGCGCTGTCAAACGTGAACGGCGTGAGGCTGATCACCGAGCCTTCATACGGGGTTGTCAACGTAGGCACGAATCTCACGGAGGGCGACGCGATCCTCAACTACGACGACGTGCGCAGCCTCCAGGGTGTGGATGGGACGGGTGTGACAGTAGGAGTTATTTCAACCGGCATCTTTGGACTAGCGGATGCAGTCGCTGCTGGTGACCTGCCTGCCACGACTGAGACCCGTACGGGGGGAATCCTTACAGCGACTAGCGGAGGTGTCATCGCGACATCATTCCGTGCCGACGGCGATCTTGAAATGTGGATCAGTAGCCCAGACGGCGAAGGCACCGCGATGCTGGAGATCGTCCACGATATCGCGCCCGGGGCTCAACTGCGATTCGCCAACTTCTCAACGAGTCTGGAGTTCATGGCCGCCGTTGATTTTCTGGCGAGTGTCAGCGACGTGGTGGTCGATGACATCGGTTGGCTCGCACGGCCAACTGACGGTACGAGCGACGTATCGACTAACACAGCGAACGCCCTGACCAATACGGGTAACCCCATACGGTCCTACGTGACGTCGGTGGGCAACTCGGCACTAGAACACTATGAAAGCATGTATGTCGACTCTGGCATTGACGGTGCCCCCTTCGTAGGTTTGTCTGGAAGTTTCCACCAATTCGCCTCTATTGGTGGGTCGACGGATTGCTTAGGCCTCGGTCTCAGCCCGGCGAACCCAATCTTCCTCGCCCCAGGCCAAACCTCGACGATAACGCTGACTTGGGACGAGCCGTTCGGATCAGCGACGAGTGACTACAACCTGCTGATGAGGCAAAACCCCTCCGGTCCAGTTGTAGCTTCGAGTTTGATGGACAACCCAAACTTCACTGGTGACCCAATGGAGTGGCTGTCCTTCACCAACCTTAATGCGTCCAGCACTTTCTACGACGTTTTCGTTCAGAATGCCAACAACTCGGCGCCAGCGCGAAACCTTGAGATGTTTTTCTCTGGCGGTATCCCTTTTCCTTGCACCGGGACGGCTGCCAATTACAACACCGTCGGGGGAAGCGCTGGAGCGCAGAGCGACGCTGGCGGTGGTGTGATCTCCGTCGGAGCGATCAGGAGCACAGACTCCGGTCACGACACAATCGAGTCTTTCAGCTCCCAGGGGCCGACCGGCGATGGGCGGATGAAGCCGGATATCACGGGCATCGACGGAGTAGATGTGAGTGGCGCAGGGGGATTCAGCGACCCGTTCTTTGGAACATCGGCCTCGGCACCGCACATCGCAGGTTTGGCAGCGCTGCTGTTGGAGTTTCGGCCTGACCTGAAGGCAGGAGACGCGGGTGACGACCCCACCACTGACCGCGCGACGTTGCGGAACGCGATCTTGAACGGAGGAGTCGATCTTGGGGCCACTGGTCCTGATCAGGTGTTCGGGTACGGGCGGGCGAACGGCGTAGCTTCCGCGGCGGAGTTGTTCGCGGCGCCGGTGTTTGATGCGCACGCCGGGGTATTTGGGGTAGAGGGAACGGCGCTGGTGCTGACCGATCTCACCTTCTCTGATCTGAACACGAGCGATACCCATTCCGCGACCGTAAGCTGGGGCAACACCCAGGTCAGTACCGGAAGCGTCGATCAAGGTCTGCGTATCGTGTCCGCAACGCACGTTTACGACGACGACAGCAGTGCGTACTCGATCAACGCTACAGTGACCGACGACGACGGCGTGCAGGGCTTCTTGCAGTTCTACGCGAATATCTCCAACGCGTCGCCGGTAGTGGACGCGGGTGCCCCTCTCGTGGTCATCGAGGGCGCAACGCTGACGTATGACGCGAGCTTCACCGACCCAGGAACGGCTGATACGCATACGGCGTTGGTCGATTGGGGCGATGCGACGGTGGCGTCGGCTACGGTTGATCAGGGGCCGGGCACGACTTCAGCCACTCGCACGTTCGACGACGACGCGGGGCCGTTCACGCTGACGCTGACAGTCACGGACGACGATGGCGGGGTGGGCGTGGATACGACGACGATAACGGTGCTGAACGCTACGCCTGTGGTAGACGCAGCTTCGAATCTGCTGGTGAATGCGAGCGATGTGATCGACACGCAGATCGCGACGTTCTCCGACGCGGGGGTGCTCGATACGCACACGGCGACTGTGGATTGGGGTGATGGGACGGCGCTTGCTACGGGTACAGTCGACCAAGGCGCGGGCACGGTGGACGGCAGTCACATCTATGACGTTCAAGGCACGTACACGGTGACAGTGACAGTGACCGACGATGACGGTGGGGTGGATAGTGCGACGTTCGAGGTTGTGGTGGTGGAGGACACTCCGGTGGTGGACGCTGGCGTGGACCTGAGCGTCGAGGAGGGGTCATCGCTGCTGCTGTCGTTCAGCTTCGTGGACGCGGCGTCAGAGACCCACGATGCGACTGTCGTGTGGGGGGATGGGGCGACGACGACCGCGACGGTGAACCAATCGTTGGACACCGGGTCAGCAACGCACACCTACGATGATCAGGGCGTGTTCATCGCTCAGGCGTCGGTGAGCGACGACACGGGTAAGTCTGGTCTCGATACGCTGACTATAACCGTGTCTAACGCGACACCGGTGGTGGTCGCTGGGGCGAATCTGGTCGTGGGCGTGAGCACCGTTAGCGATGAGGTGCTAGCGACGTTCACGGACGCTGGGGTGCTGGACACGCACACGGCGATGATCGATTGGGGCGATGGGACGCCGCTTGCTACGGGTACAGTGGACGCTGGGTCGGTTCGCGGGTCCCACTCGTACGGCTTCTATGGGCTCTACACCGTGACGGTGACGGTCACCGACAACGATGGGGGGAGCGGAAGCACGACATTGAGTGCTCAGGTGTACAACATTCCGGCGGTGCCAAGCATCACGGCGTGGGGCATGGCGCTCAGCGCGGTTTTGCTAGCGATGGTTTATTGGTGGGCAATGCGGCGGCGGCCCCTGATCCAGGCGCGGCGCCAGTAGGGGATTCACCCACGCTGATTGCGTACGCGCACGGTCACGGCGCGTGTGCGTGGGCCCCCATACTGAGCTTGTGGGCGTCTGTGACTCGCCAGTTGCACATCGGGTTGTGGCTGAGGTGGGCAGACCAGGGCGCCTGGGAGCATCGCGTTTGCGGCAGGCATACCGCCAACTTGCCAAGATAGCCAAGAGTGTCAGTCGGGCTCAGCGAGGCGCGACGGGTCTTGAAGCCGCGATCATAATGGTCGCGTTCGCGGCTACTGCTGCCATCTTCGCTTACGTGGTGCTGTCCACAGGGATGGTCGCGTCCATCAAGAGCCATGAAGCCGCCACCGCAGGGCTGGATCAGGTTTCCAGCTCGCTCGACTTGGTCGGCGATGTGAAGGCCGACGGGGTCGTCGCTACGACGGTGTCCTCAGTCGAGGGCGCAGGAGGCTGGACGGCCAGTTCCAACGTGACGGCGGCGACGGAATCCTCAGACTACAAGTTGGGCTCGGGTGGCGTGAAGCTGACGGTGGCTGGCGCATTCACCACAGGACTAGTCGCGTACGAGGATCTCGCATCGACGGCTGATCTGTCGGGTCACTTCTCGGTGGGGCTGTGGGTGAAGGCGACGGGGGCGATCGACGCGAACGTGCTTCGGTTGGTCATCGACGATTCAGCGGGGTGCGGTTCACCCGAGGAGACGTTGAACATCCCAGCGCTGACTGCGGATTCGTGGTTGCGGCATAGGATCAACGTGTCCAACGCGAGCGCGCTGTCGGCGATCGCTTGTGTGGGGATCAGCGCTGCGAGCGATCCTGGTGCCGTCACGCTGTACGTCGATCACATCGAGGGGCCTGCTGAGGTGCAGTCGATCCATGTTGCGGTGGAGAATGCGATACCAACGCATGGCGTCGCTTTGGTGACGACTGCAGATTCGGATAGCGATGGGCTGCTGTCGGACGAGGCGACGAAGACGCATTTCCTGGTCATCACGTACATGAGCGACGACACGGTGGTGCGGGATGTGGCTTGGACGACGTCGGAATTGGGGCTTGGCGACGGCGATGACACGCTTGAGGCGGGCGAGACGTTCATCCTGAATATCGACCTACGGGCGGTGGACCCCGTGCCGACGGCACGTTCACTGATCACGCTAGACATCGCGAGCAACAGCGATGGATCGATCATCCTGGAGAAGATAGTGCCACCGCAGATCACGCCTTCGATGGTTCTGCACTAGCCGGGAGTAGGGCTCAGATATAAGAAAAGCGCCGGCCAACAGGCCCGGCGCTTTTTCGTTCGCCAAATCATGGGGTGCGTTAGTTGCGGAGGATCTCGCGCGGTTGCTCCATTCAGGGAACGCTGCCTGAGCCAGATGATGCGCAATGGGTTATCCGCGATTACGAATCCGAACTGGAACGCCATGAAGATGCCGATGGTTGGGTTCGCCTCACGAGTTGATGGCCCGAAGAGGGGGGCTCCAGCGTTGCGACGCCCAGGTGGATGAGGAGGAGGACGGCGGTTGAGTAGAGCGTGTTGTTCACGCCCGTCATCGAAGCCAGTAGGACCGAACCCGATGACGGGACTCATCTAGGGAAAGCATAAAGCGGCCTCACCCATGTGGGTGAGGCCGCTTTAATCAACATCAGCTACCAGCCGTTGTGGGCGCCCCGAGCGGGGCACCCGTTACGAGCAATGCCTAGTTTACGAACTTGTCGAAGATCTCTTGCTGAAGACGGTTCACTGTGTCTTGGTTGTCCAAGAACGCTTGCGTCGTGGCGATGAGCTCTTTCTGTGCTTGTTCACCAGCGGTGAAGTTGCTCTCGATGCCCGTGAAGTCCTCGAGGTTGGTGACAAACTCGGGGGTGTTCATGGCCGTCTCGAGCGCGTCACGCAGGGCCTTGAGTGGGCCTGCGTCCATGTTCGGGGGGCCAATGATGTTCTTGGACGCGAAGGTCCGGGTGCCCGTGATGGCCGCCCAGATCTGCTTTTCTTCGTCGGTCTCCAGATAGGTCTCAGCGTTCGGGCAGGGGAAGTCCCCTTCCGAGTTGGTGCCGAGGGTGTAGCCGGGGAAGGACATGTCAGAGAGGCCACGGATGAAGCCACTCTCTACCCAACCGGGACGCTGGGTCGGGAGCTGGCCCCAGACGGTGGAGGTGTACCACGCAGTGGTGTCACCACGTTCCATCATGAGGTACTGCTCGGCTGAGCCAGCAGCAGCAACGTTCTTGATGACTATGGGCATGTTTCGGATCATTGCCAGCCAAGCGGGCGCCATCTGTGATCCGATGTCGGTGGGTGTCGGGGCGGAAGTGCCGAAGACCATCTTCTCGCCATTGGGCTGGTTGAACGCGTCGCTGGCACACGTGTAAGGAACGGTGCCGCGAACCAACCAGACGGCGTCCTTACCGGAGGTGACACCGATCATGGATGTTTCGCGCAAGTCGTACTGTGCGACCTCGTTGATCTGGTCGAAGATACCGCCGACGGCCTCCAACGAGATGATGAAGCCATCGCCTGGCTTATTCCAGACGAAGTTGCGCTGGGTGATGTCGGGCGTCATGTTGGTGACGACGATCCGAGGCTTGCCAGGGATGTACTCCGCCCATGACTTGGACATGAATCGGGCTTGGGCGTCGGTACCACCACCAGGGTTGTAGCCGACCATCATGCGGATGGTCTTGCCCTTGAAGTAGGCCTCAGCGTCGAAGCTGGGCGTCGGGGTTGCGGCCGGGGTCGGGGTTGCGGGCGCCGGGGTCGGCGTCGGCACGCCAGGGGCCAAAGTTGCCGTCGGAGTCGCCGGCGGTTGCGTCGGAGTCGCTGTGGCGTCGCCACCACAAGCCGCTAGCACAACCGCAAACACTGCACCGAGCAGCGTTAGGGCAGCAGCCTTCTTGAAACTGAACCTCATCTACTTCCTCCCAATGATGTCCCTCAGGCACGTGCCTGGGGCATGTGTAACCTAGCCGCTGCGCTTGGCCAGCAACCGGAAAAACCCTATCTGCCTCACGGGGAGTTGTCAACTCTGGTACGAGTCAATAAGGCGAGCAGTCGGGCAGGACATTGGGAGGCACCCGGGCGCAGGTACGCGTGCGCCTCTGCAGATGACGATTCGATGGCTCGGTGTTGACTGTGCGTAAGTGGGAGACAAAGCAGAAGCGCCGACCTGTTGGCCGGCGCTTCTTGTTACTTCCAGTGATGGTCTGCTGTGCTAGTTGCCGAGGATCTCGCGGTTAATCCACTCAGGGAACGCCGCCTCAGGCCAGATGATGAACAGCAGGTTGTCCGCCATGACAAATTCGAACATGAACACCATGAACACGGCAACGGCTGCGCCGACCCAGCGGAGGCGGTTGTTCATCAGCATGATCGGCAGCCACGCTGCGAGTGCGAGCGCACCGTAGCGGAGGCCAAGGAACCCAGAGATCATGACAAACCCGAAGAGTCCGCTGGAGACGATGACTGCGGCCACCTTGAAACCCGGCGCCGTCAAGCTGAGCATGCCCAGGTCCATGATGCTTGCACGCCTATTCGTCCTGTTCTTCAAGTGGAAGAACAGTTGAAGCAGTGAAAGGAAGACCACAGCCCCTGACATGAGCTTCGGCAAGAACGCTGCGGTCGGGGTGAACCCGCCCGTCGATGCGTACATAGCCATGCCTCCACCCACCATCAACAAGATGGGGATGTTCTTGACGTCGATCAAGGCTCCCATCAGGGAGACCGGGGCAGCGGGCTCGGTGGTGATGCCAGCCGCAGCGTTCTCAGCATCCTCCCGTGCGAACGTGTCCGCAGCTTGCTTCTTGCCGGAACGCCAGAAGAAGTACGCGGAGAGAACGGCGATCAACACGAGGATGATCGACAAAGGCCGCGTGACTACTCCTACGGCGCCGTGGATGTTGACCGCTGACTGGAAATTCAACTCGATGACAGGCCCAAGGATCACTCCCAGGAGTAGCGGGGGGCGCGGCCACTGGAAAAGCTTCATGATGAGGCCTATGCCCATGAAGGTGAGCATGATGGGAATCGCAAGCCAGTTGGTCATGTTGACCACACCGGTCAGGAACGCGATCGGGATGATCACGCCACCGATGATCGGGTATGGCAGCCGGGTGAGCTTCGCAAGCTGCCCCGTGGCTAAGATACCGAGGCCGGTGACCATGACGTTGCCGATGGCCAGGGTGATGACCAACAGGATCGTGACGTCGGCGAACCTGCCCAACATCTGAGGTCCTGGCGTCACGTCCATGGCTACCATGGCGATAAGTACGATGGCCCAGGCCAGCCCGCCAGGGACACCGAGCGCCAGGGTTGGGATCGCTTGACCGGCTTCTTTGGAGTTCTGGGCTGATTCTGCGAACAGCACGCCGTCAAGCGAGCCCTTGCCGAATTGACTCTTGTCCTTGGTGAAGAAGATACCAAAGGCGTAGGAAAGCCAGTCGATGACCGCAGCACCAACGCCAGGGATAGCTCCCATGAGGACGCCGAAGAGGGACTGGCGAATCATGACCCGCCATTGGCTCAGTCCGTATTTGGTTCCACGCCAGACTTCAGCAGTGCTGATGACCGCATCAGGCGGCGCAACGGATCGGCGGGCCATGGAGAGGTCGAGCATCTCCGGCAGCGCGAAGAGGCCAAGAGTAGTTGCGATGAGCGGAAGACCGCTCCAAAGGGCGGGCTGCTGGAACACGTATCGCACGTCACCCGTGATGGGGTTGATGCCGACGGTACCGAACAGGATGCCTAGGGCGCCAGCGGCCAGGCCTTTGACCATCGCGCCGGTGCTCAGGGCCGAGACCATGGCGATGCCAAAGAAGGCCATAGCGGCGATCTCTGGGAAGCCGAAGGAAAGGACGAACGGCTTGATGATCGGGATGAGCGCCGCGAGTACGACGGCACCGACGATTCCACCAAACATGGACACGCCGTAGACGGCGCCTAGCGTATGCGCAGCTTTGCCTTGTCTCGCAAGTTGATGGCCTTCTAAGAAGGTCACCTGCGTGGCAGCACCTGGTTGCCCGAGCAATATCGCGGGGATCGAGTCCAGCGTGTTGTTCACGCCAGTCATTGACGCCAGCATCACGAGACCGATCGCAGGGTCATCCCGGAAGAATTCCACGATGAACGGGATGGAGAGCGCCATGATCAGGACGCCTGATGCGCCCGGGATGATGCCGGTCACTGCCGCTATCAACACGGCTACGGTCACGGCGATCCAGTAGACGGGGTTGCCTAGATTGGCTAGGGCTTCGGTTATCTCACTCACGGTTCGCTCCGCTGCCCATGGGCAGTTCCCTGCAGACTTTCAGAAAACGGCCTCACCCCCGTCGGGTGAGGCCCACTGCATCGATGATTGGCTTTCAAACGCGATGGGCCGCCCACTTGGGGCGCCCACTTATATAAGCGTCTAATTCACGAACTTGTTGAAGACCTCTTCCTGAAGGGCGTCAATAGTCGCCCGGTTATCCAAGAAGGCCTGGGTGGTGTCAATCAACTCCTGCTGCGCCTGTTCGCCAGCGGTGAAGGTGCTTGCGATGCCAGTGAAGTTCTCTAGGTCTTCGACGAACTGGGGGGTGTTCATGGCAGTATCGAGCGCGTCACGCAGGGCCTTGAGAGGGCCTGGGTCCATGTTCGGAGGGCCGATGATGTTCTTGGACGCATATGTCCTAGTGCCCGTGATCGACGCCCACTCTTTCTTTTCTTGGTCAGTCGTCAGGGAATCCCCGGCGTTGGGGCACGGGAACTGCTGCTCGCCGTTGTCTCCGAGACTGTAACCAGGGAAAGACATGTCGAAGAAGCCACGGATGAAGCCACTCTCTACCCAACCAGGACGCTGGGTGGGGAGCTGGCCCCAGACGGTGGAGGTGTACCACGCAGTGGTGTCACCACGCTCCATCATGAGGTACTGCTCAGCAGAACCTGCGGCCGCAACGTTCTTGATCTCGATCGGCATATTCCGCTTGAGCGCCATGTACGCCGGAGCCAACTGAGATCCGATGTCAGCGGGGGTCGGGGCGGAAGTGCCGAAGATCATCTTCTCGCCATTGGGCTGGTCGAATGCGTCGGGGCCACATTCGTAAGGAACGGTACCGCGAACCAACCAAACCGCGTCCTTACCGGAGGTGACGCCAATCATGGACACTTCACGCATGTCCCACTCGGCGACCTCGTTGATCTGGTCGAAGATGCCGGCAGTGGCCTCCAACGACATGATGAAGCCATCGCCTGGCTTATTCCAGACGAAGTTACGCTGCGTGACGTTTGGTGTCATGTTGGTTACGACGATCCGAGGCTTGCCAGGGATGTACTCCGCCCATGACTTGGACATGAATCGGGCTTGGGCGTCTGTGCCACCACCAGGGTTGTATCCGACCATCAAGCGAATGGTCTTGCCCTTGAAGTAGGCCTCAGCGTCGAAGCTGGGTGTCGGGGTTGCGGCCGGGGTCGGGGTTGCGGGCGCCGCAGTCGGCGTCGGCACACCAGGGGCCAAAGTTGCGGTCGGAGTCGCTGGCGGCTGCGTTGGGGTCGCTGTGGGGTCGTCGCCACCACAAGCAGCCAGCACAACCGCAAACACTGCACCGAGCAGCGTCAGAGCGGCAGCTTTCTTGAAACTGAACCTCATCTGCTTCCTCCCAATGATGTCCCCCAGGGGTAGCCCCTAGGGCGTGTGTATCCTGGCCGCTGGCCGTCGGCGAGCGACCGCAAAACCCTACCCGCCTCGACAAGAGATGTCAATTCCGCGACCGGTATGAAAAGGTGCATAATCGGGCTCGCCCCATTTTAAGAGCGCGTGCGCGCATGCGCGTGCGGGATCATCCTGACACCCCCCTGCCTTTCCTGACACGCCCCCTGCCCTTCCATCACTGCCAACGTGAGGTGTTCCCTGTCCTCTGAATTGACTCTTAGCGTCGTTGACCAATCCCCGATGCGTCACGGCGAAACAGGCGCGCAGGCGCTACGGGATACGGTGGAGTTGGCGAAGGCCACCGAAGCGCTGGGCTACTCCCGCTTCTGGGTAGCCGAGCACCACAGCGCTGGCACTTTCGCGGGCACGAGCCCGGAGATCCTGATCGGCCAGATACTGGCGCATACCTCTCGCATACGGGTGGGAAGCGGTGGGGTGATGCTGACCCATTACTCCGCGCTGAAAGTAGCTGAGCAGTTCAGGGTGCTGGAGTCGTTCTACCCCGGTCGCGTAGACCTGGGAATCGGTCGTGCGCCTGGCAGCGATCAGCGCACGATGCTTGCCCTGGCGTACCCGAAGCGTCCGGTAGACGTTGAGACTTTCCCTCAGCAGGTCGTGGACGTGGTGGGATATCTGTACGATGCGCTTCAGCCCGATCACCCATTCGCAGCGCTGAAGGCGGCGCCTGGCGGGAAGCCTGAGTCAGCGCCCGACATCTGGCTGCTGGGGTCGTCGGATTACTCGGCGCGGCTGGCGGCTCAGTTGGGATTGCCGTTCGCTTTCGCAGATTTCTTCGGAACGACAAGCGGGCACGGGCCGGCGGTGGCGGAGATCTACAGGCGAGAGTTCCAGCCATCAGAGTTGTGCGCGGAGCCCCGGTTGAATGTGACAGTGCAGGTGATCTGCGCGCCGACCGCTGAGGAGGTACAGCGGGTGACTGCGAGCCGGAACTTCAACCGGGCTCGGCGGGTGCTGGCAGCGCAGGGCGAGGAGATCAGGGAGGGCCTGCTTCCGCCTGAGGAGGCGGCGGCGATGCCGTTGACGGAGGCTGCACGAGCACATGTGCAGCAGTACGTGGATGGGTGCATCGATGGCGACCCCGACCAGGTGAAGGCGGGGATACTGACGGCGTCGGAGCGATACGAGACGACGGACATCGGGATCGTGTCGATCGCGTACGCGTTGGTTGACCGAATCCGTTCCTACGAGCTGGTGGCGCGAGCGTTCGGACTTCTCTAGCCCGAAACTCGTCTAGCTTGTGATGGGCTCGGGGAACATGGACGCCCGTGTTTCTTCGCGGAAGTCGGCGGTTGCGGACATGACCGTGTCGATAGCGACGACGTTGTAGTAGGTGTCGCCGGTGCCAGAGGGGTCACCGCCGTCTGCTACGACTCTGACGCCCTGTGCGAGTTGCTTGCGCATGATGATGATGGCTTTGTCCGCGGGGCCGAGGTGCTCGATGGAGCGATCGACGATGGGGCCCATGCTTTCCTGCACGGCGTGATCCTGGACGTTGACGCCGAAGATGCCGGTGAAGGTGAACTTCTTCTGTGCCTCGCGGTCGATGAGGTAGTCGTTGGTGAGGGCTCGAACTTTCTTGAAGTCCGGCGTCTGTTCGCCGGGCCCAGTGCCGAGGATACGGGCGACGAGTTCCTGATCCTCCATGCCTGTTCCTGAGGGACTGTACTCCCAGTTGTAGACCATGCAGGTGTTGTCATCCATCGGCACCCACATGTGACCGGCGACGATGTCGTTGCCCGAGAAGGGCTCTTGGCGTATCTGGGTGAACGGCATGATGAAGTGGTATCCGCGCACGTGGAGCTTGTCTTCATCGAGTTGGCGGATGCCGTAGTAGGCGTAGCCGTAGTCGGTCTCATCGACCTCTAGCTTGGGCGCTTTGCCTCGGACAAAGGGCATGGACGGGCTGACGCCCGGCAGGTCAGTGTCGTTGGTGAGTCGACGGTGGAGGATCGGTGCGTGGGAGGTATCGAGGCCACCTTCCATGGCTTGGAGCCAGTTGCACTCTTCGTAGGTTTTATTGACGTGGCGTTGGTCCTCAGGGGCCTGAGTCCATGCGAATTCCGGGAGCGGGGGTTGCTTGTCGGCTGGGCCCATGAACGTCCAGATGAGCCCGCCCATCTCCGCCGTGGGGTAGGCCACGTTCTTGATCTTCTGGCTGAAGTCGGTGTCGTTGGGCTCATTCATCTGGTGAACGCATTGGCCCGTGTGGTCGAACTTCCAACCGTGGTAAACGCAGCGAAGGCCGTCCTCTTCGTTGCGCCCGAACCAAAGGGATGCGCCCCGGTGCGGACAGGACTCAGCCATGAGGCCGACGCGGCCAGATGTGTCGCGGAAGGCGACGAGCTTTTCGCCGAGGAGCCGAACGCGCAGAGGAGACCCATCGGATTCGACTTCCCATGACATACCGACGGGCATCCAGTAGCGCCGCATGAGGTTCCCCATGGGGGTACCGGGGCTAACGAGGGTCAGGGCGTCGTTCTCTGTTTGGGTGAGCATTTCCAGGCCTCCTGCGTGCTGCCATGTTACGCCCCTATCCAGGGGGAGAGTTCTGGATCAGCGGAAGTGATCCAGTTGTCCAGGCCGTGCGTACCAGGAGCGTTGAGAGATCAAGGGGGCAAGCTGGTGCGAGACGTGATGAAGTCCTACGTGGTGTTGGTTGCAATGGCGGTGCTGATGACGGTGGCCGGTTGCACAGGCGATCCCACGCCGACGACCAGCGCACCCGCGACGGCCACTGCACCATCGACTCCCAACCCTGTGGCAACGGCCACACCTGCGCCGACGGCAACGGCCACGCGAATCCCAGTCCCGGAACCAACTGCTACCCCAACGCCGGTGCCCGGCGCAACGTCTGTGGTGCTAACGCCCGACGCGGACGCGACGTTGTACGACCGAGGTACGCTCCAAGCGGCCAACGGCGCGGGCGAGTCGTTGTTCTTTGGGTCGACCAACGGTAGCGAGGCACGCCGCGCGCTTATCAGGTTCGACGTCGGAACGGCGATCCCGGCGGGCTCGACCATCGCCAGCGCTCGGCTGGTCATGACTGTAGATCGCGCCCGGGGTGAGGCTGACGAGTCGACGCTTTACCTCGTGACCTCGAGCTGGGGGGAAGGCAGGGCAGAGTCGGAGACTGCCGGGGGAGGCAGCGGCACGACGCCTGATGACGGCAGTGCGACCTGGGAGCACCGATCGTTCCCCGATGTCGCGTGGGAACAGTCCGGGGGCGACTACGAACCGGAACCCCACGCAATTATCGTCGTCCAGCCTCCGCCGAGAACACAGACGGTCGAGGTGACGTGGGGCTCAACGGGAGAGATGGTGGAGGACGTTCAGAATTGGTTGACCAGTCCTGCGTCCAACTTTGGGTGGATCATCCTCGGCAACGAGGGCACTCGCCAAACTGCCAAGCGAGTCCCCTCCAGAGAGAACGGCAATAGCGCGTTGCGGCCTCAGCTGATCGTCGAATACATTCCGGCCGCTGGTCCGCAGTCGGTTGATCTCATGCCTTCGCAAGACACGACCATCTACGACGACCCCACGTTGGCCAATGGCGCGGGGGAGTGGCTGTTCGTTGGTGCGACTCGTCGCGGTGCGCTCCGTCGCGCGCTGGTAGCGTTCGACGTAGCAAGTGCGATCCCTGCGGGAGCGACCGTGAACGGCGTGACGCTGACGTTGACGGTGTCGCAGACGACAGCCGGGGATGAGCCGGTTGCGCTCCACCGCGTGCTGACGCGCTGGAGCGCTGGAACGGCAGACGCCGAATTCAACGAGGGAAAAGGCGGCCCGGCGAGCGCCGATGACGCAACTTGGCTCGGAACGGGGATAGACGGTGATCAATGGGTCACGCCAGGCGGTGACATCACGAGCGTGGCGTCAGCGTCAGCGACGGTGGGCGGCCGTGACCAGTCGTTCCAATGGACATCGGCAGAGGCCGTCGCGGATGTTCAGGGTTGGCTCGACGATCCGTCGACGAACCATGGTTGGTTACTCGTAGGACGCGAGGATTCGACGCGGACCGCGAAGCGGTTCGACTCTACGGAGAACATCTCAGGCTTCCCGGAGCCCCGCCCTCCGATCCTGACCATCCGGTACACGCCGTAGCCAAGGCGATAAGCCCGTCTGCGGGCGTTGGCCCTGACTCCTCCCTGTTGACCAAGCGCGCTGCGCAGCTTCTAATACCGCGCGTAATGGCTGGTCACACAAGGAGTTGAATCATGGGCAGACGGCAGAGTTTCGAGATTCCAGGCGTGCACCACGCGGCGCCGATCCCTTACGGGGCGCGGGTGGGCAACGTCATCTATTCATCGGCCATCCAGGGCATCAACGCGGACACGGGCGAGATCAGCGAGGATGTGGCGGATCAGGCGAAGCATTGCTTCAAGAACCTGGCCACGTTTTTGCAGGTGGCGGGGGCAACTCCTGACGATATCGTGCGGATGACGTGCTTCCTGAAGGATCTGAACGACCGCGAGATCCTGAACAACGAGTGGAACGCGCTGTTCCCAGATGAGCACGACCGCCCTGCCCGCCACACGTCGCAGTACGATCCGCCACGAGGAATGAAGATCCAGATAGAGATCGTCGCCGTACTGGAAGACTAGCAACGCTGGGCGCGGAGGGAACGATGACGAGTTCAAAGCCACTCACGGTGGGCGTTAGCCTCCCGCTGACGGGACGATTCGAGAAGTCAGCAGGCGTTTACTACGACCGCGCGTATCGGCTGTGGGAGAAGCAGATCAACCTGGACGGGGGTCTGCTGGGTCGACCGGTTGAGCTTGTGGTGTATGACGATGAGAGCGAAGCCGCGAAGACGGGTGAGAATTACGCGCGCTTGATCGATGGAGATCACGTGGACCTGCTGCTGGGGCCATGCCACAGCTTCCTGGTGGAGGCTGCGGCGCCCATCGTGGAGGCAGCAGGGAAGCTGCTCATCCAGGGCAGCGGCAGCTCTCACGAGTTGTTCAGGAAGGGCAGTCGGTCGTTGTTCCTGTGCTGGTCCGGGTGCGATTTCGACTACCCGAAGAGCTTTCTGGAATTCGCGACGAGCGATGCGTCTCCGAGGAAGGTGGAGTCGATAGCCCTCGTCTACACGGACTGGCGCATCGGGAACGCTGTGGCGGAAGGCGTGAGGCATCACGCTAGTGCGATGGGCATCCCGATCACCTTCGAGGAGGGCATCGGCGATCCGCCAGTGGACTACGCGGGGATGATGCAGCGGGCATTCGCGACGAAGCCCGATGCGCTACTGATCGGGCTCGACCACGTGCGGACGGATAAGCCGATGGACGAGGCGGTGACGGCTGCACTTGCGGCAGGGTTCGAGCGGAGTCAGATATGGCTGTCTGATAACCCGTCGCCGAAGGATCGGCGGATGGGGGATGCGATGGACGGCATCTACATGCGAGGGAGTTGGGTTCCGGAGGATCAGTCGCCTCTGTCAGTGGCGTTCCGCGACGCGTTCAAGGACGAGTACGGCTACGTGCCGGAGTACCACTCGGCGGGCGGGTACGCGTGCTGCCAGGTACTGTCGCAAGTCGTCGCGTCCACGGGCGGCACGGATGCGGCGGTGATGCGCCAGGCGTTGCTGCGTGACTCGTTCGACACGGTGATGGGCGAGTTGCGGTTCGCTGAGTCGGGTTTGCCGGACGCGACGATCCAACTCTGCCAGTGGCAGGGCGAATCGCTAGAGGTCGTGTACCCAAAGAACGCGAGGACGAAGCCTGCGCGCTAGTTGTTAGTCCTCGTCCACATCCACGCCGTTGATGACCATCACTGGCTGGGCGGGGTCGCGGACGAGGTCGTCGATGGTGCTGCCGAAGATGGTCCGGGCGATTCCAGATCGACCGTTGCTCACCCCGACGATGAGCTCCGCCCCTTGTTCCTTCGCGACGGATAGCAGTGCTTCGGAGGCGCTTTCGCTGACGACGTTGTGGGTCTCAACAGAAATGCCAGCCGCGCTAACTCGCGCATGGATCGCTTCGAGGTAGGTCGTCGCGTCATCTTCCAATTGTTTGTCCACCGCAGCCACATTGAGGGGGGCGGCGGGGGTGCTGGACTTCGGGATCACGCGCACGAAGATAAGCGTGGCCCCGTACGCCTTGGCGAGGGACTCCGCATAGGGCAATGCTTGCTCAGCAAGTTTCGAGCCATCAAGTGGAACGACGATTCTTTTGAACATCGGTGACTCCTGAACGGAACGTTGGGATGCGGAAGCGCCTAGAAGACGTCGAGCGTAAAGCCCATGCCTGCTGGCGTGTCCTTGTAGTCGAGGACCGAACGCGCGAGCTGGTCAGCGACCTCACGCTCGACGAGCAACACCGGCCTGCCCTCCCATGACACGGAAACGTCACCGGGCCCGCGAGAGTCGATGACGATGCCGAACTCGCCACCGCCCGTCCACGTGGGCGGGATGGCGAGGCGCAGGTACTGGCCAGGGTCGAGGCCACGACCGTCGGCGGTGGCTCGCAGTTGACGTTTCGCTTCGTCGGTAGCCTGGAACGCTTGTTTAGGCGTAGTCACGCTAGTTTCCCGTGGCACTTCTTGTATTTCTTACCGCTGCCGCAAGGGCAAGCCTCGTTTCGCCCGACCTTGCGACCATCAGTCATAACGTCGAACTGCCGTTGCGACGCGTTGCGGGCAGTGCAGGCCGCGCAGGTGCACGCGGGTGGATGATCCGAGTACCAGTTGGTCCGTTCTCCGCCGATTACCAAGTTGTTCTCCTGCTGACTTCTACGGGTTCCTAGTGACCACGAACAGCTTGCCTGATTCGTCTAGGTCCAACAGGCGACCACTCATTTCCATCGGAACCTGGGAGGCTAGGAGGAAACGGTCGCCAGCGAATTCCGGCCCAGGCATGCGTGAGCGGGCTTCTTCAGGCGCGTTCTCAGTGGCGATTGCCGCGCCGGGTGAGATGGCGACGACGCAGATGTTGGCGTCACGTACCTCTTCGGCGTGGTAGTCGGTGAAGTGGACGATCGCCTCTTTGGACACTGCGTAGGTTAACGCACCTGCGGGAGACTTGCCGCCACCACCGTAGAGATTGACGATGTGTCCGCCACCAGCTTGCTCCATGTAAGGTGTGGCGTGCTTGCTGCAGAGGAACGTGCCCCCAAGGTTCACGCCCATGACGTTCCAGAAGAAGCTTTCGTCCATGTCGCGGATTGCGGGCCATCGGGGACCGCCCCACATGAAGTGCGGCACGATGCCAGCGTCGTTGATGAGGATGTCGATGCTGCCGAACTTCTCAGCAACCTCGGCCATGGCGTCGCGAATGGTTTCTTCGCTCCTCACATTTGTGGGAATCGCGATGGCCTGCCCCCCGAAATCGAGGAGTTCGCTGTGCGTCTTGGCCAGCGCTGCCTCGTCAATATCGAGGATGGCAACCTTGGCGCCCTCTTGGGCGAAGCGGTGGGCGATGTAGCGACCGATGCCGTTAGCGCTACCGGTGATGGCGACCGACTTATCTTTAAGCATGCGTTTCTCCCTAGTGACGAGGTACGCGGACGCTAGTGCTTTGGGGGCGTTCGCGTCAAGGGGTGCCGTTGACACACCCCCGGGACGCCGGTAGGGTCGGCGCGAGCGTTGGTGAGAGCGAATGCGGGAGATAGCAGGAGGCATTGCATGGCGACTGAAGAGCGTGCGGGACATCATTGGCAGGAGCCTGAGCGTGTGGCGGAATACATCGACCGCATGGATCGGCAGGCGGCCGAGCGAGCGGTGATCTTCGATCTGATGGCGAAGCTGGTGCCTGCCGAGCCGGATGCGGCGATCTCAGTGCTGGACGTGGGCAGTGGCTACGGGCCGGTTGCGGCCGCTGTGCTGGATGCGTTCCCGAATGCGCATGCCATAGGGATGGATATCTCGGACGCGATGATGGATCGCGGGCGTGAGCGCATGGCCCGCTTCGGCGATCGCTTCGAGTATATGGTTGGCGACTTCGCCGACGGTACGCTGCCGGAGCAGGCGGTCGCAGCCGGGCCATTCGATCTAGTGGTGTCGGCGCGAGCGATCCACCACCTGCCCGCCGAGGGGATGGCGAGCCTATACGCAAGCATCAGCGCGAGCATCAAGCCCGGCGGTGCGTTCTTCAACCTGGATACGGCGTCGCCGGAGAACGATTCTCTAGACGATGTCTTCCGGAAGGTACGCCGCGCCGAGAACCCCGTCGTTCGCCCCACGTATCGCAGCCCTGACCAGCAGGCGCACGACACGCTGTTGCACCACAAGGATGCGACTTTGCAGAAGCATTTCGATTGGCTCCACGCTGCTGGGTTCACGACGGTGGATTGCTTCTGGAAGCGGATGAATCAGGCACTCGTGGGTGGTTATAAGGCATGACCACTGGACATTCTGACGTAGTGATCGTGGGCGGCGGAATCGCGGGTATCGCGACGGCCTACTACCTGGCGAAGGCTGGTATCAAGAGCACGGTGATCGAGCGCGATGGGCTGGCGAGCCATGCATCGGGGTTCGCGTATGGCGGGCTGTCTGGGGGCATCCCCAACGGGCCGGAGCCGAATCAGCCGATCATCCAAAAGAGCATGGGGCTATTCAGAGAGCTCGCTCAAGAATTGCCTGGCCAGACCGATGTCGATATCCAGTACCAGCAAAGACCAGCGCTCAAGATCGCGCTGAACGAGGCTGAGGTTGCGGAAGCGACACGCTTCTTGACTTGGCAGCAGAACCAGCCGGGATACAACGTGGAGTGGATCGGCGCGGTGGACGCGCTCATGCTGGAACCCCGGATAAACCCTGAGGTTTTGGGTGCGCTGTACGTCGAGGGCGGCAGCGATGTCGAGCCATATCGCCTGACGCTGGCACTGGCGGGGGCGGCAGAGAAGATGGGCGTAACGATCCGTACGGGCGATGTGGTTGGTTTACGCCGCCACGGCGCGCAGGTCCGGGGCGTTGCGCTCGATGGCGAGGAGATCCCGGCAGACACGGTGGTGCTGGCGATGGGGCCGTGGAGCGGCGCGATCACCGAGTGGACGGGGGTCAACGTGCCTGTGCGTCCGCTGAAGGGGCAGATCATCCGTTTGCAGGCTGGTGGCGATCCGTACGAGTACAGCATCGGCCACCACAAGAATTACGCGATGACGAAGCCAGCCGACAATTTCGTGTGGTGCGGCACGACGGAGGAGGAAGCGGGGTTCGACGAGTCGAAGACTATAGAGTCCAGGGACGCCATCATCGAGTCGACGTTGCTGATGCTGCCAGCGCTGGCAGACGCTGACCTGGCGTTGCAGACGGCGTGCCTCCGTCCGGTGACGCCAGACAACGTGCTAATGCTCGGTGGCATGCCGGGGATCGATGGGCTGTACCTGGCGACCGGCGGGGGACGCCAGGGGATCATGATGGGGCCGGGCATGGGCAAGACGATCGCGGACCTGATCGCGACTGGCGCGACCGACGTTGATATGACGCCCTACAACGTGGGGCGCTTCACGAGCTAAGCGTCGGAGTGTTTAGCCGATGGTATCCCCAGGGAGGTCGCTGAGGTTGCGTGCAGTGTGGATGAAGCCGATGTGGCTGAAGGCTTGGGGGAAGTTGCCGAGGGCTTGGCTGGCGGCGGGGTCCCACATCTCAGCGAATAGACCTAGATGGTTCGCTTTTGAGAGCAGTTCTCCGAACAGGCATTGGGCCTCGTTCTGCTCTCCTATGAACGCCAGTGCGCCGACGAGCCAGAAGCTGAGGATGAAAAATGCGCCCTCCCCTTCGGTAAAACCGTCGTCGGTTTCCTCGGCGATGTAACGCCGAACAAAGGGACCGTCCGCCAGCTCCCGCTGGACGGCTTGTACGGTGGAGCGCACGCGTGGGTCGTCAGGTGGCAGGAAACCCACGAAGGGGATCAACAGCGCAGAGGCATCGAGCGCGTCTGTGCCGTAGGCCTGGACGAATGCTTGCTTGGTGTCAGACCAGCCATTGGTCAAGATGTCGGCGTGGATCTCCTCAGCGGCGGCGCGCCAAGCTGCGATCTTGCCGGTCTTGTCATGGGCTTCACCAAGCTTTGCGGCGCGGTCCAAAGCAACCCAGCACATGATCTTCGATGAAACGAAATGCTGTTGCTGACCTCTGACCTCCCACATGCCGTTGTCGGGCAAGTGCCACGATGCGGCTGCGAGGTCGGCAACCATGGTGACGAGATCCCAGGCCTCTTTCGATAGCGGGCCGTGGAAACGATGGTAGGTGGCGAGGCTCAGCACAATCTCACCAAACACGTCGAGCTGGCGATGGGAGGCGGCGCCGTTACCAATCCGGACGGGAGAGGCACCTAGATATCCTTCTAGGTGGTTGAGTTCGTACTCCTTCAGGTCACTATCCGGGGCGATGCCGTACATGACCTGCATCGTATCGGCTTCCACTACGCATTGTTTCGTTAGCCATTCCAAGTACTCTTCGCCCTCCCGGGCGTCGCCTACGCGGTAGAGGATGCCGACGGTCCAGGCGGAGTCTCGCAACCATGAGTAGCGGTAGTCCCAGTTACGGGTGCCACCGATGAACTCCGGTAGCGAGGTAGTGGGCGCCGCGATTATTGCGCCTGACGGGTCGTAGGTCAGCAGGTGGAGGGTGAGCACAGAGCGGATAACTTGGTCGCGCCAGAGTCCTTGGTAATTGAGTCCAGCTACGATGTCATGGGTGATTCGTACGGATCGAGCCAGCTTTCTCTGAACGTCTTCGGAGGTGAGGGGGTTGCGTGGCAGGTTGCCGTAAGCAGCGACCATGTCGACCGACTGCCCCTCTGCCAGGTCGAACTCGGCGACCGCACGTTGACCGCCATCGGAGGCAGGCTCGATCGCGAAAGGGATGGCACTGAGGAGCGACACGCGGTGCTGCCCATGATCCGCCACGATGCCATACGGCCCTGCGGCGAGTGATGTCTGTCCCCGTGCGTAATCGAGGCGCGGCTGGAACTCAGCGCGCATGCGGACGGCGCCACGGTCGCAACGGACGATGCGCACTATCTCATGAGGGGCTTCCGCACGGTGGACAGAGGAGTGGGTCATGAAATCGATCACGGTGACGGAGCCGTGATCAGTCGTGAATGTGGTTTCGAGGACGGTAGTTTCGAGCTGGTACCGCTGGGTAGAGGTGAACGGGCCGACCGGTGAGATGGTGAAACGACCGCCCTTCGTGTGGTCCAGGATGGCTGCAAACACGGAGGGAGAATCGAAGCGCGGGAAGCAGGCCCAGTCGATGGAGCCATCGAGGCTCACCAGGGCGGCGGAGTTCATGTCGCCGATGATGCCGTAGTCATGGATGGGCCGGTAAGTCATGATCCTCAGAATTAGGCCGGATTAAGAGATTGGGCGCGAACCGGCCCAAACACGGTAGCACGGGGCTATCCATGGGTGCAGAGCGATCGCCACGCGTGGCCGAAGCGGGCGAGCAGGGCATCGGCATCTGTCGGGCCCCATGACGTTGGCGGGTAGCCTGCAATCGCAGGCCCGTCGGGAGCCGCCCAGGCCTCAATCAAGGGGTCGACGATGTTCCACGCGTGCTCGACCCAGTCGCCACGGATGAACAGGCCGGCGTCGCCAGAGAATGCGTCCTCTAGCAAGCGCTCGTAGGCCTCTGGGAGGCGTTGGCCTTGGTAGGCGGTCTCGTAGTGGAATTCCATGTTCCGGGCGGCGCTGAGCAGCCCTTGGTCGGGAATTTTCGACTGGAATCTCAGGTGGATCCCCTCGTCCGGCTGGATGCAGATGCCGAGGGAATTAGGCTCAACTTCTTGGTCGCTCGCCCCATCGAATAGGGAGAGTGGAGGGCGCTTGAAATTGATGACGATCTCGGACATTTTGCTCGCGAGTGCCTTACCGGAGCGCAGGTAGAAAGGCACGCCCTGCCAGCGGTCGTTGTCGATGAGCAGGCGTATGGCGGCGTAAGTAGGCGTGCGGGAGCCGGGCGTGACGCCACGCTCGGCCAGGTAGCCGTCGTATTGGCCCATAGTCGCGTTCAGGGCGAACTCATCTCTCTACCAACGGCGAACCGCACGAATGACATCTACCTTCTTGTCGCGGATGGCGTTGGCCTCCAACGTAGCAGGTGGCTCCATGGCGACGACGGACATCAGTTGGAGGAGGTGGTTCTGGAGCATGTCGCGCACGACTCCCGACGTGTCGTAGTAGCCAGCGCGCGAGCCGACGGTGACGTCCTCCGCGACGGTGATCTGGACGTTCTCGATGAAGTCGCGGTTCCAGATGGGCTCGAACATGGCGTTGGCGAACCGGAACACCAATAGATTCTGGACGGTCTCTTTGCCAAGGTAGTGATCGATCCTGTAGGTCTGACTCTCCTGGAAGGCCGTCCGGACGGTTTCATTCAACGAGTGTGCGGATGCCTCGTCATGGCCAAATGGCTTTTCGATGACCACACGCCGCCAGCCGTCGGTCTCATCGTTGAGGCCGAATCGGCGCAAACCTTCGATGGCGGGGCCGTGGAACTCGGGGGCGACGGAGAGATAGAAGAGGCGGTCGGCACGATCGAAGGGCGCTTCGCAGGACTCGATGCGTTGCGCCAAGGCGCCGAACGATGATGGGTCGCTGAGATCACCGCGCACGTAGTAGAGGTGCTTGCTGAACGCATCCCACTCTGCGCGACTGCCGCCGAAATCGCCGAAATCTCGGACGCCCTCCCACATCATCTCTCGATACGCAGCGTCGGTCAGGTCGCGACGTGCGAACCCGACGATGTCCAGGTTCTCTGGCAAGCGCCCCTTGCACTTGAGGTTGAACAGGGCTGGCAGCAGCTTGCGTTGAGTGAGGTCGCCGGTGGCGCCCGCGATAACCACAGTGGTGGTCGTGCTCATCACTTCTCCTGTTTGCAATGCGATCAGGTACCGAGGAGGGCTAGGTCGATGGCCTTGCGCGATTCATTGGATGCTTTGGCGCGGTACAAGGGTATCGGGTGGGCCGCAGGTCGCCTGGGATGGGATAGCATGCAAGCGACCTTCGAAGGTAGAGGTATGTCCAGTGCACCAACCGTCGGCTACGACATTGAGCGCTCGCGCCGAGATGCGCGCGACGGCGTTGATCTACACGGCCTCGTTCAGCTACATGATCACGCTGGGCTTCACGATGCTGTTGGTGCCGCTGTACGCGTTGCACTTGGGATTCGACCTGGCAGAGCTGGGTATCATCGTGAGTTCGCAGGCACTGTTCGGCCTGTTCTTGAGATTGTTCGCTGGCGCGTTCTGCGATCAGTTCGGAGAGCGCTGGGTGCTGTGGGGTAGCTTCAGCACGATGGTGGCGGGCGCGGCGATCTTTGCGTACTCGGGCACGTTCTGGGCGCTGATCCTGGCGCAGACGTTCTTGGGCATCTCTCGGGCGACCTACTGGACGTCAACGCAGTCCTACAGCAGCAGGATCAACCCCGCGAAGTCCGGAACATTGCTAGGGCGCATGAGCAGCTCTGGAACGGCTGGCCAGATGGTAGGCGCGTTTCTCGGTGGAGTGATCGCAGAAACCATGGGGTATGGCTGGGCGTGGGCGGCAGTGGTCGGGCTTGGTGTCGTGGGGTTTGCGGGATCATTGGTGCTGCCCGTTCTCCCGCGCAAGGATGTCCGGCGTGGGTTCAAACAGGCGCTGGCTCCCATCCCCACGCTGGCCCGGACGCCAAGCATGGGCATGGCGGGGTTCACTGCGTTCGTTGCCTCGACCTCAATGACCATCGCCGTGATCCTGCTGATTCCCTACCTGCGTGAACTTGACAATGGGGAGGCTACGATAGGAGCAGTCCGAACCGTTGGGTCAGCAGGCAGCGTGGTGATCGGTATCTTCTTCGGCCGGATAGTTGGGAGGTTTGGCCAGCAGAACCTGTATACGTTCGTGCTGACGTTGCTGGGCCTGACGATGTTGGCCGTTCCGTTGGTAGGTGGAGGGTTGCTGGCGTTGAGCATTGTGATGTTCGCCTACGGCACGCTGCATGGCGTGCTTGGCCCGCTGTACCCGCTCACCGCATCGACCTACAGCTCGCAGGAGCAGCGCGGGATGGCGATCGCTTACGTTGGGCTGTACTGGGCGACCGCGCAGATAGTGGTTCCAGCCGCGTTCGGGCTCATCGCGTTGAACTGGGGACTGAAGGATTCATTCTGGTTCGCCGGGGTGATGTTCCTGGGATTCGCGATCGCGATGCCCATCCTGTTCCCGCTACTCACCAAGCGACGCTCCCAGGTCAGTGAGCCGGTGGCTTGAGCACGGGAACCGCGATACTGCCCTTGGCCACTGAGAAACGTGCGGCGTCACTGATCTACGCGGCGTCGTTCAGCTTCATGATCTCCCTGGGCTCGATGCAGGTACTCGTCCCTCTGTACGGACTGCACCTGGGTTACGACATCAAAGCACTCGGGCTGATCCTGAGCGCGCAGGCCGTGCTGCCTATCTTCACCCGCTTTTTCGGCGGCGCTATCGCCGATCGGTTTGGTGCTCGATACGTGCTGTGGTTCTCGTTCGGCGCGATGGTCGCCGCAGGCACGGTACTGTCGCTCTCAGGCGTGTTCTGGGCGCTGATCGCCGCGCAGACGTTGCAGGGGATGTCGCGCTCCACCTACTGGACGGTGACGCAGTCCTACGCGACGCGACTCAACCCGGATCTTGCGGCCACGCGTTTAGGTCGGCTGAGCAGCTCTGGCAACGCAGGAAGCATCATCGGCACGGCGCTGTCGGGGTTCCTGGCGTTCGGGCCAGGCTACGGTGTCGCCTTCGGGATGGTTGCAGCATTCGCTTTTGTAGGTCTGTTGGGAAGCGTTGCGCTGCCCAACCTGCCACGCCCCAGCACGAAGCGCGGTTTCAAAGCGGCGCTAGAACCGATCCCGAGCGTGGCGTCGAGTCGTTCGATGGGGATGGCCGGGATCAGCGCATTCATTGGCTCGACCTCCACGATGCTGGGAATCATCCTGATCATCCCGCTCATGAAGGACGCGGCGTTCAACGAGTCGGAGATCGGTATCGCGCGCACGATCACTGCCGTGGGGAGCCTGACGGCAGGCTTGCTGTTCGGCAGGCTTATGGGGCGCCTAGGCCTCATGCGACTGCATTCGGTGGCGTTCGGCCTCCAGGGGCTGACATTCTTGATCGTACCGCTGACGGCCACCCACCTAGCGAGTGGCCTGCCCATCATGTACATCTACGGTTTGTTCGCTGGCGTGATGGGCTCGCTCTACCCCATGTCTGCGGCGACGTTCAGTCGCCCGGAACACCGTGGCACAGCGATGGCGTACGCAGGCCAGTTCTGGGGGTTGGCGCAACTGGTCATCCCGGCGGCATTCGGATTCATCGCAGCGGCGGTCGGGTTGGATGCATCCCTGTACATGAGCGGCGTGATGTTCGTCGGGCTAGCGTTCGTGATCCCTGCGGTGTATCCGTTCATGACGAAAGGCGGAGTCAAGTGAGTCTGGCGCAAGCAGGGCGGAACGTCGGCCTCATCCTGGTTCTGATGAGTACGCTGAGCGTGTTCGCGGCGTGCTCAACAATAATCGCAAAGACTCCGATACAGATCGTGGCTGCGGCCGCTCGCGATCATTCCATCCACACGCTGACGACCGGAGACACCTCGTACCTGTCGCGCAAGCTGATCATGGTGCGGTCGAGCGGCCCTGATCTTCGTGCAGGCAACGACGGAACCGCGAACTTCGAGCTCCACCATGAAGCGTTGTACGAGCGAAAGCTACCTGACTTTGAGCAAGTGACGGTCAGCACGTGGCGCGAGTACGGCGACGAGCCAGGCGTGCGGTATCCAGTGGCTGAGTGCAAGCAAACGGTCGTCATCGACATCACCGATTCATTCGACAAGGTGTGCGATGGGACGTGGACGCGCGATGCGATGGTCCGCGGGCCCGCGGACGTGGTAGCAGACCTACGCAAGGTGATCGACATTGACGCGCTTACCCGCGTTGAGGATGCTGAATACCGAGGCATGCGAACAGGCGTCTACGAGGGCTTTCACAGTGAGCGTGGCGAGTTGAAGCTCGTGTCGTTCATGATCGGCATGGACGACGGAATCATCCGGTGGGCACGGCTAGCAGGAGCGACGATAGTGGTCGAGTGGGAGCACTTCGGCATTACCGGGACGCCAAGCCCCTAGGTTGGGGCGTGACTCCCGGTATTCCCTGCGGCTAGCTCGTCTCGCCACGATGAGCGTAGGCCGTCGATAGCTCAGCCATGACGTCTGGCGTGCCACGACGGTCGTCGGCGAAGGGGCCGCCACGACGCTCGTCGCCGGGGAAGAACGAGTCTTCTTGCGGCAGGACGATGCACTGGTTCTCAGCCGGGTCGCGGAACGTGTTGATGGGGTCGCCGCCGTCCTGAACGATACGGATCTGCTCGTCCAGCATCTTCCTGAACATGATGACGCCAACGTCGATGGAATTCAGCGTCTCGGTAGAGCGATCCGTGATGGCGCCCTGGGCGATCCATATCATGTGGTCCTGGTGTGGGACGAGATCAAGGACGTACTTGCCGTCGGCGTCCCAGATCGGGACGATTTCAGACGGCACGATCTCAGGGTTCTCGATCGTCTCGCCGGGCGCTGGCAGGTGACACATGTAGCGGACGTGGAGAGTGTGCTCGTCGTCAATGGGCACGCGCCATTGGATGGAGTGATCCCACCCTGCGCCAACGCGCACGAAGTTGGGGAAGCCGATGGGGTGGCCGATACGCCAGTCCTCGTGTTCCTCGTCGATGCCTTCGGTGACGCGTCGCTTGATGATGCCGTGCTCGAAGCGGTCGAACCCGATCAAGGTGTGTGGCTTGCTGAACTGGCGGTTCCAGGCACCGGTTCCGGCGGCCCAGTCGGTGACCTGCTCTTCGACGTCGCCATGCTCGCGGTCACGGACGTAGCGACCGTAGTAGCCGTGGAGCCACTCGAAGTGCACGGGGTCCAGGGAGTTCTCCTGGCACTGGAGCCAGTTGGCAGGCACGACAGTGAAGGTCAGGCGTCGACCGATGTTCTCCCACGCGAGCAAATCCCAGCGTGGCAGCAATGGCACGGGGGAGGGCCCGGTGTAGGCGAAGATCACGCCACCGAGTTCTTCAACGCTGTAAGACTGAACTTTGACCTTGTCCTTGAAGCTCTCGTTGGGCTCGTTAGGCATGTCAATGCACTGGCCGTCCGGGCCGTACACCCAGCCGTGGTAGGCGCACCGGATGCCGTCTTGCTCAGGGATGCCTTGCACGAGGCTGGTGCTACGGTGGGCACATCGGAGAGCGACCAGGCCGAGCCCGCCGTTGAGCATGCGGAACAACGTGAGGTCTTCGCCCATGAGGCGCACATGCTTGGTGGGCGTCTTGCGGTTGAGGTCGATGGTGGCGGCGACCGGGTGCCAGTAGCGGCGCATGAGTTCACCGCCCGAGGTGCCTGGCCCCACCCGCGTTAGTCGTTCGTTCAGCTCTTGGCTCAGCATGCGTGGCCTCCTGACACCCGCTTACGGGGCGTGGGGCGGATTGTCCCCGTGGGGCGCACGCAAGTCAAACGCTGAGCCAGACGTAAGTGTTCTGTCCAATCACGACTAGGCGTTGGCTTCTTCCGCCACCTTCACCTGGCGCTTCTCGTGATCGCCTTCGATGCTGATCTTGGGCAGCCACTCCAGCCAACTCGGGAAGTACCAGTTCTTGTCGCCCAGCAGTTCCATGCTCGCGGGCACGAGAATCATACGAACGACAGTGGCGTCCAGTATCACAGCGACAGCCAGGCCAAAGCCCATCTGCTGGAACATCGACAGTGGCCCCAGCGCGAAACCGCCGAATACGGCGACCATGATCAATGCGGCGCCAGTGATGATCGACGCGGTGGAATGCAGGCCGTACACGACTGACTCGGAATTGTTCCCCGTCTCGTCGTAGCGCTCCTTGATCCGGCTCAGTAGGAAGACGTGGTAGTCCATGGAAAGCCCGAACAGGATGGCGAAGAGGAAGAGCGGTATCCAGCTCTCGATCACCGGTACCTCTTGGAAGCCGAAGAGGGCGCTGCCCACGCCTTTCTGGAACACGAGCACGACCATTCCGTAGGCAGCACCAACGGACAGTAAGTTCATGATGACCGCTTTCAGAGGCACCACCAAGGAGCGGAAGGCGATCAGCAGCAGTACGAAGCTTGCGGTCAAAACGGCAGCCATTATCAAGGGCACGTATTGGCCGACGATAGCAACCGAGTCCATGACATCAGCAGTTCCGCCACCCACCAGAACCTCCGCGTCCACGTTGGCGAACGCCGCCGGTATGTAGTCGTCACGCAGTCGGGTGATCCCTGCCCGAGACGCGTCGCCAGAGATGTCCCCAGCCACCGAGACCCGCAGATCAACGAGGTCGCCGTTGGGGCCCATCAACGTCTTGGGTGGGCCGAAGAAATCATCGGCGGCCAGCGACACCGTTAGGGCATCGATGGCACTTTGGATCGCGCCATCTGACACGTCAGGTGCGAGCACAACGATGTCTGCGGTGATGATGCCGTCAGAGAATTCTGCGATAACCACGTCGAACGCGTGCCGCTCGTCAGTATCGTCTGGCAGCATGCTGATGCCACCCGAGCCGAGCTCAATCATGGTGACGGGGAACGTCAGCCCCAACAACAACGCGGCGGTCGCCACGGCGCTGATCGCGGGATGGGCGGCCACCAAGCTGGTGATCACACCCCAGAACCCACCTCCGCTTTCTGGTGGGCGTCGCTTCCCGATGATGGGCAATGTGAGCAGGTTCACCTTGTCGCCGAGCAGGCCAAGCAGCGCAGGCAGAAGCGTCAAGGCTGCGCTCACGGCAGTGACGACGACGACCATGGTGCCGACGCCGAAACTCTTGAACAGGATGTCTGGCATGATCAGCATGCCAGCGAGTGCGATGGCCACGGCGAAACCTGAGAACAATACGGTGCGGCTTGCGGTGGCACCCGCAACGCGGATGGCGTCGAATTTTTCTAGGCCACGGTCGCGCTCCTCACGAAAGCGCTGGACGATGAACAACGAGTAGTCGATGCCAACCGCCAGGCCGACCATGGTGGTGACGATCACTGTGAACTCATTGAGCACCCAAATCTGGGTGACAGCCGCGATGATCCCAACCGCCGAGAACACGGCGACGATCGCCAACAAGATGGGAATGAGGGCGGCCACGACGGCACCGAAGACAGCCAACATGATGAACAGTGCGGTGATAACGCCGATCACCTCACCCTTGGCGAATGTTTCATCGGCCATCTCGCCGAACAATCGCCCCACACTGATGCTGCCGATGGTAGTCACGCGTAGGCCAGAGTTTTCGTTCCCTTTTTCGACCACGTCGAGGATGGATTCTCCAAGCGTGAGGTCATCGGACTCCGCGAAGGTGGTCGTGACCTGGATAAGGGCCTTACGACCGTCATCCGTGCGCAGGGGCGGCGCGCCATCCTGGTAGCTGACCACGGCGCCAACAATGGGCAGTGCGCGCATCTCTTCGACTATGGAGCCAACGACGGCTGTGAACAGCGCTTCGTCGATCTCGCCAAGTGGGGCCTCAACAAGCACGAACTCTTCGGCTCGTGGCTCCTGGCCCGACGCCTCCTGGATGAGCGCGCTCGCTCGCCGCGCATCGGTGGTCTCGACACCACCTCCGCCGGTGACATTCAGGTTGCCGGAGAGCAGGAACGCGCCAGCCAGCACGACCACCCATATGGCTAGGACACGCCAGGGATGTCGGGCGCTGAACACAGCGAGTCTTGCGGTGAATCCGAGCTTCGAGTCCATGGGGTCTCCTTATCGCTGCAAGTCGTGGCCGCCACACTGATCCCCGTTCCTGCTCAACCCCACCCTACGCGTTCGACTCACCTGCAGAGCATGGCCCACAGCGGCGCGATGTGCCATGCGTCCGGCGTGCACGTCCAGCATGACCCGAAGTCGCTGGCGTGAAGATTCCGTGAATCCCAGTGGGCGGCTACCCGATGTTGCCTCCGGGAGTCGAGCGCTCGGTTTCGGACGAGGTCATGATCTCGACGAGCACAGGCAGGCCTTCTTCTTCGGTGATACGGCGGGCACGTTGGAGCGCTGGGCCGATCTCCTCGGGGTCCTCGACGCGCTCGGCGCGTCCACCAAGCGATCGAGCGAGGTCAGCGTAGTTGCCACCAAGATCACGGGTGCGATAGCGCTCCTGCGACTCCAGCATGCGTGAGGTCTCGATGGCCATGGTGTAGTTGTTGGAGACGACTGTGATTATCGGAATATGGGCCCGCACGGCGGTCTCGAAGTCGAGGCCGGTCATACCGAAGGCGGCGTCGCCCATCCAGTTGATGCAGACCTTTTCAGGTGCGGCGAGCTTGGCACCCATGGCGAATCCGAGACCCGTGCCAAGGGCGTGGGACTTGCCCCAACCGATGTAGCTGCGCGGGCCAGCAGACTGGTAGAACGGGACCATCTGGTCGCGCGGGCTACCGGAGTCGTGGGTGACGATGGCGTCCGCAGCGGGGATAGCCTTCTGCATCTCCCACACTACGCGGTACGGATTGATCGGCGCTTCTTTGGAGGTGAGCTTGGGTAGCCAGTGCGCCATCCATTCGGCCCGCACCTTGTCGATGTCGGCGGCGACGTCGGCGTTTCCACGTTTGGGTTTGCCTCCGATGTCACGAACGGCGTCAATGAGCTGGCGCAACACGAGTTTGGCGTCGCCCAGCATGGGGTAGTCGATGTGGTAATTGCGGCTCAGGTCAGACTCGTCGTTGGTGACCTGCATGAGGGTTTTGCCCTCAGGGAGGTTCGCCGCCATCTGGTGCTTGGCCATGCTGGCGCCCGCGCCGAAGATCAGGTCTGACTCACGCATGAAGTGGATCGCTGGCCATGACGCAGAGGAGCCAGCGGCCATGCCGAGCGATAGCGGGTGGCTTTCGGGGAACGCGCTCTTGCCCAGCAGCGTGGTGAGCACGGGAGCGCTGAGCATCTCGGCGAGCTCAACAAGCTCGTCTATGGCTTCGGCGTACAGGATGCCCTGCCCTGCATGAATGACCGGGCGCTGAGCGTTGAGCAACGCGTGTGCGGCGCGCTCAACGTCTACGGGGTCAGCGGCGCTCTTGGACGGACGTACCGGCTGGTAGGTGATTTCCCCAACCTCTTCAAGGGCGACGTCGCCCGGAACCTCGATGATGACCGGGCCAAGCCTGCCATTCTTGAGGCGTCCGTAGGCACGACGCATGGCATCGGTGATCTGGGTGGGGTCGTTGACCTGTTCGAGCCATTTGGTGACGTGCGAGTAGCCACGGGCGGCGGTGAAGATGTGCGGCCAGCCTTCACGATCGCGGTTGTAGCCGGAGGGCAGCACGAGAACCGGGGACGCGTCTGAGTATGAGGTGGTGATCCCTGGGTAGGCGTTCTCGGCGCCTGGACCCGCCTGCATGGCGAACACGCCGATGCGCTTGCCGTTGGAGATACGACTGTAGGCGTCCGCCATGCCCATGCCGACGCGCTCCTGCCGACACACGATGGGCCTGATGCCATGCTGCGCGACGGTCTCGATGAGGTCGAGCGTTGGGAAGCAGAATAGGTAGTCGGTGCCCTCACGCTTAAGGATCTCAGCCACAGCGTTCATGACGTTCATTGCGTTCTCCTGGAGGCACTAGGCAGGCTTCTGGTCTCGTGACGCGGGCATTCTAGCCCTACTCGCTTATCGCGATGTTGCGTCCTATGATGCTGTCTGCAAAAGCTGTTAACCGGGGAGGCAACCGAATGCCAGTCATCGACTCAGACGCTCACGTTATCGAGACGGAACGCACGTGGGAATTCATGGATCCAGCCGACGAGAAGTACAAGCCGCAGATCCTCACGGGTCAAGATGGCAAGCGCTACTGGTTGGTCGACGGACAGGTCAAGGGCGAGGTGCGGCGGGCACCCGCAGCAAGCGGTGGAGTCGCCAACTCTGGGCGGGAGATGGCGGTCGATCCGGCGCGACGAGAGATGGACGATGTCCTGGGCCGTGTCGCTCACATGGATCAGCTGGGGATCGACGTGCAGGTGCTCTACCCCTCGATCTACATCTCAAGGATGTGCGACAAGCCGGACACCGAGATCGCGATGGCAAAGAGCTACAACCGGTGGCTGGCCAACATCTGGGAACAATCTGGGGGGCGTCTTCTTTGGACGTGCATCCTGCCGCTATCGACGATGGATGTGGCGATCGAGGAGTTGCGGTGGGCGGTGCAGCACGGCTGCTGCGGCGTGACGATGCGGCCCGTCGAAGATGCGCGCACGCTGGTGAATCCGTACTTCAGCCCTATCTTTGAAGAAGCGCAGAATCTGAATATCCCCATCGCCGCGCACATCGGGAACTCGAACTTGGGCTTCCGCGATCTGATGGCGACAGACGGCGTTGGTGGTACGTTCGGCACGTTCCGGCTCACCTCAGTCGCGGCTTGCCACTCGATTATGTCACGAGAGATGTACAAGGAGTTTCCCAAGCTGCGCTGGGGAATCATCGAGGCGTCATCGCAGTGGATCCCCTTCGTGATCCACGATCTACGCCGCAGGCTTGAGACGCGGGGTCGCAAGCTTCCGGACGAACCCATGAAGACGAACAACATCTGGGTGACGTGCCAGACCGACGACGATATCTCATACGTCGCGGGCTACGCGGGCGACGGTCAGCTTGTGATCGGTACGGATTATGGTCACGAGGATCAGTCCAGCGAGATACAGGCGATGCGCAACGTGCGGGATAAGGGCGACGTTGACGCAGGGCTGCTCGATAAGATCATGGGCCAGAACGGCGTTGACCTGTACGGGATTGATATGGCTCAGATAGGGCGCTAGGTTCCGGCAAGACCGAGAGCTGCCGTCCAATGATGGCGGCGTGTGCACAGGAATATCAGACGAAGAGAGAAGGGGCCTGGCATCGCCAGGCCCCTTCTCTTTATTTCTCGTGTCGGTGAGGGTCAGCCAGCGCTGGCTACTCTTTCCCGTTCCCTGCAGTGGCGGCGGACATCTCGTGGACGCCATGACCAGCGTTCGATCCTGTACCGTTGGCGGTGGCCTTCTTCTTGGCCAGATGCGGGTAGACCTTTCGCCAGTCGCTGCCCTTGGGGTAGTGGGCCGCGAAGGTGTCGATGTGGTCCTGCGGGAGCTCCGGGTCCTTGGACGTGTGGGGCAACGGCAATCCCTTCTGGAAATTCTCGACCGCCTTCAACAGGAATCTACGGACGGCAATGACGCCTTTATCGCTTACGGCAAGATGCTCTGTAGTGCGATCGTAGACCCGGCCCATGGACTCGGTGGCCATGGCGTCGTGGCCCAAGAAGTTCATGCCGAGACCTAGGAACGTCTTCGTGCGCTGCTCCTCACGGTCAATCAGGTAGTCGTTGTCCGCGCGGCGGTGCCGAACGAAGCCTGGCCCGATCTGGTCGCGGCGAGGTATCTCTTCATCAGGCGCCATGGGCTCTGCGGTCATGCCAAAATCCCACCGCCACGAACTACCATCGTCGATGGGCACGTACATGTGCACTTCACGGGTCCGCGCTGGCACCCAGACCGACAGCGGCATAACGAAGCTGGACACGCGGAAATAGGTCTCCTCTCCAGCGTCTCGGATGGCGACCATGCGGACGCCGAAGTCGGTGTCCTCCGTGGTGTACTCCGGGTACTTGTCGAGGTACGTGTCCTCGTAGCCCTTGGCGCCGAAGATGCGGTGAAGGAAGTTGAGGTGGGCGGAGTCGCACTCGCCCTCGAGCCCCTGCAGCCACGAGCAATCCAGGTAAGACTTGGCTGCGTAGACGCGGTTGAGCGGCATGTTCATGAATTCGTAGTTGGGCACAGCGGGCATCTCGTCGGCGGGGCCCATGTAGGTCCAGATGATGCCGGCGGCCTCGTGGGTCGGGTACGCGGGGTGCTTGATCTTGTTCCGAAATACGCTGTTGGGGGGCTCGGCGGGCGTTTCGAGGATGGTGCCTTCGACATCCATCTTCCAGCCGTGGTATCCGCAGCGCAGGCCACAGTTCTCGTTGCGGCCGTAAAAGAGAGACGTGCCGCGATGCGAGCAGTGCTCGGCCACGAGCCCGATACGGCCGTCAGTGTCACGGAAAGCCACTAGTTCTTCACCTAGGATCGGCACACGAACCGGAGGGCAATCTGGCTCAGGGATCTCCTCGGACATGAGCGCCGGGATCCAGTAGCGACGCATGACCTCTCCCAACGGTGTTCCCTTGCGGGTTTCGTTGAGCAATGCATTCTGTCTCTTGGTGAACATCGTCAGCCCCTCTGATAATCGTCGACTTAGCGGCCAATCGCATCTTACGACAGCGATACGCCATTGTCCCTCTGGCAAGCTGAATCCAAACGACGCCTTGGAGCATCTTAGTGTTGGCGTAGTATGCGCTGCACGAACTAGGAGTAAACCCCATGCCTGATTGGCTGATCCAGGGCGACAAGATTCCGCCCATCACGTTGAACCTCATCGATGGTGGCACGCTAACGCTGCCGGACGACACGCCGGACCGCTACGTTGCGTTGCTGTTCTACCGCGGCAATTGGTGACCGTACTGCAGGCGCCAGTTGGCGTCCTACCAGGAGAAGCTTGAGGAATTGACCACGCTTGGGGCGACGGTCGTGGCGGTATCCGTTGAGTCGCTGGAGTCCACCCAAGAGATGGTGGAGAAATACGGCCTGACTTTCCCGGTCGCTTACGGCGTAACGGACGATCAGGTTGAGGGCTTCCACCCGCTGTACAACGAGGATCACCACGGCAGGTACATCCAGCCGATGGAGTTCCTGCTGCTGCGCAACGGGAGCGTTTTCGGGTCTATGTACGCGTCCGGGCCGGTGGGTCGGATGGGCGTGGAGGAAGTGCTCAACTCCATCCGCAGCCGCGAGCGCCGCAGGTTGGAGCGCGAGGCGGAAGAGGCTGAGGCCGCGAAAAAGGGCTAGTGGGTCTAGCCCAACTTGGGCGCACCAACTCCAGGGTTCAACGCGTTGCCAGGTATCCCACCGCCGACCACGGTGAGGATGCTGTCGACCACGGCGCGCTGGGTGCCGCGACGGGCGGCGTCGGTGTTGGAAACGGCATGGGGTGTCATCAACACGCGGTCTGCATCGAGCCCCCGCAGTGGGTCATCGGCTGGCAACGGCTCTTCGTGGAACACGTCCAGCGCTGCGCCCGCGATCCAGTCTTCGTTGATCGCACGGATCAACGCTTGGTCGTCGACGACAGCTCCGCGTGCCGTGTTTATGAGCAGGGCGTTGGGTTTCATGGCGCGCAGTTCCGCTTCGCCGATTAGGCCTCGCGTCTCGGGCGTCAGGGGCACGTGCAGCGTGACGATGTCCGATTGCTGCAACAACGTTGGTAGGTCCACCAACTCAACGCCAAGCTGACTGGCGACGGTAGGGTTGGGTGTTCGCGTGTAGGCCAAGATGCGAGCGCCCCAGCCAGAGATGTGTCGCGCGAGGCTCTGTCCGATCGCCCCGAAGCCGACGATGCCTATGGTGCTTCCATGAATAAGCGAGGCATGCTCTGTGCCGTCATCACGCCAGTCGCCATTGCGTAGGCGAGCCGACCTGAGTTGCAGGCGCTTGGCCGAAGCAAGCATCAGCGCCAATGTCCCCTCAGCCACCCCTGCCGTGCTGGCCTCCGTCTGCGTATTGCACACGAGTACCCCTGCCGTCGTTGCAGCGCTGACGTCGATCTTGTCGTAGCCCACGTAGGGAGTGATGGCCAGCTTCAGCTTGGGCAGCGCCGCCAGGATGGTCGGGGTGATGACGTTGTAGATCAAGCAATCAGCGTCGCCCGCAGCCTCAACGAGTTCGTCTTGGGTCAAGCGGGTCACCGCTTGGCTGCGAGCAGGCCCGAAGATCAATTCGTGACCAGCTTCGCGCAGTGGTTCGTAATCGTCGGCGGAGCCAACGAGGGTTATGACAGCGATCTTCATGGTGATGTGTTTGTCCGTTAGGCCGTTATGCCAAATAGTTTCGCGGGGTTGTCCCAGAGGATCTTGCGCTTGTCAGCGTCGGAGATGCCGGGCAGCGCGAGGAAGGTGTCGACGGCGCTCGGGAAGAGCGAGTCACTATGGGGGTAGTCGGTGGAGAAGAGCAGGTTGTCTGACCCTATGTAATCGATGACGTACTTGCCGACCTCTTCCTCGGGCTCGATTTCGGCGTAGCACTGACGTTTGAAGTACTCGCTAGGCGGCAGTGGCAGATCGATCCCCAGCGTGGGTAGATCAGGACGACTGGATTCCCACTTCTCGTCCATGCGCCACAAGAGCCAGGTCAGCCAGGAGGCGTTGACCTCCATCATCACGGGCTTCAGGTTGGGGAAGCGGTGCAGGACACCGCCGAGGATGAGTTCCGCGAGTTCAGTCTGCGCATGGAACGGGTTACCCATGACCTGTCCCACAAGTTGCGTGCGTGGGTGGCCGTTGTAGCGATGGGCGATGTTGTCCTTGAGGTAGAGGCTGGGGGGCGGGCCATGCAGACCGAACGCCACACCCAAGTCGTTGAGCTGCGCCCAAAGTGGATCGAAGAAATCATCGCAGAGCAGGTTGCCGTCGACGGCTCCGCCGGTCATGGCCACGCCCGCTGCGCCCAACTCTTCAACACAACGACGAGCTTCCTCGGCGGCGATGGTCGCGTCGTGCGGGGGGAGCCATCCCCAGAATTTCATGCGATCCGGGTGATTCTTGACGAAGTCGGCGGCGAAGTCGTTGTAGACGCGACAGAGTGCGAGCGAATGCTGCGGGTCGAGGCCGTCGAAGCGGACGATGCCCATGCCGACGGTAGGCATCATGACCCCAATGTCGATGCCCTCAACGTCGAAACCCTCGATGAAGTTCTCGGGCGTTGGGTCGGCGGTCACCTTGGCCAACAAGGGCTGGTCAGCTACGCGCCGGAACGCTCGTTCACGGACGAGGCGCGGGCCTGGCGCTCGTGGGACTTCTTTGCCCTCGACGCTTGCCTCTGCACCACCCTCCCCCGTCTTGCCCTTATCCAACGATTTGATAGCCGTCTTGGACCGCCACGGCTCGGGTAGGTTGCGCTCCCAAAGATCGTGGGGCTCCAGGAAATGGGGCTCCGCATCGATGATCTTGAATCCAGCCTTGGCCATGGGTACACGCTCCGGCGAGGGGGTGGGCGGATGCTAACGGCGCGTCGTACGCGGAGCAAGCGCTATCGGGACGGGGCACGCTCTGCGTACGAGTCGAGAGCTGCTTGACGGAGGTCTTTGAGGTTGTGCGACTGCTTGGACGGCGCGATGTAGAGCACGCTGGCGGCAATCAGCATGACACCGCTGACGATGATGGCGGCAGGCGCACTCAATACGGCGATGCTGCTGAACTGCAACTCACCCATGGGCCTGATGCTGGTGTGGACGATGCTCCAGACGCCCATGACTCGACCACGCAGTTCGGTGGGTACGAGCATCTGTAGGTTCTGTTGGACGGCGACGTTGCCTGCGGAGGCCCCGGTGCCCACGAGGAAGAAGATGAAGAGAGACACCCAGTAGATGGGCGTGACCCCCAACGCGATCATCGACCCTCCCAGCAGGATCGGAGCTAGCACGAGGGTGCGGCGCTGCTGGCCAGGCTTCGAGTAATGCGACGATATGATCACGCCCGCCATGCTGCCGATACCTTGTGCCCCCCACATGAACCCGAGAGAGCCAGGGCCGACGTGCAGGATGTCCTCGGCGATCACGGGGAGCAGGATAGTGAACGAGATGCCGAAGAACATGGTGTACCAGGCCACGCCGATAAGGAATGCGAAGATGCGCTCCCGCCAGATGAAGCGTGCGCCTTCAGCCATGCTCTTGAGCATGCTGCCTGCGTAGGCGCGCTTGATGGGTGGCAGGTGAATCTTCATCAACATGACTGTGTAGATGCTGATGCCCGCGACGGTGATAAGCAGTACGGTGCCGGCTGCGATGCGCGGCGAGCCGGTCATGTCCATCATTAACTTGAGAACCAAGCCACCTACGACCGGTGCACCGATACGCGTGCCTGGATGGATGGAGGAGTTGAGGCCGACGGCGTTGGGCATGGACGCTCGGTCGACCAGGTGGGGGAACATCGACTGGCGCGCGGGGTTCTCGAAGGAACCCACGGCGGAGTGGACGAACGCGATGGACAAGATGTGCCAGATCTCCAGCACTTCGGTGAGGGCGAGTACCGCAAGAAAGCCAAGCAGCACGATGTTGCCGATCTGCACCATGATCAACAGCTTGCGTTGATCGAACTTGTCGGCGATGACGCCACCAACCAAGACGAGAGCCGTGGCAGGGATGGCCTGCGCTATGGCGAACGCGCCGAGGGCCAACTTGGAGCCGGTCATCGCGTAGATGAGCCACGGCTCCAGCATCCAGAGCATCTGCTGCCCCGAAACGGAGATGACGTAGCCGAACCAGAAGATGCGGAAATCGCGGTGTTGAAGGGCTGAGAAACGATTCTTGAACATGTGCCAGGAATCAGTGTAACGCCTGCGATCCGCACCGCTCCTGGCCGGAGGGTGACCTGGTCACCAAAACACGGTAGCCTCTCGCCAACATCCGGGCTCGACGCCCACCCAGGAGACGCTTCTCAGATGACTATCCAGACAACCAAGACCAGCGACGGGATCACGTTGCACGGAATGCTGCACCCCGCAGCCAACCCGCGCACGGATCTGCTCGTTGATTCCATGCTGTTTGTCCACGGCTCCAACGGCAACTTCTACTCCTCTGCAGGAGTCGAGCGCGCC